>CAJHYC010000032.1_pt1 | contig 10521 bp, 6 predicted proteins | sample 9198751 | NCBI WGS metagenome assembly CAJHYC01 (sample SAMEA7708362, study PRJEB35096) | sediment metagenome | biome: marine neritic benthic zone biome [ENVO:01000025]; feature: sediment [ENVO:00002007]; material: shallow marine sediment [ENVO:03000034] sea grass bed [ENVO_01000059] ... | reverse complement strand
CTGGCTCACAGCCTCGGCCTCTCCGTGATCGCTGAGGGCGTCGAGACGCTGGAACAACTCGAGATCCTCCTCGAGCTCGGCTGCGATGCGGCACAGGGGTTCTATTTCGGAAGACCCGCCGCGGCCTCTGACGTGTTGCGTCTGTGGCCGGTCGAGGTTGACGGTCGCCGGTCCGTGATCTCAGGGCTACATCACGGCACGTGACCCGAGCAGTTCCCGCAACTCCGCAAACAGGGCCGAGCGCGGTTGCACTCGGTGTTCATCACCGAGACGCACGACTTTCTCTGCACCCGCCGACACCATGTGGAGATACACCGGCGCCGTCCCCGGATGGTTCATCAGCGCCGCCTTGAGACGGTCGACCGTGGCCTTGGACAAGCGATTCGCAGCAACCCTGAGACGAACCATCTCGTCGGCGGCGAGATCCGGTTCTCGCAACTGCTCTGCCACGAACTTGACCTCATCGCCGCGATGGTCGACGCGACCCGATACGACGAGGACCGCGTCCTCTCGCACGAATGGCCCGTACTCGGCAACGGTTCGTGGAAACGCAACCACCTCGACGCTGCCCTGAAGATCTTCGAAGGTGAAGAACAGCATCGGATCCCCCGCCTTGGTATACCGCCTCGTGATGCCGCCCACGATCCCCCCGATCGTGACTCTCGCCTTGTCCTCCTGATCCCAGAGACCGGGGATCGTGGTGGTGCAGATCCGCTGCAGGTGCCCCTCGACACCCAGGAGTGGATGATCCGAGACGTAGAGACCCAGCATCTCTTTTTCGAACGCAAGCCTGGTCGACTTGTCCCACTCGAGATCGGGGAAGTCGATCGGCACCTCCTCGACCATCCCGTTTGCACCCCCGAAGAGGCTGAACTGACCCATGTCCTCGGCCCGCCTCCGGTTCACCGTGGTCTCGAGCAGCTCGAGATAGGACTCGAACAAGCCGCGGCGGGTATGTCCGAGGGAGTCGAACGCCCCTGCCTTGACCAGAGAGTCGATCGTCCGCTTGTTGAGCACGTTCAGGTCGACCCGTTCGACGAAGTCCGTGAAGTCGGAGTAGTCCCCGTTCTTGTCTCGCTCGGCGAGGATCTGTGAGACGACGGCCTCTCCGACGTTGCGAATGGCCGAGAGCCCAAACGTGATGTCTCCGTCGAACACTCCGAAGTCCAGCTCGGAGCGATTCACGTCTGGTACCAGAACCCGCAGGCCCATCGTCCGACACTCGTGGAGATAGAGCGCCGTCCTGTCCTTGTCACGCTTCGATGCTGTGAGCAGGGCCGCCATGTACGCCGATGGGTGGTGGGCCTTGAGCCATGCCGTCTGGTAGGCCACGAAGGCGTAGGCCGCGCTGTGGCTGCGGTTGAAGCCGTAACCGGCGAAGTGCTCGATGAAGCCGAACAGCTCGGCGCCGAGCGACGCCTCATACCCGTTTGCCTCGCACCCGGCTACGAACTTCTCCTCTTGCTCTTTCATCACGGCAGGGATCTTCTTGCCCATGGCCTTGCGAAGGGCGTCGGCCTCGACCATTGAGAACCCGGCCATCTTGCGAGCGACCTGCATCACCTGTTCCTGGTACACCATGATCCCGTACGTCTCGTCGAGGACATCCTCGAGATCGGTGTGGGGATACGAAACGGCCGCCCGCTTGTTCTTGCGGTCTGCATACTCGGTGTGCATCCCGGCACCAAGGGGTCCAGGGCGGTAGAGGGCGTTGAGGGCAATGAGGTGCTCGAACTCGTCGGGCTGCAGATTCCGCATGAGCGCTCTCATCGGGCCGCCTTCGAACTGGAAGACACCCATCGAGTCGCCGGATTGGAGCATCTCGTACACGGCGGGGTCATCGAGGGGCACGGCATCGATGTCGACACGTTTCCCCGTGGTGGACTCGATCAGTTCGAGCGCCCGCTCGATGGTGGCGAGGTTGCGCAGGCCGAGGAAATCCATCTTGAGGAGCCCCAGCGACTCGACACCGTGCATCTCGTACTGGGTGACGACCTCGGCATCCTCGCCCTTGCGCTGGATGGGGACGATCGTGGTCAGCGGCTCTGGTGAGATGACGACGGCGGCAGCATGGATGGAGTCCTGCCGGCGGAGCCCTTCGAGGCCCATTGCCGTGTCGACGACCTCCTGCACATCGGCGTCCGTGGCGTATGCGTCGCGCAACCCGGCGGCCCCGGTGTACCAATCTCTCGCCGCCGCCGATTCACCGACCACGGGCTCCTCGAGACACTGGCCGAGTGTTGCCTCCTTGCCGAGGATCGGCGGCGGGATGAGCTTGGCCACACGATCGCCCAGCCCGTACGGATGGCCGAGCACCCGCGCCGCGTCTCTGACTGCCTGACGCCCCTTGATCGTGGAGAACGTGATGATCTGCGCAACGTGATCGCTGCCGTACCGCTCCGCGCAGTATTTGATCATCTCGCCGCGATATCGCTCGTCGAAGTCCATGTCGATATCGGGCATCTCGCGACGGCCCGGGTTGAGGAATCGCTCGAAGATCAACCCGAACTCGAGAGGATCGAGCTTGGTGATGCCGAGACAGTACGAGACGATCGAACCTGCGGCGCTCCCCCTCCCAGGTCCGGTTCGAATCGCACGTTCGTTTGCATAGCGAATGAGGTCCCACACGACGAGGAAGTAGGCGGAGAAGCCCATTTCGTCGATGACCCGCAGTTCGTATTCGATGCGGTCCATCGTCTCAACGGACAGCGACTCCCCGTAGCGGTGGCGGGCGCCTTCGAGGACCAACTCACGGAGATAGGTCGTCTCGTCGTGACCCTCGGGAACGGGGAACGGCGGCAGGAGGATCTGCCCGAACTCGAGTTCGACGTCGGCACGCTCCGCGATCAAGAGCGTGTTGTCGCACGCACCGGGGAATCGCTCCTCCGGAAAGAGCCGGCGCATCTCGGCCGCGGACTTGACGTAGAACTCCTGCGACTCGAAGCGAAACCTGTTCTCGTCCGTCCGGTTCGCTCCGGTCTGGATGCACAGCAGCACGTCGTGAGCGTCTGCCTCGTGTGCGTGTGTGTAGTGGGAGTCGTTCGTGGCCAGGAGAGGAGCACCCACATCGCTCGAGATCCGGATGAGGTCGTCCATGATCTTGCGCTGCGCATCAATGCCGTGATCCTGGACTTCGATGAAGTAGTTGTCCCTGCCAAAGATGTCCTGGTACATGGCGGCTGCTTCCCTGGCCGCGGCGTAGTCACGAACCTGACCGACGTTGCCTTCCTCGCTCGACGCGTCGGGCGCAAGCAACTGAGGCACATGCCCTCCGAGGCACCCCGAGGTAGCGACGATGCCTTCCGCATGTTCGGCGAGCAGGTCTACGTCCATTCTCGGCTTGTAGTAGAAGCCCTCGAGAAAGGCACGGCTCGCCAACGACATCAGGTTCCGATAGCCGGTCTCGTCGACGGCGAGGAGATTCATGTGATAGCGGATGTCTTCGCGACGCGGTGGACGATCGAAACGAGATCCGGGAGTCACATAGGCCTCGATCCCGACGATCGGCTTGATCCCGGCCCGGCGCGCCGCCTTGGTGAAGTCGACCACCCCATACAGCACCCCGTGGTCGGTGATGGCAACGGCGCGCTGACCATCTGCAACCACGGCGTCCACCAGGTCGTCCACACGGGCGGCCCCGTCGAGCATCGAGAACTCGGTGTGGACATGAAGATGTGCGAACCCGTCGCTGCTCACGTGATCCAGCCTGGAATGAACTACACCAATGTAAGCACGCCGGCCGGTGCGCCGCATGTCGCGAATATCGGGCCTCGCCCGTGCTCGAAGAGCCCGGCTCGTGCGGCGAGGTACCATCCGGGAACCCACCCCGGTGAGCGACCATGAACCGACTCGGCCTCCTCACTTCTGGAGGCGATGCGCCAGGCATGAACACTGCGATCCGAGCGGTCGTGCGCGCCGCCGACGCCCTCGAGATCGAGACACTCGGCTTCGAGGACGGCTACGAGGGGTTGTTGCAGGACAGGTGTCACCTGCTCACGACTCGTGACGTGGGAGCCATCCTCCACCGAGGCGGCACCGTGCTCCGGACGGCCCGTTGTCTCGAGATGAAGACAGAGGAGGGGCTCAGAGATGCATTGCGCACGCTCGGCAAGCGCGACATCGACGGACTCGTCGTCATCGGCGGTGACGGGTCGCTTCGTGGGGCACACGCACTCGCAGAGCGCGGGATTCACGTGGCCGGGATCCCCGCCTCCATCGACAACGACATCTGGGGGACCAACATGTCGCTCGGTGTCGACACGGCACTCAACACGATCATGGAGGCGATGGACAAGCTGCGGGATACCGCTTCGTCTCACCAGCGTGCGTTTCTCATCGAGACCATGGGCCGGAACTGCGGCTACCTCGCACTCATGGCTGGAGTCATCGGAGGGGCCGAGATCGTGGTGGCGCCCGAGCACGACACCACTGTGGAGGAGATCGGTTCGGTCGTGGCGAGCGCCTACCAGCGAGGCAAGATGCACTCATTCGTGATCGTCGCCGAAGGTGCCCACCTCGAAGCCCGCACGATTGCGGACCACCTCGTCGACCAGGGCATCGGATTCGAAAGCCGCATCACCACCCTTGGCCACGTGCAGCGGGGGGGCAGCCCTTCCGCTTTCGACCGGATGTTGGCCTCCCGCATGGGGATCAGCGCTGTGCAAGCGCTCGCTGCGGGGGAATCAGACGTCATGACCGCCCTGCAGGGCCGCAGCATCGAGCTCGAGCGACTTGCAGACGTGACAGGACGGACCCGCACTCCGAGCGCCGAGTACATGGAGATGACCGAGCTGCTCGCTCGGTGATCGCGCCTCAGGCTGCTAATCGGCCACAGGCTTCTTCGCCACAGGCTTCTTCGCCACAGGCTTCTTCGCCACAGGCTTCTTCGCCACAGGCTTCTTCGCCACAGGCTTCTTCGCCACAGGCTTGCTTGCCGACGTGTCCCCCGTTGCGCTCGACGAGGCGCCGAGCGGCGGCCGCTTCTTGGGCCCCTTCGTGGGCCGCTTCTTGGGCCCCTTGGTGGACCCTTTTGTGGACTCGGTGCTCGCCAGCTCCCGCAACGAGACGAATTCGTCCTCCACAGCGGAAACAAAGTCGTCGAGATCCTCCATGAGGTCGTAGTCCGCGTTGAACCCCCAGTTCACGGATCCGTTGTAGCTGAAAAGGGCGATCCCGACTCCGTGGCTGTGCCACAGCGGCACCAGCGGGTACTGCGCCTGGAGCGCGGATTCGAGCATGTAGAGAGGGAACTGCGGGCCGGGCACGTTGGTCACCGTCATGTTGAAGGGACGGGCTCCCTGCGCCAGGCGGCTGGCCAGTGAGACCAGTGTGGCCGGTGCACCGGCGCTGACCCTGACCAACGTCGCCGCACCGAGCGCCTGGTCGGTCTCCTTGAGCGTGCGCGTCTCGTTGGTGACCTTGGCGAGTCGGGCCACAGGGTCGGGGTCGTCCACGGGGAGCGCCATCAGCCACATCGCCACCTGGTTACCCATCGTTCCCTGATCCCCGCGGGCACGCACCGACACCGGTGCCATGACCCGGAAATGGAGGCCGTCGACTTCGAAGCCGCGGGCCTCGGTGAGATAGCGCCGGATCCCTCCCGCAACGGTCGCGAGCACGACATCGTTGACGGTGCCCCCCAACGAGTTCTTGATCTCTTTCACCTCGCTCAGCGGGGTGTCGAGGGTGGCGAACCGGCGATTGGGACCGAGCTTCCCGTTGATGGGGGTGAGCGGCGCCTGGGTCAGCCAGCCCGAGCCCAGCGAGTACGACATCGCTCTCATGTAGCGAGCGCCCTGCATCGCCACCGTCTGCGCGTCTTCGGTGAGCCGCCGGACGCTCCGCAATGCGGTGGCGGTCCTCCCCAAACGCCGCACCGTCTCCCTCACCACCAGCTCGGAACCCGTCGGCGCGGGACGCGGATCGTATGCGGGAGACGGGGCTATGTCCGTCACCGGCATCGGGCTAAGCAGCACCGCCATCAAGTCGACGCCTGCCATGCCGTCGATCATGCAATGGTGGATCTTCGAGATGAGCGCAAAGCGGTCGTTCTCGAGACCCTCGACCACGTAGACCTCCCACAGCGGCTTGGACCGATCGAGCTGCTGCGACATGAGCCGGCCCATGAGCGCAAAGAGCTGCTCGTCGCTGCCTGGCTTCGGGATGCTGGCGTGCCGGATGTGGTACTCGAGATGGAAGTGCTCGTCATCCACCCAGACGGGATGTCGCTCGATGGGGACGTGGGCGAGGCGCTGGCGATACCTCGGGATGAGGTGCAGCTTCGATCCGATGAAGGCCCGGATGCGCTCGACGTCGATCCCACCCTGGCCGTCGCCCAGGGGACCTGCCTCGAACAGAAGCATCCCCGCCACGTGCATCTGCGTTGTGCGCGACTCGAGAGCGAGGAAGGAGTTGTCGAGGTATGACAGGCGCTCGTAGTGAGCCGGCATGGCTTCTCCCTACCGTGTGCTCACAAGCTTAGGTGGCGGCAACGGTGCGTCCTCAGCCGATGTGAGCAGTACTGCCGGCGGCAGGGCCGAGCCCGGCCAGAGATGCGGCGAGCTCAGCGGGTAGGGGTGACTCGACCTCCATCCACATGTCGCGAATCGGATGCCGGAACGAGAGCCTGGCGGCGTGGAGCCAGACCCTGGCCGGATGATCTGCGCCATCAGCGTTTCCGTAGGTTTCGTCCCAGACGACGGGTGAGCCGATCGAAGCCATGTGAACACGAATCTGATGGGTCCTGCCGGTTTCGAGCCGGACCTCGACGAGGGTGTGATCCGGCCACCTCGCCTCGACCGCATAGTGGGTGCGGGCGGGACGACCGTCGCGGGACAGCGCCATTCTCGTGGGATGAGAGGGGTCGCGGCCGATGGGCGCATCGATCGTGCCCGAGTCCGCGCCGGGGTCTCCCTTCAGCAGTGCCACGTAGATCCGTTCGATCTCACGTCGCGCCATTGCGGCCTGCAACGATCGATGGGCTGCGGGGCTCCGCGCAACCACGAGGAGTCCGGATGTCCCGCGATCGAGTCGATGTACGAGGCCCCACCGGTGGTTCTCTCCGAGGTCGAACAGCTCGGGATAGCGAGCAAGGAGCCCGTTGAGCAGAGTGTCATCTCGATGGCCCGCACCGGGATGCGTGACCACTCCTGCGGGCTTCCCCACAACCAGGAAGTCGGCGTCTTCGTGGTGCACATCGAAGGAGACGTTTGCGGCCACGGGTGCCGTGGTGCCTTCCGGAACGAGAGCCCTGATCACGCGGCCTGCCGGAATCCGTGCCGAGCGGGCGAGCCGATCGCCGTCGACCGTGACGTCACCGGACTCGATGAGCTCTGTGGCAACGGCACGACTCACACCGGCGAGGACGGACAGGATCCGATCGAGCCGGTCGCCCCCGATCTCTTCGGGCACCGACCAGCTTGTGACCTCAGCCATCCGCGTTTGCAGCACCCTTCTGCGGGGCGTCTGCCGCCCCGGCAGGGGCCGTCGCTGCATGGTTCGCCCCACCGTCAAGCTCATCTTGTTGGGGGAACACCGAGGAAAGCAGGAGAAGGATCACGCCGATGGTGATGCAAGAGTCCGCCACATTGAAGGCCGGGAAGAAGGAAAAGTCGATGAAGTCGACCACGGCTCCGTCGAGGATGCCCTCACCGCGGAAGATGCGATCGACGAGGTTCCCTACGGCGCCGCCGGCCACCATGGCGAGCGCCACTCTCTCGAGCCTTCGCTCTACTCTCGGTATGGCAGCCACGACGACGACGGCTATGCCCACGGCGAGCACACCGAGGAGCGGGCCGTATCCCGTGAACACAGAGAACGCTGCCCCCGTGTTCCTCGTGACGCGAAACTGCAGGAACTCGCCGAGGAGGTTCACGGAATCGCCATCGAGGCTCGCGACGACCCAGACTTTCGTGAGCTGATCGAGCACCACGATGGAAGCGGCGACGATGAGCCCGGCACCAACGCCTGGGGACGATCGGGCGCTGCTCAGACCTTGCCTGCCCATTCGACCACGGTAGTTGCATACGGGAGCGCCTCGAGCCGCGCCAGCGGGATCGGCTTGCCGGTGGCCTCGCATATCCCGTACGTCCCGTCGCTCATACGCTCGAGCGCCTTCTCTACCTTGCCGAGCAACTCACGGGCGTTCTCCTGCTTGGAGAGACCCATCTCGATCTCGAAAGCGAGGGAACCGCCGTCGGCGTTGTCGGGGTCGGCGTTGTGCTCTGAAGCGGTCTCCGCCAGCCGGATCTGCTCGCGCTCGCGGTCGAGGTCGGCGATCATCTCCAACAACCGGTCGCGCTCGGTTTCGAGCTTGCCGCGCAGACGTTTGAGCGTCGACGTCGCCAGCTTTCTCCTGGCCATGCGCCTCCTTGGACGGGTGGAATGTAGCAGGGGTCGCCGTGAAGTCGGGCTCACACACCGAGTCGCCGCTGCGCTTCACCAGCCGTCACCCCGCTGGCGCCGAGCACCTTCCTGCGCGACGTTCTTCCCCTGATCAGCCTGACGCGAACGCCAAGCAACGCCGAGACGAGAGCGATGACAGCATCGTTTCCCCGGCCACCCGATGGCGGCGCTGCAACACGGATCCGCACGGCACCACCGTGGAGCCCGGTCACCTCCGAGCGGCTCGCCCCCGGCACAACCCATACCGTGAGCTCCACTCCATCGGCGGTGCCCCGAATCGCAGACATAGGGGCTGACGGTACCCGCCGAGTCGACGACTACCATCGCCGCTTCTGGCGATGACGGGGACGCGATTCTGCGAGCCACCGGGCAGAGCGAGCCGACGAACGGTGAGAGGTCGGCGCCCGGTCCGAGAATCATCACCCCCGAGCTGCGGGAAGAAGCCGGTCCCACCGGTCGTAGACCCCGCCGGCTGCCTCACGAGACGGGGCCGAACGAAGCGGCCGGGCCGTTGCATTGGCAACGCAGACCCGGCAAGCCGGGTGGTACCGCGGGCTTGCCCGCCCCGGCAGGAGGGCGAAGCATGCTTTGCCGACCGGCCGAGAGAGGTGACGTGGTGAGCGAAGACGCACGGCGCGACCCGGTGTTCACGCGGGTCGATCCGCAGGTGGACCTTCCGGGCCTCGAGAGGCGAGTCCTCGAGTTGTGGGACGAGATCGAGGCCTTCCCGCGATCGGTCGCGATGCGTACCCCCGAGTCCGAATACACGTTCTACGACGGTCCACCTTTTCCGACCGGGAGCCCGCATTACGGGAACCTGCTCGCCGGTGTGATCAAGGACATCGTCCCCAGGTACTGGACGATGCGAGGCCACCGGGTCGAGCGTCGCTTCGGCTGGGACACCCACGGCCTGCCGATCGAGATGGAGGTGCAGAAGGACCTCGGGCTCTCCGGGCCGCGAGAGATCCGTGAGTACGGGATCGCGCGCTTCAACGAGGCGTGCCGCGCCAAGGTGCAGGCGAATACGGAGACATGGGAGTACATCACACGGCGGCTCGGGCGATGGATCGACTTCGCAGACGACTACAAGACGATGGACGCCGAGTTCATGGAGAGCGTCTGGTGGGTGTTCCGAGGCTTGTGGGACCGCGGCCTGGTGTATCAGGACTTCAAGGTCGTGCCCTACTCGTGGGGTGCGGGCACCGTGCTCTCCAACTTCGAAGTCAACCTCGGCGGGTATCGCGACGTCGAGGATCCGTCGATCACCTTGCGGTTGCCGATCGTCACGGACCACGGACCCGCGACCACGGGCGACTACCTGCTCGTGTGGACGACGACACCGTGGACGCTCCCGGGCAACCTCGCTGTAGCCGTTGGCGAGGACATCGACTACGTCAGGGTCACCGACGGCGACTCCCAGTACTGGATCGCCGCAAACCGGGTCTCGTCCGTGTGGGGCAAGGACGCTCCCGACATCGTGGCAGGTGCCAAGGGGACACAGCTGCTGGGGGCGGCCTACGAGCCGCCATTCGGGCACTATGCGGCCGAGCGCGCCAACGGGGCGTTCCGCGTCATCGCCTCGGACGACGTGACTACCGAAGAAGGGACAGGCCTCGTCCACATGGCTCCCGCATACGGCGAGGCCGACTTCCTCGCTCTACAAGAGGCGGGGATCGATGTGATGGTCGACCCGATCGATCTCGACGCCCGCTTCACCGGCGAGATCCCCGAGGTCGCCGGCTTGCACGTCAAGGACGCCGACGACGTCCTCGTCACACTGCTCCGCGACAGCGGCGCCCTGGTACACGCGGCCACGACGGTGCACTCATATCCGTTCTGCTGGCGGACCGACACTCCGCTCATCTACAAGGCGATTCCCACCTGGTACGTGAAGGTGGAATCGTTCAAGGAGCGCATGGCCGACCTCAACGAGTCGATCTCGTGGGTCCCCGACTACGTGGGGGAGCGCAGATTCGGCAACTGGCTCCGCGACGCTCGTGATTGGGCGGTCAGCCGGAACCGATTCTGGGGAAGCTGTATCCCCGTGTGGGTGTGTGAGGAGTGCCACCACCAGGTGTGCATCGGTTCCCGCAAGGAGTTGCAGAGTCGATCCGGTGT
>CAJHYC010000119.1_pt1 | contig 10949 bp, 13 predicted proteins | sample 9198751 | NCBI WGS metagenome assembly CAJHYC01 (sample SAMEA7708362, study PRJEB35096) | sediment metagenome | biome: marine neritic benthic zone biome [ENVO:01000025]; feature: sediment [ENVO:00002007]; material: shallow marine sediment [ENVO:03000034] sea grass bed [ENVO_01000059] ... | reverse complement strand
TGTTGCGTCGTGTCTTCGCTGTTCCCGTATCGGTAGGCGGGAGCATCGTGCTGACGATCGTGGTGACGTTGATCGTCCGCGCCATCACCTCGAGGCGAGGCTGAGCACGCAGGCCCAGGAGCGACAGTTGCGTTCGGCTCACGACACGCAATGCGCTGAGACCGGCGACCTGACCGTCCTACGTGAGCGCTTCGAAGAACGTCACCCCGGCGACCACCAGGAACAGCCACCCGAGCGAACGGATCAGCCGCTGCTCCGGTAGGCGGCCCACGAGACGGGGGCCCAGCTGCCCGCCGATCAGCACCCCGGGGACCGTGAACAGCAGGATTGCCCCGATCCCCCCGTAGTCGGGGTCGGCGCTGGTCATGAAGTCGATCGCATGCGTGACCGATGCTGCGAGAGCGGTGAGGGCGACCGTCGTGACGCTCACGGCGACGGCCACCCTCGACGGCACCCGGCACCGTTTCACCAGCGTGAACGAGTTCGCCTCGCCGAGGCCCGTGGAGATGAGCCCCACGAACAGACCACCGATCGAGGCGCCGGTGAGGCCGTCCGCCGGTCGGCACACCTCGTAGCCGTACGTCGTCCCGTCGGCGAGTTGGAGTCGGTTGGAGAAGACGGGGTCGACGATGCCCAGCCCGGCCTCGATCTCGGCGTCTTCGATCGCCGGATCGTGATGACGGATGAAGACGATCGCGATCGCAGTCAGGCCCACCGCAAGGACCAGCTGGAGGAGCGTCTCCGGCGCCAACCCGGCAGCCAGCGATCCGACGATGGCCGCCGGCACGGACGCCGTGGTGAGCAGTCGGACGATCTTCCAGTCGATCGCTCCGGCGCGGGCGTGGGCGAGCACGCCTGAGGAGAACCCGAACACCTCGGTGCCGAGGGCGACTCCCACGGCCGTCACGGGCTCCAGGCCGACGACGATCACCAGTAACGGTGCGAAGAACGTGGCGCCGCCGATCCCTGCCCCGTTTGCGACGGCAGCGATGACGATCCCTGCCGGGAACAGCCACCAGAACGACAGATCCATGTGCTCGTGTCTCGCTCTCGGTCGGGTGAACCCTACGGTGCTCCGGGGCGACGTTCTGCGGGGCCCGCACCCCCACCACGAGGGGCCGCAGCAGCGCCTTTGCGCCACGTCGCGCACGCAGGTCGACGGCCTGCGCTACGTTGCTCCCATGACAGCAATGAATGACGCAATTGATGCGGTCCGTCGCGGCGAGATCGTCGGGTTTCCGACCGACACCATCTACGGAATCGGCGTCGACCCCTATTCCGAGGGTGCGATCGACGGGCTGTACCGCCTCAAGAATCGCCTTCCGGGCAAGCCGATGGCGCTCCTCGTCGCTTCGATCGAACAGGCGATCGACCTTGCCGAGTTCAACGACGACGCGCTCGATCTCACCGACCGGCATTGGCCCGGCGGGCTGACGCTGATCCTTCCCCGTCTTGGCCAGGCGCCGCCGTGGCTGGGCGATGCGACGAGGCGCACGATCGGCCTCCGCTGTCCTGATCATCCGGTTGCACTCGAGCTGCTCAACGATGCAGGGCCCCTGGTCGTGACGTCTGCCAACCAGACGGGCCAGGAGCCTGCGATCGACCACGTGGACGCACGGACCATCCTCGGTGACGCTGTGAGTGTCTACCTTGAGGGGGCCTCGCCGGGCGGGACGGCCTCGACGGTCATCGACCTCACGCAGCCGACACCGCTGATCCTCAGGCCGGGCCCCGTGGAAGAGCCGTGAGGAGGGCCCCGCACAGCTGACGACTCCGCGCTCTGGGTGACGGTGCGGTGGCGTCAGTTGCGGCCGACCGTTCGGTCGCGAGGCACCTTCTCTGCCTGCGCTGTGACGGAGCGGCCGCTCATCCGCGGCGCGCTAGCCTTGCCTGATCCGCTCACGATTCAGGACCCAAGCATGATCGACACTCGCCCTCTCCACGCGGTCGACCCCGTCCTCAGCGATTTGATCGCCAAGGACGCCGCCCGCCAGCGCAACAACATCCAGCTCATCGCATCGGAGAACTTCGTATCGACGGCGATGATGCAGGTCTCCGGCTCAGTGCTGACGAACAAGTACTCAGAGGGCTACCCGGGACGGCGCTACTACGAGGGGTGTCAGGTCATCGACGAGATCGAGACCCTGGCCATCGATCGGGCCGCGTCGCTCTTCGGCGCAGAGTACGCCAACGTTCAGCCCCACTCGGGCTCGCAGGCCAACATGGCGGCGTACCTGTCGGTCCTCGAGCCGGGAGACACGATCCTCGGGATGCGGCTCGACCAGGGTGGGCACCTGACCCACGGCAGCCCCGTCAACTTCTCGGGATCTCTGTTCGACTTCGTCGCGTACGGCGTCGATCCTGAGACCGAGTACATCGACTACGACGAGCTGCGTGCGCTCGCCCACGAGCACCGGCCGAAGATGATCATCGCCGGCTACTCGGCGTACTCGCGCCTGATCGATTGGTCGGTGTTCCGCGAGATCGCCGACGAGATCGGGGCCGTCTTCCTGGTCGACGCCGCTCACATCATCGGTCTCATCGCAGGCAAGGCCCACCCCAACCCGGTGCCACACGCCCACATCGTGACCTGCACGACCCACAAGGCCTTGCGCGGTCCCCGCGGCGGGCTGATCCTGGCCGATGAGGAGTACGGAAAGGCGATCAACAAGGCCGTGTTCCCGTTCGGGCAGGGCGGCGCCATCAACTCCCAGATCGCTGCCAAGGCACTGTGTTTCGAGTTGGCGAGCCGGCCTGATTTCGAGGCTTACGCTCATCAGATCGTGCGCAACGCGTCTGTGCTCGCGGCCACGATCAGCGAAGAAGGCGCCCGCATCGTCAGCGGAGGCACCGACAACCACATGTTCTCGATGGACCTGCGCAGCCTCGATGACGATCTCACCGGCAAGGAGGCGGCCACGCTGCTCGATGAACACGGCATCACTTTGAACCGCAACGCCATCCCGTTCGATCCGCGCAGCCCGTTCATCACCTCCGGCTTGCGGATCGGGACGCCGTCGGTGACGACGACCGGCATGAAGCAGGAGCAGATGACGACCCTGGGCCGTCTCATCGTCGAATTGCTCCGCAAACGAGAGGACGCGCTCGCCCTCAAGCAGCTCGGCGAGCGGGTCGCAGAGCTGGCTGCCGCGTTCCCCAGTTACCCGGAGGACTTCGCCGGTCACGTGTGAGCCGGAGCCATGACCTGAGAGAGAATTGAATCAGCGACCCCGGCCCCGGTACATTGCGCTCGCGAACTTGTGAAGACAGTCACGAGCATTCGATGTCCGGCCGGCCGACATCGACGGATCGGACGAGCACATGGCGAACGACGAGGACAGCGCCCGCAGCGGGATGATCGGCGACTGGTCGGCGTCCGGTGACTTCCTCGGTGCCATCCTCGCCGGTCTCGTGCTCGGTTTCGGAGCCGACTGGCTCTTCGGCACGGAGCCCCTCCTGCTGGTCCTCGGGGCGGTCGCCGGGTTCGGCGTGGGGTTCTGGCGGATGTACCAGATCGCACGACAGGCGGAAACGGAGGAGCTTCGCAAGAGGGCGGAGCGACCTCACCCATGAGCAACACGAGATGGCGAAGATGAGCGACAGACCCCCCGGCGACTCGGATGGCTACCTGGCTCCAAGCCCCGTGCGAGCTCCCATCGAGGAGCACATCGCGCTGGCGACCATCCGTCGGGCGGTGATCGTGGGGCCGCTGGTGGTACTGGTGGCCTGGCTGCTGCGAGGTGGTCTGGGTGCGATCTCGGCCGCGATCGGGGTCGCAATCGTGGCCCTGAACTTCTGGCTGAGCGGTGTTGTGTTGTCCCGAGCGGCAGCCCGTTCGATGCGTGCCTATCATGCGGCCGCTTTGCTGGGCTTCTTTGCACGGCTCGGCCTGATCACCCTGTCGATGTTCCTGGTGGCGGCGGTGTTCGATGTCGACCGTCGAGCGTTTGGGATCGCCGCCGTTGTGGCCTACCTCACGCTGCTCACCTGGGAGGCATGGGCTCTGACCAAGAGCCCGGGAAGGGAGTATGAGTGGATCAGTTGATTCTCGCGGCCGCCGAGTGCGACCCGGCTGAGGAGATCATCTGCGCACCCGAGAACGTCCTCGAGCTGTTCGAGTTCAAGGAAGCGTTGTTCTCGATCGGTGGGTTCGACTTCACCCGCACGGTGTTCTTGATCTTCCTCGCCATGGCGATCGTGTTGTTCGTCCTCTGGTGGGGTCTTCGCGACAGGGGCAGCCTCGTTCCCACGAAGTTCGGAGCCGCCGTCGAAGCGCTGGTCAACTTCGTGCGCAACGATATCGCCATCGACATCATCGGCCCCGAAGGTGTGCGCTACGCCCCGTATCTGCTCACGATCTTCACGTTCATCCTCGTCGGGAATCTCTTCGAGGTGACACCGTTCATCAACTTCCCGATCACGTCGCGCATGGCCATACCCGGCTTCCTCGCGCTCTTGACGTGGGTCATATTCGTCGTCGTCGGGTTTGCGAAGAACGGCTTCTCGTACCTCATCGGCACGGTCTGGCCGAAGTCGGTGCCGGTCGCCCTGCGCCCACTCGTTGGGCTCATCGAACTGGTCTCGATCTTCATCTTGCGCCCGATCACGCTTGCCGTACGGCTCTTTGCCAACCTCGTCGCCGGCCACCTGATGCTGTCCCTCTTGCTGGCGTCCGGCTGGATCTTCATGTCGAGCGTCGGCGACATCGGAGCCAGAGCCATCATCGGGATCCCATGGTTTGCGTTCGGGCTCGGCATCTACGTTTTCGAGATCGTGGTCGCAGTGCTGCAGGCGTACATCTTCACCCTGCTCTCTGCGGTGTACGTACAGACATCCGTCCATCCGGAGCACTAGAGGAGGAACCCACAACATGACACCTGAGGCGGCAGACGTACTCAAGGGTGCGATCGCCCTCGTGGGCTACGGTCTCGCGGCCGTCGGCCCCGGCATCGGCATCGGCATCGTGGTTGGCAATGCCATCCAGGCCATGGTGCGCCAGCCGGAGATGGCGGCAATGGCCAGGACGAACATGTTCCTGGGCATCGCGTTCACCGAGGCACTCGCCCTCATCGGCTTCGTGCTCTTCTTCATCGCCTGAGGAGCGCTGACACATGATGTTCCTATCGAATGTGATGATTCTCGCGGCAGAGAGCGCCGAGGAGGAAGGGGAGGGAATCGACCTCCTCCTTCCTGCGACCTCGGAGCTCATCGCCGGCATCCTCGCCTTCGCCATCATCGGTTATTTCGTGTGGAAGTGGGTCTTCCCGCAGCTCACGAAGACGCTCGAGGCGCGCCAGGCAGCCGTCAAGTCCGAGCTGTCGGCGGCCGAGGGGGCGAAGGTCGAAGCCGAGAAGCTGCGCGAGGACTACCGCGAGCAGGTCTCCGGTGCCCGTGACGAGGCGAACCGGATCGTCGAAGAGGCCCGACAGGCGGGCGAGGCCATCCGCGCCGACATCGTCGCCAAGGCGGAACAAGAGGCCGATGCCATCAAGGTCCGCGCCAGGGACGACCTCGAGGGGGAGCGCGAGCGTGCCTCGGCTGCCATCCAGCGTGAAGTCGCCGGCCTCTCGCTGGACATCGCCGAGAAGGTCATCGGTGGCAGCCTGGACCGCGACAGGCAGCGGGCGCTCGTCGACCAGTACATCTCCGAACTCGGGGGAGCCAAGGGCTGACCGATGGATGAGCTGACTCACACGAAGGTGGTCGACGGCTATGCCGCAGCGTTGCTCGAGGTCGCTGCCGCTGAAGGTGCCAGGGACCAGGTATCGGACGAGCTGTTCCGCATCGCCCGCATCTTCGATGCCGACGAAGCGCTCCGGAACGCACTGACGGACGCCAGGGTGCCCGTCGAACGCAAGCAGGCCATCGTGAGCGACATCCTGGGAGGTCGATCGTCGAACGTGTCGATCGCGCTCATCAACCTCCTCGTGGGCGCAGGTCGAGCGGGTGACTTCGTTGCGGTGGCCAATCGGATGGCAGAGCTTGCCGCCGAGCGAGAGGAAATGACGGTTGCCGAGGTGCGTAGCGCGATCGACCTGGACGAAGCAACGGTCGCCCGCCTCGAGGCGCGCCTCGCCGAGGTGACCGGCAAGCGGGTGAAAGTGAAAGTGGTCGTCGACTCCGGCGTCGTCGGCGGCATCGTGACGAAGGTCGGCGACACGGTCTTCGACGGGTCGGTGAAGAGCCGGCTCCAGGATCTGCGAGAGGCATGGGGATAGCCGATGGCTGAACTGATACTGGATCCGGGCAGCATCACCGCTGCCCTGCGGCGGAATCTCGATGACTGGGCTCCTTCTGTCGAGTCCGAGACCGTCGGATACGTCACATCCGTCGGCGACGGCGTCGCCCGCGTCGAAGGCCTTCCCAATGCGATGGCCTCCGAGCTCCTCGAGTTCACCGGTGGACTCATCGGCGTCGCCCTCAACCTCGACGAGGACTCCATCGGCGCCGTGATCATGGGGGATTCATCCGGCATCGAAGAAGGCGATGATGAGAAGTCGACCGGCCGGATGCTCTCGGTGCCGGTCGGCGACGGTCTGCTCGGACGGGTCGTCGACCCTCTCGGCAACCCCATCGACGGCAAGGGCCCGATCGAGTCGACCGAACGACGCTTCCTCGAGGTGCAGGCCCCGTCGGTGGTGCAGCGCCAGCCCGTGGTGGAACCGCTGCAGACCGGCATCAAGGCCATCGACGCGATGACGCCGATCGGACGGGGTCAGCGTCAGCTGATCATCGGCGACCGTCAGACCGGGAAGACCGCGCTGGTCGTCGACACGATCATCAACCAGCGCGACACGGACGTGAAATGCATCTACGTCGCCATCGGGCAGAAGTCGTCCACCGTCGCCGAGGTGGCAGCCGCTCTCGAAGAGGCCGGAGCGCTCGAATACACCGTCATTGTCAACGCCCCGGCGTCCACCGCGGCCGCATTGCAGATGTACGCACCGTATTCCGGTTCTGCCATCGGCCAGTACTGGATGTACAAGGGCGAGCACGCGCTCGTGATCTATGACGACCTGTCCAAGCAGGCCGTCGCGTATCGAGAGATCTCGCTGTTGCTGCGACGTCCGCCGGGTCGTGAGGCATACCCTGGGGACGTCTTCTACCTGCACAGCCGGCTGCTCGAGCGTTGCGCCAAGCTCTCGGACGATCTCGGCGGCGGCTCGCTGACCGGTCTTCCGATCATCGAGACGAAGGCCAACGACGTGTCGGCGTACATCCCGACGAACGTCATCTCGATCACCGATGGGCAGATCTTCCTCGAGACCGACCTGTTCTTCTCCGGGATCCGCCCCGCCATCAACGCAGGCATCTCGGTCTCCCGGGTGGGCGGCAACGCACAGATCAAGGCCATGAAGGGCGTGGCAGGCCCGTTGCGGCTGAATCTCGCCCAGTTCCGCGAACTCGAGGCGTTTGCCGAGTTCGGCTCGGAGCTCGACGCCGCATCGCTCGCCCAGCTGGAACGGGGGCGCCGGGTCGTCGAAGTGCTCAAGCAGGGCCAGTTTGCGCCGGTGCCGGTGCAGGACCAGGTCGTTGCGATCTTTGCCGTGACCGAGGGTCACTTCGATGACGTCGAAGTGACCGACATCGCAGCCACGGAAGCAGCGCTGCGCGACTTCATGCGGAGCCGATACTCGGGTCTGCTCAGCTCGATTGCCGACACCGGTGCGCTGCCCGAGGACGAGGTGGTCGCAGCGATCGGTGAGTTCAAGGCCTCCCGTGGAGCCGGCGAGGCGGCAGACGCCTAATGGCATCCGCCGAGCTCCGTCAGATCCGACGCAGGATCAGGTCGGTCGAATCGACCATGAAGATCACACGCGCCATGGAGCTCATTGCCACGTCGCGCATCGCCAAGGCTCAGGTACGCGTCGCCCAGGCCCAGCCATACACGGAGAAGATGACCGAGGTCATCCGCAACATCGCTGCCGCCGGAGGCCTGCGCCACCCCTTGCTGGAGCGGCGTGAGGTCACGACGGTCGGGGTCCTGATCGTGACGTCTGACCGCGGTCTCGCCGGGGGGTACAACTCGAACGTCATTCGCATGGCGGAGCGAGCGATGGCGGCCCACCGAGCCAACGGTTTGCAGATTCGGCTCTACGTCATCGGCAAGAAGGCGCAGAGCTATTTCCGCTATCGCAAGTATGCAATCGAGAACGCCTTCCTCGGCGTGACCGATACGCCCGTCTACGGCGATGCCAGGACCGTGGCGAACATCCTCCTCAACGAGTACGAGGAGGGCGATGTCGACGCCGTCGAGGCCTACACGACTCGCTACGTGTCGGCGCTCACCCAGACGCCCGTCCACTGGCCGCTGCTGCCCATCGAGCCACCCGACGCCGGCGCAGACGCCGGTGCGGCGGGGAGTGTCTCGTACAGCTTCGAACCCTCACCCGAGGAGATCCTCACCCGGCTCTTGCCCCGCTATCTCGAGGGCACCGTGTTCGGGATCCTCCTCGAGGCGTCGGCTTCGGAGCATGCAGCCCGGCGCAGGGCGATGAAAGCGGCCACGGAGAACGCAGAAGAACTGACCCGGGTCCTCACCCGCGAGGCGAATCAGGCTCGCCAGGCGGAGATCACGACGGAGATCTCCGAGATCGTGGGTGGCGCCGAGGCATTGGAACACGGTTGAACCGGAGACTGGAGAGTACGGACCGATGAGCACGACGATGGCAACGCTTCCCTCGGGGAGGATCGTCAAGGTGGCCGGCCCGGTGGTGGACGTCGAGTTCCCACCGGACGCCATGCCGGAGATCCTCTATGCGCTCGAGGTCGACTTCGAGCTCGGCGGTGAGACGACGACGGTGCTGTGCGAGACGGCCCAGCATCTCGGGGGCTCGCGAGTGCGTGCCGTGGCCCTGGCCCCCACGGATGGCATCGTCCGGGGCGCCGAGGTCCGCAACACCGGTGGTCCGATCACGGTGCCCGTCGGCGACCAGACACTGGGGCACCTCTTCAACGTATGGGGTGATTCGCTCGACGATCCCGATGCGGTCTTCGACGGGGACCACTGGCCGATTCATCGCCCGGCGCCCGCTTACGAGGACGTCGAGCCGACCAAGGAGATCTTCGAAACGGGGATCAAGGTGATCGACCTGCTCTCCCCGTATCTCCAGGGTGGCAAGATCGGCCTGTTCGGCGGTGCCGGTGTGGGCAAGACGGTGCTCATCCAGGAGATGATCCGCCGGGTCGCCGAGCAGCACGGCGGCGTTTCCGTGTTCGCCGGCGTCGGCGAGCGCACCCGTGAGGGGAACGACCTCTTCTTGGAGATGACCGAGTCCGGCGTGCTCGAGCGCGCCGCTCTCGTGTTCGGTCAGATGGACGAGCCCCCCGGTGTGCGGCTCCGTGTCGCTCTGTCGGCGCTCACCATGGCCGAGTACTTCCGTGACGTCCAGCGCCAGGACGTCCTTCTGTTCATCGACAACATCTTCCGGTTCACTCAGGCGGGGTCCGAGGTGTCCACACTGCTCGGCCGCATGCCGTCCGCAGTGGGCTACCAGCCGACGTTGGCCGGCGAGATGGGTGTGCTCCAGGAACGCATCACGTCGCTCAAGGGGCGTTCGATCACCTCGTTGCAGGCGATCTATGTGCCCGCCGACGACATCACCGATCCGGCGCCGCACACGGCCTTCGCCCACCTCGACGCCACGACGGTGCTCAGCCGTCCGCTCACCGCGCTCGGCATCTACCCGGCCGTGGATCCGCTCGACTCGACGAGCCGGGCCCTGGACCCGCAGATCGTCGGCGATCGCCACTACGGAGTTGCCAGACGCGTGCAGCAGATCCTGCAGCGCTACAAGGACCTGCAGGACATCATCGCCATCCTCGGCATCGACGAACTCTCCGAAGAGGACAGGCTCATCGTGGCCCGGGCCCGGCGTATCCAGCGGTTCCTGTCCCAACCGATGTTCGTCGCGGAGCAGTTCACGGGTCAGGCGGGTGTCTACACACCGCTCGAGGAGACGATCGCGTCGTTCGAGGCCGTCATCAACGGCGAGATGGACGACCTGCCCGAGCAGGCGTTCTACATGGTCGGTGGTGGCGACGATGCCAGGGCCAAAGCGAAGACCCTCGAGGTCGGTTGATGGCGAACCATCCGCTCTTCGCCGTCGACGTCGTCACCCCTGAGGCGATCATCTGGTCCGGGCAGGCAGAGTTCATCTCAGCGCGTACGACCGAGGGCGAGATCGGCATCTATGCGGCCCACGAGCCACTGATGGCGGCGCTGGCCACCGGTGCGGTCCAGGTGCACGCGGAGGACGGCGTCACCTCGGTGGGGATTCACGGCGGATTCCTGCAGATCTTCCAAGACCAGGTGACCCTGCTCACCGACCGCGCGGAGATCACCCAGGGCGACCGGGAAGCTGCGCTACGGTTGGCCGAAGAGCTCGCCGCGCTCGCCGCAGACGCCGAAGGGATGGAAGAGGGCTGAGCGGCGCATCGTCAGAGCTGACGCGCTGCAGCCCAACGCACTGCCAGCACCCACGCGGCACCGATGGCCGCCACGGTGACGGCCGCCGCTCCCAGGAAGTCCGAGGCGGGCGCTCCGTCGGGGACGGCCGTCAACGCTCCGACCAGGTGGCTGGGTAGCCAGTTTCCGATCGACTCAACGATGCCGACGACCGGCAGGATGAGCAGCAGCACGACCGAGCTGAGCACAGTGCCGAGCACCGAGCGCATCTTGCCCGCCGCTGCAGCTACAACGGCCACGGCGAACACCAGATACAAGACGCCGTAGCCCATACCGGTAGCGACAGCACCGGCGGGCAACGATCCGATCAAGACGACCGACTCGTACCAGGCCGTCAATGTGCCGAGCACGTACGCTGCGGACACCGCGGCAGCGCTCACCACGAACTGCGGCCACAGCAGCCGGGACACACTCGGGACACGGGTTCTCAAGAACACCGCCATCTCCGGCTTGGCGTCGATGGCCAGACTCCCGGCGGCGA
>CAJHYC010000380.1_pt1 | contig 11150 bp, 11 predicted proteins | sample 9198751 | NCBI WGS metagenome assembly CAJHYC01 (sample SAMEA7708362, study PRJEB35096) | sediment metagenome | biome: marine neritic benthic zone biome [ENVO:01000025]; feature: sediment [ENVO:00002007]; material: shallow marine sediment [ENVO:03000034] sea grass bed [ENVO_01000059] ... | reverse complement strand
TGTCTCGAGCACAGTGTCGAGTATGCGGGGATACGCCACGCGTTCGGTTCCCCGATCGGAGCCAAACAGGGGATTGCATTCCGCCTCGCCGACCTCGCCGTCATGGTCGAGGCGGCGCGGCTACTCGTGTACAAGGCAGCGTGGCTGAAAGACCGTGGCCAGCCGATCAAGCAGGCGGCCGCGATCGCCAAGCTGCATGCCACTGAATCCGCGGTGACCGCAACCCGCACCGCGACCCAGGTGTTTGGCGGAGCGGGATTCATGGAGGACAACCCCGTTGCGCGGTTCTACCGGGATGCCAAGGTCCTCGAGATCGGCGAGGGAACCTCGGAGATTCAGCGGCTCGTGATCAGCCGCGGCCTCGGCCTGCCGACCGAGTGAGGCTCATTGTGCTGGCAGCGAGCCGGCGAACGCGACACCGCGTCCAACCCAGCGAGCGAACGACGTTTCGTCGTCCAGTCCGGCAGCGCCGACCATGAGCCAGCCTTTCATCGGTCGTCCCGAAAAGTCGAAGATGCGGGCGCCGGGCCGAGCGAGGAGCTCGTCGAACCCCTCGGATCCGATCCGGACGCACATCTCGTCGCCGATGACGCCGACCGCCATGTTGCCGTTGAGAAGGAATGAGATGCCGCCGAACATCTTCTTCTCCGCGATGTCTGCGACCGGAGCGAGCTCGTCGCGAATTCGTGCGGCAAGGTCTTCGTCGTACGCCATGGCTCCAGGCTACCCGGGACGATCGCGACGTTGGATGGCGCGGACCGCGTCGATCATGTCGGCCTCCTGGTCCCTCTCGTCCTCTCGATAGCCGTTGACGCGAGCGAAGCGAATTGGATTTCGCTGTGCGGCGCTCCCTCGGAATGGCTTCTAGAGCTCAGAGGGATCGTCGCAGCTGACACCCGACGACATATTGGCCCTCAGAACCGGTTCAGACATACCCGCGATTAGCGCCGGTCGGCCGATTGAATCGTTGCACCTGCGAAGAGTTTCCGCACCGTCTCGATGGTGTCCGCCTCACCTGCCGACTTGTCGTCGCGGTAACCCTTGACCCTCGCAAACCGCAGCGCCATGCCGCTCGGATACCGAGAACTGGCCTGGATTCCGTCGAAGGCGATCTCGACAACCTGCTCAGGACGGACATTCACCACGTGGCCCTCGCGGTGGGTCTCCAATTCGAGGAAGCGCTCCGTTTGCCATTGCAGCATTGAGTCGGTGAGTCCCTTGAACGTCTTTCCGAGCATCGCAAAGCCGTCCGTGTCCGGGTCGTACGCCCCGAGGTGCAGGTTGGAGAGCCAGCCCCGTCTCCGTCCCGAGCCCCACTCTGCGGCGAGCACGACCAGATCGAGGGTATGAGCGGGCTTCACCTTCAGCCACTCTGCGCCTCGCCGTCCGGCCGTGTAGACGGATGCGGCGGCCTTCACCACGACCCCCTCGTGCCCTGCTTCGAGAGCGCGCGTGAAGAAGCCCTCGGCCGCGGCTCGATCTGAGGTCCGGATACGGGGGATCATCATCTCCTCCGGGACGATGTCAGCCAGACGATCGCTGCGTTCGGCGAGCGCAACATCGATGAGGTCCCGCCCGTTGAGTTGCAGGACGTCGAACACGAACGTCGAGAGTGGCGGCGGCCGTTGATCGTCGGCCGGGTCTGCCCTGCGCCCGAACCGGCTCATGGTCTCCTGAAATGGATGGGGTCGTCGATCCGGACCGAGGCTGATGACCTCGGCGTCGAGCACCGCCGAGTTGACGTCGAGGCCGGCAACGGCGGCGACGGTCGCAGGAAGCTGCGACGTGACATCGCGCAGGTTCCTCGTGAACACGTGCACGGCGGAACCGTCGTAGTGGATCTGCACCCGGGCTCCGTCGAGCTTCCAGTCGATGATGGCGTCCCCGACGGCTTCGACGCCGGCACCGACGCTCTCTGCAGTCGACGCCAGCATCGGTTGGATCGGCTGGAATAGTCGCAGCCGATACGCCGCGAGACCAGACTCTCCTTCACCCGCAGCGGTGACGGCAACGGAGGCGAGATCGCCGCTCAGCATCGCGGCGCGCCGCACCAGTGCAGCGTCGACGTCGAATGCGACCGAGATTGCCGCGCCCATGACGCCGTCGAGCGCACCCTGGCGGATGTCGCCGGCGAGCAGCCCCAAGATCAGCCGCTGCTCGACGTCTGTGGCTCGTCGTAGGAGAGCCTCGAGGAGCGAGGTCTTTGCCGCTCTTGAGCCCGAGCCGGTGGCGTTCTTCACGTCGGTGAAGGTGCGGTGGACTTCGGCAACCGTCAACGTGGGAGTCGCCGCCACAGACACGTCGAGGGCGCTCAGCAGCGAGTAGCCAACGCCGAGGCGGCCTTGCGGAAGCCTCCCGCTGAGATGTGCCACCGCCACAGGAAGCACGCTGGGCTCGACGTTCGTGATGACGGTGGCGAGTCTCGCGATCTTCGCAGTTCGGCGCGTGGTTGCACCGACGTCGCTCGAGGCTGCTGCGAGGTGCTCGTACAGCACGGCGCTTGTCACTCAATCCGCGACGGTCGAAGGCCGGAAGAAGGCAGCGACCTGGCCGAGGCCTGCAAGAACCCCGCCGCCGACGAGCGCGAGGCCGACCCATCCGTCGAGGTCGGTCGCAAGACCCAGTGCTTCGTCGATGGCCCACTCCCCGGGCCCGAGCACGGCGACTGCAACGGCTCCGGCGAGGAGGGTGGCGACGTACTCCCACCCCTCGTCGGGTCGCGCCGTGATCCAGAAGCCGGCAGCACGGTGGACGGTGAGGTATGCCACGACCATGATGGAAGCGGTGATAGCGGCGGCCACCGTGGTGAGTAGTCCCAGGACGATGCCGAGGCCTGCAGCGATCTCGCCGAAAGACATGCCGACCCACTGGAGTTCGGCCTTCTGGAAGCCCATGCCGCGCAGCCAGTTGGTGGTTTTCTCCCTGCCGCGGAGATGCTTGATGCCGTGGGCGAGCATGACGACTCCGATCCAGCCACGCAGAACGAGGAGCGCAGTGCTGTACTCGGCGGTGAGATCGGCGATGAGCTTCCTCCTCCGTCTGCTCGCCCAGAGCCAGACTCACGGTAAACGTCATCGCAAGGAGATTGCTTCCCGCGTGCGAAGCGCGGCGGCCTAGGATTCGAGGAAGGCGGCCAGGAGCCTGTTCATCAGCGATGGCTTCGGGCGTATCTACGGGAAGGGGACCCGATGAGGCGACTCAGTGCACTGCTTGCGGCAATCGCGCTGCTGGCTGCGGCGTGTGGCGGTGGAGACGATGCCGGCCAAGAGGACTCCGATTCGACGGCGCCGCCGACCACGGTCGCTTCACCGCCGCCGGTGGCCCCGTCGCCGGCCGACGCCGGCACGGCTGCCCCGGCGGAGACGACGCCGCCAGACACGCCCGATCTCGGGTCGGGAAGCTCGACGGACTTCTGCCGGTCTGCCGATGATCTCGAGAACGAAGACTTCGACTTCATGGCCATCGGGGCTGCTCCGGCAGACCTGGAGGCGAGCATCAACGAGCTCCTCAGTATCTTCGATGAGGCGGCCGCAAACGCCCCATCCGAGATCGCCGACGACATGGCTGTGCTCCGGCAGGCGTTCGAGGGCTTTGCGGCCCTGCTCGCCGACTACGACTACGACTTCTTTGCGATCGCCCAGGAGGCCGAGAACGACCCGCGGCTGCTGGCTTTCGAGGGTGATGAGATCGAGCAGGCAGCGAACAACATCGCAGCCTTCTGCGGGTTCGACGTCGATGCCACTGACGACGACGACGTAGCGGGGCCGCCTCTCGGCGACATCCCGGATGTCATGGACGAAGGGCTGCCCGCCGGTTTCCCGGAGGCTCTCGTTCCGCCCGGCGTCGTGAGTGTCGAGTCCTTCGACGCGGCGGGGCTGCAGTCGGTCAATATCACTTCGAGCGCGCCGTTCGACGAACTCGTCGAGTTCTATACGGGCGTGCTCGGCGCCCCTCTCGGTGTCTTCGATGATGGCACCGGCAAGGTAGGTGCATTCGTGGCCGAGCTTGACGGCAGCAGCGTGAACATCTCGATCAGTGAGGGTGACACCCAGTTGGTGGCGATCGGGATCATCGACCTCTAGGCGGAGAGGTCATCGGCCGACATCGACACCGGCGGTAGCGTTGGGGCAATGGATGAAAGCCCGGCTTCGCCGCGCACGCCCTGGGACACCGTACGTACGCTTTCGACGAGCACGGTACGCGACGCCACCGAAGGCAGGATCATCGGGTTGGCGGCCGAAGTCGCGTTCTTCGGCGTGCTTGCGCTTCCGCCGCTCGCACTGGTCGTGCTGGGGAGCCTCGGATATGTGGCGGATCTCCTCGGACCGGCTGCCGCTGCAGACATGCGCACGGCGATCCTCGATACGGCAACCACGGTCCTGAGCGGTTCGACGGTCGAGGACCTCATCGAGCCGATGGTCGATGGCCTGCTCGACAAGGGTCGCCTCGACCTCCTCACGATCGGCGCCATCATCGCCGTGTGGTCGGCAAGCCGCGCGGTTCGCGTGGTCATCGATGCCGTCACGCTCGCATACGACCGGGAACCGGCGCGCACCTGGTGGCAGCGGAGGCTCGTCGCCGTCGGCGTCACCGTCGGAGGCATCATTTCGCTCGTCGCGTTGCTACCACTGCTCGTGGTGGGACCACAGGCGGCCGCCAGCCTGGCCGACGGTCTCGGGCTCGGTGGCGCCTTCGAGGCCGCCGCCAGGATCGCCTACTGGCCCGTCGTGGCGGTCACGGGGCTATTGGTCCTCACGTGGATGTACCACCTGGTCGAGCCCGAGACGCCGTGGCGCTGGGAGCTACCGGGATCGATCCTTGCGTTGCTGATCTGGGTTGCCGGCAGCTACGGCCTGCGGTTCTACGCCACCCAGTTCATCGAGGGAGAGTCGACATACCGCCTTGTCGCTGCGCCACTGGTCGTGCTGATGTGGGTATACGTGGCGGCCTTTGCGGTGCTGCTGGGCGCCGAACTCAACGCCGAGGTCGACAAGATCTACTTTCCGGATCACCCTCACGGCACAGCCGGCTGAACTCTCAGGGCCGTTCGCCGAGCGTCACTTCGAGCACGATCGTCGATCCGTCGCGAACGATGCTCATAGTGAGCTCATCCCCGGCCGAATAGCGCCGCAGGAGGGAGATCAACTCGTCCATCGTGTCGATGGTGCGGCCGTCGAGTGCGCTGATGACATCACCTGCCAACAGACCGGCGTCCTCAGCTGCCGAAAGCGGTTCCACGCCGCTGACATCGACGCCGACCGGAGCCCGTCCGCCGTCATCCCTGTCGCTGAAGGCTGTGGCACCGTTGATGCCCAGGAAAGGTTGACTGGCGCCGCCGCTCTCGAGGAGCTCGTCGACGACTCTGGTGACGATCTCGATGGGCGTAGCGAAGCCGATTCCTTCGATGCCGACGTTGCTTACGCCAACGGCCGTGGTGATGCCGATCAGGCGGCCCTCACGATCGACCAACGCTCCACCACTCGATCCCTGCGTGATGGGGGCGTCGGTCTGCACCATTCCGTAGAGCCTCACGTTGGGGCCGGTTTGCACTTCACGCCCGAAAGCGGACAGCACACCGACCGTCAGCGAGGGGCCTCCTTCGAGCCCGAGGGGGCTCCCGATGGCGATCGCCGGATCGCCTACCAGCAGACCGTCGGTGGAACCGATCACGATCGGCTCGAGGTCCGCCGCCTCGATCCGGAGCACGGCGAGGTCGGTACCGGCGTCGGTGCCGACCAGCTCGGCCGCATACACCCTTCCGTCGCTCAGAACGACTTCGTAGGCTTGTCCGTTGTCGACGACGTGGTCGTTGGTCACGATGTAGCCCGCCTCGTCGAGCAAGACCCCGGAGCCCGATGCAACGGCCAGGAGCCCGTCGGCTGATTGTGACCCGACCTGGACGGTAACGACGGAGGGTACGACGGCCATACCGACGTCTGATGCGTCGTAGACGTTGACCTGGGAGGAGCCGGCCAGCGGCACAGGGGCGACAACGGGTGCCGGCGGAACCGTGTCCGGGGCGTTGGTGGACGTCGAAGAGGTGGTCGGGGCAGGGACGGAGGCGGACACGGCTTCGACTGCGTCCGCAGGTGAGTCGTCGAACGCACCCGCTGCCCAGAGCCCCGCAACGGTCCCTCCTGCGATCAGAGCGCCGAGCACCATGCCCGCGAGTACGGCCCCACCCCGACGACGCCGTGGGCGTGGCGGGGGAGCGGCGGGAGCGTGCGCGCTCTGCTCCCAAACCGAGGCTACGGATGGTCGCGAGGCGGTATCGCTGCTGTCGTGTGACGAGTACATGGGTTTCTCCTGGCCAATTGTGGCGGCATTCTCAGTAGATACGTTGAGGGAACGCTGAAGAGATCATGAGAATTTCGTGAGAGCACGCTGGCAGACCTTCCGGTACCGGCACCGACGTATCTATCGTCGCTGGCCGTGAGCGCCCTCCAGAAGCTGCTCGAGCCCTATCGCAGCCGCATCGTGGCATCCACGACCGGTCTCTTTGCGCACGCGCCGTATCCACTGGAAAACACTCTGGCACACCCGGACGATCCTGGGCTCTTCGGCCCCGACTCGGTCACATGGCCCGTGATCGGTGATGTTGCCGCGTTCTTCGGCGGCATGAGAGCCCTGCTGATCCAGGCCGCCCATCCCGAAGTTGTAGCCGGTGTCCACGACCATTCGAGGTACCGCGAAGATCCGCTCGGAAGGCTGTCGCGGACGAGCGCATATGTCACCGCAACTGCCTTTGGATCACGTCCCGAGGTAGAGCAGGCCGCGTCGATCGTGCGCAATGTCCACCGCAAAGTGCGCGGCGAATCCCACCGCGGCCGAACGTACTCTGCGGAATCGCCCGGGTTTGCCGCCTGGGTGCACAACTCGTTGACCGACGGCTTCCTGCAGGCCTACCGGCATTTCGGGAGGCGGCCGCTCACCTCCGCCGAGGCAGATCGCTTCGTGCGAGAGCAGACCGCCGTCGGCGAACTGCTGTTCGCAGACCCGCTTCCCGATTCCGAGCAGGCCCTCGCGGAGTGGATCGAACTCCACCCGGACATCGGCCCCTCTCCGGGCCTGGACGAGGCAATCCGGTTTCTCCGATCACCGCCGCTGCCGCTGGCCGTCAAGATCGGATACAAGGTCATGTTCCATGCCGCCGCAGCGACCATCCCACATCGCATCCGCACCACCCTGGGCATTCGGCGGATCCCCGGTGCGCTCCTCACGGGCAAGCTGATGAGTCGGTTCTTGCGCTGGGCGCTCGGGTCGTCACCCTCGTGGAACGTCGCATTGCTGCGCGTCGGGGCGCCCGTCCCCGCTGGCCTCTTCCGACAGCAACCGCCGGTCGGCGACACGAAGCAGGCTCCTTGACCGCGCCGCAATGCTCGACGCCGGCCTCGTGGGCCGGCGTCGATTCAGCAGCTGCGTTGTCGCTCTAGACGAAGATCACCTGAGCGCCGTCTGCGAGCTCGATGAACTGGTTCACGTTGATGATGTCTTCGACCTCGTCGAGCATGTCTTCCTTCTCGAGGCCCATCATGTCGACCGACATCTTGCAGGCCCACAAATGGGCGCCCATGTCGTGGAGCATGGTGAGGAACTCGCGAATCTCGGGCACGCCCTGCTCGCCGATCTGCTTCCTCAGCATCCTGGTGGCAAACGCCGTCATGCCCGGAAGACCGCCCAAACCTTGCGGAATGTGCCATGCGGCCCCCGGCATGTGCATCGCCGTGTTGCCCAGCATCGTGAACTGCAGATCGTCCACGGTTTCCTTGTTGATCATGTCCATGCCCCAGAAGGTGAAGAAGATGTGCGTTTCCACACCCTCTGACAGGGCCCCGTTGGCCATGATCAACGCCGGATAGGCCATGTCGAGGTTGCCCTTGGAGCAGATGAACGCAATGGAGCGGTCCTCTGCCTCGTCTCCGAAGTCGGGGACGATCGATGGTGCGGTTTCGGTTGCGGTCATGTCGATCCCCTCTCTCAGATACAGCCTGCGGGCTTCGGGAGCCCTGCGACGTATGACATCTTCTTGGCGGGCTTCTTCGGGAAGAGCATGAACAGCTCTTTCGTCGCAAAGCCGCCGACCGTGGCGACCCGCCGGAGCGTTGCCGTCTCGCCTTGCTCCTGGAAGTCCTCACGCAGGAACTTGATCGCCCTCCAGTGGGCGTCCGTCATCTCGATCCCGATGTTGGCGGCCAGTTGGGCGGCGAGATCCTCGTTCCACTCCTCGTATTCGGTGAGGAAGCCTTCCTCATCGACATGGACGTCCGTTCCGGCAATCGTTGTCACAGGCATCATCTGCCTCCTTCTTGGTTGTTTTGGATCTCTGGTGTCGGGGTGGCGACGAACTCGCGGGGCGGCCCAACGTCAACAGAGGAAACCGCGCTCAACGTGTTGAGCGCCCTTCCCAGTCCACGACGCACTTCGGGTTTCCGCATCCGTTGCAAGAGCTGCCAGACACTTGGCGGATCATCGGGTTCGATCTGCATCGCCGCTTGCTGGCGTTGCATCGCCTCGATCATGCGGTAGAGCACCGCCATGATCTCCGGTTGGGTCATCTCCTTGACGGTCTCCAGAATCAGCACGATGTTGTCGCCAAGCTGGACGACGTCGTCCTCGGAGAAGTTGGCGACCACCTGGTCGACCACGCCAAGGCCCGCCTGGGCAAAGGCGAAATAGCCACGACGATCGGCATCGTCGAGAAGCTGCAGCGCCTTGGCGAACGCTTCCCTACTGAGCGGGCCGGCATCCTCGAGCAGGTCCATGGCGCTCTCGAGCCGCTCCAGTGTCTGTTCGATGTTCCTCACGTTGCGCAGCAGTCGCTTCACCAGACGCAGCAGATCGTCGCCCTGGGTGAACTGTTGGATCTCTTCGAGCTCGCGACTGGCGATGGACATCGCCTCCGTCGTGAGCGGTGCGAGATCTTCCCGCAGGTCGTCCCATTGGGCACGACGGGCCCGCTGCTCCCGCAGCTCGCTCTCGACGAACTGCAGCTGCACCGCGAGCTCGTCGATCTTCTGCTCGAGCGTGGATGCGGAGAGCGTCGTCATGGCATCGGCTCCGCGATCTTGCCGGCCATGAGCATCTCATGGGGGAGCGGCAGCGGCTTGCCGCGAAGCAGGAGGTGCCAGTAGACCCACTTGAACATCATCTTGCCCCAGTGGTTCATCTCGCTCTCTTTGAGGAGCGAGAAGGGCCCGAGACCGGGCAGCGGATACTTGCCGGGCAGCGGCTCGGTGTCGTAGTTGAAGTCGATGAGCATGCCCTTGCCGTGGCCGCTCTCGATGAAGCAGTTGGCGTGACCGTCGAAGCGCTCGGTCATCTCGAGGCCCTCGATGTGGCGGAGGAAGTTCTCGGTGAAGACTTCGACGGCGAAGTGGGCGACCGAGCCCGCCTTGGACGTCGGCAGGTTGGCAGCGTCCCCGATCGCAAAGACGTTGTCGAAGTCCTTCGACAGGAACGTCGCCTTGTCGACGCGAACGTGGTTGAGCTCGTCGCCGAGGCCGGATCGTGCGATGAAGTCAGCGCCCATGTTGATGGGAACCGTGACCAACAAGTCGTATGGGATCGCCCGCTCGTCGTACGACACGAGCGTCTTCGCCTCCGCGTCGACCCGCTCGAGGAAGAAGTCGGCTTCGATGTCGACCTTCTTCTCCTTGAGCATCCCACCGAGACGCTGCGAGGCGATCGGCTTGGTGAAAGCACCGGGCAACGGCGTCACGTAGGTCAGCTCGACCTGATCTCGTATTCCGCGATCGTGGAGATACCAGTCGGCGAGGAAGATGAACTCGAGCGGTGCGACCGGGCACTTGATCGGCATCTCGATGACGTTGACCACGAGGCGTCCGCCGTCCCAGGAACGAAGTGTCTCGGCGAGTGCGACGGCACCGTCAAGGGTGTAGAAGTCGTGAATCGTCCGGCCGTACTCGCTGCTCTCGAGACCTGGTGTCTCGTCCGGTCGTGGCCGAGTCCCGCTGGCGATCACCAGTTGGTCGTACTCGATCGGGTCGCCGTCGACGAGCAGCACCCGATTCTGATCGGCCTCGATGCGATCGACCTCGGCCACCACGAACTCGACGCCGGTCGGCAAGAAATCACGACGTGGTCGCGTGATGTCGTCGGCTGTATATATGCCGAACGGAATAAACAGGTAACCAGGCTGGTAGTGGTGGCATTCGTTCTCGTCCACGATGACGATCTCCCATTCGAGGGGATCGAGACGAGGGCGGAGCTTGTTTGCGACCATCGTGCCCGCAGTGCCCGCACCCAGCACAAGCAGTCGTTTCAAGTTGTAGTCCTCTTTCGTCGGGGCGATCAGGCGTCGGGTGACCAGATCGCGACAAAGAGGCAGGGACCGAGGAGGAGGCCTGCGCCCGGCTCGCTCCGTATTGGCACCATCCCGACGAACTCGGTGCCGGAGCGTGCGACAGACGACTCGGCGTCATCCTTCCCCGGCCCTGCCTTCTTCATGCCCCGACTATTACATGCAGATTCACGCATGTAATAGAGGCCAAGGTCCTTGGCGACAGGGTCTTGTGAGGGATGCGAAAAGAGCCTCGGCTACCCGAGCGGGTCGGCGTCGCCGCTTCGCTCGAAGACCCGCTTGGCCTTGCCGACCTCCTGGCGAGGCATGCTGCCGGGATCGCCCACGACGACGGCAACCCGCAGACGAACGGTTTCAGCCAATCGGCGTTCGAGCCGCTCCTTGATGTCGTGCCGTTCGGAGGTGAGAGACTCACTACGAAGCTCGACCCTGGCTTCGAGCTCGGTCATGGTCCCACGCCTGTCGACGATGATCGCAAACTGACCGGATACCGCGGGATCGTCGAGCAGCACTGCTTCGATCGTGCGCGGGTACACGTTGACCCCGCGGATGATCAACATGTCGTCCACCCGTCCCTGAAGGCGATCGATGCGCCGCGAGGTCCGTCCACACGGGCATCCGTCGGCGAGGAACCGCGTGATGTCCCTGGTGCGATACCGGATGACCGGCTGGGCCTCCTTGGTGAGCGTGGTGATCACGAGTTCGCCGTACTCGCCATCCGGGACCGGCTGACCGGAGTCGGGATCCACGATCTCCGGATAGAAGTGATCCTCGAAGATGTGCATACCGCCCTTGTTGTCGCGGCACTCCGAGGCAACGCCAGGTCCGA
>CAJHYC010000362.1_pt1 | contig 11184 bp, 11 predicted proteins | sample 9198751 | NCBI WGS metagenome assembly CAJHYC01 (sample SAMEA7708362, study PRJEB35096) | sediment metagenome | biome: marine neritic benthic zone biome [ENVO:01000025]; feature: sediment [ENVO:00002007]; material: shallow marine sediment [ENVO:03000034] sea grass bed [ENVO_01000059] ... | reverse complement strand
CTCAGGGGCGAAGTCGGTCGTACGTATGGTTGCGCCGTCGTCGACGAGGGAGTCTGTTTGGCCGATGATCGACTCCGCCACGGCGATATCCAAGCCGCGCTCACTTGCCAGCGACGCCTTGGGGGCACCCGGCCGGAGCGGATTCGAATCCTGGTACTCCCTGACCGCTCCCACCAGGCCCAGCGCATGGGCGTCGACTGCCCGCTCGCTCACGAGCACCTGGTCGGTCTCGACGCTCGCCAGGGGTCGACCGCCTCCCGAGTCCTTGGCGATGTCGGCCGGGCTGGCTATTCCCCGATCGTCGAGCAGAACCGTCGCCTTTTCGTCGGCGGAACGATCCGCGGCTCTGCGGAGGGCAGGAAGGCGGCTTGCGAGCACGTGCCTGCGCTCGACAGCGGGGTGCGGATCGAGGACGACTCCACCGGCGACGACTGCCCTGCGGCCCACCTCGCGCAAGATGACCCGGTCTCCCATCGTGAGGGGGAGGGGATGCTCACACCGGACGAGCGCGGCGAAGTCCGTCTCTGCTTCGTCCTCGATGTGTCGCAACCGCACCGGCCAGCTGCCGCTCCCGACATGGAGGTGGTAGGCGCCACGGTCTGTCAGGGGCTCCTCGAGCGTCCGCACTGATCGGAGATCGGCCACGAACGCCCTGGTCGTGCGAAAGTCGTCGTGGCGGCCGAGCATTGCGCCCCGCACGACGCCCTCCCGGTCCGTTCCCGCCAGGTTGAGCGCTACCCGCGACCCGGGAACGCCGCGGTCCACTTCTGTCTCGTGGCTCTGCATACCGCGAATCCGGACCGGGGCGCCCGGTGGCCACAGGAAGAGCTCGTCCCCGCGCTGGATCGTTCCATCGAGCAACGTGCCGGTCACCACCGTGCCCGCGCCCGAGATGCTGAACGCACGGTCGACCCACAGGCGGGGACGTCCGAGGTCCTGCGGCGGGCCGGCCCCCTCAATTGCCACTTCGAGGGACGAACGGAGCTCGCGGATTCCCCGGCCGGTCGGTGCCGCGGTGGCCACGACCGGCCAGCCTTCGAGTGATGTTCCGGTCACCCGGTCGTGGATCTCCAGCTCGGCAAGCTCGATGAGATCGTCCTCCACGACGTCCGACCGGGTGATGGCAATCACGCCGTTGCGCACGCCGAGGAGATCGAGGACGGCAAGGTGCTCCTCGCTCTGCGGCATCCACCCCTCGTCGGCTGCGACGACGAACAACGCGACATCGAGGGCTCCGACGCCCGCGAGCATGTTCTTGATGAACCGCTCGTGTCCGGGGACGTCGACGAAACCGACGGCGAGCCCTCCCAGCTCGGTCCACGCAAACCCGAGGTCGATGGTGAGGCCGCGCTCCTTCTCCTCGACCCAGCGGTCGGGGTCCCTTCCGGTGAGCACCTCGACGAGGGTCGACTTGCCGTGGTCGACGTGCCCTGCCGTCCCGATGATGGGCATGACTAGCCGTGTCCGGAGAGCGTGGCGAGCGCTGCAGCTATGAGGACATCGTCTTCGCTCGCCACCGTGCGCAGATCCAGTCGGAGGGCGCTGCCGTGCCGACGAGCGACGATGGGTGGGTCGGCGGCGATCAGCGACTTCCATGACGAGTCGGCAGGTAGCTCCAGCTCCAGGATCGGCGTCGGGATCCCCACGCCGGGAACAGACCCGGCGCCCGGCACGGACTCGCCTTGGACGATCCGTGATGGGACCCCCGCCCGCTCTCGCAGCGCCTCGAGTCGAGCTTCGAGCTGTGCTGGGGGGATCGTGGCCATCTGCCAGAAGGGGACGAGGTGTCCCCGGCCGGACGCGTAGAGCTCGAGCGTGGTCGCCAGGCCGGCCATGGTGGTCCCATCGATTCGCACCGCCCGGGCAATGGGATGCTGCTTCATGGCGGCGATGGGATCAGCTGCTCCGACCGCGATCCCAGCCTGGGGCCCGCCCAGGAGCTTGTCGCCCGAGAACAACACGACGCTCGCCCCCATCTCCAGGGTTTGGCGGACTCCCGGCTCTGCGGCGACCCAGGCGGGTGGCGGGCCGTCGAGCCACGGCACCCGGGTGTCGAGTAGCCCGCTTCCGACGTCTGCGATGAACGGGATGCCGCGGGCGGCGGCCACGGCCGCGAGCTCCCGGTATCCGACGTCCTCGACGAATCCTTCGATCCGGTAGTTGGAGGGGTGGACCTTGAGGATCACGGCCGAATCTGCGACGACCGCCTCATAGTCCTGCCTCCTGGTCCGGTTGGTGGTCCCTACCTCGATGAGACGGGCTCCGGAGGCGGCCATGAGGTCCGGGAGGCGGAACGAGCCACCGATCTCGATCAGCTCACCCCTCGAGACCGCCGCCCCCCTGTCTCCGGCGAGCGCAGCGAGGGCGAGGAAGAGCGCGGCGGCGTTGTTGTTGACGACGAGCGAAGCCTCGGCGCCGGTGAGCGCCGTGAGCAGGCTCGACACGTAGGAGCCCCGGCCGCCGCGGTTCCCCGTCACCAGGTCGAACTCGAGGTTCCCGTATCCGGAGGAAAACGCCGCGCCGTCTTCGACCGCGGCAGGGGCAACGGGCGCTCTGCCCAGGTTCGTGTGAAGCAGGACGCCGGTGGCGTTGATCACCCTCCTCGGCCTCCGCCCCGCCAGGTCGCGCAACATGGATATCGCACCGGCCACGGGGTCGGCCTGGTCTCCCTGAGCGATAGCGGCGCGGGCGCGTTCGATTGCCTCCCTGGCGATCCCGGAGACCAGAGGAGCCGGCAGTCCGGCCAGCTCGGGGAGTGTTTCGAGGCGTTCGGTCAGCTCGTCGGTGGCGGGGAGATCGCGAAACTCCATGTGGCGGAGGTTACCCACCTCTGTATCCTCGGTCGGGTGCGACTGACGCGACTTCTCTTTATCGCATTCGTCGCGACCCCGATCACCGAAATCGCGTTGTTCGTGGTCGTCGGCGACCGGATCGGTATCGGGCCGACGCTTGCGATCGTCGTCATCACGGCGATCGTGGGTGCCTCACTGGTTTCCCGCCAGGGCCGCGGTGCGGTGGCGGCAGCGCGACAAGAACTCGCCAGGGGGGCCTTTCCCGGCCGCCAGCTCGCACACGGCGCCATGATCCTCTTTGCGGGTGCGTTGCTGCTCACCCCGGGCTTTCTCACCGATGCGGTCGGTTTTGCGCTCCTGGTACCGGGGATCCGGGAGGTGCTGCGGCGGTGGGCGGTGCGACGGTACGGCGAGGGCCCGATCACGATTGGATGATGGTGCCCCGATGAGCGAACCGCGCCCTTCAACGACCGTCTGCGTCCTCGTCGACGGCCCCGAGGGTCTCGAGGTGCTCATGGTGCGGCGCTCCCCGACGGCCCGGTTCATGGGTGGGGCCTGGGTGTTTCCTGGTGGCGTCGTCGACGAGATCGATCGCTCCGACCGTGTCGCCGCCCTCATCGACGGTATCGACGAAACCGGCCGTTCCTGGTTCGCCGCCGGCGTGCGGGAGCTGGTCGAGGAGGTCGGCCTCTGGCTGGCGAGCCCGCCCTACGTCGAGAGCATCTCCTACGAAGATCCGGGTGGGGTATGGCGCGCAGCCGAGGAGAGCGGCGTTCGGTTCGATGCGTCGATGGCCGTCCTGTTTGCCAACTGGATAACTCCGACCATGGTCCCCGTGAGGTTCGACGCGCGCTTCTATGCGGTGGCCGTGCCCGGACACCTGCGATGTGTTCCAGACGAAATCGAGATCGATGACGCCGTCTGGCTGCGGCCGGGCACCGCTCTCGAGCGCGCGGATGCCGGCGACATGGTGGTGCCGTTCCCGACCCGAAAGACCCTGGAGATTCTCGGTGGCTTCGCAGCCTCGGCAGACGTCCTTGCGCACTACCGCGCCCTCGACGCCATCCACCCGATTCAGCCGCGGATGAGGATCACCGAGACGGGGGAGTTCGAGGTCCTGATCCCCGGCGATCCGGGCTTCGACGACATCGACGAGTCGAGCGGTCCCGATCCGGAGGTGCTGCACCGTGCAGCCCGCTCGGCAGGCGTGCCCGAGGCGGGAAGATGACCGTCATCAGCCGGGTGTTGTGTCCCAATCCGGGTCCGTACACGGGACCGGGTACGAACACGTACATCATCGGCGACGGAGCCAGCGCAGTGATCATCGACCCCGGTCCCGTGATCGGCGCTCACCTCGATGCGGTCGTCGCGCGCCTCGCTGACCAGGAACCCGCTGCGGTGCTCGTGACGCATACCCATCCCGACCACGCCCCGGCGGCCAACCCGCTGGGGGAGCGCCTGGGGGTGCCGGTCCTCGGGTACGGACCCGGTCCCATGTTCTCACCCGATCGGAGGCTGCGGGATGGCGACCGCGTCGCGGTCGGCACCCAGAGCGTGACGGCGCTCTACACACCGGGCCATGCCGCCGATCACCTCTGCTACCGGGTGGGCGACGTGCTCTTCACGGGTGACCACATCATGGAGGGGTCCACCGTGATCATCGAGGATGCCGTCGCCTACATGCGGTCGCTGCATCGGGTGCTCGAACTCGCTCCGTCGCGGCTCTATCCAGGTCACGGCGACGAAATCGCCGATGCCGAAAGTGCTGTCCGCGTCTACATCGAGCATCGGATCGAGCGTGAGGAGCAGATCGTGGCTGCCGTCGGCGCCGGGGCCTCAACGGCTGCGGCCATCGTCGAAGCCGTATACGGTGACATCGATCCTGCGCTGCGGGCTGCGGCACTCCATCAGGTCGGCGTGCAGCTCGAGAAGCTCAAATCCGACGGCCGGGTACGCTTCGGTCGGGGCGGAGCCGGTTCCGAAGCGACAATCTCGCTCGGTGAGGACTGATGGTGAGACGATTCTCGAGCATGGCCCTGGCAATCCTCATGCTGGTGATCGCGAGTCCGGCGTATGCCGTCGACGAGGTGACCAGGGAGGACATCGCGGCCGCAAACGCAGACCGTAGGGCGGCGAGCGCCAGGCTCGGAGACATCACCGCCGAATACGACGCCACCATCGTTCGCTCGGAGCAGCTCGAGTCCCAGCTCCAGCAACTGGCGGTCGAATTGTCGGTCCGCGAGCGAGACCTCGCCTTGACCACGGTGGAGGCTGAGGCCGTCATCCGAGAGCAGTATGTGGCCGGGGGCGGGCGTGGTGTGATCGCACTCTTCGACGCCGCCTCACTCAACGACCTCTCGGTCCGCGACCGCTACCTCAATCGCATGGCCACGAGTGACGTAGCCAAGATCAATCGCCTTGCTGCGGTGAAGGCCTCCTTCGAGGAACAGCAGCAGCGTCTGGAGGGCGCCTTTGTCGAGCAGGGGGAGGTCACGGCCTCCCTCGAGCTGCTTGCGGGGCGGATCCTCGGCGAGCTCGAGGATGCGAACGGGCGGTACGACGCCGTGGTGAGCCTGTTCGAGACCCAGGAGGCGGAACGGCGGCGCCTCGAAGCGGAGCGGCAACGCCAAGAGGAAGAGGCGCGGCGCCTCGAGGCGGAGCGGCGTCTTGAAGCGGAGCGGCGTCTTGAAGCGGAGCGGCTGCGTCAAGAGGAGGAGGCGCGGCGTCTGGCGGCCACGACCACGATGACCGCTGCGACGACGACGGTGCCGGCCACCACGGCTGCCTCCGACCCGGATGCCACCACGACGACGACGACGGCCCCGCCCACGACGACGACGGCTTCGCCGGTCACCACAACGACCTCGCCGCCACCGCCGCCGCCCGCCGTCGCCATCGCCGGCGGCAAGACCTGTCCCGTGAATGGAGCGGTTGGCTTCTCCGACACGTGGGGTGCTCCTCGCTCCGGTGGCCGCAGCCACAAGGGCGTGGACATGATCGCGGCACGCGGCACCCCACTCGTTGCCATCGAGGACGGCGTGGTCTTCCGAATGCGCCACGGTGGCCTCGGCGGGATCACCGTGTGGCTCAGGGCCGGCAACGGCGATGAGTACTACTACGCACATCTCGACGCCTGGGCACCGGGGCTGTCGGTCGGCGACCGCCTCGACGCCGGTGGGGTGCTGGGCACCGTCGGCAGCACGGGCAACGCCAGCTACTCGCTCCCTCACCTCCATTTCGAGTATCACCCGGGCGGCGGGAGTGCAGTGAACCCCTATCCCCTCGCCGCAGAGCTCTGTCTCTGACGGTCCCCGGCCCCTCTGGAAAGAGAGCCAGTTGTCGTCAATCGCCGGCCATCGCCGCCAGCTGCTCTGCGAGCACTGCGATCCGGCTCGTGCACGTCTCGTCCTGCGCCGGCGGCACCAGTTCGGTCAGTTCCTTGGCGGCGAGCGTCATCGCCGTCGCCGCCGGTCCGGAGGGATGAGCCCGCACTGCCGGGGCGCCCGAGTCGCCCCCCTCGACGACGTAGGGGTCGAGGGGGATCCGGCCCACCAACGGGACACCGAGATCGTCGGCCAGCTCTTGGCCGCCACCTTGGCCGAACAACGCGTAGTGCTTGCCTTCGTCGGTGGTGAAACCGGACATGTTCTCGATCACCCCGACGATCGGCATGAACGATCGTCTCGCCATGTCCGCCACCCTGGCCGCGACCTTCTGCGCAGCCTTCTGTGGAGTGGTCACGACGACCAACTCCGCCTGAGGGAGAAGCCGCGCCAGCGCCATCTGGATATCGCCGGTTCCCGGCGGCATGTCGAGGACGAGATAGTCGAGATCACGGGGCCAGGCCACATCTCGCAGGAACTGCTCGAGGGCCTTGGACAACATGAGTCCGCGCCACATGAGCGCCGTGTCCTCGTCCGTCACGATCAGACCCGTGGACACGAGATGGATGCCGGCGACCAGCGCCGGATGGATCTTGCGAGTCTCGTCGGCGGATAGGCGCAGGTCGGCGGCCCCGAGCATGCGTGGGATGGAGAACCCCCATATGTCGGCGTCGAGCAAGCCCACGGAGTGGCCCTGGTCGGCGATGGCGGCGGCCAGATTCACCGACAGTGTCGACTTGCCGACGCCACCCTTGCCCGAGGAGACGGCGATGACCCTGGTCAGGGGGTTGATCATCGTCGGCTCTGCGTTCTCTCTGGCGTGACGGCGCGCCTGAGACATGACGGCGGCGCGCTCCGCGTCGTCCATGGCGCCGATTTCGACCCGCACTGCTTCGACTCCCGGCATCGCCTCGAGTTTGCGGACGACGTCGGACTCGATCTGGTCGCGCATGGGGCAGGCAGCAATCGTCAGCGCAATCGTCAGCGTTACCGACCCTCCGTCGATCTGGATGCCCTTGACCATGCCGAGATCGACGATGTCGCTGCCGAGTTCGGGGTCGATGACTCGGCGCAGCGCGGACTCGATGTCGTTGTGCGTCACCATGGTGCGACGAATGGTAGGTGCGGCCGTGTCGGTAGGACCCGAGCCGGGTTCCGGGAGCGGCCCCCAACAAGGCCACAATTGGGCCGTATACTGCATCCCGGCACCTGCAGATGACGCCCCGACGAGAGCCAGGACCCAGGAGGACGAGCGATCGTGATCACGAACGAGCCGATACATGACATAGCGGTAGCCCCGGTATCGCTGAGCGACGGTGCGGCCGCAAAGGTCAAAGAGCTCATCGACGCCGAGGGCGATCCTGCGTTGGCGCTCCGTCTCGCCGTCAGCCCGGGCGGCTGCTCCGGGTTCCAATACGACATGTTCTTCGACAACCAGGTCGACGAGACCGACTTCGTCTCCGAGAACGCCGGTGTCCGTGTCGTTGTCGATGCGCAGAGTGCGCCTCTCGTCTCCGGTGCCACGATCGACTACAAGGACATGGGTCTCCAGGGTGGCGGTTTCGCCATCAACAACCCCGCGCAGACCCGCTCCTGCGGTTGTGGCCAGTCTTTCTGCTGAGCCCAATCCCGCATACCGACTGAAGTAACGGCGGCCTCGAGGGCCGCCGTTACGCTTTGCGGTGTGAAGGGCCGCGGCTGGATCGCAACGCTGTTGATCGCACCTGCGGTCATCGTCGCCGTCGTGGCCGGCGGATTCCTCGTCAGGGGCGTCGACACGTACACGAGTCCCCATACCGTCGAGGGCGTCGTCATCGACCTCATTGCGCGCCCAGGCACGGACGGCGACACGACCTACGCACCGGTGGTGGAATACGAGGTCGGCGATGTCACATACCGGTGGCAGTCGAGCGTCTCCTACGGCGGTGCGCTGGTCCCCGACATCGGCGATCGCCGCACGCTCGTGTACGACCCGGCGAACCCGGCAGACGCCGCAGGGCGCAGCCTCTTTCTCCTCATCATCCTCCCCGCGGTCTTTCTCGTCGGCTCCATGCTCTTCGTGGCAGGCGTGATCCTGTTCTCGGTTCGCGGCCGTCGGCGGGCCCGGCAGGCGAATGGGCCGGGTTGGCGGCCGCCCGACGGCTTGTCTTCCGAGCGGCTCCCTGCCGATGCACAGCGCCTGGAAGCGGACTTCATGGGTGTCGAGCCCTCGCCGCTCGATGCCGACGGCACGGTCCGGTACCGGGTGAAGGCGAGGGCCGAGATCGATGGCCGCATCCACCGGTTCACGTCCGGCTGGCTCGACGAGGATCCGACTCTCCGGCTCATGGAGGTGGGCAACAAGGTGAGCGTGATCATCGATCGCACCGACTCCTCCCGATACGAGATCGAGCTGCCGGGTCTCTAGGCTCGGAGCATGCCCAAGACCATCCACACACCGGACAATGCTCCCGCCCCCGTCGGGCCCTACTCGGTCGCGACCGAGGCGAACGGGTTCGTGTTCCTCTCGGGACAGGTTGGCGTCGACCCTGCCACGGGCGTGGTCGCCGAAGGTGTCGTCGCCCAGACCCATCAGATCATGCGGAACGTCTCGGCGATCCTCGGTGAGCTCGACCTGTCGTTCGAGGACGTGGCCAAGACGACCATCTTCCTCACCGACATGGGCGACTTCGCCGCAGTGAACGAGGCCTACGGCCGGTACGTCGATGCCGCCAAGCCCGCTCGATCGACGGTTGCCGTCGCCGGGCTCCCGCTCGGCGTCGCCGTCGAGATCGAGATGATCGCAGCGCGCTAGGTTCAGAATTCGACGCCTTGGAGGTGCAGCAGTGAACCGCGACGAGATCTTCCGAGCGCTCGGGCTGACCGATGTGAGCTCCGGCATCTATGCAGGAGGCTGGCGCACGGCCCATGGCGACACCATGGAAGTCGAGGATCCGGCGACGGGGACACCGTTCGCTTCGATCACGCAGGCGAGCGTCGACGACTACGAACTGGCCATCTCGAGCGCGGTCGACGCGTTCATGGAATGGCGGATGCTTCCTGCTCCGAAGCGGGGCGATTACGTCCGCCAGATCGGCAACGCGCTGCGCGACGTCAAGGAGCCGCTCGGAGCTCTCGTCTCTCTGGAGACCGGCAAGATCAAGCCGGAGGGAGAAGGCGAGGTCCAGGAAGCGATCGACATCGCAGATTTCGCGGTCGGCCTCTCGCGCCAGCTCTATGGGCTCACGATGGCGTCGGAGCGGCCCCGCCACCGCATGTACGAGCAGTGGCAGCCGCTGGGCCCGGTCGGGATCATCACCGCCTTCAACTTCCCTGCGGCGGTGTGGGCGTGGAACGCGATGGTTGCAGCCGTCTGCGGTGACTCCATGATCTGGAAGCCCTCACACCTGTCTGCGCTGACCGCGGTCGCGATGACCAATGTCTGCCACGAGGTCATGGCGGGCACAGGGTTCGAGGCCGTCTTCAACCTCTGCATCGGCCCGTCCCGCACGGTGGGTCAGACCATGGTCGATGACCGGCGCGTCCCCCTGATCTCGGCGACCGGTTCCACCCGGATGGGTGCCAAGGTGGGCACGGCGGTCGCGTCACGACTCGGTCGGTCACTTCTCGAACTCGGCGGGAACAACGCGATCATCGTGATGGAGGACGCCGACCTCGATCTTGCCGTTCGGGCGGCGCTGTTCGCCGCTGCCGGCACTTCCGGGCAGCGATGCACGACGCTGCGCCGGCTCATCGTGCACCGTCCCGTGTCCGACCTCCTGGCGAAACGTCTCGTCGAGGCCTATACGCAGATCCCGATCGGCGACCCACTCGCAGACGGCATCCTGATGGGTCCGCTCATCAACGCAGATGCGGTCACGGAGATGAAGACGGCCCTTGAGATCGCACGCGAGCAGGGCGGCGAGGTGCTGGCGGGCGGCAACGAGATCGATCGTCCCGGCCATTTCTTCGAGCCGACCCTGGTGCGTATCCCTGCGGACGCCCCCATCGTCCAGGAAGAGACGTTCGGGCCCATCATGTACCTCATCGAGGTCGACACCCTCGACGAGGCGCTCGCCGTCCAGAACGGCGTTCGTCAGGGCCTGTCTTCGGCGATCTTCACCGACTCCGTCCGGTCCGCCGAGAAGTTCCTCTCCCCGGAGGGCAGCGACTGCGGCATTGCGAACGTCAACATCGGGACGTCGGGCGCCGAGATCGGGGGCGCCTTCGGAGGCGAGAAGGAGACGGGTGGCGGCAGGGAGAGCGGATCGGATGCTTGGAAGACATACATGCGCCGGCAGACCGTGACGATCAACTACGGCGACGATCTACCGCTCGCCCAGGGAATCGAATTCGGGTAGGGGCTCCGATGGCCGCAGACCCAACGCCGGATCCCTACGACGCCGAAGAGCAGCTGCGAGCCCACGGCTGGCGCGTTCTCATCGAGGAGGGTGACGGCTACACCTGGGCTGCGCTCGCCGCGATCGAGAACCCGGACGTCGTCGTCCGCCGCTACGGGCGGGGCGAGGACGAGAGCGCGGCGATCGACAGGGCCTGGCAGCGCTACCAGGTGGAACAGATCGGAGGGCCACCGGAGGACTGAGGCCGCACAGCCGCGTGGCACGTCGTGCAACTCAGTGCGCGGCTGCGGAGCGGAACCCGGCGCTCAGTGCCTTCACGAGGCGGTCGGCATCGTCTTCCGAGAACACCAGTGGGGGCTTGATCTTGATGACGTTGTGGTGGGGGCCATCGATCGACAGGAGGACACCGAGATATCTGGCGTGCTCCACCACCGCCTTCGTGAGGTCGGGTGCGGGGGCACGTGTCGTGCGATCCTCCACCAATTCGACACCGAGGAAGAGACCCGCTCCACGTATGTCGCCGATCTCGTGGTGTGCGTCGGCGAGCGCCAGCATCTCCTCCTGGAGGTAGGTACCGATGGAGAGTGCGTGCTCCTGGAGACCGCGCTGCTCGATCTCGTCGAGCACGGCATTTCCCACCGCAGCCGAGACCGGATTGCCGCCAAACGT
>CAJHYC010000020.1_pt1 | contig 11646 bp, 13 predicted proteins | sample 9198751 | NCBI WGS metagenome assembly CAJHYC01 (sample SAMEA7708362, study PRJEB35096) | sediment metagenome | biome: marine neritic benthic zone biome [ENVO:01000025]; feature: sediment [ENVO:00002007]; material: shallow marine sediment [ENVO:03000034] sea grass bed [ENVO_01000059] ... | reverse complement strand
GTTGGATCGAGCCGCTGTCTTCGATGAGCACGCCGAACATGAGCTGCCCCATCCGGCGCACGTTGCGAAGCCAGCCGGCCACCGTAACGGTTGCCCCCGTGTCGAGCCCGGGCTCCAGATCTGCAAACTGCTCGTGGAGGTCTGCGGCAAGTGCCGTCCGTTCGAAGCGGTAGGGATAGCCATCGCCGGCAAGTGCTGCCTGGTGCTTCTCGAGGCGGCGTGCGGTCAGCGGATGCTCGGCGAGGCCGATGGCTTCGTCGATCGGCTCTTCGCCCTCAGGGGGTGGAGCGGCGTCGGTCATGGGAGTCCAGGTTCTGCTCGAAGATCATGCGAAGGCCGTCGAGGGTGAGCGTTGGGTCGACGAGCTCGACGCTCCTGCAGTGCGGGACGATGGTAGAGGCGAGGCCACCGGTTGCGACGCGAGTGACGTCGCCACCGATCTCGTCACAGATCCGCTCCATGATCCCATCGACGAGGCCGGCGTGGCCGTAGAGGGCGCCCGACTGGATGGCTTCGACGGTTCCCTTGCCGATTGGAGTCCGGGGAGGGACGAACTCGACACGACGCAGCGCGGCGGTACCCGCGATCAGCGCATCCGTCGAAATGGCGAGCCCCGGTGCGATGGCACCCCCGAGGTACTCCCCTTCGTGGCCCACCACATCGAAGTTGGTGGACGTGCCGAAGTCGACCACCACGACCGGCGCCCCGTATCGCTCGCGGGCGGCGAGTGAGTTGACCACACGATCGGCGCCCACCTCGTGCGGGTTGTCGATCTTGATCTGCATCCCGGTCTTGACACCTGGCTCGATCACCACGATGGGGCCATCGGTGATCCTCTCGGCAACTCCGCGGAATGCGCCGGTGATCTCCGGCACGACGCTCGAGACGCACACCCCGGTGACGTCGCGGACCTCAAATCCCTCGAGGTCGAGGAGACCGCGTAGCCAGAGCCGGAGCTCGTCTCCGGTCCTCTCCACCACGGTGGTGAGCCGCCACGTGGTCACGAGCTGCTCACCGTCGTAGAGACCGACGGCGGTCTGCGTGTTGCCGATATCGAGCGTCAGTAGCACGACCACTTTCCTTCCCTCACTCGCCCAGCACCGTGGGCCCGCTGATCCTGGTCCCGCGGTCGGCGACGACCGAACCGTCGACTGCAACATCGAAATGTACGTTGTCGATGAGCCGCGGCTTTCCGACGCGGGCGGCCACGGCCAGGAACGCGTCACGATCGAGTACCTGGAGTCGGTGCAGGTCGCGGCGATCGGCGAGCTCTACGTACTCGGGCTCAACCCCGGCGGCCTCGAGTTCGCCATGAACGATGCTCTCGAGCGCGGACCCCTGCTTCTCGCCGCTCTCAGCGGCGTCGGCAGCGGCGAGCAAGCCACGACTGAGGCTGAGCGCTCTGGGACGCGAGCCCGGGTCCAGGTAGGTGTTGCGCGACGACAGTGCCAGCCCGTCGTGGTCGCGCATCGTCGCCACGCCGACGACCTCGACCGGGAACGACAGGTCGGCTCCCATCCGGGTCACGATGGCGAGTTGCTGGGCGTCCTTCTTCCCAAAGTAGGCGCGGTCCGGCTGCACGCCTGCGAACAGCTTTGCCACCACGGTCGCGACGCCCTCGAAATGACCGGGGCGGTGGGCTCCTTCCATCCGGCCAGAGAGACCGTCCAACGCCACCCTGGCGACGGGCTCGGCCGGGTACATCTCGTCCAGCGGCGGCGCAAAGAGCACGTCCACCCCTGCGTCGGCGGCCAGCGCGGCGTCGCGGCTGAGGTCCCGCGGGTAGGTGTCGAGGTCCTCGCCTTCGCCGAATTGCAGCGGATTCACGAACAGGCTCATCACCACGGTGTCGCACACCCGGGCGGCCGCAGCGAGGCTGAGGTGGCCTTCGTGGAGGTAGCCCATGGTGGGAACCAGGCCGACCTCGCCGGACGCGAGCGTCCGGGTCTCGGCGAACGTGGAGACGATTTCGAGCGCCACGTCATCCACCGGCCAATCCGTCGAACTGGTCCGCCCTGCCCGTGATTCGAGCTAGTTCGCGCACGAACGAGAGGAATCCGGGGACCCATTCCGGAGCCTCGGCGTTGACGGCTTCGATCTGTCCGAGCACGGTTGCGACATCGCCCCTGGCCACGGGACCGGTGAGGGCCGCCCGCGGCCCGAGCTCCAATGCGTTCGCCGTTACCGCTCGCACCAGGGGCGCCGCGGCGGCGAATGGCACGCCGGCGCGATCGAAGAGATCCGCTGCCATGGTCAAGGCGGCGAGCGGGAAATTGGCGGCGGCAGCAGCCGCCGCGTGATACAGCGCTCTGACATCGTCGGCGAGATCGAACGGTTGCGCCTCGAGCGAACTCGCCAGCCTGTGCAGTGTGGTTCGCAGTGGCTCGTCTGCGGTGACCGCGATCCAGGATCCGGCGATCCGCCCGGCGCCCGCCTCGGGCGTCGGCAACGTCTGCAGCGGGTGAAACGACCCGGTGGCCACGCCGGCGGCCTCCAGTGCCTCGAGGGCGGCCACCGAGGAGAACCCCGACAGGTGGACGGCTCCGGCGTACCGGGGACCACCGACCACCGCCTCCGCGACCCCGGCGATGGCGGCGTCACGCACCGCGATCACGAGCAGGTCGCCGCCCGGCAGGGCGTCGTCCGCTCCGAGGGGACGAGCGCCCACCAGCCCGGCCGGAGTGCGTGCCCGCTCGCGATCGTGGGCAACGACAGCGTCGATGCTGTGGCCTGCTGCGTCGGCTGCGATGGCAAGGGACATCCCCGCCCTGCCCGGGCCGACAATCGTGATCTGGAGTGGGTCCATTACGGCTTCAGTCCCTGGGGGTACCGGTACCTCGTCAGAATCATAGGAGCTTGCCGACCAGCCACCACAGGAACGCCGCTGCGGTCCCGGTGAGCAGGAAGGTCGCCACCGCGGTCCCCCGCCCAGGGGTTGGCCTGGCGACCCGCGCCACCTCCTGGTCGGCGACGCTCGCCAGAAGTGTCTGCAGCGGCGTCCCGTCGGGCAGTGCCGCCATCGGGTCGACCTCGAGCAGCGGTTCCAGCACGAAACGGCGAGCCTCGAGCCGCGGATGGGGCACGATGAGGCCTGGGTCCCGTATCTCGGCATCGCCGAAGAGCAGAATGTCGAGGTCCAGCGTTCGTGGCCCCCAACGCTCGCGTCGCTGCCGCCCGTGCACGGCTTCGATCGCGAGACACGCCGCAAGCAGTTCGCCCGGGTCGAGCCCCGTATCGATGAGCACGACGGCATTGAGGAACGGCTCTTGATCGGGGCCCCCGATGGGCGCCGTCTCGTAGAGCGAAGAGACGGCGATGACCTCGCCGTGCGACTCGAGTTCGCCGACGGCGTCCGCAATATGGCGTGCCCGGTCCCCGACGTTGGAGCCCAGCCCGACGGCCACCCGTGTCACGAGTCTTGTCGAGCGGTGATGCACGCCGCTCGAGGTGCGACAGCCGTCTGCGGCACCCGCTCAGCCCGCCCTGGCGGGGATGAGACGCCTGCCTTCGGGGCCGAGCGGCCGGCCGGAGATCTCCTGGATGACCGATGTCGCGACGATCGGGTCATCGATCAGGCCGCCGTGGACGAGGTACCCACCGAGCAGACCGACGATCACGTCGTCGATGAGGTCTCCGTGCACGAGCAGCGACGCTCCTCGTGGCTCGAGCGCCTCGTCGAACGCGTCGAAGATCTCGGTGACGTCCTCGGGTTCGAGCTCGGCGTCGATGACCCGGTGGAAGACGCGAAACCCTGCCGACTCGTAGGCCGCCTGGTTCTGATTGGACGGGAGGAAGGACAGGACCGAGTTGATCCCTTGGTCCTTGAGCCACGTGATCTCTTCCTCACGGCGGACGCGGCGATGCTGGAAGCCGTGGCCACCGATGCGCTCGGACATCGCAAGACGGCCAGCGATGATCCACTTGAATCCTCTGGGTTCCAGACCGGCCACGGACTTCCTCATTCGGCGGGAATTCTGGCCCGCACGATAGCGTCGGCGGTTCGGGCCGCTTGAAGCCCCCCGGGGACATCGTGAACCCGCACGACAGCGGCACCGGAGCCAATCGCGAGAGCCACCGTCGCAAGGGTTGCCGCGTCGCGACGAGGAGCCGGCGCCGGGTGGCCGGCCGCTTCGAGGATCCCGCCCAGGAAGCCCTTGCGGGAGGCGCCAACGAGAAGCGGGAAACCGAGCAACGCGAGCCGATCGACAGCGCGAAGCAGCTGAAGGTTGTGTGTCCAGGTCTTCCCGAAGCCGATGCCGGGATCGAGGCAAATCCGGTTCGCGTCGACACCCGCGGCCGCAGCACCTGCCGCGGCATCGCGGAGCTGATACGCGACGTCGAGGATCACATCGTCGTAGGAGGGCTGCTCGGCCACGGCGTGTGGGCTCCCCTGCATGTGCATGAGGACCACTCCGCATCCCGTGGCCGCACACAGCTCCGCCATTGTCGGGTCGGCGAGAGCCGTTACGTCGTTGACGATCTCGGCCCCGACGTCGAGCGCAGCCGCGGCGACGTCCGGTTTGGAGGTGTCCACCGACACCACGACTCCCCTGCGGGCCAGTTCCTCGATCACCGGGATCACCCTGGCCAGCTCTTCGCCCACACTGATGGCCTCCGATCCGGGCCGGGTCGACTCTCCGCCCACGTCGACGATGTCGGCTCCGGCGTCGACCATCTCCAACCCGCGGCCGATGCCCCCCTCGTGGTCGACCTGCGATCCGGCGACGAGGGCCTCATCGTCGGCAAAGGAGTCGGGTGTCATGTTGAGGACGCCCATGATCAGCGTGTGGTCGGAGGTGTCGAGCGTGCGGGTCCGCAGGGTCCACTCGATCGATTCTCGGAGGCGGTCGTGTCCCCGAATCAGGAAGGCTCTGCGTCGGTGCTGCGCCCGGTCTGCGCAGCGACCATCGTGTCTGGAGCGTGCGCCTGCTGCGGCATGCGGATCCGCAGCGATCCCTTTTCCGTGTGCTCCCACTTCGGGACGTCGTGGAAGATCTCGGCGAGGTCCTTGGCGTCGACCGTCTCCTTGTCCATGAGCACGTCGGCAAGGCGCTCGAGAGCATCCAGATGCGTCGTGAGGATCTGGCGTGCCTCCTCGTGAGCGGCGGTGATGAGCCGGCGTACCTCCTCGTCGACCGCAGCTGCGACCTCGTCGGACATGTCGGCGCTCCTGGAGTAGTCACGACCCAGGAAGACCTCGCCCTCCGGCTTGCCGTACTGCAGCGGGCCCAGCTTGTCGCTCATGCCCCATTCCATGACCATCCGGCGGGCCAGATTCGTCGCCTTTTCGATGTCGTTCGAGGCGCCGGTCGTGGGATCGATGAACACGATCTCCTCGGCGGTACGGCCACCGAGCAGCATGGCGAGCTGGTCGACCAGCTCGCTGCGCCGCATGTAGTTCTTGTCCTCGTTGGGAAGAGCCATCGTGTAGCCGCCGGCGCGGCCGCGCGGGATGATCGTGACCTTGTGGATCGGGTCGGCGTTGGGCAGCGCAAAACCGACGAGGGCGTGACCACCCTCGTGGAATGCGGTGATCCTCTTCTCGTCCTCGGACATCACCCGGCTCTTTCGCTCCGGGCCTGCAATGACACGCTCGACCGCCTCCTCGAGCTCCTCCATGCCGATCTCTTCGCGGTCGCGACGGGCGCTGAGCAGTGCCGCCTCGTTGATGAGATTGGCGAGATCGGCGCCGGTGAACCCCGGGGTCTGGCGGGCGAGGGCCTGGAGCTCGATACCCTCGCCGAAGGGCTTGCCCTTGGCGTGGACCTCGAGGATTGCCTCACGTCCGCGGAGATCAGGCCGGTCGATCACGACCTGTCGATCGAAGCGGCCGGGACGGAGCAGGGCTGGGTCGAGAATGTCCGGGCGGTTGGTCGCAGCAATCACGATGACGCCCGTCTTCACGTCGAAGCCGTCGAGTTCGACGAGCAGCTGGTTGAGCGTCTGTTCACGCTCGTCGTGCCCGCCGCCGAGACCGGCACCACGGTGGCGGCCGACTGCGTCGATCTCGTCGATGAAGATGATCGCCGGTGCGTTGGTCTTCGCCTGCTCGAAGAGGTCGCGGACCCGGCTGGCGCCGACCCCCACGAACATCTCGACGAAGTCCGAGCCGGAGATCGAGAAGAAGGGCACGCCCGCTTCGCCGGCGACCGCTCTGGCGATGAGGGTCTTGCCGGTTCCCGGTGGTCCGAAGAGCAACACACCCTTGGGGATCTTGGCCCCCATCGCCCGGAACTTGCCGGGGCTGGTGAGGAAGTCCTTGATCTCCTCGAGTTCCTCGACCGCCTCCTCGGCACCGGCGACGTCTTTGAAAGTGACCTTCGGCGTGTCTTTGGTGACCTGTTTCGCCTTCGCCTTGCCGAATTGCATGACACGGTTGCCGCCGCCCTGGAGCTGCATCAGGATGAAGATGAAGATGCCGAACAGCAGGATGTACGGGAACAGCGTCGTGAGGAACCACTGCAGGAGCGAGGGGTTCTCACTGTTGGACGTGATCGGCACATTGGCGCTCAGGAGCTTCTCGGTGAGGGTGCCCTCGTACTCGCCGGGATAGGTCGCCAGGAACGTCTTCTCCTCGAAGGGGGCGTTGTCGACGAAGGTCCCCTCGATCTCCTCAGATCGGGTCTTGAGCTCGACTTCGGCCACGTTCCCAGCTGCGAGCTCCGACTCGAACTCGCTCAGCGTCAATTCGAGGGGCTGGCCGGTGCTGCCCACGAAGACATTGACTGCCATCACTACGAGGAGGAAGACAGCCAGATAGACGAGAACGGTTCGTGCCGTGCGGCTCACGTTGCTCCTTGTCGGCCGGTCGGACCGGCTGAATGAGTGGTTTGAGCTCCACCATCATATGTCGTCACCGCGGCTATTTCTGAACCCCGACGGGGTCGCGTCGTGCACCGGGTCCATCAACGACGTGAAGACCCGGTACGACGACGGTCTCGACCGCGTTCCGATGCACGAAGCTCCGGCGCTCGGTCGCTCTTACTCGAGGCCCTCGATCACGCCGATATACGGCAGATTGCGGTACTTCTCCTCGTAGTCGAGTCCGTATCCGAGCACGAAGTCCTGCGGAATGTGGAAGCCTTCGTAGCGAACGACGAGCGGAGGGCGTTCGATGCCCTCCTTGATCAGTAGCGCCGCGAGCTCGATCGATGCAGGCTGGCGGACCCGCAAGTTCTTCATCAGGTAGTGGAGCGTCAGGCCGGAGTCGATGATGTCCTCCACGATGAGGACGTGGCGCCCGGCGATCTGGTGGTCGAGGTCCTTGAGGATCCGCACCACACCGGACGTCTTGGTCGCCGCGCCGTATGAGGACACGGCCATGAAGTCGAACTCGACGGGGAGATCGACGTGCCGGGCGAGATCGGCCATCACGATGAAGGCCCCTTTGAGGACGCCCACCATGAGGAGGTCCTTGCCCCGGTAGTCCTCGGTGATCGCCCTGCCCATCTCTGCGAGCTTCGCATCGATTTCTTCGGCGGAGATCATCACTTTGGGCACTTCCACAGCATCAACCTCCCCAGCCGAGCACCAGACACTGCCTGGTCGTCGCGTGAAACCTCGCCCACGACGCAGCGCGGACTCCGGCGATCCACGCAATCTTCCCATGCGCCACCACCACCGGCCAACCCGCTCGCTTCCGCACGGGGACGCCTGCCTCGGCGAGGGCGTCGCGCACGAGCTTCGATCCGGAGCGGATCGTCAGCCGCTCGCCGTGTTCGGCGGCCCGCACCAGGAGCGGAGGTCGAACCTCGCTCGCATCCAGGCTCACGGTGCCCGCCGCCCGGACCGGTCCGGCTGTGAGCCGGGAATCGATGCGGTGCAGGCCAAACCGGACCGCACCGGGGACCGCCAGCTCGACCGGCGACGGAGGGACGGGCACATCACCCTGCCGGTACACCGCAAGCATGGGCCCCTCCGCCTCGACGATCAGCCCATCGGCCAGCTCGGTACGGCGTGCGGCACCGCTCACGACGTCGGAGATCCTCGAGAGCTCCGAGGCAGAAGGTCCATAGGGAGGCCGGGCGAGGCGGATCGCAGCAGCGACCGCCCGGGAGCCGACCGGCCGGGGAAGCGTCGCCAACAGCGGAAGCGGCACCACCCACGCCTCACCGTCACGAGCGATGGGCACGCCTGCGGCCATCGCCTCGAGGACGGCGTCGTCCTCGCCCAGATGTTGTGCCGCTCTGGCGAGGGCCTCACCCACCCTGGGGTTCAGCGACCCGAGCACCGGCATGATCTCGTGGCGGATCAGGTTTCGCCGATGGCGGAGATCGCGGTTGCTGGGGTCGTCGGCATAGGGAAGACCCACTGCATCAGCCACGCGGCGCAGCTCCGATCTCGGTGTCGCGATCAGCGGTCGCCAATAGCAGCCCGCACGGCCTCGCAAACTCGATAGCCCACGGGCGCCGGCGCCGCGGGCCATGTGGGCGACGATGGTCTCTGCGACGTCGTCCCTGTGGTGGCCCGTGACGATGGTCTCCGATCCCAACAACGCGTCGCACAAGGCGCGGCGCCGCGCTTCGCGCGCTGCCGCCTCCCACGAACCCGTTCGCTCGATCTCGATCGGCCGCATCTCGAGGGGGAGCTCGAGATGCGCCGCCAGCCGGACGACGGCATCGGCGAGGAGAGCCGAGGCGGACGTGCGGTGGTCGAGGTGGATGAGCCTGACACCGGAGCCGGCGGCAACCTCCTTGACGAGTGCAGCCGCAACCGCGGAGTCGGCGCCGCCGCCGACGGCGACCAGGAATGGGCCTTCCGGCACCATTCCTGCAACAGCGACGATCCCGGCAAGCTCCTCGTTCACGCCACTCGCTCGAGCCACAGGACCGGGTTGCCGATCTCGGCGAGGGAAGGCAGGTTCTCTGGTCCTTCCCACGCTCGATCGAGGGCGGACCACCCGGCGTGGCGCTCGACGCCATCGATGAATGCCGCACCCATCTCGTATTGCTTCAGCTTCATCTCGAGACCAACGAGACGCATGAGCATCGCAGCCCTGGGATCCTGGCGGCGGAGCTTCAGCACCTTCGACATCCGCTCCTGCGTGACGAGCTCGCGGGCACCAATCCGATCCATGACGACGTGACCATGACCCTCGAGAAGTGACATCAAGGCCTGGACTCGCTCCATCGTGTCACGCTGATCGGGTGTGGCGAAGAGGCCGAACAGCCCGGACTCGCCCATCAACGGCCGCCCCTCGGTTGAAGCATCGCGGACCTCTCCCGCCACCCGGGACAAACGTCCCTTTTCGGGCACAGAGGAGGCGACGAGCTCGGCGACGAGGTCGAGGAAGTACTGACGGAGCCACGCCACGCCCGTGAACTGGAGCCGGTGCGTGCACTCGTGGAGGGCAACCCAGAAGCGGAACTCGTCCGGACGAAACTCCTGCTGTCGCTCCATTGCGAGCAGATTTGCTCCCACGAAGAACACGGTGTCTCCCACCTCCTGGTCCCCTGTCGGAAGAACGAGCTCGTATTGGCCCAGCACCCGCCGCGAGAGGACGCCGAGGACCGCGCCGATCTCCGCCCCGACGACACGACGCGCCACCCGTGCCCCAAGGCCTCTGGTGCGCTCGAGGCGCTCCTGGGCGGGAGCGAGCAGAGTGGAGAAGGACCCGAGGTTGTTGACGACCCATTCCCGGCGAGAGACGACGGCGACCTCCGGCTCACCGGAAGCGCGGAGTCCTGTCTCAGCCTCGACCATCGCCGCCGCCGTGCGCACCATCTCGGGGGCCTGGGAGGCCAGCCGCGCTTCGTGGTAGGTGCCTTCGAGGGGGTATCGGCCGGCGATCCGGCCGGCAACGCGTTCGGCGAGTTCCCAGTCGATCGTGGCCATGACCCGACGTTACCGCCGAGCCGGGAGAAACGAAGCGGGGCGAAGTCCGGCACCGAGACACATCGCGGTTCGGCCTCGGCCTGCTACTGGACGACTCGGTAGCGGCTCTTCAGCCGGATCACGTAGGCGAGAAGCGAGATCACGAGGCCGACAACGCCGAGCGTCAACACCAGCGGTGCGAGGAACCGAAATGTCCACGGCTGCTCGGCGTCGTCCTCACCTGCCGTCTCTGCATCTTCGGCAGGTGTGATGCCGCTCGTGCTCGAAGGCGTCCCGGTGTCCGTCTCGGTCTCAGCCTCAGTGGCCAGTATGAGCCATTCCTCAGAGGCAACCGCCCCAGAGGACACGGCCAGCAGGGCCGTGGTGAAGAGACACAACACGAGGGCGCGCTTGAGGTTCGGCATCGGGCCGCAAGACTAGACGATGCGTTGCCACCAGCGGATCGGGCCGCCGCTCAGGCCTCCGGGACGACACGCCCCCGGAGACGTGGGAACTTGGTGGGAGCGTGAGCAAAGCAGTGCTCGCGTCGGTTGTACCGGCTGAGCACCGTGCCACACCCGTCGTCGGCGCACGTGCGCTCTTCCGAGTAGGTCTTGGGAGCTCTCGAGTTGCCGAGAATCCTTCGGCCCTTTGTGACGTTTTCAGCCATGTGATATTCGCAATTCGCTCGGGCGGGTCAACGGACGGCGAGAGTCACGCCTCCGGCTCCTCCGCAGCTTCGTGGTGTATCAACGCACGAAGCCTGTCGAAGAGTTCCTGAGGCGGATCGTCCCGGCCCAGCCGTTGCACCACTGCGAGGAGTCGCTCCTCGAACTCGAAGGCGCCACAACAGTGGCCGCACTTGTGGAGGTGGCGCCGAATCCGCATGCGAGCGTACCAAGACAACTGCTCCCTATCGAGGTAGAAGTAGATGTGCTCGATGGCGTGATCGCATGCACGACTCATGAGGCTGGTCCAGTCAACCCGCGTTGTTCTGCCAAGGACCACAACTTCTGCTGGAGCGCTTTTCTTCCCCGGTGGAGTCGCGACATCACGGTGCCGATCGGGATATCGAGGATCTCAGCGATCTCCTTGTAGGCGAAACCGTCGACATCGGCCAAGAGCACGGGCATCCGGAAGTTCTCCGGGAGCGATTCGAGGGCCTGCTTGATGTCGGCGTCGACGAACTGCTCGAGCACGCTCTCCTCCGCGCTGCGGGTTGCGCCGGATTGCTCACCCAACCGTCGGTAGAGGTAGATGTCCTGGAGCTCGCCGAGCTCCACTTCGCTCGGACGACGCTGCTTCTTCCGGTAGCGGTTGATGTACGTGTTCGTGAGAATGCGGTACAGCCAGGCCTTGAGATTCGTGCCTTCCTTGAAGGTGTCGTAGGCCCGGTACGCCTTGAGAAAGGTCTCCTGGACGACGTCTTCGGCGTCGGCCGGGTTGCGGGTCATGCGCAGCGCCGCGGAGTACAGCTGACCGGCGTACTGCATCGCGTCACGCTCGAAATTCGCCTGGTCCGCCATGGTGTCGCCCCGTCGATCGGTCGGAACCACCTTATCGGAGACCGGTGACAGCGATGCTCTCTGCAGCGGTAACATCCCCGCTGTTCACGTGCCGGGGTAGCTCAGTCGGTAGAGCGACGCACTCGTAATGCGTAGGTCAGGGGTTCGATTCCCCTCTCCGGCTCCACAAACTCGATTCCCCTCTCCGGCTCCACAAAGGGGCCTCCAAGGGGACCGAGAGCAGCCTCAGTCCGACCCGACGTGGACCGCTGAGCCTGGCTGCCCTGGTTCGCCCTCGCGATCACGCCACCATGGGCCGAGCCGTCGG
>CAJHYC010000136.1_pt1 | contig 11688 bp, 13 predicted proteins | sample 9198751 | NCBI WGS metagenome assembly CAJHYC01 (sample SAMEA7708362, study PRJEB35096) | sediment metagenome | biome: marine neritic benthic zone biome [ENVO:01000025]; feature: sediment [ENVO:00002007]; material: shallow marine sediment [ENVO:03000034] sea grass bed [ENVO_01000059] ... | reverse complement strand
TCGAGCTCGTCGGCGGGACCGTCACCAACCAGAAGGACTGGACGAGCGATTTCGGGTTGCTTGGTGGGGTGTGGTCGTTCGGCTCCGACAACGCCGGCAACCTCTACATCCTTCAGGGCGGCGGCACCATCATGCGCCTTACTGCGGCATAGGCCACCCGCTCAGACCATTCCCACCAGTTGCCAGAAGGGCACGACGATGGCCACCAGCATCGCGATGCCGACGAGGTCCAGCACCGATCCTTTGCGGAGGATCTCGCGCACCGTGAACATCTCCGTGCTGTAGGCGAGCATCGTCGGAGGGGTGCCGATGACGAGGGCGAAATCCACCGACGAGGCGATCGCCACCACGGCCACGAGCAGCGCCGGGCTCACCCCGATGACGCCGGCCAGCGGGATGGCAAGAGGGATGAGCGTCGCTGCCGACCCGGTGTTCGAGGCGACCGTGGTCAGGGCCAGTGTGAAGCTCGCAACGGCGACGACGGCCAACAGCGTGGGCCACGAATCGAGGACGCCGAGCCTCGCCACCATCCAGTCCGAGGCTCCCGTCTCGACCATGAATACCCCCAGCGTGAGCCCTCCGCCGAACGTCAGCAGCGTCGGCCACGAAATCCGCTGTAGGTCATCCGGTTCGATGAGCCCGGTGGCGAACAGCACGACCGCCCCCGTGAGTGCCACGATCCCGGGCGACTGCCCGTGCCACGACTGGGACAGCCAGCCGACGAAGACGAGGGCGAACACCGCAAGCACGGCGAGTTGGCGGCGATTGAGCCGTTCGACCGCAGCGAATTCCTGCTCCGCGGCACGTTGCGCCGCGCCAAAGCGGGCCGGGTCGACCCGAACCTTGCTCACCCACCACAGGTAGGCGCCCATCACCGGCAAGAACACGACGACCATTGGGAGCCCGAACGCAAACCACTCGACGAAGGTGATCTGGCGACCAGTAACGGATTCGAGGAAGTCGATAGCCAGCAGGTTGGCGGGAGTCCCGATGGCACTCCCCACGCCACCGATCGTGGCGGCATACGCGAGTCCGAGCACGATGGCCTTACGGAATCCCGGATGGTGCAGCGGCGCCGTGACGGCCATCGCGATCGGCAGCAGCACCGCCACCGCCGCCGTGTTGGACATCCACATCGACATGAACGCCGAGATCGCCAGGAGCGCCGAGAACAAGACCACCGGGCTGCGGCCCGCCTTTGCCACGACTGCAACTGCAGCGAGGTGGTCCAGTTCGACCCTCCGCATCGCCTCCGCCATCAAGAATCCGGCGAAGAACAGAACGATGATGGGGTCGAAGAAGGGTGCGAGCGCGGCGCGCGGCGCAGCGACCTCGGTGAGGGTGAGGACCACCGGCACCGCCAGTGCGGCCACGAAGATCGGAACGACCTCCGATACCCAGAGCACGATCACCGCCGCCAGCAGACCGAGCACGACGCCGACCCGGGTCGGCGGCCGTCGCACCGCCGTGAACATGCCGGCTTCGTCCTGGCTCAGCACCGGCACCGCTTCGCGGTCGCCGTCCGGAAGCACGATCGTCACTCGCAGGTCGCCGAGCCCGAGCGTTGCGTCCACCGGCTCGATCCGAAGCTCGACGAGATCATCGACGGGAATCCCACCGGGGGCGACAACCGTGATGGCCTGCGCGCCATCGCCCGTCCGGGCCGTGAGCGGTGTGATCTCACCGATCTCGACCACTCGGTCCATCACTACGGCGCCGCGCACGGATACTTCCAGCGCGCCCGGCCCCGCCTCCCATGACGGGGGCGCCGCCGCCCAAACCACGAAGCCCGCCATCACAGCCAGGCCGCCGATGAGGATGCGGCGGATCGGAGACACCAGACAAGTCTGCCAGGCGCGCTGCCCCCGAATCGGCACCAGCGGGAGAACGGCCGGACGGGAACCTAGAGTGCGGCGCCATGAAGATGAAGACGGTTGTTCGCTACAGGATGACGGGAGAGGCGGAGAGCCATTCCCGAACGTTGATCGGCGTGCGCGATCTGTTTGACGTGTCCGACGAGCCGGAGGTGCGAGGAGGCACCAATGAAGGCCTCGCTCCGACCGAGTTCCTACTCGCCGGGCTCATCGCATGCACGAACGTGATCTCACACAAGATCGCCGAGCGCGAGGAATTCGAGATCCACACGATGGATATCGGACTCGTCGCACAATTCAATCGGCTCGGCGTCAACTTGCTCGAGGAGGTTCAGGTGCCGTTTCCGCAGATCGAGTTGACGATCGACATGACGACCAACGGCACCGAGGAACAGGTCGAGACGCTGAAACGAGATCTCCCCAAGTACTGCGCCGTGTCGAAAGTGATCAGCGAAGCCGGCACCGACATCACCACCGTCTGGCGGGTCAATCAGAGCTGACGACGTCGTCCCCACTCTGCAGTCCCGGGTGGGTCGGTTGCCCCGTCAGCTCAGCCCAGCCAGGAACTCCGTGAGCCGGGTCGCGTAGCCCTCAGGATCGATGTTCCATGACTGCACGTGGCCGGCACCCACCACTTCGACGATCTCAGTCTCGGTCCTTCTGATGAAGAGCTTGCGGCTCACCTCGATCGGGACCGTCTCGTCATCGGTGCCATGGAACACGAGAACCGGCGCAGAAATCCGGGCCGCCCGGTCGAGGTAGTTCACGTCGTCGAAATCGATGTCGTAGCGGATCTCTGACATGAGCTTGGCGACTCCGAGCAGCGAACCCGGAATGGGGAGCCCGACAACCGGGAGCGAGCGGTTCGAGGCCCCTTCGTCGACCGCCGCACCCAGATCGAGATTCGGCGCATCGAACACCAGCCCCACCACTGCATCTGCCTGCGGCGACGAATCCATGAACGCAGCTGCGATGGCCGCACCCGTGCTGAGCCCAACGAGCACCACGTCCTCAGCGCCCTGCGCCAGTGCGTAGATCACGGCCGCCTCGAGATCGAGGCGCTCGGAGATGCCGTAGCGGTAGTAGCCCGACCGATCCTCCGGCTGGCCGACGTCGTTGCGGTAAGTGATGGAAAGCACCGGATAGTCGGCGGCGACCACAGTCGTCATCGCCCTGATGGTCTCCACGCGGTCGACACCCTTGCCGTGGACCATGATCACCCACCGGTCGCCAGAGCCCGGAACGAACCAGGCATCCATCGGTCCGAGCGGAGACTCGAAGACGACCTCATCGAATGGCGCACCAAAGGCGAGGAGCGGATTGGGCGGGTATGCGTAGCCCTGGACATCCGCCTTTGCCCCCTGGGGCGGCAGCGTGCCCGTGATGAGCCGCAGCTCACGCACTACCTGCGCGTCTGTCTCGGAGATGATCCGGCCCAGCTGTCCGTAGCCGCCATCCCACTCGAGGCCGAAGACCCCGTCCGTGACCAGTTCGTCGTCGTCTCCGACCGGATCGATCAGGGTGACGCTGGACGCATCCGCCCGGACCACCTCGAGCTCGAACGAGGTCTCACCAGCATCCACTGCGAAGACATCGTTGCCGATCTCGGATGAGAAGTACCAGCCGCCGGCGATGTGGAAGACGACCGCGAGGAAGGCGACCACGCCAACAGTGATCATCAGCCACCGGCTCTGATACCAGGGACGCAGCTCATCCGATGCCATGGGTTTCTCCCGTCTCCCCACCGATTGTACGGAATCCGCTCTGTACGGCTGGCAACGATGACGCCAACGCCCCGCCGCTGCGATCTGCAGCGACCGGGTTCAGACCCGCTTCGTGATCGAGCCGCCGATGGTCCGCGACCGTCCCCGAAACACGGCCACCATCTCTCCGTCCTGATCGGTGACGATGATGTCGTAGATCCCCGACCGGCCGTAGCGCACCTGTTCACTTCCCGATGCGGTGAGCTCGTCTCCCAGCTTCGCCGCCCTGACGAATGTGATGTCTGCTGCAGCTGCCACGGTCACCTGGTCGTAGGTGTTACAGGCAAATGCAAAAGCCGAGTCGGCGACCGTGAAGATGTAGCCGCCGTGGCAGATGCCGTGGCCGTTCACCATGTCCTCTCGCACCGTCATGGTGAGCACGGCGCTGCCGGGAGCCACGGCCACCAGGTGCATCCCGAGACCCTGAGACGCCGCATCCTCTTCCCACATGGCGTCCGCACACGCCTCGGCCAGCTCCTGGGCTGCAGCATCGTCCGGCATGGGCGGCGAGGCTAGCGACCCCCTGGGGCGATCACCAGCCTCTAACCCCTCCCCCCCTGGGGTGGGCGAAGCATGGTATGCTCGGGTCGGAGGTCTCATGAAATCCGAGCACAAGAAGGCGGCGCTCAACCGGCTGAAGACCGTACGGGGCCACGTCGATGCCGTCATCGGCATGGTCGACGACGAGCGCTACTGCCCCGACATCATGAAGCAGGTCTCCGCACTCCAGGGATCGTTGGAGAAGGTCAATCGCGTGCTGTTGCAGAACCACGTCGAAACGTGTGTGTTGCACGCCGTCGAGGAAGGCCGCTCCGAGCAGATCGTGGACGAGCTGATGGAGACGTTGCGCTATACGCCGGCGGTGACCGGTCCTACCCACGAGGTGCACGCATGACTGAAACAACACTGCAAGTCCCGGATATCCACTGCGGCCACTGCAAGACGGCGATCGAAGGCGCCGTGGCAGAAGTCGACGGCGTCGCCCGCGTCGAGGTCGCGATCGATGCTCACACGGTGGATGTCGCGTATGACCAGCCCGCCAGCCTCGACGCGGTCGTGGCGGCCATCGAGGCCCAGGGCTACGAGGTCGACCGCTGAGCCGGGACCATGGCTGACCAAGACACCATCACGTTCGATGTCGAGGGCATGACCTGTGCGTCGTGTGCGCTGCGCATCGAACGCGTGCTCGGCAGACAGGAAGGTGTCGAGCAAGCACTCGTCAACTTCGCCGGCCAAGAGGCCCGCGTCCGCGTTGCGGACGGCGCAGACGTCGCGGGCCTCCAGGCTGCCATCGAGAGGATCGGCTACCAGATCCAGCCGTTTGCTCCCGGGGAGGAACGGGTGCCCGTCGTCGAGCGATACGCCGAAGAAACGAGAGCACAGCGGCGGAACTTCGTCCTCGCCGCGTCATTTGCGGCGCCGTTGATGGCACTTTCGATGCTGGGGCCGGAGACGACGGCGTGGGAGTGGGTGCAGTTCGCCCTCGCCTTCCCCGTCGTGTTCGTGTTCGGCGCACAGTTCCACACGATCGCCTGGAAACGTCTCCGTGGTCTCGAAGCATCGATGGACACGCTCATCTCGGTAGGCACGTTGGCCGCGTTCGGGTATTCGACCTGGGCAGTGATCACCGAGGAGCCGGTCTTCTTCGAGACCGCGGCCATGATCGTCACGCTCATCTTGCTAGGCCGGTTCTTCGAGGCTCGGGCCAAGGGTCGGGCGTCTGAGGCCGTGACCCGCCTGCTCGAACTCGCCGCGACCCAGGCTCGCGTGGTCCGCGGCGGCGAAGAGCTGCTCGTCGACCCGCTCGAAATCGCCCCCGGGGAAACGGTGGTCGTCTTCCCCGGTGAGAAGATCCCCGTCGACGGCGTGATCACAGCAGGCGCCTCATCGATCGACGAGTCGATGCTCACCGGCGAGTCGATGCCGGTCGACCGCGTCGTCGGCGACCGGGTCTACGGAGCGACCGTGAACCAGCAAGGGCGTCTCCTGCTCGAAGTCACCGAGGTGGGGCCGAACACGGCGTTGGCGCAGATCGTGCGACTCGTCGAAGAAGCCCAGGCGTCGAAGGCGCCGGTGCAGAAGCTCGCCGACCGCATCTCTGCCGTCTTCGTCCCGGCGGTCATCGCGATCGCGATCGTCACGTTCGTGGGATGGCTCATCGGATCGGGCGAGATCGCGACGTCGGTTCGCAACGGTGTCGCCGTGTTGATCATCGCCTGCCCCTGTGCCCTCGGGCTGGCGACGCCGACGGCCATCATGGTCGGCAGCGGAAGGGGCGCCGAGCTCGGCGTGCTCTTCAAGAACGCTGAAGTGTTCGAGCGGACGCGGTCGCTCGATGCCGTCGTGTTCGACAAGACCGGCACGCTCACCCGCGGTGCGATGACGCTCACCGACGTCATCGCGGACATCGACGAGCCCGAGTTCCTGCGTCTCGTGGCAGCCGTCGAAGCGGCGAGCTCGCACCCGATCGGCAAGGCCGTCGCGCTCGGCACGGAGGAGCGCGACATCGTCGTAGGTCGCGCCGACGACGTGGAGGCGATCGCGGGCCGCGGTGTGAGCGGGATGGTCGCGGGGCGGCGTGTCGTTGTGGGCAAGCCCAAGCTGATGGCCGACCTCGGCTTGGTTGCGAGGGACGACCAGGTCGCGGCCCTCGAGCGGTTCGAAGGAGAGGCGAAAACGGCCTTCCTCGCCGGATGGGAGGGCGAGGTCAGGGGGGTGCTCGCCGTCGCCGATACCGTGCGGGACACTGCGATCCAGACCATCGCCGATCTGCGCGAGCTCGACGTGGAGCCCGCCATGCTCACCGGCGACAACGCCCGCACCGCCGGCGCCATCGCGGCCCAGCTGGGCATTTCGCGGGTGGCGGCCGACGTGCTGCCGGGCGACAAGGCCGACGAGATTGCCCGACTCCAGGCTGATGGCAGCGTTGTGGCATTCGTCGGAGACGGCATCAACGACGCCCCTGCGCTGACACAGGCTGATGTCGGGATCGCCGTCGGTACCGGAACCGATGTCGCCTTGGAAGCAGGCGACGTGGTGCTGATGAGTGGCGAACCGCGGCTCGTGGTCACGTCGCTGCGCCTGGCTCAGGCCACCTATCGGACGATCGTGCAGAACCTGTTCTGGGCGTTTGGGTACAACGTCGCTGCGATCCCGCTTGCTGCGGCCGGGCTACTCAACCCCATGATCGCCGCGGCAGCGATGGCCTTCTCGAGCGTGTCTGTGGTGAGTAACTCGCTTCGTCTCCGCCGTTTCGCCCCCTGACCGTTACCCTGTGGGGATGGACGTCATTCGCAGATTGCACCGCCCGACGCTGCGCCGCCCCCATGCGCTGATCGCGTTCGAAGGTTGGAACGACGCATGCGACTCTGCCTCGGGAGCGATCAACTTCCTGTTGAGTCAATACAACATCGAGGACCCATTCGCCATCGTCGAACCGGACGAGTTCTTCGACTTCCAGGCGCACCGGCCCGAGGTGGCACTCGACGAGGGTGGCGTGCGCTCGCTGACGTGGCCGAGCACCCAGATGTACGCCATCGAGCTCCCGGAGAGGGACCACGACCTGATCGTCGTGCTCGGCGAAGAGCCGAGCCACCGCTGGAAGACCTTCAGCAGATCGATCCTCTCCGAGCTCGCCGACATGGGCGTGGAGCAGGTCGTGCTCCTCGGTGCATTCATCGGGCAGGTCGCCCACACCAAACCGGTCCCTGTGGCCGGTGTGGCAACGGACCAGGCGATGATGTACCGCCACAACCTGATGGGATCATCGTACGAGGGGCCGACCGGAATCGTCGGCGTGCTCCACGAGGCGTGCCGGGAGGAGGGCATGCCCGCCGTGAGCCTGTGGGCTGCCACGCCGCACTACCTCGCCGCCAACCCCTATCCGAAGGCGATGCTGGCGCTCACGAAGAAGGCCGGTGAAGTGCTCGGGATCGGGTTCGACGTGACCGAGCTCGAAACCGTGGTTCGCGAGTACCTCGAACGAGTAGCCGCTGCAGTCGCCGCAAGCGACGAGTTCTCGACGTACGTCGCCGAGCTCGAGGAGGCCGACGACGAGCAAGAGGAAGCTCGACGCGACCTCGACCCCACCCAAACCGGCGATCTCGTCAACGAGATCGAGGACTTCCTGCGCAACCAGCGGTGAGGGCAGTCTCAGGGCGGCGACCCGGGCCTACCCTTCACCTGTCATGACGTATCCCGAGCTGCTCGAGTGGATACACCTGCTGGGCGCCGCCACGTGGACGGGCGGGCTGATCACCGTGGGAGCCATCGTCCCGGCGCTCCGCGGCGCCGGAGTGACTCGCGACCACTTGCGCACCATGGCCAGGCGGTTTGGTGCGCTGTCGTGGGCGGCGCTCCTGGTGACGGTCGCAACCGGAGTCGCTCAGGTCGTCGAGCTCGACATCTCGTGGACCGACGACACCTTGAGCGTCAAGATGGGGCTCATCGTCCTCACCGTCGCCCTTGCGGGAACCCATCAGGTGACGGCACGGCGTACGACGGCCGCAGTGCGGGGCATCCTCCAGGGACTGCTACTGGGCCTCAGCATCGCCATCTTCGGCGTTGCCGTGACCCTATGACACTGACAGAGCGTCGAGAAACCGGCCGATGTCCTCATCCGGCGTGAACAGGGTTCGGGATTTCGTCCGGCCGAAGAAGGGAACCCCGGCCATTCGACCGGGGTTCGCCGTCACCTCTTGCGCTTGTGCCGATTGGCCTTCAACCGCTTGCGGTATTTGTGCTTCGACATCTTCTTGCGGCGCTTCTTGATCAGCGAGCCCATGGAATCTTCAAACCTCGTGGAGTAGGAATCAGGGGGCGAACGCAGCAACAGCCGCATCCGGCCCGGCGCCTAGGTTCGCGGACGGCGCCGCACACCGCAAGCCACGGCCTTCGGATGCAACCGGAAGTCGCAGGCCCATTCCTAGTCTTCTCGGCCATGCGACCCATCATCGGCATCACAACTCGCCCCCGGGTCACTCGCACTTCGGGTGGCCGGCTCGGGATCGACTCCCTGCAGCACACGTACCGCGACTCAGTAGCGCGAGCCGGTGGTGTGCCGTTGCCCTTGGGCCCGGTGCACGACGAAGACGTGCCGCGGCTCCTCGACCGCATCGATGGCCTGGTGCTCACGGGCGGTGGCGACATCGCGCCTTCGGCCTATGGAGGCGAACAGCACGATGGCATGTACGGCATCGACAAGCAGCGCGACGATTTCGAGTTCGCCGTCATACGCGAGGCGCGCTCGATGAAGATGCCGGTGCTGGCGATTTGCCGGGGTCTGCAGGTCGTCAACGTGGCATTCGGTGGCACATTGATCGAGGACATCCCTTCCGAGGTCGGGTCCACGGATCACGCTCTCGATGGCGACTCCGTGTTCGAGGGCCACCAACTGGTGACCCTGGAGGAGGACTGCGCCGTGGCCCGGGCCGTCGGGTCAGGAGTGCTGATGGTCAACTCCATCCACCACCAGGCAGTACGCGACCTCGCGGCCGGCTTTCGCACCACGGGCTGGACGGGCGATGGCGTTGCGGAGGCTATCGAATCCGAGGATCCCGAGTGGCCTCTGCTCGCCGTGCAGTGGCATCCCGAGTATCTGAGTGACGCCGGCGATCCGGCTTCACACGCCCTTTTTGCCTCGCTCGTCGCCGCCGCGACGGCGCACGCTGCAGACTGACGGCGTATCGACCGCTCGGTCGCGGGAACCGCCCCGCTCCTGTCGAACGTCCGAATCGTGCACCCTTCTGAGAGGTGACCTGATGAGCACAACCGCACGACCGTGGTTCGCCGTTCTCGCGTTGGTGAGCGCTCTTGCGCTGCTCGGCGCAGCATGCAGCGGCAGTGACGACAGCGACTCCCCCGCAGCCGAATTCGACGAAGCCCGCCGCGGCTTGGAAACCGCCACCACCGTGGCCGCCGCCGACACGATTGCCGCCGACGTCGCAGACCGCCCCGTCGGGGAACCCAGGTCCTCTGGAGACGCCGACGATCTCGGGAACGGTGCCATCGGGGCTCCCGTCGTGAGCCAGGTGACGAACACCGACCGTGACATCGTCTTCCGCGCCGAGCTCGTCATCGGCGTCGCAGACGTCGCCGCAGCGGGAGCCGAGGCGACGCGCATCATCGAGTCGTTCGGCGGCATCGTGTTCGGCCAGCAGACCATCGGTGGCCCCGAGGCGCGCTCCGTGCTGACCTTCAAGGTCCTTCCCGGCGACTTCCAGGACGCCCTGGCCGCGCTGGGCTCGGTCGGTGAGGTGCGTACCCAGAACGTCTCCGCAGACGACGTCACCGAGCGTGTTGTCGACCTGGAGAGCCGGATTCGCACGGCAGCTGCAAGCGTGGAACGGCTGCGGACCCTGCTCGACGAGGCCGGAGACGTCAAGACCGTGACCGACATCGAACGCGAGCTGCTGGACCGGGAGACACAGCTCGAGACGCTGCGGGGCCAGCTCCGCACCCTCCAGGATCAAGTAGCCCTCGCCACGATCACACTCACCCTGACCGAAGCACTCGCCGACCCCGGCATCGCCCTGGTGATGACTGCGTACCCGGGCCATGACGACTCGGGCCTTTCCTGCCCCGGCGGCCTCGACATCGAAGTGGAGGAAGGTGATGCCGTGACCCTGTGCTTCGAGATCACCAACATCGGCGACACCCCGCTCACCGACTTCGAGCTGACCGACACCGTGCTCGACCTGGAGCTCGCCGACCTGATCGTCGTGTTCGGTGACCCGGCGGCAACGCTCGAACCGGGTCAGACCATCGAGCTCGCAGCCGAGGTCGACATCGAGCGCACCCTCCGCACCCGGACCCGCGTCGAAGCCACGCCCGTCAACGAGAACGGAGATCCGGTGACCGCACGGACGGTTGCGGAGACGCGGACGTTCTTCGTGGGCGCTGCCGATCCCGGCGGCCTTCCCGGCTTCGCCGACGGACTCGACGCCAGCTGGAACGTCCTGACGACCATGTGGGGACTGGTCGTCGTGGGGGCCGGATCGCTTCTGCCCTTCCTGTGGGTTCTCGTCCTCGCCTGGGCCATTGTGAGCTGGCGACGGCGCCGGGCGCAGGCGGTGGCGAGAGAAGCGGATTCGATCGTCGACACCACCATCGAATAGCGTGCCCCGGTGCTCGTCGTCTTCGTGTGCACCGGGAACATCTGCCGCTCTCCGATGGCCGAGGCCATCGCACGGGAACGGCACGGCGCCGACGGCAGGGAGTTCGTGAGCGCGGGAACCGTGGGCCTCGCCGACCGCCCCATGACCGTTGAAGCCGTCGACGCCCTGGCGAAGATCGGCATCGCCCCCGATCCCCATGCCGCTGCACCTCTCGACGCCGAGCTGGTGGCCGCGGCCGACCACATCTACGTGATGGAGGCGCACCACGGACAATGGATAGCCTCCCGGTGGCCGGAGAGCTGGACCCGCGTCCAACTGCTCGATCCGTCGGGGAGAGCCGTGCAAGATCCGTTCGGGCGCCCACCTGCCGCATACCGGGCCGCCCGCGACCACATCGTGCGCGCCCTGGAGGAACGGGCACAGGATTGGCGCCGAGACGCAGCTCAGTGATACCCGTCGGTTGCCATCACCAGCTCCATCACTGTGCCCGCACCGGCGAGCAACGCCTCAAACGCTTTGCTGACAGGCTCGATGGTCTCGACCGTGCAGAACGCCAGTGCACTGGGGCCCGCGCCACTCCACGACGCATGGAGCGCCCCCGCATCCCGGGCAGCGCGAATCAGCTGATCTGTGAGTGGTGAGAGAGGATCGCGGGGCAGCTCGTGCATCTCATCTCCCGATGCCGCCGCAAGCGCATCGGCATCTCCGGTTCGCAGACCCTCGATGAGGAAGCCGACCCTGGCGATGTTGCGCGCTGCAGCCCGATGCGAGATCACATCCGGGAGGGCAGAGCGGGCCTTTTGGGTCGACAGGTGGTATTCCGGGACTGCGGCGAGGACCCGGAGGTCGGGAGACATCTCCATGTGGCGCCAGGTACCTCCGCTGTCCGTGAGCACCAGACCCCCGAACACAGCGGCAGCGGCGTTGTCGGCATGA
>CAJHYC010000294.1_pt1 | contig 11759 bp, 9 predicted proteins | sample 9198751 | NCBI WGS metagenome assembly CAJHYC01 (sample SAMEA7708362, study PRJEB35096) | sediment metagenome | biome: marine neritic benthic zone biome [ENVO:01000025]; feature: sediment [ENVO:00002007]; material: shallow marine sediment [ENVO:03000034] sea grass bed [ENVO_01000059] ... | reverse complement strand
TGGAACGCCACCGTTCTCTGCGACCTGCTGCACGCCGTTCGATGCCGGTGAGCCGACCTCGAACACGTCGGCGCCGCGGTTGTGAACCGCAACCACAGGCGGAGTGAACCACTGCTCTCCACTCATGTTGTAGATGGTCACGTCGTACGTGTGGGGGCCGGCCGGGTCTGCAGACGCCGGAGCGGCGACGGCTACGAGCGCCGCCGCCACCGTACCGACGAGTGCGAGCGCCCCGAGTCGCTTCCTTGCTGATTGCACCGGTACTCCGGTTCGACTCTGATCGCAGTGTCCGCGCCCCACGTTGCGAGACCCGGAACGCCCGATGAAGAAAGTCGAAACGAATCTCCGGGCCGATTCCCGTAGAGTCCGCAGCCGTCATGGATGCACCGATGCCCGACGACCCGTTCGACCGACGAGATCGTTTCGAGCTCCACCTCGATGGTCAGACCGCCGGCTGGTTTGCCACCGCTCGCGGGCTCGATGCCGAGGATGTCGACACCGCCCACCTTCCAGGGCTGCGTCGCGCCATCACGGTTGCGCTCGAAGACGGGCGCCTCGACGCGGAGTATGAGGAGTGGCTTGAGTACGGGCGCAGTCAGGTAGGCAAACACGGAGAGATCGCTGGGCCCGATGAACGGGGCGTCCGCACGAGGTGGATCTTCGAGGAGGGTTGGCCGACCCGGGTGGTCGAGGCCCGGTCCGGCACCGGCCAGGGCCTGGCGCTTGCCTCGCTTCACCTCGAGATCGAGGTCGTGACGACCACGACGGAGCCACCGGTTGCGCCGGCCCCGCCGGCTACCCCGCAAGTGCGGCCCGGGGCCGCGAGGCGGCCGGGGTTCTGGAAGCGGTTGTTCGGCCGGCGCTGAGCCGGCGGTCCTGCGCCCGGGGTCACGGTGGCGATAACCTCAGGGCCGTGAGCAGCTCACGCGATCAGGCTGTTGCCGAGTTCACCGAGGCCTACATCCGCCGGGCTCCTGCCGACTACGTCGAAACTGTCGGCGAGCCCCTTCTCCGTGCGCAAGCCGGGAACCTCTTTGCGTTTGCAGACGCCCGAGGGGTCGATCCGTTCGATGTTCGAGTGTTCTATCCCTCCGAAGAAGTCCACGGATACACGGTGCCCGGGAGCGTCATCGAGATCGCGGCCGATGACTCCCCCTTCCTCATCGACTCGGTGACCGGCGAACTCCAGGATCAAGGTCTCGAGATCGACTTCATGATCCATCCCGTCATCGGAACCAGCCGCGATGACGACGGCCGGATCGTTCGCATCGAGCATGCCACCAAGGCCTCACACCGGGAGTCGATCCAGCACTACGAGCTGTCACGCTTGCTCGATGCAGTGGAGGCGGCGGCTCTGGAAGAGACGTTGCGGCGCATCATCAGAGATGTGCGGCGTGCGGTCAGAGATTTCCCGGCTCTGCAGGACCGGGTCGGTCACATGATCGAGCTTGCTCGCAGTGCCGGCACGCGCTACGACCAGGAGGAGATCGACGATGCGGTCGAGTTCCTCCGTTGGCTCCTCGACGACCACTTCGTCTTCCTCGGGTACCGCGAGTACCGGATCGACGCCACTCCAGAGGGGCCTGCCCTGGCCCTGGTGCCGGACTCGGGCCTCGGCATCCTCTCCGACGATCGGTTCTCTGCACTCCGTGAGCCGGTGTTGATGTCGGAGATGCCTGCGCACCGCCGCGCCAGGTACGAAGAGGGCTTCTTGCTCGTGGTGAGCAAGACGAACCGGACGTCGACCGTGCACCGTCGGTCACGCATGGACTACGTCGGGCTTCGTGTGATCGGTCCCGACGGCGAGGTGGCGGGCGAGGCCAGGATGCTCGGTCTGTTCACGTCGCGTGCCTACATGGCGGAAGCGGCGCAAGTACCGCTGCTGGATCGCAAGCTCGAGCACATCATCAATGCCGCAGATCTGATCGAGGGCTCTCACGATCACAAGGCAACTGTGCAGCTGTTCAACACCTTCCCGATGGATGAGCTGTTTGCGACCCCGGAGGAGGACATCGCGAGCACGGTGACAGGCTTGCTCGCGGTCGAAGAACGTCGGCAGGTCCGTCTCTTCGTGCGGCCGGATTACCTGCAGCGAAGCGTTTCGCTGATGGTGGCGATGCCCAGGGACATCTTCAACGCGGAACGCCGGCGCGAGCTGCAGGAGCTTTTTAGGGAGCGCTACGACGGCGCCTCGGTCGACTACCGGCTCGCCCTCGCCGAGTCTGATCACGCCCGGCTCCACTTCACCGTCTGGATCAAAGGCGGGGAAGTGCCGCGTGTTTCGAGGGAGGATCTGGAGCGCGAGGTCCTCGAGTTGTGCCGTACCTGGGAGGATCGCATCACCGAGTTGGTGGCGGAGCGGGTCGATCTCAACGCCGCCAGGGAACTCGTGCAGCGGTGGGCGACTCACCTCCCCGGCTACTACAAGTCGTCGACGTCGTTGCACATCGCCGTCGGCGACGTCCTCCAGTTGGAGCGCCTGACCTCGGGCACGGAGGGCCTCGGCATAGGCCTGCAGAACGACGTAGAGGCCGATGAGGTCCTCACCCGCCTCGCGGTCTACAGCCGCAAGGGCAAGCTCGACCTCTCCGCCATCCTCCCGGTGCTCGAGGCGCTCGGGCTCAGAGTCGTCGATGAGGTTCCGACCCAGCTCAAACGGATCGACGAGGCCATCTTCATCCACGACTTCGGGGTGCGGGATCTGTCCGGCCAACCTCTCGACCTCGATGCGTGCGGTGATCGGCTTGCGGCTGCTGCCAAGGCCGCTCTACAGGGCGATGCCGAGTACGACTCCCTGGACCGGCTCGTCGTAGCGGCCGGTCTGAACCACCAGAAGGTCGCGATGCTGCGTGCTTACCGGACGTTCTGGCGTCGAGTCAGCCCGGCGTTCACCGTCGAGTACGTGAATGACGCCCTGGTGCGCCACCCCCACATCGCCGCAGCACTCGTCCGGCTCTTCGAGGAACGCTTCGACCCACGTCGTGACGGGTCCGGCGAGGAGGCGCTGCGCAAAGAGATCCTCGAAGCACTCGATGCGGTGCGTTCCCTCGATGAGGACAGGATCCTGCGGGGGTTTCTCGATCTGATCGGGGCGACGCTTCGCACCAACACCTTCCGGCCGGGCCGGACGTCGTTGAGTTTCAAGTTCCGTTCTGCCGACGTGCCGGACATGCCGGATCCCAAGCCGCTGTTCGAGATCTTCGTGTACGCACCCGACGTCGAAGGCATCCACCTCCGCGCCGGAATGGTGGCGCGCGGCGGGATTCGCTGGTCGGATCGTCGGGAGGACTACCGGTCCGAGGTGCTCGGCCTGATGAAGGCCCAGGTCACGAAGAACGCGATCATCGTCCCGACGGGGGCAAAGGGGGGTTTCGTCGTGCGACGTGCGCCCGGCGACGGTGAGAAGATCGGTGATCTGGCAAAGGCCGCGTACATCTCCTTCATCCGCGGTCTGCTCGACGTGACGGACAACATCGTCGACGGCGCGGTGGTGCATCCGCCCCACGTGAGGATCCACGACGGTGAAGACCCCTATCTCGTGGTGGCGGCGGATCGTGGTACGGCCAGCTTCTCCGACACCGCGAACGCGATCGCCGACGAATACTCCTTCTGGCTCGGCGACGCCTTTGCATCCGGTGGATCTGCCGGATACGACCACAAGGCTCTCGGGATAACCGCGGCCGGCGCGTGGGAGTCCGTCAAGCGCCATTTCCTCGATCTCGGGACCGATGTCACGTCCGAACCAATCGCGGTGGTGGGCATCGGAGACATGTCCGGTGACGTCTTCGGCAACGGGATGCTGCAGTCGTCCCAGATCCGGCTCGTCGCGGCCTTTGATCACAGACACGTCTTCATCGATCCCGATCCTGATCCAGAGAAGGGATTCCGCGAGCGACAGCGACTGTACGGGCTCGGTGGGTCGTCCTGGGACGACTACGACCGGAGCCTCATTTCCGACGGTGGAGGGGTGTGGGCGCGGACCGAGAAGAGAATCGAGCTTTCGAACCACGCACGCTTTGCCATCGGGGTGGAGCAGGAGTCGTTCACCCCGGACGAGTTGATTCGAGCGCTGCTCATCGCACCCGTCGACCTGCTGTGGAACGGCGGTATCGGGACGTACGTGAAGGCCCGGTCGGAATCCAACTTCGACTCGGCGGACCGCACGAACGACTCCGTCCGGGTCGACGGTGCCGACCTGCGATGTCGCGTGGTCGGCGAAGGCGGCAACCTGGGTCTGACTCAGCTGGGCCGGATCGAGTTCAGCCGCGGCGGGGGACGGATCAACACCGACTTCGTCGACAACTCCGGCGGTGTCGACTGCTCGGACCGTGAGGTGAACCTCAAGATCCTGCTCCGGCTTGCTGTTGAGGACGGCGAACTGGACGACGATGACCGGGTCGCGCTCATCGCCGATGTCGCCTCGGATGTCACGGACGCCGTCGTGTACGACAACTTCCTGCAGGCGCAGATTCTCTCGCAAGAGATCGGCCCCGCGGCGTCGCTGCTCGAGGCGTATGAGGACCTGATGGTCGTGCTCGAACGCGACGGCGGCCTCGACAGGACGATCGAGTATCTCCCCACCTCTGAGGAGATGGCCGAACGGGCGCGCACGGGTCACGGTCTCACGAGACCTGAGCTGGCCGTGCTGCTCGCCTACACGAAGCGATACCTGCGTGCGACGCTCCTGGCGAGCGAACTGGCCGACGGCCCGGGCTTCCTGCCGGATCTGCTCGAGTATTTCCCAGAGCAGGCGATCGATCGTTTTGGCCACCTGGCTCCGCTGCATCGCCTGCGCAAAGAGATCATCGCCACCGTGATCGCCAACCAGGTGGTGAACTCCCAGGGGATCACGTTCGTCAGCAGGCTCATGTCGCAGAGTGGCGCAACTGCCGCCGACGTCGTGCGCGCCTATCGGATTGCCCGTGAGCTGACGGAAGCTGCCGATCGCTGGCGTGCGGTCGAGGAGCTCGATGGCAGGATCGACGCCGCGCTGCAGGCGGAGTTGCTGGCCGGGGTCGACTCCCTGGTCGAGGATGTCGCTCGCTGGTACCTGAGGCATCCCGTGTCCGGTGCGATGCGTGACGTCATCGACGCTGCGAAGCCGCAGTTCGACGAATTGGCGGACGCCATCGTGGACGTGGGGCCTCCGGACTGGCGGGCAGAACGCGATGCCAGGGTCGGCGCCCTCGTGGCTGCCGGTGTTCCCCACGACGTCGGGCGACGCCATGTCTACCAAACGGAGCTCGCGCACGGGCCAGACATTCTCGGCCTCGCCGCAGACATGAACCGCACGGTCATCGATGTGGCCAAGGTGTTCTTCATCGTCGGCGAGGTGTACGAGATCGATTGGCTCGAAGCACAAGCCGGGGCGCTGAGCACAGCGACGAAGTGGCAGCGCTGGGGAGTCGAGGCACTCGAAGACGATCTCCTGCTGTTACGTCGTGAGATGGCAGAGCACGTGCTCGCGGCCGATGGCGAGGCAAGTCCGGCCCAGGCCGTCGGCAACTACCGGCGGGCCAGGAAGGACGGCCATGCCCGGTTGGCGGATTTCCTCCGCACCGTGCAGCGGGAGGGTGGTGACGATCTCGCCACACTGGTCGTCGCCGTCCGCCAGATACGAGTGCTGGTCGGGTGAGCGTGGCGGTCGTTCCCGGTCTCGAGGGCGAGGCGTCCCTCACTGTGACGCAGCAGGCAACGGCGATCGTCCTCAGGTCGGGCGACGTTCCGGTGCTGGCGACCCCGATGGTGGTTGCCCTCTGCGAGGAGGCGACGGTGGCCGCAGTGGAGGGGCACCTCGCAGCGGGCCAGACAACCGTTGGGGTCCGGGTGACAGTCGAGCACATCGCACCATCGGTGGTGGGCGCCGAGGTCGTTGCCAACGCTCGTGTGGTTCGCGTCGAAGGTCGCGCCGTGGATTTCGAGGTGTCGGTGACAGACGACGGGCATGTTGTCGCCACCGGGACGGTCGAGCGGGTGATCGTCGACAGAGAGCTCTTCATCTCCCGCGCGTCGTGACGGTCAGTCGATGGCTGTGACCGAGCCGAGGCCGGAGACGGCCTGTGTGACCACCGGGTCTCCGCCGTAGAACACAGACCCGACGCCGGTCACCGCAGCGTTGAGCGCCCCGGTGACGAAGACCGTGGCATCACCTGCGCCCGTGACGTCGACATCGGCAGACGTGCTGATCACGCCGAGGCCCTCGTAGTCGCCGGCGCCCGGGATGTGGATTTCCTGGCTGTCGACCGTTCCTTCGGCCGACACGGTCCCGGCGCCGCTGATGGTGACGTCGAGCTCCGTGGCCTGGATCTCCTCGATGTTGATGGAGCCGGCTCCCGTGAGCGTGACCCGGAAGCTGTCCGCGGTGACGGGGGGTATCAGGATGTCGCCGGCTCCCATGAGTGTCACGGCTTGCAGTGAAGTCGTGACGACCTCCCACACCACGGTGCCGGACGGGTCGATGTCGATGTCGCTCTCGACCTCCAGGAAGAGCGTGGACCCGTCGGAGCGAGCGTTGAGGTACTGCAGCAGGTTGTCGTCTGTCGTGATCGTCACGAGGGGCGCTTCGCCGAAGACGACCGACACGTTGCCCTCGCTGAGCAGAGAGATCGCGTCGAACTCGGACGGCAATTCGTACCTCGCAGTCTCGAGGACTCCCGAACCCTCCACCCGTGTTGAGTTCGTTACGAAGTCGGCATCGCAGGCTGCGAGTGCGGTGGCAACCAGCAAGACCGCGGCGATGCCCGCCCGGCGATGGACGAGATTCATGGTCCTTCCTCCAACGGAACCAGAGTGGGGAGGCACATCCGGCCACCCGTCGCCATCGTCACCCGCTGCTGGTCGAGTGGGCAAGAGGACTTCGGCCCTGTCGAAGCCACACCTCCTAGTCCCACCGAACCCGCACGAGCGCCTCGCCCCATGACCGGGTCAGGGTTCCTCTCGCATGGGCCGGAACCGATCGCACGCTCACCTCGAGCTCTGCTTCCTCGCAGTCGTCCAGGAACCCCCTCAGATCCTCAGCTCCGGTGTAGTCGATCCGGCCGAGACGCTCGAGGCTGACGACGACTTGTGTCGTCTCGGGATGAGCCGCGAGCTGATCGACGAGGGTCTCTTCGAGACGAGGAGCGGAGCCGAAGTAGAGCACCCCTGAGGGGCGCATCACCAGCGTTCCGTCGGAGTACGAGGTGTCGACGGATACGTTCATCTCGCGACGGAGGTGCATTGCGACGGCGAGGAGGATCCCGACCACGACGCCCAGCTCGATACGAGGGGCGAGGGCCAGGGTGGCTGCGAAGGTTCCCCACGCCACGAAAGACTGACCCCACGTCATCCGGATCAGCCTCAGCATGGTCGGGATGCGAACCAGGCGGGCGACGCCGGTGATGACGATCGCCGCCAGTACCGCCCGCGGCAGCATCTCGAGCACGGAGGCGAACGGCACGAAGAGGAGAACGGCGATTCCGGTGATGCCGCCGGCCCACCGTGTCTCGCCTCCCGAGAGCTTGTTCACGCTGCTTCGGGAGAACGAGCCGCCGACGGGGAAGCCCGAGGCGACGGCGGACGCCACGTTCGCCACGCCCTGGCTGATGAACTCGCGGTTCGGGTCCCAACGCTCACGGTCCTGTGCCGCCAGCGTGCGGGCGATCGCCGCAGGCTCGGCGAATCCGACGAGCGCGATGATGACCCCGGGGATCAGCAGGTCGGCGGTGCTTGACCACGGGAAGTCGAGGCCGAGTGGTGGGAGCCCTGAGGGCACATCGCCCACGATGCTTCCCGTGAACCCGGTCAACTCCGAGAATGCGAGGCCGATCACCACGGCGATCAGCACCCCCGGGAACAGCCGGTGCAGCCGGCGACCACCGAGTACGACGGCAGCGGTGGCGAGTGCCAGCCCTATCCCGATCCAGTGCCATTCCCCCGGCTGCGTCGCGGCATCCAGGGCACGCTGGAGCAGGCCGTCTTCTCCTGAGGCCACACCGAGACCCGTCGGCAACTGGGAGGCGATGATGAGGATGGCGGCTGCCGAGGTGAAGCCGACCAGCATTGGTTGAGACATGAGGTACGCCAGCGCTCCTCCTCGCATGAGCCCGAGGACGATGCGCACCACCCCCACGATCAGAGCGAGGAGCAGGGCTTGCTCGATGTATTCGCTGGTGCCCGGTGTGGCCGATGCGGTCAGTGCTCCAAACGTGAGCAAGCTCGTCATCGCCACCGGGCCGGTCTGCAGATAGCGTGAGGATGCCCAGAAGGAAGCCGCAATCGGAGCCGCTGTGGCCGCGTACAGCCCGAAATACGCAGGCAGCCCCGCAATCTCGGCGTAGGCGAGCGACTGGGGAATGAGGATGAAGGCGACGCTGATACCGGCGATGACGTCGCCGCGGCTCGGTCTCACGATGGCGCCGAGGCTAGTGCCGGGTCGTCTACTCCGAGAGTGCGCACTCGTTGCGGCCGACCTCCAGTTCGGAGATCTCCTCGTCCGTGGCTTCCTTGCGGCCGAGGTTGATGAGCCGGATGTCGTCGTATTCGGCCGGCGCTTCGCCGAGGTGGCCGACGACGTACTCCACGAAGGTCGTCTCGTCCTCCATGCTCACTACCGGGTCGTTCTCGAGGAGATCACCGAGGTCTCGCCGGATCGTCCCGTCATGGCGCGATTCGAGCCGGGACGTGTAGTGGGCCGGACAGACTTCGAGGCCGTGATCGAGAGCCGCCAGCTGGTCGTGGATCGTCGCAAAGAGGTCTCTCGCCCATGGTTCCGTCTGCCCTCCGAGATCTGGACGGCCGACACCACTGACGAAGACGGCGTCACCGGTCATCAAGAACCTGCCGTCGACCTCGAGAGAGGTCGAGCCCGGAGTGTGTCCCGGAGTGGCGACCGAGCGGACGATCACGTCCATGTCTCCGATCTCGAAGGTCTGGTCGTGTTCGAGGGGCGCATACTCCCAGGTAGCGGTCTCGGCGTCGCCCGGTGCGATGCGATACGTGGCGCCGGTTGCGTCTGCGATTGTGCGGCCGAGTGAGATGTGGTCGGCGTGGAGGTGGGTGTCGAACACGTCGGTGATGCGGGCGTCCATCTCCTCGGCGAGCTCGAGGTAGGGGACGACGGACGCGGCAGGGTCGATGAGCGCCATGGTGCCGCCCCGTGCGCCGACGACATACGACAGGCACGCCTTTGCGATACGGTCCAACTGCAGAACGAAATGGACCCCGTCGTCGAGGAGCGTGTGGCGAACGAGCGTCGTGGCCCAGGCGTCCATCCCACCGTCGAGGTTGCGCATGTTCGGCATTCCCACGGTCTCGACGACGAGGTCTGACGAGTCGCCGTGAGCGCAGACGACGACGACGTCCCGGTCATCCGGCACCGCTGCCTTGACCTGTTCCTCTTCGAGGATGGCGGTCCAGTAGGGGATGTTGACGGTGCTTGGCTTGGCCTTTCCTTCGATCTGCCACCGCTCGAACTGGTCGGGAGCGCGGACGTCGAGGATGAACGGCGCTCCTTCGGGATCGTCGATGCTTCGCGCAAGTTCGTCCGGTGTGATCAGGTGTGGCACGCCGTCCTCCCGAAGATGCATGCATGGATTCGAATGAGAGAATACGCCTGAAGTGGCCGGTGAGGCAACCGTCTCTTCGCAGGGGTCAGGTGCGAACCGTCGCCTGCTCCGCCATGACCTCTCGCAAGAGGTCCATCGCATCGACGATCTTGCGCGACGTCAGCGAGTAGTGAGCCCACTGGCCGTCCTTGCGGGCTCGCACCAAGCCCTTGTCACGCATCACCGCCAGATGCTGCGAAACGTTGGCTTGGGGGATCCCGAGCTCATCGACGAGCTCGGACACGGTGCGCTCGCCCTCGCGGAGGGCGTTGATGATGAGGAGCCGCTTGGGGTCGGCAAGACCCTTGCACACACTCGCATGCAACTGGTAGAGCTCTGCGCGTACGGAAGACATCGCCCCCACTATGCCACATGCTCGACGGGTGCAAAAGGCGAATCGCTTGACGGAGGGCAGCCGCGGAGCATAGATTCAAGGGCCCGCATATATGCGCATGGATATGTCGACGTGTCCTGAGGGACGGAGGAATATGACTGTCAACGAGATCTCCGACGTGACGGAGGCCATGGAGAAGCTGGAGACCTCGCCCGAGCCGGAGAAGGAGAAGATGGTGATCATCGCCGCCTCCGGTGACCTCGACAAGGCCTGGCCGGTGATGATCCTGGCGACGACGGGTGCCGCATACGGGATGGACGTGACGGTGTTCTTCACGTTCTGGGGTCTCGGCGTCCTGAAGAGACCAGACGTCGGCGTCACGGGTGAGGACTGGCGGCAGAAGATGATGTCGGCGCTGCGTCCCGGGGCGAAGAGCCTCAAGCTCTCGACCCTCAACTTCGGCGGCATGGGCGCCAAGATGATGGAGGGCCTCGCGGACGACAACAACGTGGCATCGGTCCAGGAGCTCTTGGAGCTGGCAAAGGAACTCGGCGTCAAGCTGTGGCCGTGCCAGATGACCATGGACCTGATGGGCCTCAGCAAGGACGACATGATCGATGGGCTCGACAAGCCGGCCGGCGCAGGCTCTGCGATCAGCCTGATGAAGCAAGCGTCGATCAGCCTCTTCGTATAGGAGAACAGACATGGCAGATGTAACCGTTGACGCACGCGGGCTGCAGTGCCCGATGCCGGTGATCAAGGCCGCGCAAGCCATCGGCGGTCTCGAGTCGGGGCAGACGATGGAGGTCATCGCCACGGATCGTGGCGCCCTCTCCGATATTCCATCCTGGGCGAGCGACATGGGACATGCCCTCAAGGAGCAGTTCGAGGACGCCGGTCCGGAGTTCCATTTCATCGTCCAGAAGAGCTGAGGGAGAACCCCGCTTTCGAGGTACTCGGTTCCCGAGCTAGCTTCGGAGTCTGACGGGAGGCACGCACTGCAGTACGGCTTCGTCATCGATCAGACCATGTGCATCGGCTGCCACGCGTGCACGGTGGCGTGCAAGACCGAGCATCAGGTCCCGCTCGGAGTGAACCGGACCTGGGTCAAGTACGTCGAGAAGGGCGCATGGCCGGACACGAAGCGCTTCTTCTCGGTGATGCGGTGCAATCACTGCACGGATGCTCCCTGTGTGGACATCTGCCCTACCAGCGCCCTCTTCACGCGCGAGGACGGCATCGTCGACTTCGACACCGAGCGCTGCATCGGCTGCAAGTCGTGTATGCAGGCGTGTCCCTACGACGCGCTGTACATCGACCCCGGTGAGAACACCGCCCAGAAATGCAACTACTGCGTGCATCGGGTCGAGGTCGGCCTCGAGCCCGCTTGCGTCGTCGTGTGCCCCGAACAGGCGATCATCGCCGGCGACCTCGACAACCCGGCGACGCGAATCGCCCAGATGGTGGCAACCGATCAGCTGTCACAACGCGCCATCGAGCAGGGCACGAACCCCAAGCTCTGGTACAAAGGCGCCGAGGAGGCGAACCTCGATCCGCTCGGGGCCGCCGATCCCGGTGACGGTGGTATCTGGCGGGATCCCGCACGCTCCTGGCTGTCCGTCGACCTCACCCCTCCCGCAGTGGATGGCGAGAGCGCGTCTGTGGCGCCTCCCGGTGGAGCCGTGGTGTACGACGACGCCCGGACGCCGCGGGTCGTCTACAACACCGACCATCCCATGCCGTGGGGCTGGAGGGTGTCGTCGTACTTCCTCACCAAGGGCATCTCGGCCGGCATCGCCATCGCCATCGTCATCGCGCTCCTCGCCGGGGCGGGCTCCTCG
>CAJHYC010000289.1_pt1 | contig 11764 bp, 10 predicted proteins | sample 9198751 | NCBI WGS metagenome assembly CAJHYC01 (sample SAMEA7708362, study PRJEB35096) | sediment metagenome | biome: marine neritic benthic zone biome [ENVO:01000025]; feature: sediment [ENVO:00002007]; material: shallow marine sediment [ENVO:03000034] sea grass bed [ENVO_01000059] ... | reverse complement strand
GGTGGAACGTCGCGCCAGCGCTCGTCCTCGCCCGGTGTGATGTCGCCGTCGGCAGGCACCACATCGGTGCCGGAGGGTTCCATGATGAGCGGAATGGTACCGCCAGGTCCGCCCCAAGCTGGCGACGCCGACAGACCCGGGCCGATACAATCTCCCGCAGCCTCCAGGAGGGATCCGAAGTGCAGACCACACTGCCGTCACGCGTGATCGCCGGTGCGGTGCTCCCCAGAGCAACGTGGGTCACTGCGGCGAGCGTGATCGGCTTTGCCTTGCTCACGGCAGCAGCCGCTCAGATCAGGATCAGCCTCCCGTTCACGCCGGTGCCGATCACCGGACAAACCTTCGCCGTCCTGCTGTCGGGTGCCGCGCTGGGTGCGGCGGCGGGAGGGGCGAGCCAGCTCCTCTACGTGGCGCTGGGCGCAGTCGGCCTGCCTTTCTACGCCGGTGGCGAATCGGGATGGTCCGTCGTCAGCGGAGCCAGCGGCGGGTACCTCATCGGCTTCATCCTGGCTGCATACGTCGTCGGCCTCCTTGCCGAGCGGCGCCAGGACCGCACGGTTTCCTCGGCGATCCCGGCCTTCCTCACGGGAAGCGTCGTCATCTACCTCTTCGGCGTGCCGTGGCTGGCGCATGCTGCCGACTTCTCATGGCAGGTAGCCGTCGACAAGGGTCTCACGCCGTTCCTCATCGGCGACCTCGTCAAGATCGGCGTCGCCGGTATCGCACTGCCGGCCGCATGGAAGCTGTCCAGCCGCACCTGAGCTTCACAGTCTCCTAACACCCCGCTGAGGGTGGCTTCACACCCTCCGGCGAATACTGACCACAGTCAGCAGTCGCCGGGAGGGTCGAATGACCGCACACCGCATACGGGCAAGGGTTCTCGCCATCGCCGCCGCCGGGATGCTTGCGCTGGGAGGGTGCGGCGGGAGTCGCACCACCGAGTCGCACCCAAATACCACAGTGGCGATCCCGACACCCACGACGACCGTGTCCGTGGAGACCCTGCTTGATTCCGGCAATCCCGAGACTCGGACCGACCCGACCGACGCAGAACGATCACCGGACGTGGGTGAGGGCGCCGTGGCCACCGTGCCGACGACCCAGGCGCAGACCACAACGACAACCGCGACGACTGCCACCCCTTCGGTCGACGAGGCGACAGCCGACACGGCGTCGCAGCCGCTCCCAGACATCGATGAGGAAACCAACGAGTTCTCCGACCTGGACGCTCTGTTCGACGAACTCGACGCGCTACTGGCGGATCTCGCCGCTGGCTGGACCGACAACGAAGGAGACGTGAACCCATGATCGAGAGACGACTTGCGCAACGCGGAATCGCCGTTGCGATGGTGGCTGCGCTGTTTGCGGCGCCCACGGCAGCTTTCGCCCAGACGGATGAGGCGCCCGAGGATCGTGCGCAGACCGTCGAACCTGGGTCGGAACGCCCCGAACACGGCCGGCACGGCATCGACGAGGTGAAGAGACGAGCGCTCGCAGCGATCGAGCGCCGGCTCGAAACGATCGAGCGGCTCACCGCCCGTGTCGAGAACAGCCGCCACGTCACCGACGACCACGAGTCGGCCCTGGTCCGCGACCTCACCGACGCCGCTTCGAGCCTGCGCGAACTGGCCACAGCCATCGAGGCAGCCGAGACACTTCGCGAGCTCCTCCCCCTCGTCGAGGACATCGTGACCGAGCACTACGTGTACGTGCTGCTGGTGCCCAAAGTCCACGAGGTGATCACCTCGGACACGATGGTGTTCATCGGCGAGCGTCTCGGCCAGTTCGCTGACAGGCTGGGCGCCGTGATCGAACGGCTCGAGGCTGCCGGATTCGACGTAGCGGAGCTGGAACGCCTCCTCGGGGAGATGGAACGCAGGATCGCCGAAGGCGTGGAACTGGCGGGGCCGATCGCCGACCAGGTGATCGACCTCCAGCCCGAGGACTGGCCTGAGGCGAAAGAAACGCTGCGGGCCGGTCGCGCTGCGCTGCACGATGCCGCCCGCGCCTTCCGTGACTCCCACCGCATCGGGCACGAGATCGTGAAGACGATCCGCGAGATCGTGCGCGACCGCTAGGGGCTCACAACTCCTCGCCGAGATACGCCTTGATCGCACCGGGGCGCAACCGGATTGCGACACAACGAGAGCCGCCGCCCCTGAGGGCGGCGGCTCTGCGGCTAGAACGACTCTCGATCAGCCGGCGAAGCAGGGCTCCGTGAAGTCGAGCCCGGCTGCGGTGGGACCGACGAAGAAGTCCTGCAACGTGGCGATACCCGTGGTCGAATCGGCGTTGTAGCCGCCGACCTGTGACTCGCGGGGGAACGAGTCGTTGGGATCACCGGCGTAGCTCCGGGACGGGATCATGCCCTCGTAGTCGACGTCGGTCAGTTCGGCGGCAGCCTTGGCGATTCCCGCCTTGGTGGCATCACCGTTGGCCACGGCAGCCGTGAGCGCAGCCTTGATCGGATACTGCGCCACCCAACCGGTCACGAAGAAGTCGTTGGGGTCGGCGCCCGACGCCGTGATGGCGCCACGCATTTTCTCGTGACCGACGCTGTCGGTGTCCCAGGGACCCACGAAGGCCGACTGGAAGTAGACGCCCGCCTCGAATGCCGGAGCGGCCGCCGTCGCCAGCAGCGCAACGTTCCAGGACGGGGCAGCACCGATGTAGAGGTTGGTCGCTCCCTGCTGCAGTGCTCCACCAACGATGGCGGCTGTCTCCGCAGGAGCCACTGCCAGGAACACCACGTCCACCGGGTCCCTCAGGATCTGAGCGATGGCCTCCACCTGGGCGGGGTCACCACCGGCGGACACCGGCACGATGGGCAGCTCCCAAGCCACCTCGATGCCGTTGGCAGCGGCGCCGATGGCCACACCGGCTCCGTAGTCGAAGCCGTAGTCGGTCGGGTGCTGGATGATGCCTACCCGGGTGATGTCGGGCCGTCCCACCGCCGGAACCGCACCCATGGCCCAGTCCACAGAGTTCATGGCCTCGAAGCAGTAGTTGGTGCCGTACTCCAGGATGAGCCCCTGGTCGATGGACGAGAATCCCCAGCCGCTCCACCAGGACGCGGGCGACGCGATGGTGCCGTCTCTGGCGTAGTCGGGAAGAGCCGCGACGGTCTGCGCAGTTCCGAGCGACTCGGCCAACGCGGCCACGTCGTCGGCAATCTCGGCGTAGCTGGCGACGTGGGCATCGGGAACGTATCCGGTATCGCGCTTGAAGTCATCGGGCACGGCGACGTCGTAGAGGCCGCCGATGCCGCCCGTGGCGTTGGTCACGGCCCAGAACGCCTTGTGGGCGCCCACCAGGGCGGGCGAAGCCGCCGCGAACGGACCGGTCTCGTCGGTCAGGACTCCCAGGTAGATGCAGCCACGATCTGGATCACCGCCGGGGCAGGGCTCGTCGGTGATGCCGATATCGGTCATGACCTCCGTCCCCGCGGGCGCCGTCGGTGGGGCGGCTGTGGTTGGGGCCGCCGTCGTCGGAGCCACCGTGGTTGGGGCCGCCGTCGTCGGAGCCACCGTGGTTGGGGCATCTGTCGTGGTGCTTTCGGAGTCGCCGCACGACGCTGCCACCAGCGAGAGCACGGCAACCACCACCAAGAGATTTCGGATCTTCATACCTGGGATTCCTCCTCCAAATGTCGAATCGCCATGAGCCTGCTGGAGGCCAGCTCAACCCCGCTCACACATGCGGGCATTTGTTACGGCCTGTAAGTGCTGTGGATCCACGCTCGCGTTACACGAGAAGCTAGCGCACTCGGTAGTGCGCGCGCCCGATGCAGCCACGATCAGTAGCTGAATGGCCATGCCTTCCAGTAGTTCCGGATACGAAACCAGATGCCGTAGATCCCGAGAGGCTCGGCGATGAGGAACACCACCACCAGCGCCCCAAAGAGAATCCGCTCCAGCTGGGCGGTGGTGAGGCTGCCACTCTCGCCGAGGAACCAGATGGAGTCAGAGGCGAGCTCGATGAAACGCGGCAGCAGAGTGACGAACGCTGCCCCCATGATGGCACCGGAGATAGTGGCGATCCCGCCGATGACGACCATGGCGATGTACAACACAGACAAGACGAGGCTGAAGCTTGTCGGCTCGACAAAACCGGTGACTGTGAACAAGAGGGAGCCGGCGACGCCTGCGTAGAAGGACGACACGGCGAAGGCGACCAGCTTGTAGCGGGTGATGTCGACACCCATCACCGAGGCCGCGATGTCGCGGTCGCGGATAGCGCTGAAGGCCCTGCCGATGCGGCTGCGGGCGATGTTCTTCGCCATGAAACCGAGGACGACGAGCAGGATGAGACCGAGGAAGTAGATCTTCTGTTCGCGGATCATTGCGAGGCCGAAGACCTCACCCTCGGTGTCGAAGCGGAAGCCGAGCAGATCGAGTTGGGCGGGCTCCCTGCCCACCCCGATGCCTCCGGTCAACTCCCTCCAGTTGCGGAACACATGCTCGCCCAAGAAGACCAACCCGATCGTCACCAGGGCCAGGTAGAGGCCGCGCAGTCGCACTGCGATCGGCGCCACCAGTGCCCCCACCAGCGCCGCGACGAGGCCGGCCGCAGGCAGCCACAACACCATGTCGAGGCCGAGGCCGATGACCGAGGCATCCGGGTCACCGCCGAGGGCGGCTCCCGTGTAGGCGCCGACGGCCAGAAAGAAGGCATGCCCCAGAGACACCTGCCCGGCGTAGCCGGTGACGAGGTTGAGTCCGATCGCCCCGATCGCAGCGATGAAGGTGGTGGCAACCAGGATGAGGTCGCTGCGCTCGAGAACGAACGGCAGCCATATCAGGAATAGCAGGCCCAGCACCAGCCACAGCCACTGGGTGCGGGTGCGCAGCATGGCGGCGTCCGACTCATACGACGTGAAAAGGAGGGGACGACGGCTCACACCCGCACTACCTCCTTCGTGCCGAAGAGGCCATAGGGCCGCACCAGCAACACGACGACCATGACGACGTAGGGCACCACCTGACTGAAGTTGCTACCGAGGAACGGCAGGAACTCGCCCTGATAGCTGGCGGTGTAGGCCTCAGCGAGTCCGATGATGGTCGCACCGACGACGGCGCCGCTCACCGAGTCGAGGCCGCCGACAACGACGGCCGGCAACGCCTTGAGGGCAAGTAGGTAATTGGACTGGCTGAGACCGGCGAGCCCGGTGGCCGAGAACATCCCGGCGAGCCCAGCCAGCGCCCCACCCAGCAGCCAAGCAAGGGCGAAGATCCGGCCGACGCTGATCCCCTGGGCGAGCGCCGTCTCCTGGTCGAGGGCAGTGGCTCGCATCGCCAGGCCGGTGCGAGAGAATCGGAAGAAGAGACCAAGAAGTGCCACAACCACGATCGTGGCGATGATCGTGGCGACAGAGCGGTTCTGAACAACGGCGTCGAAGACCTTGAAGGTGTTGAAGCCCCACGGGTCGCCAACCGAGCGTATGTTGACGCCGATGAGATCATCGACCACCACTCTGGTCGAAATGTCGAGCCCGATCGTCAGGATGGCCACCGAGAAGACCGGCTTTCCGACCATGGGCCGCACCGTGACCCGCTCGAAGACGACCGCCAGCGCCGCAGCCACCGCAACGCCGAGGAGCACGGACAGCCAGAAGTTGACGCCCATCGTCACCGAGATGTACGAGGTGGCATAGCCCCCGACCACCAGGAAAGCCGGCTGGGCGAAGCTCAGCACCTGCGTCGCCTTGTAGATGATGACGAAGCCGAGCGCCAGCAGCGCGTATATCGAGGCCAGCGACAGGCCCTCGATCGTCGCTTGCAGGAATCGGGTCATGCGTACATGCCCTCGATGAGTTCGCCGAACATGTCCGCGATGACGCTGCGCTTCACCTTCTGAGTGGCAGTGAGCTCGCCTTCCTCGTGATCGAGTTCCTTGGGCAGCAACTCGAACCTCTTGATCTGCTCGACTCTGGAGAATTCCTCATTCGCCCGATCGACCTCCTTGCGGATGAGGTCGACGACCTCGGGCTTCTCCGACAGGTCGCGGTAGGTGGTGAACGTCACGTCGCGTCGCAGCGCCCAATTGGCCACCGAGTCAAGCTCGATACCGATCAGGGCAGACACGTACTTGCGGCGGTCGCCGATGACGATGGCTTCCTTGATGAACGGCGACACCTTGAGTTTGTTCTCTATCTCCGAGGGCGAGATGTTCTTTCCCCCTGCGGTGATGATGATGTCCTTCTTGCGATCGACGATGCGCAAGTGGTCGCCATCCCACTCGGCGATGTCACCGGTATGCAGCCAGCCGTCGGCGTCGATCGCTTCGGCGGTGGCCTCCGGGTTCTTGAAGTACCCCACGAAGATGGCCGGGTGACGAATGAGAATCTCGCCGTCGTCGGCAAGCCTGATCTCGGCGCCGTCGTTGGGGCAGCCGATCGTCCCCAGCTTGATGTTCCCCGGCTGATTGACGGTGCCGTACGAACAGGTCTCGGTCATCCCCCACCCTTCGTAGATAGGCACACCGATGGCCATGAAGAACTTCAGGACTTCCGGGGCGATCGGAGCCGACCCCGACACCAGCGACCGGCAGTTGCGCAGACCCAGACGCTGCTTCAGCGCCCGGTAGACCGCCAACCATCCGATGCCGTAGAGGGCGGTGCCGAGAGGCCCGCGCTTGCCCGTCTTGAGAATCCGGTCGGCGTTGCTATAGCCGACGCTCAAGAAGGTGCGGAACAGCAGCTTCTTGGTGCGCGAGGCGTCGGAAGTGCGGATCATCACCGATGCGTGCATCTTCTCGAGGATGCGAGGAGGGGCGGGGAAGTAGGTCGGCTGGACTTCGCCGAGGTCGGCAACGAGGGTGTCGATCGACTCGGCGAAGTTCACCGTGGCGCCCAGCCTGATGGCCGCCAGAATGTCGTAGAGGCGCCCGAACACATGGCACAGCGGCAGATAGGAGAGGAACTGGGGGTCCTTGTCGGCGACGTTGCCGGTGATCACCTCGGCTGAGCGGTCGGCCGTCCACACCAGATTGCGATGAGACAGCATGACCCCTTTGGGGGCACCGGTGGTGCCTGAGGTGTAGACGAGCGTCGCCAGGTCGTCGGGGTCGATGCCATCGACCAACTCGTCGACCAGCCCTGGGCTCTCCGCCAGTTGGTCGCGACCGAGCTGGAGAAAGTCGTCCCATGACATCAAGAGGGGGTCGTCATAGGTGACGATCCCGCGCGGCTCGACGTACACGATCCGCGTCAGGTTGGGGAGGCGGTCCTTCACCGCCAGCGCCTTGTCCACCTGCTCTTGGTCCTCGGCGATGAGCACCATGGCCTCCGAGTGCGAAAGGAGGTATTCGACCTCCGCCGACGGGTTGGTCGCGTACAGGCCTACCGAGGCTCCCTGTACCACCTGGGCGGCGAGGTCGGCAGTCACCCAAGCGACCCGGTTCTCCGATTGAATCGCCACCTTGTCGCCGGGTCGCACCCCCAGCGCCCACAATCCCATCGCCGCTGTGCTCACCTGGTTCCAGTAGTCGGCGTATGAGAGCTCACCCCAGATGCCCAGGTCCTTCTCCCGCAGCGCTACCCGCGACGGAGATTCGACGGCAACAGCCCGCAGCATCGCCGGAGTGCTGGGCTGGGAAAGATCAGAGGCCTGCGGCCTGGCGGCGGTGGTCGTCATGGCGCCTCTCCTATCGCTTCCGCTTCTGCCTCCAGCAGTCCCTCGCTCCGGAACTCCTCGCCCAGATAGGCGCGGACCACCTCGGAGTCGCGCTGCACTTCAGCCGGTGGCCCCTCACTGATCTTGCGGCCGAAGTCGAGCACCATGACCCGGTCGGCGATGTCCATGACGAGACCCATGTCGTGCTCGACGAGGATCATCGCAACTCCCAGCTCCTCCTTGATGTCGAGGATGAAGCGCGCCATGTCTTCGGTTTCTTCAGCATTCATGCCGGCGGCCGGCTCGTCGAGGAGCAGCAGGCGCGGGCCCATCGCCAGAGCGCGGCCGAGCTCGACTCGCTTCTGGTACCCATATGGCAGCAGTGCCACCGGGGACCGACGGAATTGCTCGATCTCCAGGAAGTCGATTATCTCCTCGGCGCGGCGGCGGTGCTCCGTCTCCTGGCGACGCGCCCGGCCCAGGTGGACCGCCGCCGCCAGCGAGCCGTAGCTCATGTGGAGATGGCGTCCCAGCAGAATGTTGTCGAGCACTGTGAGGTGTTCGAAGAGCTCGATGTTCTGAAACGTGCGAGCGATGCCGAAGGCAGCGATGCGGTGGGGTTTGCGGCCGATCAAGTCCGTCCCTTCGAAGCGGATCGACCCTTGCTGTGGACGGTAGACGCCGTTGAGGCAGTTGAAGATGGACGTCTTGCCGGCGCCGTTGGGTCCGATGATGGCGAACAACTCGCCGTCATCGACGTTGAAGGAAACGCCGTGGAGGGCCTTCACCCCTGCGAAGGACAGGTGGATATCCGTGACGGCGAGAAGCTGCTCAGTCACCCGGCACCTCCGTCCTCGCTCCACGCGGCACAAGCGCCCGCAGCCTGGAGGTTGCAGCTCGGAGTCCCATCACGAGAGCCACCGTTTCTTGCGCTTGTAGTGCTTGACGTCGCGAAACGAGCGACGGGCGCCACCGGCGTGGAGCCCCAGGTAGAACTCCTGGACATCTTCGTTGGCCATCAGATCGTCTGCCGCCTTGTCCATGACGATCTTGCCCGTCTCCAGGACATAGCCGTGGGCGGCTATCGACAGCGCCATCGCAGCATTCTGCTCGACGAGAAGCACCGCCGTCCCCTGCTTGTTGATCTCGACGATCAGATCGCGGACCTGTTGCACGAGCCGTGGAGCAAGACCCAGTGATGGTTCGTCGAGGAGCAGGAACCTGGGGTTTGACATGAGGCCACGTCCCATCGCCAACATCTGCTGCTCGCCGCCCGAGAGATAGCCCGCCACCGAGCGGCGGCGACGCTGGAGAATGGGGAATAGCGAGTAGACCCTGTCGAGGCTGTCGTCGAGGTTGGAACGTGAGGTGTGGGCGCCGACTCGTAGGTTCTCGTCGACAGTGAACTCGGCGAAGATTCGCCGCCCCTCGAGGACCTGCACGATCCCCCGTTTGACGATGTCGGCAGCGCCTTTGCCATCGATCCGTTCACCCCCGAACAGGATCTCCCCCTTGGTGATGTCGCCGCGATGTACGTCGAGCAAACCGGATATCGCCCGCAGGACCGTTGTCTTGCCCGCCCCATTGGCGCCGAGGAGGGCGACGATCTCGCCCTCGGGAACCGAGAAGGAAACGCCGCGCAGCACGAGAACGACATCGTTGTAGACGACCTCGAGATTGCGAATGTCGAGCACGGGTCCTCCAACTACCTGCCGACGTCTCGTCCGCGCTTCCCCTCTGGAGCGATCGTCTCGGGGCCCTCAGGGCGATCGACCCTCGTCGTCATGTGTCCTCCTGCCGTCACGGCACACCGAGCACATCACTCACACGCTGCGCTCCCGGTGGCCCCGCTGTGAGGCGTCACAATAGGGATTTGGCCTATCTGATGTCTGGGACTTTCGCGAACACGGCCTCAACGGGCCGGCTTGCGCACACCCACGATGCGGAAGCGGTTGGCCACGAACGCCGGGTCGGACAGCGAAGCATTCCCGGCAGGGTTGGCTCCGGTGACGTGGAAGTCGCTGAACGCAGCCGACTGGTTGACGAAGAGGCCCCCCGTGAAGTTGAAGGCGACCGAGACTCCGGCATCGACCGCCGCGTCTACGGCGGCATCGGCCACGCCATCATCGGTCGTGTAGACCAACCAGGTGATGGCCCCCTTCTCCTTTGCAGACCGATTGGCCAGCTCGAGAGACTGCTCGGTCGAGTCGGTCGCCACCACGAAGGCGACGGGACCAAACATCTCGCGCATGTAGGCGTCCTCGTCGGAGGCGTCCACCGCGACGACCACGGGACTGCGCACGGTCGCATGGTCGAAGGTCGGGTGGGACACTTCGCGCGACTCCAAGAGCACCTCGCCGCTCGCGGCGGCAGCGGCGATCCGATCCACGCTGGCCTGGTCCTTGATGGAGCCCAGGATGTCCGCCGCACGGTCGTCGTCGGCCAGCAGACCCTTGATCGCAGCGGCGAGTCCGCCGGCCACATCGTCGAACGAGACGTGCTTCCCGTCGACATCGATTCCGTCGCGGGGGACATAGACGTTCTGGGGCGTCGTGCACATCTGGCCCGAGTAGAGCGTCATCGAGACGGACAGGTTCCTGAAGACGCCTTTGAGATCGGTAGCAGAGTCGACGACGACGCTGTTCACCCCCGACTTCTCCGTGAACACCTGAGCGTGGGTCGCGTTCTCCTCCAGCCAGGTACCGAACAGCGGTCCTCCGGTGTAGTCGACGAGCTTGACGCGGGGGTCCATGACGAGGTCCTTGGCGATGGGGGCATCGCCGGTGTCGACACCGAGCTGCACGACATCTGCGTCGAACCCGGCCTCGGCGAGCACGGCCCGCGCCGTCTCGGCGAAGATGGCGAACGGGAGAATCGTCGCTGGGTGGGGCTTGACGACCACCGGGTTACCGGTCGCCAGACTGGCGAATATGCCCGGGTAGCCGTTCCACGTCGGAAAGGTGGAGACCCCGATGGCGACCGCGAGCCCGCGCGGAATCACCCGCCACTCCTTGTCGATCACGAGCGGATCCCGTTTGCCCTGCGGCTTGTTCCAGCGCATCGTCCTGGGGAGCCTGGTCATCTCGTGGTACGCATACGCCAGCGCTTCGAGGCCCCGGTCGAGCGCATGGGGTCCGCCCGCCTGGAAAGCCATGAGAAACGCCTGGCCGGTCGTCTGCATCACGGCATGGCCCATCTCGAAGGACTGCTTGGAGAGGCGGTCGAGGATCTCGAGGCATACGCCCACCCGCTCGTCCGGGCTTGCCTTGGCCCAGCCGCTTGCAGCCGCCTCAGCGGCGTCGAGGAGCGCTCGCGCCGAGGCCGCCGGGTATGTGACGCCGAGCTCGATCCCGTACGGCGACGCTTCGTCCCCGCCCGTCCAGCTCTCGGCCGTCTGGTCGAGCGCAAACGGCTTGCCGAGTCTCGCCAGGAACGCCGCCTGCCCCTCCTCGGGAGCGGCATCGTCGTAGGCGCGGGGAGACTCCGGGTACGGGCTCCAATACTCCCTGGTGCGGATTGCCGCGAGCGCCTTGTCGAGCGTCGCCCGGTGCCGGTCGAACAGCTCCATCGATGACCGTCTCCTCGGTTCGTTCGTCGTCCTCAGACTCTTTCCAGAAGCATGGCGATGCCCTGACCCACGCCGATGCACATCGTGGTCAGCAGCCGGCGAGCGTCACGTCGTTCCAGCTCACGAAGCCCCGTCGTGACGAGCCTGGCGCCACTCATTCCGAGCGGATGGCCGATGGCAATCGCCCCGCCGTTGGCGTTCACGTGGTCGGCATCGTCCGGCAAACCCAGCTGGCGCAGGCACGCCAGCGATTGTGATGCAAACGCCTCGTTGAGCTCGATGACGTCGATGTCCGCCAGGTCCACGCCGGTCCGCTCCAGCAGCTTGCGGGTCGCCGGCACGGGCCCGATGCCCATGATGCGCGGCGGCACCCCTGCGGCCGCCATGGCGACGATTCTCGCTCGGGGCTCGAGGCCGTACCGGTCCACGGCGGCTTGCGAAGCCACGAGCACGGCACAGGCGCCGTCATTGATCCCGGAAGCGTTGCCGGCGGTGACGGTGCCGTCGGCCGAGAGCGGGCGCAACGCGGCCAGCCGCTCGAGGCTCGTGTCGGCTCTGGGGTGCTCGTCGGTGTCGACGAGCC
>CAJHYC010000038.1_pt1 | contig 12129 bp, 9 predicted proteins | sample 9198751 | NCBI WGS metagenome assembly CAJHYC01 (sample SAMEA7708362, study PRJEB35096) | sediment metagenome | biome: marine neritic benthic zone biome [ENVO:01000025]; feature: sediment [ENVO:00002007]; material: shallow marine sediment [ENVO:03000034] sea grass bed [ENVO_01000059] ... | reverse complement strand
CGTTCGGGCAGCCGCCTCACCTCGGTGCGCTTGCTCGGTGCGTCGCTCATCGGTGCCGCTCCTCCCGCCGTGCCGATGGAGCGGCGAGGCTACAGGGCGGCGGCGAGCAGGTCGAGACCGTCGGCGCCCGTCGATGCGTGGACGGAGAGCCTGATGACGGACCCATAGTTCGTGCAGGCGACGCCGGCATCGGCCAGCCGGCCGTGCGTCGCAGCGGCCTCCTCGTCCGGCATGCGGAACGAGACGATGCCGGCACGCTCGTGCGGAGAACTCCAGGGCGCCGTGACCATGCCACCCGCTGCGCGCACGATGCTCTCGGCCGCCGCCGCATTCTCCAGCACTGCCGCCTCGATGGCCCCGATGCCCGCTATCTCGATGACCTCGACGGCGGCCGCGAACGCAGCTGCGCCGTAGATCGCAGGAGACCCAGCCTGGAAGCGCTCGGCGTCTCGTCGCACGTGGTGAGGAGGCGGCACGTCGAAATCGAACGCCCCCTCGACCCCCCACCACCCGGTGAGCGTGGGCTCGAGACGCTCCAGAGCCCGATCGCTCACGGCAATGACCCCACTGCCGAACCCGGCCCGCATCCACTTGTGGCCGGCGGCGACCAGCATGTCCGCCGGCTCGAGCTTGCACTCGACGGCCCCGAGACCCTGGACCGCATCGACGAGGAGAAGGGCATCGGGAGCGAGATCACGGATGGAGCCGATGTCGACCCGGAATCCCGTCCGGAAACCCACCAGGCTGACGGCAACCGCCCGGGTGTCGGCATCGACGGCGTCTGACAGAGCGGCCGCGGTGACCCGCCCATCGGCCACGTCGACCAACCGCACCTCGGGACCGCCCACTGCGGCGGCCCTCAAGAACGGGTACGCGAGACCGGGGAACACGTGCGACGGCACGACCACATTGCCACCAGCGCCGATCAGCCCGAAGGCGAACGCAAACATGCCTGTGGAGGTCCAAGGGGCAACGGTCACCATCTCGGGCTCAGCGCCCACCAAACGCGCCATTGCAGCCTTCGACGCTTCGTAGATACCCCCGACCATCTCGCTCATCTTCCCGACCGGAGCGGCAACCCGGGCCATCACCTGCGCCACCGCCGCAGGGACCCGAGCAGGCAACGGGGAGATGGCGGCATGGTCCATGAAGCCGATCGGTTCCGAGAATTCGGCCAGATAGGCATCGGGAAGCGCCATGGAGACGCAGCGTACCCACGAACCGGGCGCCGGTCAGGCGTTGCCACGCTCCCATACGCTCACCAGCTGTCGGTACGCGTCGCTCGTCTGGATGAGCCCCTCATGCGTACCGTCGGCGACCACTCGACCAGCGTCGATCATCACGACACGATCCGCACGCTCGGCACTGCGCAGGCGGTGGGCGATGACCACAGCGGTGCGGCCGGCCAGCAACACTCGCAGTGCCCCCTCGACCTGCACCTCCGTCTCCGGGTCCAGGTTCGACGTGGCCTCGTCGAGGACGATGACGCCGGGCTCCACGAGGAAGGCGCGGCCGAGGGCGATGAGTTGCCTCTCACCCGCAGAGAAGCGGCTCCCTCGCTCCCGCACCGGAGTATCGAGACCCTCGGGAAGGCTCTCGAGCCACTCGTGGATGCCCATCGCACGCAGCACGTCCCAGATCTCGCGATCCGTTGCCTCCGGCCGGCCGTAGCGGAGGTTCTCCCGCAACGATCCGTTGAAGAGGAACCCATCCTGTGGGATCAGGGCGAGCGTCGATGCCCTCGAACGGAACGTCAGATCACTCACGTCGTGGCCGTCGACCAGCACGGCGCCTTCGGTCGGGTCGTAGAAGCGCAACAGCAGTTTGGCGATGGTGGACTTGCCTGCCCCGGTCTCTCCCACGACGGCGAGTCGCTGACCGGGCGGCACCGACAGCGCGAGGTCGGCGATGACCGGGAGATCGTCCACGTACGAGAAGCTCACGCCCTCGAAACGCAGGTCGCCTTCGACATGCGCCGGGAGCTCATAGGCGCCCGGTCGCTCCTGGACCGTCGGCGCAGTGTCGAGAAGCTCGTACAGCTTGTCGAGCGCGGCCAGCGACGCCTGGAGCAGGTTGTACACGTTGGCGAGGTTGATGATGGGCTGGAAGAACCAGTCGAGGAAGAGGAGAAACGCCACGAGCGTTCCCGCGCTGAGATCGCCGTCGAGGACCCGCAGGCCTCCAAAGAGCAGCACGAGCGCAACCGCAGAGACCCGGAGGAAAGCGACGGTCGGGAAGTACCAGCTGATGGCCCGAGCGGCCGACATGTTGGCGTCGAAGTATCGTTCGTTGACCCTGCGGAAGTTGGAGGCCTGACTCGCTTCCTGGGTGAACGCTTGAACGACCCGCACCCCGGTGATGCCCTCCTGAAGGCTCGCCAGCACCCGGCCAACCCGCTCTCTGACCCTCTCGTAGGCCTTGGACACCTGACGCTGGAACGCGATCGAGATCAACACCAGCGCACCGATCACGGCAAACGTGAGCAGCGCCAACTGCCAGTCGAGAATCACGATGGCGACGGCCACCCCGATTGCAGTCAAGAGGTTCGTCAGCGCCAGCACGGCCCCCTCATTGACGAACTCGGTCATCGCCTCGATGTCCGACGTCATCCTCGAGACGAGTACGCCCGTCTTGGCCTTGTCGTAGAAGGGCAAGTCGAGCCGCATGAGGTGTGAGAAGACCGAAGACCGCAGTTGCATCAGGAAGCGCTCACCCACCCAGGCAACGGCGTATTGGGCGATGCGCTGCGCCACATACTGGAAGACGAGCAAGCCGAGGAAGACGATGGCAGCCGTCGTCACGGCGCCGCTGTCACCCCGTTCGATGCCGTTGTCGATTCCGCCGCGCACCACGAAGGGCCCGAGCAGGCGTGCTGCGGTCGCCAGGATCGTCGCCGCGAGGGCACCGAGCGCAGGCCTGGCCAGGTGCCTGCCGAGACGCGCCGCTCTCATCATCAGCTTCCCGGGGTTCTCGAGGTCGTAGTCGCCGCCGTATCGTGCGTATCTCACGCCGGCACCTGCCGACCCGAGTCCTCGGAACGGGCGAGCACCTCGCCGTACCGTGGCACGGTCGCGAGGAGCTCTTCGTGCGGCCCCATGGCAACCACGGCACCGTCTTCGACGAACACGACCTCGTCCACCAACGCCAGCGTCGACGTGCGGTGAGCGATGATGATCGTCGTGCGACCTGCCATGACCCTGCGCAGCGCCGACTGAATCTCGGCCTCGACGATGGCATCGACGGACGAGGTTGCATCGTCGAGGATCAGGATCCGCGGGTCGCGGAGCACCGCCCTCGCCAGTGCGACACGCTGTCGCTGACCGCCCGAGAGGCTGTGGCCTCGCTCGCCCACCACGGTCTCGTAGTTCGCCGGCAGCCTGCAGATGAACTCGTGAGCCTGAGCCAAGCGGGCAGCGGCGTGCACCTCCTCCTCCGTGGCGTCGGGTGCACCGAGCGCGATGTTCTCCAGCACGCTCGCGGAGAACAGGAATGTCTCCTGGAAGACCACGGCGACCTCGCTACGCAGCTGCTCGAGTCCCAACTCACGGACGTCGACACCATCGACGAGCACCCTGCCGGACACCGGATCGTGGAAGCGCGGGATGAGATGCGACAGGGTCGTCTTGCCGGACCCGGTTGCTCCGACCAGCGCAACTGCCGTCCCACCCGTGATGGTGAGGTCCACGCCGTCGAGCACCGGGGGACCTCCCGGGTACGCAAAGGTGACGTCCTCGAGCACCACCTGGCCCGGACCGGGATTCAACAGCTCCGGTCGACGGGGATCGTGGACGTCGGGATGAGTCTCGAGTAGCTCGTCGACTCTGGCAGCGGCTGCTGCCGCGCGAGGCAGGTTGGCGAAGAACCAGCCGGTCATCCTGATGGGCAGGACGAGTACGGCGAGGTACTGCAGGAATGCCACGAACTCGCCGAGCGTGACCGCACCGTCGATGACCCTGATACCTCCGAGCCAGAGCACGACGACCGTTCCCAATGAGGGGATGAGCTCGAAGAGGGGGCTGAACGCCGCCGAGTGCTTGGCGAGGGCGGTGGTCTTCTCGAAGATTCGCCCGGCGGCGAGATCCAGCCTGGCCCGCTCCTGGGCCTCCTGGCCGTATGCCTTGACGACCTGGACACCTCCGACGGCCTCTTCGACGACCTGACTCAGGTCGGCGAGGCGCTCCTGAACCGAGAAGGACAGATCGATCACCCTGCGGGCGTAGCGAGTGGCCGAGAAGAACAACAGCGGGACGGTGACCCCGGCGGCCGCACCGAGCACGGGATCGATCACGACCAACACCGCAACGACCAGCAGGAACATCCCCACATTCGCCAGCGTGATCGGGAGCATCGCAAAGATGAGCCGCACCTGGGAGAGGTCAGACGACGCCCTGGCCATGAGCTGACCGGTAGACGTCTCGTCGTGAAACGAGAAGGTGAGCCGCTGAATGTGCTCGAACATCCCGTTGCGCAGGTCGGCATCGGCGCGGTACGACAACCGGAACCCGAAGTAGCGCCTGGCCCCGATCCCGACCGCCTGGACGGCGCCTGCCGCGACGAGCCCCACCACCAGCAGCGGGAGCCGGTCGCGTTCCCCTGCGGTGATCTCGTCGATGACGGTGCTCACGAGCAGCGGGATGGTCACGACCAGCGCCATCCACAAGAGGGCGCCGGCGATCGAGCGCGCGGAGTCCGCCAGGTGGCTGGTCAGCGTTCGGAACAGCAACCCGAGGCCACGGCGCACGTGGGGGTTGCGCAATCCCCCGGTGGCGGGTCGTGCGGTCACCGGCATCAGGCTATCGCACCCGGCACGCCACGAATGCCTCTCGGTCACGAACCTCAAGACACCCTTCCCCCCCGACGATGGAATACGGGTGAAACAACGTGCTGTGCAGAAGCGCGGTCCGGTACGTCGCAGCACGCGATGGCGTGTAGGCTCGCCGCCGCGTTCTACCGATCAGGTCGTGTCCCCATGGTGAATCGCGGGCCATCCGCAATCTCGACGACGTTTCAGTCCGTCTTCGGTCTGTCGCTGCTGACCGTCGGGTTCTTTGCCACCCTGGCCACGCTGCTCGGGTTCTTCGGTTCCTATTGGTGGGCGTTCGACGCCCTCGCCAACTTCCGCGCCCAGTACGCCATCGTCCTCGTCGTTGTGGCCGTGCTGTACGGCCTCGTGCTGTCGAGGGGTGCCGGGTTTCTCTTCTTCGCCGTAGGGCTCCTGAACGTGGCCCTCGTGCTTCCGCTCTACCTCGGTTCCCCAGAAGAGCCGAGAGGGAACGACGAGCTCTCCTTCGTGAGCTACAACGTCTCCGCGTCCAACAACGACCGGGCGCGGGTGCTGTCGTGGCTAGAAGAGAGCGAAGCGGATTTTGCCTTCCTCCTCGAATCCAGCGCTCAGTGGGAAGACGAGATCACCAGAGACGAAGATGCCCTGGGCTACACGATCCAGAGCGAGTTCCCCGACGATCGCAGATTCGGCATCACGGTCCTCGCACGAGAAGAGGTGAGCACCGAGGTCTTGCGACTCGGCGAGCTCAAGGACCCGGTCGTCCGCATGGAAACGAGCCTCGACGGCCGACCGATCGTGGTCTACGTGGCCCATCCCCGGCCGGCGACGTCGCAAGATGGCAGTGAGGCCAGAGACGACCTCCTCGGCGTCATCGCCGAACGGGTGAGCCGCGAGGTCGATCCCGTCGTCGTGATCGGTGATCTGAACGCGACCCCGTGGTCTCACGCATTCCGCGGCCTCATGAGCGACGGCGACCTGGTGAACTCTCTCGTCGGCTTCGGTCTCCAGCCCACGTGGCCCGGCAATCTCCCCTTCGGGCTCACGATTCCGATCGACCACATGCTGCACACGGCCGAGCTCACCACCACGGAGCGAGCCGTAGGGCCGAGCCTGGGCAGCGACCACAAGCCACTGATCGTGAGCGTGAAGCGCGCCATTGCGTGAGCGCTGCGAGAGTCGACGCTCCTCGGGGCACCCCCGATGCTCACTACAGTGACGGAGTTCCCGGGAGGCACCATGGTCTCTGAGATCTTCGACCCCAGCGCGTGGGATGAAGTCGGAGGATTCGACTTCACCGATATCACGTATCACCGCGCCGCCGCGGTCGGTGCAGTGCGGATTGCGTTCGATCGACCCGAGGTGCGCAACGCGTTCCGGCCCCACACGGTCGACGAGCTGTACACGGCGCTCGACCACGCCCGCATGACCTCTGATGTCGGATGTGTCCTCCTGACCGGGAACGGGCCTTCGCCAAGAGATCGGCGTTGGGCTTTCTGCTCCGGCGGTGACCAGCGGATCCGCGGCGAGGACGGATACCAGTACGAGGGCACAGAGGGCGTCGACCGTTCCCGTCTCGGTCGCCTGCACATCCTCGAGGTGCAACGACTCATCAGGATGATGCCCAAAGTGGTCATCGCCGTCGTTCCGGGATGGGCCGTCGGGGGAGGGCACAGCCTGCATGTCGTGTGCGACCTGACGCTGGCTTCACGCGAGCACGCCATCTTCAAGCAGACCGATGCAGACGTAGCGAGCTTCGATGCCGGCTATGGATCGGCATACCTGGCTCGCCAGATCGGACAGAAGTTCGCACGGGAGGTCTTCTTCCTCGGTCGTGACCACGACGCAGAGGACGCCCACCGCATGGGCATGGTCAACGCAGTCGTTCCCCACGACCAGCTGGAGATCGTCGCCCTGGAGTGGGCAACAGAGATCGTCGCCAAATCGCCCACCGCACAGCGCATGCTGAAGTTTGCGTTCAACCTCGTCGATGACGGCCTCGTCGGTCAGCAGGTCTTTGCCGGAGAGGCGACCCGACTCGCCTACGGCACGCAAGAGGCTCAGGAGGGCCGCGACGCCTTCCTCGAGAAGCGACCACAGGACTACTCCGGCTACCCCTGGCACTTCTGAGACGATGACGGCCACCATCGAGCCGGGTTCGGCGCAGGCCTGGGTACTGGCCGCACGCCCGCAGACCCTGTGGGCTGCTGTGGCCCCGGTCGCAGTCGGCGGCGCCATCGCCGGAGACGACGGAGTGTGGAACACCTTGATCTTCGTGGTCGCGTTGTTTGCGGCCGTAGCGATCCAGATCGGGGTGAACTTTGCCAACGACGTCGCAGACGCGGCAAGAGGTGCAGACACCGAGACGCGGATCGGGCCGGCGCGTGCGGTCTCGTCCGGGCTGTTGTCGTCCCGTCAGATGTGGTCTGGAATCTGGACCGTCTTCAGCTTCGCCGTAGCCGCCGGCATCTACCTGGTCGTGGAGGGCGGTCCGTGGATCCTCGTCATCGGGGTCGCCTCGATCGCCGCCGCACTCGGCTACACCAGCGGCCCTGTGCCGTACGGCTATCGCGGTCTGGGCGAGGTCTTCGTCTTCGTCTTCTTCGGTCTCGCGGCCACGGTGGGCACCCGGTTCGTCTTCGATCGGACCGCCACCGCCGGCGCCTGGGTCGCGGGGATCTCGATGGGCCTGCTGGCGACGGCGATCCTGGTCGCCAACAACTACCGGGACATCGAGACCGACGCCGCAGCGTCCAAGCGCACCCTTGCAGTGCGGATCGGCCGGCCCGCAACCCGAGTCCTCTACGCGGTGTGCCTGCTCGGCGGTGTCGTCGCCGGCCCGCTCGGCAGCCTCGGTGGAATGCTCCCCGGGCCGGCTGCCGTCGCCCTCGTCGCGCTACCGCTCACGATCCCGCTGCTGCAGACCATGTGGCACGCCACCGCGGGCCCTCCACTCATCGGGGTACTGAAGGGCACGGCCCGGCTCCAGGCGCTCGTCGCCGCGGCACTCGTCCTCGGCATCGCCGGCCCGATGGGCTGAGGTGCGGCGTCCTTCGGTAAAGGTCCCGTACGGGATGCCGATACCACGAGAGCAGCAGGTGCGCACACCCTGATCATGCGCTGTGTCTGCCGCGATCACATACCGGCACATTGCCGGACAACCAACAGTGCACGAGTATCCATATTCGAGCCCCCGCCGACCCCAATCGGGTCGGCGGTGCTCGTTGCGGCTCAGTCGAACGGAGAGGTCGACGAGTTCGTATCGGCACGGGCCGCAACGAGCGCCCCGACGAAACCGAGCGCGACCGCGGCTCCGATGCTGATCAGCGTGCCTTTGTCGATCTCGGCGTCACCCGCCGCCCTGCCCAACACCCACGAAGCAGCGATCGCACCGATGAGCAGGCCGAACGACGCCCCGACGACGAAGCCGAGGAGAATGCGACGAATCCGGGCGAAATCGGTGCTCATGGGGTCACAGTGAAGAGGATTGCAGTTGGTCGCACAGTAACCTCCGGACGTGACGCAACCCACATCTGCCAGGGTATTCGCTGCCACGCTGGTGGCGGCACTGCAGCAGCTGGGGTTGCGCCACGTCTGCCTCTCCCCCGGCGCGCGGAACACACCGCTGTCGCTGTCGTTCGCCGAGTCGGGAGTGCAGACATGGCTGCACCACGACGAGCGGTCCGCCGGGTTCTTTGCGATCGGCCTTGCCCGACGTCTCGGTGAACCGGTAGCCATCTCGTGTACCTCGGGTTCGGCAGCGGCGCATTTTCACCCCGCCGTGGTCGAGGCCAAGGGCTCCCGCGTCCCGCTGCTCGTGCTCACCGCCGATCGACCACCGGAATTGCGCAGTGTGGGCGCGCCGCAGACGATCGACCAGCTCGAGCTCTACGGGTCGGCGGTGAAGTGGTTTCACGACGCGGGCGTGCCGGATGACACGTCAGCCGAAGCAGCGCCCCATCTGGCGGCTCATGCCTGGGCAATCGCCAGCGACGTCCCCGCCGGGCCGGTTCACCTGAATCTGCCGTTTCGCGAACCACTCTCGTCGGTGCATGACACCGACGTGCGAGTTGGCACGCCGTCGCCGGCGGAGACGCTGCGAGGGCCGGTCGACCCTCCCGAGCACCTCGTCACCGATATCGCCGGCCGGCTGTCGGGGAAACGCGTTCTCGTGATTGCGGGGGCAATGACCGATCCCACGTTCGCCCCGGCCGCTGCAGAGATGGCTCTCGCCGCCCAGGCACCGATCCACGCCGACCCGCTTTCCGGGCTCAGACATGGAGCCCACGACCGCAGCACCGTCATCACGTCCAGCGATCTTCTCGCCTCGTCGGGATGGCTCGACAGATCCGCTCCCGAGGCGGTCGTGAGGTTCGGGGCGCTGCCAACGTCGAAGCCGTTGTGGAGGTGGCTCGAGCAGAGCAAAGACGTCTTCCAGGTGCTGGTCGACCAGGCAGGGTGGCGAGATCCGATCTCTTCGGCCGACGTCGTCCTGCGAGGCGACCCGACCGCCACGGCACGGGCGTTCGCAAAGCTGCTGACTCCCGCGGAACCGGAGTGGCTCGCCGCGTGGCGGGATGCAGACCGCCTGGCACAGCGTGTGGTCGAGACTCGTCTGGACGACGAGCAAGCCGTCACGGAGCCGGCAGTGGCCCGCACCCTGACGCGTCTGGCTCGTGGAGTCGTCGGTGTGGGCTCCTCGATGCCCATCCGGGACGTGGATGCATTCGGCGTGTCGACCCCGCACCAACTCCACTACGTGGCAAACCGAGGCACCAACGGCATCGACGGCCTGGTGTCGATGACCCTCGGCGCCGTCGCTGCATCCGGCGCTCCGGGCCATGCCCTCGTCGGCGATGTCGGCGCCATCCACGATCTCACCGCACTGCTCACCGCGACGCGGCTCCAGATTCCCCTCACGACGATCGTCGTCAACAACCGCGGGGGTGGCATCTTTCACTTCCTCCCCATCGCCGCCCAGACCACCACGGCCACGTTCGAGCAGCTCTTCGGCACGCCGCACGACACCGACTTCGTTGCGGTCGCCGGGGCCATGGGGATGGAAGCCATCCAAATCGGCAACATGGCCGAGCTCCGTCAGTCTCTCGATGAGGGCTCACCAACGCCGCGGTTGCTCGAGGTACGCACCGACCGGGCCGAGAACCATGCGCTGCATCGCGAACTCGTCACCGCGGTGGGCGAGGTGACGGCCCGGTGACAACCGTCAGGTCGCGACCTGACGGCAAGAACCGTCAGGTCGCGGCCAGCAACTCGAGCAACGGTCGGAACTTGAGACGGGTCTCGACGAGCTCGGCTTCCGGATCGGAATCGGCGACGATCCCTGCGCCCGCATAGAGCCAGGCCGTCGATCCCCGGACGAGACCGCAGCGCAGGCTCAACGCCAACCGGCAGTCGCCGCCAGGGGTCACGTAGCCAACGCCACCGCTGTACCACCCCCGGTCCAGACCCTCCACCTTCTCGATGAAAGCCACCGATTCCTCGCGCGGGGTCCCTCCGACGGCCGGAGTGGGGTGGAGCACGTCGAGCAGAGAGAATGCCGATGTATCCCCCGACAAGGTGCCGGTGACCTCCGAGGACAGGTGTTGCACTGTGGCGACTCGGCGCAACGCCGGCTCGGGCGGCACGTCGATCACACGTGTGAGCGGGCGGAGCCTGGCGGCGATGTCATCGACGACCAGCGCATGCTCGTGCCGATCCTTGGCGCTCCGCATCAGTTCTTCGCTCAAGCGCCGGTCCTGGTCCTCGCCCTCGCCCCGCGGCGCCGAGCCGGCAAGCGGGTTGACCCTGACCCGGTCGTCCGACTTCTCCAACAGCAATTCCGGGCTGGCACCCACGAATGCGGCGTCCCCCACCTGCCAGACGAAGGCGTAGCACTGCGGGTAGGCGACCGCGAGCTGTGCCGCCAGATCGAACGGGTCGGGAGCCGTTTCCGCCGTCACCACCACCGAGCGTCCCAGCACGACCTTGTCCATCGATCCGGCGCGGATCGCATCGACTGCTTCGGCAACGGCCTCGCGCCACTCGAGGGACGAAGGATGGCTGACGACGCTATGTGCCCCGGGGTCGGGGAGAAGCGGGCTACCAGGGTCCGACAGCCTGCCGAGCACGTCGAGCAGCGGGCCCGCGTCAGCACCGGGAGGCACGGCGACCATCAAGTGGTTCTCGCCCCCAACCATTCCGACGCTGAGCTGTGGCAAGACGAGGTCGGCGCTCCCGAATCCCTCCCACACGTCGTCACGGGGCCCGTCGGCGAAGAAAGAGAAGCCAAAGAAGTACCGGAAGGGAGCGGGAAGGCTCGGAGCCTGCGCAAACGCCTGATCGAATTGTGTGAAACGCGAATCGCCCGAGCGTGTGGTCGACCACGCCTCACCGAGTCCGGCCCAGGCATCGCCGTCCGGGGTCGAGAAGTACTGCGCAGAGCGAAACGCGGCCGCACCGGATCGCACGAAGCTGAGCGGGTCCACCAGGGTGGGGACCGCGGCGAAGCGGAGTCCGCCGTCGGCGGCGTCCAGGAGACGGCTCAGGGTCTCGATCTGAGAGGGGGTCACCAACACGATGCGCGATGTTACCGGCAGGCGAGAGGCAAACCCGGATCGAGAGCCGCCGCGAGCCGATCGGCGATCACCATCGGCCGTTCCATCACCAGGAGGTGGCCCAGACCGGACAGGATCTCGGCAGTCCCATTCGCGAACTGCGATCGCATCGACTCGACAAAGGCCGGGGGGTGGGAGTCCGAGTGCTCACCGGCGATGATGTGAGCCGGGACCGCGATATCGCCCAACCGCTCGAAAGCGCCGTGCAACAACGCGGATCGGTAGAACTCGGCTTCGGTCTCCGGGGCGCATTTGAGCTCCCATCCGCCGGCCACCTCCCTGAGCGCACCGTGGGCGAAGGCCTGGAGCGCGCGCTCCTCCCAGGACGCAAACGCTCCTTTGCCCCTCCAGTTCTCGATCGCCGCCGCCGGCGATCCAAATCTCCGCTTGCGCTTCAGGGCGGCTCGCGCCAACGGCGCCTCCTCGAGCCTGACGCGGGGTCCCGGGAAGATGATCGGCTCGATGAGGACGAGCCGGGAGAACGTGCCGGGCGAGAGCACTTCTGCCATTGCGATCGCGGCACCACCCGAAGAATGGCCGACACCGACGATGCCACGGGCTCCGGCGGCTACGGCCAGCACGTCGCGGCCGAGGTCCCACCAGTCGAAAGGAGGCTCCGGCGTGGCGCTGTCACCGTGGCCACGCTGGTCGAGAGCGGTCAGCTCGAAGCGCGACGTCAAGCCCACGAGGTCTTCGGCAACCGGGCGGAACACCTCTTTGCAGAACCCGGTT
>CAJHYC010000217.1_pt1 | contig 12222 bp, 11 predicted proteins | sample 9198751 | NCBI WGS metagenome assembly CAJHYC01 (sample SAMEA7708362, study PRJEB35096) | sediment metagenome | biome: marine neritic benthic zone biome [ENVO:01000025]; feature: sediment [ENVO:00002007]; material: shallow marine sediment [ENVO:03000034] sea grass bed [ENVO_01000059] ... | reverse complement strand
AGGCGGCGAATGCCTCGTCCCTCGGCTCACACGACGCGGCCGCGGTGTTCGAGGTGCTCGCAGCACGATCGGGAGATGCGGAGGACGACGACGAGGCGCACCAAGGCGAGCACGACGGGTGAAACCGGCCCCGAGGCCGATTCGCTGCCCGGCGGGCGCTTCGCCGGGCGCCTTCATGCTGCGGAGAGGAAGGCCTCGATCGCCTCGAGGAACGCATCGGGCGCCTGCAGTGGCGGGCAGTGCCCGCAGCCGTCGATCAGCGTCAGGCTCGCTCCGGGGACGCCTGCCGCCAGCTCCTCGGACATCTCGGGCGGCGTGGTGGCGTCTTCGGCTCCTCCGATGACGAGGGTCGGGTTGGTGATCCCTCCCACCTCGGGTCGCAGGTCCATGGTGGCGAGTGCCCCGCATGCTGCGGCGAAGGCACCCGGATCTGTCTCGACGAGCACGGCCCGCCGCTCCGCGATGACGTGCGGGTTCTTCGCGATGTAGTCGTCTGGGAAGATACGCCGCACCGCGACGTCGACGACGGCCTCCATGCCGCTTGCGGTGACGAGGCCCGCCATGGTGCCGAAGGCGCCGCGACGTTCATCGGCAAATGCAGCACCTCCGTTGGCGACGATCAACGGGCCGAAGTGCGCTCCATGCCGGATCGCCAGGGCAACGACGACAAATGCGCCGAGGCCGTTGCCGAGCACCGCCGTTTCGGGTCCGCACCCCAATGCGTCCATCGTCGCCGCCACCCTGTCCGCCAGGTCGTAGATGGAGACGTCATCGTGCGGCAGCGGCGACGAAGCGCCAAAGCCGGGCAGCGAGATCCGGTGGACGGTATGGCTACGGGCGAGCGCCGGCATCACCAGGTCATAGGCCCGGGAGTCCGTGAGGAGCGAGTGCACGAGGACCAATGCGGGCCCCGAGCCGGTCGTGTCGACCTGGACGGTTCCGCCGTCGATGTGGACTTCCATTCGTCTCCTCCGGTCTCCGGGTTGCGTGTGCCCGGCTCGTTGGTGCTCTGTGCTTTCGGCTGCGGTCAGTTCCCTGCCTCGAACAGGCCGAACTTCCAGTCGGGGTCGCCCGGCGTCATCGTGGCTTCGACCTGGGAGCGCACCCCCATGCGGCGAGACCGGTCGACGACAGATCTTCCCAGGTCGAGCTGTTGTCGCTCCCAGCCGGCGAGCGCAGCGTCGATGTCTCCTCTGCTCGCATCGAGATGATCGTGCAGGGCCCAGGCGTCCGCAGCGGCTTTGGCGGTCCCCGCTGCGACGTGGGGTCTGGCCGCAAACGCGGCATCTCCCATCAGACAGATTCGACCAAACGCCATCTGCGGCACCTCGAGATCGAAGATGGCCTGGACGAAGGGCGCCGGCGACCTCGCCACGACTTCGCGAACCGGGGGCGCCAACTCGGAGGCGGCGTCGCCGAGGTCGTCGAAGGCGTGTTTGCCCACGAAACCGGGGGGAACCGTCGCCGGCCGCAGTTCCCCCTCGGTGTCCGTCATCAGCGTCTCGAAGGGTCCTCCGAGCGGGTAGTTGCGGTACCACACGAAGTTCTGGATGCGCTCGCCGGGTGTGGTGGATCCGCCCGGGCCGGGGATGGCGTAGACGAGGATATGAGCGTGGTCGAGAACCTGGTAGACCATGGCGTCTGCCAGCAGTTCGAGGGTGCCCGCCGAGAGCCGCGATTCGGGAACCGTGCCCCGCCAGGCCACGTATCCGGCGTACGTCGGATCGACGCCGGGCAGCAGCATGCTTCGTGCCGTCGACGCGAGGCCGTCTGCGCACACCACGAGGTCCGCTTCGATCTTCGACCCGTCGGCCAGCGTTGCCACCGCGCCGTCGCGTCGGTTCTCGACGGACACCATCTCCGAGTCGAGGTGGTAGCGGTCCGGGTCGAAGTCCGCGAGGAGCGATCGGTACACGCCGTTCCACGAGCCGAATCGGAAGTTGTCCTCGCTGGCTGCAATCGTCGCCCCCGTCGCGTCCACGTATGTCCACCATTTCAGCTGGAGGCTCACCCGTTCGTCGCTGGCTTCCGTGAAGTACCGCTCCGTCATGGGGAGCACGACGATCCCGGCGCCCCGCGATTCGAGCTCCTTGCCGGCACGCTCGTAGACGTGGACGTCGCAACCGAGCGAACGGAGCAGGACTGCAGCGGTGAGTCCGCCGATCGATCCGCCGATGACGGCGACCCGTGTGCGAGCCATTCGTGCCCCTCTCCTCCCTGCCGACCCGGATGGTACAAAGTGCATTTGATAGGATCTCGCCCGGCCGCCTGCTGGGAGACGATCTTCACATGGAATTCGATCCGGGCGCCCTCGACGGGATCGAGGTGCTCGACCTCACCCGGGTGCTCGCGGGACCGATGTGCTCGATGTGGCTCGGGGACATGGGTGCAGACGTCATCAAGGTCGAGCAGCCGGGACGTGGTGACGACACCAGGGCATGGGGGCCACCCTTCACCGAAGGAGAGTCGGCCTACTTCCTCGGAGTCAACCGCAACAAACGGAGCATTGCCCTCGACCTCAAGACGGACGAGGGGCGCGAGGTGTTGCGGCGGCTCGCACTCGGCGCCGACGTCGTCGTCGACAACTTCAAGATGGGCACGCTGGAACGATGGGGCCTCGGCGACGAGTGGTTCGAGGAGCACGCCCCCCGGGCGGTGCGCTGCACGATCTCCGGGTACGGCTCGGCCGGCCCCAAAGCCGGGATGCCCGGGTACGACTTCATCCTCCAGGCCGAGACCGGTCTGATGGCCATCACGGGTGAGCCGGGCGGCGAGTCGATGAAGCTCGGCGTCGCCATCGTCGACATCTGTACCGGCATGATGGCGACGGTGTCGATCCTGGCCGCGCTCGAGGCCAGGCATCGCACGGGGCGTGGTCAGCGCACTGAGGTGAGCCTGTTCGACACGGGTCTGCAGATGCTCGCCAACGTGGCGGCCAACTACCTCGTCTCCGGTGACGACGCCGATCGATACGGGAACGGGCACCCCAACATCGTGCCGTACCGGACGTATCCGGCGGCCGACGGCGAGCTGGCGATCGCAGTGGGCAACGATCTGCAGTTCCGTCGCTTTGCCGAGCTCGTCGGGCATCACGAGTGGGCCGATGACGCTCGGTTCGCCACGAATGCGGCGAGAGTCGAGAACCGCGACACGATCGACGAACTCGTCGCCACCGAGGTGCGCCACAGGACCCGCGCAGAGTGGATCGCCCTCCTCGACGAGATCGGGATCCCCAGCGGCCCCATCAACACCGTCGCCGAGGCGCTCCGCGCCCCGCAGACCGCCGGCAAGGACATGGTCGTGCCGATCGAGCACCCCACGGCCGGCACCCTCGATCTGCTGGGCCCCCCGTTGCGGTTCGGGGACACGCCGGCGACCGTGCGGCTACCACCGCCGCTGCTCGGCGAGCACACCGCCGAGATCCTGCGGGAGCGGCTGGGAATGTCGTCCGAGGAGATCCAGGAGTTGAGTGATGCTCGAGTCATCGAAGAACCGGCAACAAGGAGCGAAACATGACCGATGAGTGGTGGCCGGAGCTGGCCCCGAAATGGGAGCCGACCAAGGCCGACAAGCCTTCGCAACTCACCGTCGACATTCACAACCATCTCCTCGTGCCGGCCAGCGCCGAGATCGCGATGCCGTACTTCACACCGGAAAAGGACCCGCGCTCGTTCTTCTCCTCGGAGGAGAGCGTCAGGTACAACAAGGAGTCGCGCGCCGTGGTGATGGACAAGTTCACCCTGCCCGAGCCGCGCATCGCCGACATGGACCTCATGGGCATCGACATGCAGGCGGTCGCCATCGCCCCCCCGCACTACTTCTACTGGCTCGACGAGGACGTGTCACCGCGGGTGTCCGCCATGCAGAACGAGCGCATCGCGGAGGTCGTGGCGGGCCATCCCGATCGGTTCGTCGGGATCGCCACGCTGCCGATGAAGTACCCGGAGGCCGCGGTCAAGGAGATGGAGCGTGCCCAGCGCGAGTTGGGCTTCAACGGGTTCGAAGTCAACGCGGACATCGACGGCGAGGACCTCGACGACCGCCGTTTCGATCCGATCTGGGCCAAGGCCGAGGAGCTGGGGATGCTCTGCATCCTGCACCCGCAGGGCTTCACGCACGGGCAACGCATGTCCGACTACTACCTGATCAACGTGGTCTGCATGCCGCTGGCATCGACGCTCACGGTTTCGCGGATGATCCTCGGTGGCGTCTGGGAGCGGTACCCGGACTTCAAGATGCTCGTCGTCCACGGCGGTGGATACTTGTCGTTCTACAGCGCCCGCACCGACCACGCGTTCCGGCACCGTCCCGAGATGCGGCGCCACATCGACCGCGACAAGCTGCCCAGCGACTATCTGTCCAAGCTGTACTTCGACACCACGGTGTTCGACCCGACGATGGTGGAGCAGCTCGTCGCGAAATACGGACCCGACCACGTGCTCCTGGGAACCGACTACCCGTATGACATGGGTTCCACGGATCCACTGGGCTTCGTCTCGGATGCCCGGCTCTCGGCGACGGACCGGGACCTGATCGTCGGCGGCAATGCCGTGCGGCTTCTGGGAATCGACCGCTGAAGGACCGATGACGACCGTCGACGTCCATGCCCACGTCGCTCCCGCCGACGCCATCGACGAGATGCGCCGCCTCCACCCCGACGGCGTCCCCGTGCTCGAGCGCACCCCGGATGGCGTGTACTACCGCTACCCGTCCGGGGTGGTCAACGGCCCGGTCCCGCTGACCATGGTCGACGTGGACGCCAGGATCGGACGGATGGATGCCGGAGGCATCGATCGGCAGGCGTTGAGCGTGAGGCCCCAGTTGGTCAAATACGACCTCGATGCGACGCTCGCTTCGCGGCTGGTTGCGGTACAGAACGACCACCTGCTCGGCGTGGTCGAGTCCCATCCGGATCGCTTCGACGCCTTGATCACGTTGCCGCTGCAGGCCCCGGATGCTGCAGTGGCGGAGATCGGCAGGTGGGCGGCCGACAACCGAGTGCGAGGGGTCATCGTGGACTCGAACATCGGAGGGAGGAACCTCGACGACCCGGCCTTCGAGCCGATCTGGGCTGAGCTTTCTGCAGCCGATCTCGGTGTGCTGGTGCATCCGTACCAGGCAGACGTCGCAGGGAAGGAGCGGCTCGGCTCGTATTACCTGTTCAACCTCATCGGCAATCCGTTCGACTCGTCGATTGCGATCGCCTCGGTCCTCTTCTCAGGGATCCCAGACCGGTATCCCGATCTGCGGTGGTGTTTCGTCCACGGCGGAGGTGCCGCCCCCTCTCTGCTGGGACGGTGGGACCACGGCTGGGCGCAGCGCGACGTGGCACGGGTGGCGACGTCGCAACCGCCCTCGCGGGCATTCGGGCGTCTCTTCTTCGACACCGTGACCCATGAGCCGCGTGCGCTTCGATTCCTGGCCGAAATCGTCGGGTGGGGCCAGGTCCTGATGGGGAGTGATTTCCCGTTCGACATGGGGGATCCCGATCCCGTGGCGACGGTGAAGCGCCTGGGTCTCGGTGCAGAAGACGAGACCGCGGTGCTGGGAGGCAACGCCGAACGATTCCTGAGGGAGCGCACATGAGTGAACGTGTCGGACTGGTGGGGCTCGGGCTCATGGGCTCTGCGATCGGTGGGAACCTGTTGGACGCCGGCTTTGAGGTCGTGGGCTACGACGTCGAAGGCGACCGGCGGGCGGAGCATGCCGACCGCGGCGGCAGGGTGGCGTCGACCGTCGCCGATCTCGCTGCGCAATGCTCGAAGATCCTGCTCTCGCTGCCCAACAGCGACATCGTGCGTCTGGTGTGCCTGGGCGAGGGCTCCATCGCCGACGCCGCCGTCGCCGGCACGCTGGTGATCGACACCACGACCGGCCGTCCCCGCGATACCGAGGAGGTCGCAGCGGCGCTCGCAGCTGCAGATGTTCGCTACGTCGACGCCACCCTCAGCGGCAACGCCGCCATGGCGGAGCACCGCGATCTCGTGGCGATGCTCGGAGGATCCGAAGAGGACGTTGCTGCAGCCCGTCCCGTGCTGGAAGCGATCAGCCGTTCGATTCACCATCTGGGTCCTGCAGGCAGCGGCAGCAGGACGAAGCTCGTCATCAATCTCGTAGTCGGCGTGCAGCGTGTGGTTCTCGCCGAGGCGCTCGTGATGGGCGAGCGGTCGGCGCTTCCCCTTGCCGTGCTTCTCGACGTGCTCAAGGACAGCGCCGCATACAGCAAGGCGATGGACATCTGGGGCGGGCGCATGGTCGAGGGCGATCATTATCCGCCGGCATCGCGGATCCGTCAGAGCCACAAGGACTTCCGACTGATCACCGAGCAGGGGGAGACGGTGGGCACGCCGACATGGCTGGCCTCACAGGTGCGCCGACTTCTCGAGATAGCCGAAGAGGGCGGGCTCGCCGACGCAGACAACTCGGCCGTCGTCGAGGTTCTGCGCCGTGAGGCCGGCATCGGTCGGGTGCCGCAGCGAGAAGGCGGCTCGTGATGCGACGTCTCGTCGCCGCCGTCCTGCCGCTGCTGCTCCTCGTGGCAGCCTGCGGAGGCGCCGGACCGGTGGCGACGATCAACGGCATCGACATCGACGAAGAGCGCCTTGCGGAGCTCCGACCGGCCGACGCCGAGCCGGTCGCCGATGACATCGCCCGTGACCTCCTTCTCGTGATCCTCCGTGATGTCCTCACCGACGCTGCGCTGAGCGAACTCGGCGTTTCGGCGTCGGAATCTGCCTCCGAGGCCGCCTTCGAGCAGCGCACCCGGTCCGCCGCCGCCATGGGGCCGCTCGATGCGGTCTTGGCCAATCGGGGGGTGACGACGCAGCGGGTACGACTCGAGGCCGACCTCGATGCATTGCGCGACGTGGTCGGGGCGGAACTCGTACGGTCGGAGGCCGCCGGGTTCGACATCGATGCGGCATACGAGGACTTCCTGCTGCGGGAGGGCGAGGTGTGTGTCCGCCAGATCGAGCTTGCGTCGCGCGAGGACTATGACGTGGCCGTGGACCGCCTCGACGGCGGGGAGCCGTTTGCCGATGTGGCCATGGACATGTCGACCGACCCGCTCGTCGGTGCGGGGGAAGCCAGGGCCGGTGGCGACCTGGGGTGTGCACCGCCTCGGGGGCTCCCGCTCGGGCTCTCCGCCCGGAGCCTCGAGGCGACCATCGGCGTGCCGTTCGGTCCGGTCGACCTCCTTACCGGCCCGTATCTCGTGGTCGTGTACGACCGGACGCTGCCCGAACTCGATTCGGTGCGCGATCGGGTACGGGAGGGGGCCGTCGGCGAACAAGGTGAAGCGGTGTTCCAGGAGTGGGCTTTCGAGGTGCTGCGCACTGCCGAGGTCACGATCGATCCCGGGTACGGCTCGTGGGGGCCACGTGAGGGTACGGGCGGCGTACCCACGGTGATCCCGGCCCGGGGCTAGATCTCGGCGAGATCCACGGCGACGCCCCCGCGGGACGCCGAGAGGGCGATGGCCTCGACGATTCTGACGACCTCGAGAGCAGCCTTGCCTCCGGTGTCCGACTCGATCCCTGATCGCACACAGTTCGCAAAGGCCTCCAGGTTCGCGACCACTCCGTTGACGGGTGTCACGGCCACTTCGGTCCGCGCCGTCTCGTGACGGTGCTGGACGAAGTAACGCAGTCCATCCCCTTCGCTCCAGGCAACGGCATCGGTGCCGTAGACGGCACAGGTGGACTCGAAAGGCAAGCGCAGCGAGGTCGACAACGTGCCGACACAACCGCTCTCGAACTCGAAGAGCCCGATCGTGAGGTCGTCGAGCGCCGTGACGGCAAGCGGTCGTGTCGTGATGGCAGTGACGCGGCGGACGGGCCCCGCGAGGTACAGGAAGTTGTCGACCATGTGGATCCCGAGCGCCGTCATCGCACCGGCGGGTGATTCGGTCGGTTCGTCGCGCCAGGGCCGTGCGGTGTCCTGGCCGAGTGGTCGGTTGAACCGACCTTCGAGCTGCAGGATCGTGCCCAGCTCGCCGGCAACGAGCGCCGTCTTGAGCATCCGGGTTGCCGCGAGCCGCCTCCGGTAATGGGCCACGTGGAGAATGACGCCGTTCTCCTCGGCCGTACGGACGCAGCGCCGAGCATCGACCGCGGTCAATGTGAGTGGCTTCTCGACCATGATGTGCTTGCCGGCCTCCGCGGCTGCCACCACCAGCTCCGCATGGGTGCTGTGCGGAGTCGCGATCACGATTCCATCGAGGTCCGACCCCAGGAGGGCATCGAGCGACGGAGCCGATTCGATACCGTGTTCGCGGGCGAAGGCCTCGCGTCGCGCCTCCGACCTCGAGAAGCAGGCGGCCAGCTCGAGGCCATCGATCCTTGTGATGGCCCTGGTGAGCTTTGCTCCCCAATTCCCGAGCCCGACGAGGCCAAGGCGGACTTCGCTCACTGGTCGGTGCGGTACCTGGCGAGCTTGTCTTCGTCGATCTGCACCCCGACGCCCGGAGCAGATGAGGGGTGGAGGTGGCCCTCGACGGGTAACAGCCGCTCGGCAACGATGTCGTCTGCGAGGTACTGAGGGGAGATGCCCGAGCCGTATTTGAGGTTCGGAACGGCGATGGCGAGATGTGCGGCGTGGGCGGCGCTGATACTGGTCTGGCCCGCCATGCCTGCGAAATGGACGCCGATGCCTGCCGCGTCCGCCACCGCAAAGACCTCGCGGGCCCCGATCGGCCCCGCCGTCTTCATGAGCTTCACGACCACCGCCCCGACCGCTTTCAGTTCGAGATGGGTGTGCAGGTCCGTTGCGGTGAAGATGCCTTCGTCGCCTGCGATGGTGATCGGCGCTGCCTGGTTCACACGGGCCATGCCGGCGATGTCGTCGCGGAGCACCGGCTGCTCGAGGAACTCCGGTCGCGCTCCGGCCACCTCCCGCGAGAAGCGGATTGCATCTGCGGCGTCCCACCCCTGGTTGGCGTCGAGCAGGATCCGGGTCCCGTCGCCGACGGCCTCACGCACTGCATGCACGGAGGCGACGTCGTTGGCGAAATCAGGGCTCCCGACCTTCACCTTGACGAGCGGGTAGCCGTCCGCGACCGCCTCGGCAGCTTCGGTGGCGTGGGCCGCGGCGGTGCCGCCGGACACGTGCCAGATCGTGGGCACCGCATCGCGGGAGCGACCCCCGTACCACTCATAGAGGGGAACCCCCGACGCCGTCGCGACGACGTCGTGGAGTGCCATCTCCACCGCGGCGCGTGCGCCGTTGTTGTGCACTGCGATACGCCGCATCAAGCGACGGATGACGACGATCTCGGCCGGGTCCATTCCGACGAGCGCAGGAGCGAACTGGTTGGCGATCAGGTCGACTGCAGACGCCAGGGTCTCGCCGGAGAAGTACGCCGCGAGCACACTCTCGCCGATGCCTTCGGCGCCGTCGTCGGTGGTGACGCGCACCACGATGCAGGTTCGCTCGTGGACGGTGGCGACGGCCATCTTGAGCGGTGTCCGTACGGGCACCGCCACCGGTATCGCTTCGATCCTGGCGATCTTCACGTTGCATCACTCCGGTCGGCGTGGTGGTATTCCGGGCATATTACGAACACAGGAGTTCGGATGACCATTGCGCGCGCGTACGCCGAATACGCGGTCGGATTGACGTACGACGACCTTCCCCGTGAGGTGGTCGCCCACGCCAAGAAGCTGCTGCTCGACATCATGGCCAACGCCATCGGGGGCCACGAGTGGATGGAGTCGGGGCCCGTCGTCGTCGCCGGCGTACGTGAACTGAACGCAGGCCGGGACGGCGCCACAGTGCTGGCCACAGGGGAGCAGATGGCGCCGGAGTGGGCGACGCTGGTGAACGGGACGATGGCTCACAGCCTCGACTACGACAACCACCATGCCAAAGGCGTCATCCATGCAGGGTCGTCGGTCGTCAGTGCCGCGCTGGCTGCAGGCGAGGAGACCGGCGCGAGCGGGAAGGACCTCATCGCCGCCATCGTGGTCGGCTACGAGCTGGCCTGCCGGCTGGCGATGGCCTTGGGCCCGCACTCGTCTCACGAGATGGGGTCCCACCCGACGGGGACCTGCGCCACGTTTGCGGGCTCCGCCGTGATCGGGAAGTTGCGTGGCCACGATGCGCCCACGATCGAGAACGCGCTGGGGCTCAACGGAAGCCAGGCGGCGGGTTCGATGCAGTATGTCGTGAACGGCGCCTGGAACAAGCGCGCCCATCCCGGTCTCGCCACGCATTCTGCGTTCATCGCCTCCACCCTTGCTGCAGCCGGTTTCGTCGGTGCCGAGGCACCCATTGAGGGCAAGCAGGGCTTCCTGCAGGGGTATGCGTTGCGGCCCGAGCCGGGCCTGGCGACCGAGACGCTCGGATCCGAATACGAGACGATAGACGTTGCCATCAAGCCGTATTCGCTGTGCAGGTACACCCATATGACGCTTGATCTCCTCATCGACCTGACGGCTGAAGAAGACCTCGATCCTGCGTCCGTGGAACGCATCCTCATCGAGATGCCGACATACGGTGTGCAGCTGTGCGGATCGCCCATCGAGGCGAAGCGCAACCCCACGTCGGCGGTCGACGCTCAGTTCAGTGGTCCGTTCGCCGCCGCGCTGGCGCTCACGGAGAAGCGGGCAGGTATGGACGTGTTCAGCGATGTCCTCGAGCGGGGGTTCGATGAGGTGTTCCGGCATGTCATGAACGTCACCGACGTCAGGTCCGCCGACGACCTCGATGCGATCCACCCGGAGTACTGGCCGGGGCGAGTCACCGTTGAAGCGGGCGGTGAGCGCTACGAGCGTTACGGCAAACACATGCGGGGCGAGCAGGAGCGACCGATGTCCATGGGCGAGGTCCGGGACAAGTTCGCGGAGCTCTCTCCGAACCATGCCGAGGAGACCCGCAGAGAGGTCTACGCAGCCATCGACGATCTCGAGAACATGACCGTGGCCGATCTGACGAAAGGGCTGTGCCGATGACGACGCCGCTTGTCTACGACGGCACGCTGGCAGGTCCCGCAGTGTGGCGGGGACCTGAGATCGCCGACGACCCCACGTGGATTCGACATCTGACGAGTGGGGAGATCGCAGGGATCGATACTGCGCTGCGTGAGGTCCAGCGTCGCGAGCTCGGTATTCCCTTTGCGGCGAGCGACTTCCCTCTCCCGGAAGGGTCGAGCCTGCTCCGCGATATCGCCGCCGCGCTCCAGCACGGCCGGGGGTTCCTGCTCGTTCGCGGTCTGCCGAGGGAGCAGTACACCGTCGAGGAGTGCGAGCTCATCTACTGGGGGATCGGGGCCAACCTGGGGACGCCGCTGTCGCAGAACACTCGTGGCCACGTGCTGGGTCACGTCAGGGACGAGGGGAAGAGCTTCGACGACCCGACCGTCCGCGGCTATCAGACGACGGCGAAGATGGACTTCCATGCCGATCAGCTGCCGATGGATGTCCTCGGGTTGTTCTGTGTCCGCACCGCCAAGCGCGGAGGGGCGAGCGCGCTGGTGAGCGCACTCACCATCCACAACGTGGTCCGTGACGAGCGGCCCGACCTGCTCGAAGTGCTCTATGGGACGTTCTACCTGGATTGGCGGGGGGAACAGCCGGAAGGCGAACGACCCTGGTACACCTCGCCCATGTACAGCCGTGTCGGTGACGTCGTGACGTCGCGGTTCACCAGCAGGCAGTACTTCGAATCCGTGGTTCGCTACGACGAGGCCATGGCGCTCAGCGACGTCCAGCGCGAGGCCCTCGACTATGTCCAGGACGTGGCCAACCGGCCGGAGCTGCGACTCTCCATGGAGTTTCAGGAGGGCGACATGCAGTTCCTCAACAACCACGTGCTCGTCCATGCCAGGGAAGAATTCGAGGTACGAACAGGACCGCAAGCGCCATTTGCTGCGAATGTGGATCGCGTTCTCGGAAGAGACGCGGCGTGCGCTCTCGCCCGTGCTCGACGGGCGGTATGCCTATGTCGCCCGCGGCGGGATACCGGTCAGACGGACTGGCTGACGATCAGGTCCGATCCGGCCGGTCGTCCATCCCCTTTTCGAGGGCCGACCAGATCCGGGCCACGGCTGACCGGAATGCCGGATCGGTCGGCGCAACGCCGGCACGAGGTCGGTCATGATGACACCGACCCAATGGTAAAAATCCGTCTCCGCAATGTCGGCGGGCATGAGCCTGCCACTCGACCCGGCGGCATACATGCCGATGGCGAGGCTGCCGTATATTATTCTGCCTGAGCCGTCATCGT
>CAJHYC010000058.1_pt1 | contig 13061 bp, 14 predicted proteins | sample 9198751 | NCBI WGS metagenome assembly CAJHYC01 (sample SAMEA7708362, study PRJEB35096) | sediment metagenome | biome: marine neritic benthic zone biome [ENVO:01000025]; feature: sediment [ENVO:00002007]; material: shallow marine sediment [ENVO:03000034] sea grass bed [ENVO_01000059] ... | reverse complement strand
TGCGCAGCTGCGAGAGCGGTCCCAACGTGCCGCGGGACGCGCCGCTCGAGCCATGTCGGATGCCGACGCCAGGGTGCGAGCGCACGACCCGCAGCGTCTGCTGGCGCGAGGGTGGTCGATCACGAGAGACGGGTCGGGTTCGCTGGTGAAGTCGCGTCATGACATCGCGGACGGCAGCGCGTTGTCCACCACGGTGGCCGACGGCATCGTACGCAGCATGGTGACAGGAGTCGACGGAGGATGAACCAAGACGGCAACCACATCGGATACGCAGACGCGGTCGAGCGCTTGGAGCGGATCCTGGCTGAGCTCGAAGCCGAGGACGTGGATGTCGATCTACTCGCTGAGCGGGTGCGCACTGCCGTCGAGCTCATCAGGATCTGCAGGGAGCGGATCACCGCAGCCGAGGTCGAAGTGGCCCGCGTCGTCTCCGATCTCGACGACGAGGAGCCCGAAGGAGTGTGACCCGCACAGCGGGCCTCGGCGGCGTCCACCGCAATGCCCCGCCGACGGGATGGGTCAACGACCGACCTAGTCTCCCGCCGATGAGCAATCACTCCGCCATCGACCCCCACTCCTTCGACGCCTCCGTCGAGCCCGGCGACGACTTCTACCGCTACGTCAACGGCGGGTGGCAGCAAGCGAACCCGGTTCCCCCGGAGTACGGGGCGTGGACGGCCGCCCACGAGGTACACGTCCGAAACGAGACGCTGCTCCACGAGCTGCTCGAAGCAGCGGCGGCCGGCTCGCACGAGCCGGGGTCGCCCGAGCGCATGGTCGGCGACTACTACGCATCGGGAATGGATGTCGACCAGATCGAAGCAGCGGGTCTCGGACCGATCCAGCACTTCCTCGACAGCGCTGCCGGCGTCGCGACCGTTGCCGACCTGCGGGCGCTCGCCGTTGCCGCGCGGCTCGAGGGCATCCGGCTCTTCATGGGCGGCTACGTCTCGCCCGACTTCGAAGACTCGAGCCGCTACCTCCTCTACCTCACCCAGGGTGGCCTCGGCTTGCCGGAGCGCGACTACTACTTCAACGAAGATGACCGTTCTGTCGAGATCCGCGAGGCGTATGTCGCGCATGTGACGACGATGCTGGGGCTCATCGGCTCGGCCGACCCTGCGGGCGAGGCCGCGGCCATCATGGACGTCGAGACCGAACTCGCTTCGGCTTCGCTCACCGCGACGGAGTCGCGAGACGTCGATCGGACCACCAACAAGCGCACGCTCGCGCAGCTCGACGAGCTCATGCCCGGCTACGACTTGCCGGCGTTCCTGGGCGGCATCGGGGCGGAGGTCGAGGCCGTCAACTTGAATCACCCCGATTTCTTCGCGGCTCTCGACCGGCTTCTCACCGATGTCCCGATCGAAACGTGGCGGGCATACGCCCGGTGGCACATCATCCGCTCGGCGGCCTCGTCCCTCCCCGCTCGCTTCGAAGACGAGGCGTTTGCGTTCTACGGCCAGATGCTCGGTGGCCAACGAGAGCAGAAGGAACGGTGGAAGCGGGTGCTTGCCGCCGCCTCGGCCGATATCGGCGAACAGGTGTCGCAACTGTTCGTTGCCGCGGCCTTCCCGCCGGAGGCCAAGGAGCGCTGCGACCGCATGGTCGGACACCTCGTCCTGGCGATGGAGAGCTCCATCCGGGCACTCGATTGGATGGGTGAGGACACCAAGGACAAGGCTCTCGAGAAACTCGCCGGATTCTCGACCAAGATCGGCTATCCGGACCAATGGAGGGACTACTCCGGACTCGAGGTCGATCGGGGTCCCTATGTCGCCAATCGCATGGCCGCTGCCTCGTTCGAGTTCCGCCGCAAGCTCTCCAAGATCGGGGGGCCTGTGGAGTCGGAGTGGGAGATGCCACCGCATGTCGTCAACGCCTACTACCACCCGCTCCACAACGAGATCGTGTTCCCGGCGGGGATCCTGCAGCCGCCGTTCTTCAATGCGGAAGCCGACGACGCGGTGAACTACGGAGGGATCGGCTCGGTGATCGGTCACGAGATCACCCACGGTTTCGACGACCAGGGCTCGAAGTTCGATCCCGATGGCAATCTGCGCAACTGGTGGACGGATGCCGATCGCACCGAGTTCGATGGGCGAGCGGAGAAGCTCGTTGCGCAATTCGACACGTTCGTGGTACTCGAGGGGCTCACCGTGAACGGCCGACTCACGCTGGGCGAGAACATCGCGGACCTCGGTGGCGTCGCCGTCTCCTTCGACGCACTGCGCCTGGCGCTTGGTGATCGAGACCTCGAGCTGATCGATGGCTTCACGCCTGAGCAACGGTTCTTCTTGAGCTACGCCACCGCCTGGCGGTCGAACTACACCGACGAGTACCTGCGTCTGATCACCACGACAGATCCCCATTCACCAGGCCACCACCGGGTGAACGGACCCCTGGCCAACTTCGCACCGTTCCACGAGGCCTTCGGTATCGAACAAGGCGATGAGATGTTCCTCGACAAGGACGACATCGTCGAGATCTGGTGACGGGGATCGGCGTCCGGGAGGGCAGAGCTCCGCCGGACGCTAGGAGGCTGCAGCGGGAAGGCTGAGCTCGAAGACGCTCAGCCCGTCCTGGACGCTGTAGACGAGGTCACCGCGCATCATCCGGGCGAGATGTCTGCTCACGCTCAAGCCGAGCCCAACGCCGCCGTCCGTGTTGTCTTCATGGGCCCGACGGTATGGCGCGAAGATCGATTCCCACTCCGTAGAGGGCAAACCGGGCCCTCGATCGCGAACTTGCATCCTCACCGTCGATGAGCCGTTGCCGACCACGATGTCGATGGGCTCTGACCCGTAGCGGCGGGCGTTGGTCAGCAGGTTCCGCAGGATCTGGCGCACCCGGAACGGGTCTCCGATCGCCTCACCGCAGTTCGGATGGACTTCCAATTCGGGCACACGCCCCGGCCAGACCTCGAGCACGTCGCGGCACGCTTCGGCGATGTCGATCTGCTCGGAGCGGACCGTCAGTACGCCACCGTCGGCCGTGGCAGCCGCAAGGAGGTCTTCGATGAGCTCGGCCATCTCCCTGCTCTGGCGGGCGATGACCCGCAACAGATCGGCGCGTTCTTCTCCGTCGATGTCTTGACGCTCGTCGAGCTCCTCGGCGAAGCCGACGACGGCGGTGAGTGGTGTGCGCAATTCGTGGCTGACGGATCGAACGAGCTCGTCCTTGGACCGGACCAGGCGCTCGAGATGCTCTTGAATCAACCGCTTGTCGGTGACATCGACCAGCTGGGCCAGTATGAGTGGCCCCTCGGTCGGGGTGTGGAGCTTGGTCATGTGGGCGAGCACGGTGACCTCGCCTGTCAACGTGCGAAGCCTCGTCTCGGAGCGGTGCTCACCTGTCCTGCCGGCGAGCAGGTCCCCGATTGCATGCTCCAGGGATGGGCGATCTTCGGGAACCGCGAGATCCACGATGGGCAGCGCCTGCAGCTCCTCCCGGCTCATGTCGAGCATGGCGCACAGCGCCGGGTTGACCGCATCGGCGCGCCCGTCTCTGGCCCGGAGCAGCATGCCCACGGGGGAGTGTTCGAACACCTTCCGGAAACGTTCTTCGGAAGCGCGAAGTCTGTCCTCGGCCCTTCTGTGCTCTGTGATGTCGGTGATGATGCCTTCGAGGTACCGGGGGCCCGCCTCTTCGCGGACCGCATGGGACTCCACCCGCGCCCACAACACCGTGCCATCTCGCCTGCGCAGGCGCACCTCGTGACTGGGCGGCATGACGTCCGCCTCGAACATCTCGATGACGCTCGTGCGGTCGCTTGGATCGGCGTACAGCTGCGCCGCGTTGACGCGCTGGAGCTGGGCCACGGATTCGTACCCGAGAAGGTCGGCGAGCGCCGGGTTCGCCATCATGACGCGACCGTCCAGCGCGGTGCGGAAGATGGCGACGGGAAGCCGGGATACGATGGTGGAGAACTCGCGACGTTCTGCCATCCCCATGTGCCCGACCCCAGCTACCGGCTACTCGTCTTCGACCTTGGCCCCGTAGAACATGCGGCGGATTCGCGCTTCGACCTCTGCCGCCTCGGTCTCGTCGTATTCGTAGCTGTACGAGTCGAGGCGCCGCATCCGCTCCTCCATGGTGACGGAATAGCCGGCTTTGCGGTCTTCGGCGTCTTCGTCGCCGTTGAGTTGAGGGGCGTCCATGTCGAACTCGCGCTCCTCAGACTCCCTCTTGTTCCGCCGTAGGAAACCCATATGTTCCTATCGGCACCACAGGTGCGAGGCCTGAGCCGTCGTGTGAGATTGAGTCGATCGACCCATGCTCTGCCGGTCCGGTGCAGCCGGCGCCGCGTGTGGAGCACACGGATGCTCGCCACGTAGAGGGTCGCAAAGATGAACTGAACGACCAGGACGTCGACCCAGCTTGCGGGCGGCGCGCTCGCCACATAGGCAAATACGCCGATGAGCCCCAGTGCCACGGCGATGGAGGCGATAGCGAGACGATCTGCGATGCTCATCGAAGCTCCTCCGGACGGCCACTCGGTGTCGGGCCATCTTGGGAGACGGGAGCCGTATGCACCAGAATGGTTCATGTGGCTTCCGGAATGACTAGTCCCGGAGGGGACGCGGCATGAGCGATCTGGACCGTGCCGTCGACCGTGCCCGCGCACTCCTCACGGTTGCTCTGACGCCCGCCGGCTTCGTCGCCTCGCCCTCAACCGACCACTACCGGGCGTTGTGGGCACGGGATGCTGCCGTTGCGTGTCTCGGGGCCTCCCGCTCCGGCGACCCCGCTCTGATCGAAGGGGTCGAATCCACGCTTCGCACGCTGTCCCGGCTCGCCTCGGCGCACGGCCAGGTCCCGGATGCGTATTGGCCTGATAGGGGCTATTGGGACTGGGGTGAGAACGGAACCACGGATGCCACTGCGTTGCTCGTGGTCGCCCTCGCCGAACATGTCGCTGCGACCGGCCGTAGCGACATCGCCGACGAGTTGTGGAGCGCCGTCGTCCGGGCGATCCGGTGGCTCGAACACCAGGATGTGACCGGCACCCACCTGGTGACCTCGCCGGCCGGCGGCGACTGGATGGACTCGAGCCTGAACCGCTCCGGGCGGGTCTTCCACGTCAACGTTCTCTTCCACTGGGCTGCGCTCTCCGCACAGCGTCTCGCACGGTGGCTCGGGGCCGAGCAGCCGGTCGATCCGGCGCCGATCGCCCAGTCGATCGACGGTCTGTTCTGGCCGCGCCCGGGGTCAGACCTCGCCTCGCTCCACGGGCCATACCCGGCGGGCGCCATCGTCGAGTTCCCCCATCCACTTGCAGCCGGCGAGCATGCCGCGCTGGCTCGTGCGGATCGACGGCATTACCTGGCATCGGTGTCGTATGGTCGGTTCGTCGACCGCTGCGACGTGCTCGCGCACTGTCTCGCCATCGCATCCGGCTTGACCGACGGCGACCGCGCCGCGACGGTGCTCGACCACCTCGATGCAACATCGTGCGACGTCCCATTCCCGAGCCGGACCTGGCCGCAGCCGTTTCACCCCGATGATCCGTCCGGGTTGCTCGATGCTCACGCAGACCGGCTCCAGGACGCGAGGTGGCGGAATCCTCCCGGGTCGTATCACAACGGTGCCGTGTGGCCGTACATCGGTGGCGCTCATGTCGTGGCGGCCGTCGCCGCCGGCCGGCGCCGGCGTGCCCGCGAACTCCTCGAAGGCGTCGTAGCGGCCAACCGGCTCGGCGGCTGGGGCTTCCACGAATGGATCGAGGTGCCATCGGGTGAAGCCCGCGGTGCTCGCGATCAGGTCTGGAACGCCGGGGCACTTCTCTGGGCTCAATCCCTGGTCGGGGGAGGCTGATCGATCCGGCCGACGGCCGCCAGTGCCGCCCAGGTCTGCGGCACTGCGCCACACGCCCGTCCCGTTTCGGGGTTCCACAGTTCGGCGAACCCGGAGGCCATCGCACCGCGGCGCGACATGACGGCGACTTCGTCTGCCAGTGACGTCTGGGACCAGCGTTCGGCGGCAATCCTGACCAGGTGGTTCATCTGAGGCCAGGCGGCGCCGCGCCAGTACTGCCCCGGCCGATAGAGCTCGTCGGACCTGGCCACGTAGGCGAGCCCGTACGGGGCTGAGAATCGACTCCGGTCGGCACACTGGTCGAGGGCCCGCGCCGCCTTCGCTTCGTCGGCCGTGCACAGGGCAGGGAGGACGCCGTCGAGCGTGGGAGCCGCCGTCGAATCGCCGGACCCGACCAGGGCGAGATCCGACCAGAGCCCCTGCCCCTCGTCCCACAGCAGGTCATCGATGGTCATGGCCAGCGCCCCGGCTCGTTCGAGCCACAGCGCGTCTCCGGTGACGGAGTGCAACTCCCTCATCCCGTGCGTTGCAATGGCGTTGAAGCCGGCGGGCGCGGCGACGAAGTCCCGGTTGGCGACCGCCTCGCCCGTTGCCGCGAACTGGGTCGCGTTGACCGCTTCGAGATCGAACGCGGTCCACAGGGGTCTGTTCCATTCCGTCGAGCCGACCCAGGTGTCCCACCGCGGCGAGTCGTCGCATCCGGCCTCCCACGGATGGAAAATGACGAGCAAGCCGTCTTCGGTGCGTCGTTCCCTCCAGAGGTACTCGTAGGCAGCTTCGACGTGAGCGACGAGGGACCGGGGTAACGGCATGCCACTACGTGCGAGCGTTGCCAGTGCGTGTCCGTACACCGCGGGCTGGGTGTACCCCGAGGCATGCTCGAGCGGGCCTCTGGATTGCGAAGGAGACTCATACCGCATGTGGGGCACGAATCCCGAGTCGTGTTGAGCGGTGAACACGGCTTCGAGCTCGCGGACGGCTCGTTGGTCGCCGAATGCCGCCCACGCGATCGAGTGGAAGCAGCTGTCCCACAGCCACAGGTGGGGGTAGACCTCTCGGTGGGGGAAGCAGTAGCCGCGGTCGTCGTCCCAGGCCGTCTCGAGCACCTTTGCAGCCTCGCCGCGGACGTCATCGATCGAGACGGTGGCGGTGTCGGCACTCATCGTCGCCGGTCCTCGCCGACCGGGAGCCGACGCTGCACCGACCTTCTCTGCTCGGGACGAGACGGACGGTCGTGGTCGACGGCGAACGAGGTGGCCGCAATGGCCCGAACCACCATCACCGCCCGGATCGAGGAACCCCGTCCGCAGCGGTTCGATGCAGCCGGCTTCTCGTTGGGAACAGCAGTGTTTGCGTCGGGTGGCATGCCGACGGCGAGCGTTGGGCTGGCTCCCATCGGCATCCCGGCCATCCTCGTCTCGCTTCCACTCGTGCCCGAACCTAATCGGCGCCGGAACCCGGACTGCGCATGACCTTCGCTCGACCACCATCGGTAGCGGTCTGCTCGATAGCTCGCTAGTCCCATGGGACGGCGGCGGTCCCAGGCCATACACTGGGCACGAGTCGTCGACGGGAGGCCGCAGTGGAGGAGATGTCGATCACCGACATCACGACGAGGCGCTTTACAACGGGTCGTCGGGGCTACGACCGTCATGAGGTCGATGCCTTCATGAGCCGTGTCGCCGGGGCCTTGCAGAACGAGCGCGAAGAGCTGCGTGCTGCGCTACGCCGCATCGAGGAGCTCGAGGAGCGTCTCCAGTCGGCTCGCCACGAAGCTGCCCGTGGCCCGGAAGCAATGCTGCACGCCAGCGAGATGAAACAGCGGCTCCTCGAGGACGCTACCGAGCGCGCCGTGCAGATCTTGCGGGCCGGGTATGAGGCAACCTTGACCGACGAGGAGGAGATCGCACGCATGGTCGACGCCGAGCGGGTCGAGCTGGTGGCGATCTGGGACACCGACGAAGACGGAACTCCGCTTCTCGACGTACCTTCCGACGAGACCCGTTATCACAGGCGTTCGGCCCACCTGCCGCCGATCGGGGACACGACGAAGGTCTTTGACGCCCTCGCCGAGCTGCGTTCGCGGGGTCTGCGCAACTCGTAGGGCTATGCCACCGAGATCATCGCAACGGCGGTGATTGCTGTCGCCAGTCCCACGACTCGCGCCGGTGAAAGCCGTTCCTCGAGGACCACTCTGGCGAGCACAACGGTCGCCGCCGGGAACAGCGCCGCAAGCACCGCAATCAGGGCAAGCGGGCCCTCTCGAGCGGCGAGAATGAAGATCCCGTTTCCGATTATCCCGAGCGAGCCCGCTGCCATCACGGGTCTGAGAACGTCGCTCCCGACACGCAGCGTCTTCTGCGTCGCCGCTGCAAGCAGCGCCAGGATCCCGATTCCGGCCAGGCGGGTGGGGATCAATGGCCAGAACCCGGCGTCTGCCGAGAGTTGTGCGAACCCCACCAGCAGGCCGCCGAACCCGATCCCGGTCAGCAGGCCATAGAAGACCCCGTTTGCCACCGTGCCGCGGTGTTCGTCGCCTGCCGTCTGGCTGAGCAGCCAGATCGCGATCAATCCGACGAAGCCGCCTGCGATCTCGAGCCCTGCCAGCCGGTCTCCGGTGGCAAGCCCCACACCGGCCGGGAAGACTGCGGTGCCGATTGCCGAGATCGGGGCAACGATCGCGATGCGGCTCGTCGCCATGCCCCGGTAGAAGGTGAGGAGGCCGAGACCGCCGAACACGCCGGCGCCCAGGCCCCATCCGATGTCTCCGATCGTGGGATCGCCGCCCACGACGGGGGCAATCGCCGCAGCGACCGCGAGTCCCACTGCCTGGGACGTGAAGGCGACGGCAACGACGGGGCCCCGACGGGAGGCCACGCCACCGAAGAAGTCGCCGACACCCCAGGTGACCGCCGCCGCGAGCGCGAGTACGACTGCCATGGAGCGGCGAGGCTACAGCTCGATGCGGTGACGACGCCAGGCCATCCAGTACCCGGACAGGCGCCCTAGGAAGAGCTCGGGATCCTCGAGGTAGATGCGCCGCCCGATATCGAATGCGCGCCTCCGCAAACGAAAGCGGCGCCGCTCCAGTTCGAGCACCATGGTGTGTTGGGCCGCTTCGTCGACCAGTGGCGAAGGTGGCGTCGTGATCCGCCACGCCAGGTCGCCGAGCGCTCTCTCCGTTGAGAGCGTCTCGTCGAGCATTTCGAGCGTGGCGATGAGACCACCGAGCACCTCCGGCCAGGCCAGGTGTATCAGTTCGACCTGGTGTCTCAGGTAGCGGGCTTCCCCACGCCAGTGCACGAGCTGCTGGGGGAGCGGCTTGTCGAGGGCCTCTTCGAACGCCCGCTTGCCGAATCGGTAGCTCTCCTCGAGCCCGCCACCGATCGACGAGAACGCATCCGGGATCGGCACTCTGCTCCTCGTCTCGTCCGTCAGTCCCGGATGCACGGGCCAGGAGGCGAAGCGGGATCGGCTGGTCGACACGGTCATCACGAGATCCGTCGTGTACTGGCGGTTGGCCAGCGTCCTGGCCAGGACGAGGTCGTGTTCGTCGGCGAGTGTCGAAGTCAGCTCGGCCGCAACCACTTCACCGAGCATCGCAGGTCCTGCTGCGGTCGCATGGCTCAGACGCGAAGCCGCAGTCGATGCCTCATCGAAGGCATCGAGGGCATATGCCAGCACTGCGTCCTCGGTGCGGAACACGTCCTCGCCGATCCAGGTGCGGACGACCCTCAATACCGCCCTCGTTCGCTCGAGGGCAATCGAGATGGCACGGTGGTCACCGCCTTCGATGGCAGCGCTGCGGAGACCGGCCACGGCCGAATCGAGCTGATGAAGGGTGATCCGCCGGAGGCCGAGCGGGAGCGGCTCGTCCCCGATGAGCTGGAGGGGCAACTCCTCGCGGCCGACCACCGCCGGCGGAGTGTGAGCCGTGTCGATTGAAGGCTGCTCGGGATCGCTGAGGTCGACGCGGATCCACATTTCGTTTGTGTCTGAATCAGAAGCCGCACCGACACCGGGTGGAGGCGGCGCTTCCCGGCGCAGGTCCACGACGGCTGCTTCTACGGCGATTGGGGGATACGGTGGTCGGGTCACTGTTGCATGGCTCCACGTCGAGGATACCGAGGGCGGCAACTGGTCATCAGGGATGGCCCAGGGTGGGTCAGCGCCTCCGGGGGCGGACTCCACCCGCTGAGGCGGTGGCCGCCCTACGCTGGTCGGAATGGCCGTTCTCGATGTTCTGTTCGCCGGCTACGTCGGGGCTCGCGTCGCCGGCACCGTCAGCCTCGTTCGCGCCGGAGACGTCGTCGCGATCGTCGATCCGGGGATGGTCCCCGACCGCAGCGTCATCCTCGATCCTCTTGCCGAGCGCGGAGTGAGCGCAGCGTCGGTGACCGACGTGGTGCTCTCGCACCATCATCCCGACCACTCGGTGAACGTCGCTCTCTTCCCCAACGCTCGAGTGCACGACCACTGGGCGATCTACCATCGCGACATCTGGGAGGCGCGGGCAGCGGAAGGCTACGTACTCGCACCGGGGGTGACCTTGCTCGAGACGCCCGGTCATACCCCGCAGGACATCACCACGCTCGTCGAGACCGACGAAGGCGTCGCTGCACTCACCCACCTCTGGTGGCACGAAACTGCGGAATCCGACCCGCTCGCCACGGACGTTGCCGAGCTCCACCGCCAGCGAGCCCGAGTTCTCGAGCTCGCCGTACGGATCGTGCCCGGCCACGGTGACGCGTTTGCCGTGAGCGAAGCAACGCATCCCTGACGCATTGACGTCTCCCGTCGTGTGAGATATCGTTGGTTTACGTTCGTACAGCGAGGAATGAGTGCGCAAGGCGATGGCGACTGTGGTGTTGCTCGGCGTTGCGTTGGTGGGTGCGCTGCTGCAGCCGTCTGGTGATCCGGAGGAACCGACTCCGGTGGTCGCCGCGGCAGCTCCGATCCGCGAGGTGAGCGAGCCGACGACCATCCCCTCCGAGCTGGTGGCCACACCTCCTTTGCCCACGACCGTCGCCCGTCCTCCCGATCGCATGGAGGAGCTCCACGCCATGGCCCATGCCGCGTATGTCGGTTGGTTCGACGCGATCTACCGGTCCGATCCGGAATCCCTGGCACGCTGGGTCGCCACCGCAGGTCTGGTGGAGGCAGGACATGTCGCCATGGCTGGAGGCACGATCGCATTCACGAATCCCCCTACCGAGGAGCTGGTCGCGCTCACCGTCGACGAAGTCCTCCGTGACAGCCCGTGGTGTGTCGTGCTGCGGACGACGGATGACGTGAGTCGCTTCATCGACGCTGCGGTGCCGTCGCGCTCGGTGATCACCGTCTATTGGCCCGACAAAGAGGGTCGTTTGCGCATGGCGACACGGTGGGGAGCGGGAACTCCAGCCACCGTGTGGTCGGCGGACTGCGCACGGCGACCACCCCGGTCTGTCTCGTGAGGAGCGTCTTCGTGGCGATCGTCCTGGCGGTGTCCGGCATCGTCGGCTCGGTCCCGGTGAGCGCTGCGGAGTCATATGTCTGCTGGGCGGAGACTCGATTCGATGCGGACGTCGGTCTCCCCAGGGATGTGCTCGTATGCAGGATCGCCGGCAGTGACCTGGTGGTGTTCGACCACCCGTCAGACGTGCCGCTGGTGCTCCATCCTGCGGTCGCCAGGGATGCGACCGGTTCCTGCTGGCATTGGCGCAGCGTCTTCACCGGATGGGTCGTCGTCGGCGTCGTGGAGTCCGGGCTCGTGCTTCGCTCCGAGCGATCCGGCGGGGCACTCCTGTACGACGCCACTTTCGAGCGATGTGAGGGCGAGCCCGTCGGCGATGTGACCTCGATCGAGCTCGTCTGGCGGGTCGTGAGGCGGTACCCCGCCCCCGTGCCCGACGTGGTCGTCGATCCACCGCTGAGCGTGACCGGTCTCGACACCTATGTCGCCACCAGCCCTCCGGAGTCGCTCTCGGATTCGATCGTTTCGCCAATCACGGGACGTCGCATCTCGGTCGTCCTCGAGGTGCCGAGGGTCACGGTGGACTGGGGAGACGGCACCGTCGACGGAGTCGCAGCCGAGTCGCTCCATCGGCTCGGTGGTCACCCCGATGGGTCGATGCGCCACATCTACGACACACGGGGCCTCTACTCCGTCGTGGTGACATACGAACGCACGGCACGGTGGCGTGTCGAGGACGGTCCGTGGCAGGTGCTCGCGATCGACCCCGCCTCTCGGGTGGTTCCGCTGCGTGTCGACGAGCTCGTGGCGCGCAGGGTCGGTTGAGCTCGGACGGCTCATCCGACAGCGACGAGCCCGACTGCCAGCAGGGCGAGGACGAGGCCGAGAATCCGACGTGGCCCGAGGCGTTCGCCGAGGACGACCCTGGCGAGCACCACGGTGGCGGCGGGGAACATCGCAGCCAGCACGGACACGACGGCAAGTGAACCCCGGTTCGTAGCGAGGATGAAGCTGCCGTTGCCGATCACCGTGAGAACGCCGGCGGCAGCGACGGCCGGTATCGAGCCTCGGACGGGGGTGAGTTCGGCTCCGGCGAGCATGCCGATGAGCAAGAGCACGAGACCGCCGGCGAGGCGGGCCGGGACGAGCGGCCATGCTCCGGATTCCGGGCCGACGAGGCTGAGGAAGATGAGCAACGCACCAAACCCGAGGCCGGCGCCGAGCCCGTAGGCGACACCGGCGCCCGTGCTCGTGGCCTTCGTACCGGGATTGGGGGAGCGGCTGATGGTCCAGATGGCAACGAACCCGAAGATGAGGCCCGCTGCCTGCGCCCCGCTGGGGCGATCGCCGCGGGCGAGTGCATAGATCACAGGCCATCCGGCAGCGCCGATGGCGGCGATGGGCGAGACGATTGCGATACGACTCGCGGCGAAGCCGCGGTAGAGGGCAAGCACGGCGAGTCCGCCGGCGACGCCGGCGGCGCCACCCCACCACAAGTCGGCAGCGATCGGAGAACCGGCGACGAAGAGCGACAGGAGCGCGGCCGCAGCGACGCCGAAGAGGTTGTTGCCGATGGCCACGGCGAGCGGACGCCCGGCCCTGCTGGCAAGCCCGCCGAAGAAGTCGCCCGCACCCGAGAAGAGCGCGGCGAGCACACCGAGGAGAACCGCCAACGCTCAGCCGTCGATCGGGCCCTGGAGACCGGTGATGGCTTCCCGGAATCCGGGCAATGGAACCTGCCCGCCGGCCGCCAAGGACCTGGCGTCGCTCGAGCGCTTCAACCTGCAGG
>CAJHYC010000128.1_pt1 | contig 13716 bp, 15 predicted proteins | sample 9198751 | NCBI WGS metagenome assembly CAJHYC01 (sample SAMEA7708362, study PRJEB35096) | sediment metagenome | biome: marine neritic benthic zone biome [ENVO:01000025]; feature: sediment [ENVO:00002007]; material: shallow marine sediment [ENVO:03000034] sea grass bed [ENVO_01000059] ... | reverse complement strand
TGAAACTCGTCGGTGGGATTAACCGCCTCGCGTTCGATCTCCGAGACCCCGCCGAAGATGAAGAGACGGATCCTCCGTACCGGAAGTCCCCTGCGCTCTGCGAGCAGCGAATGGCTCAGTTCATGTGCCAGCACGCTGCCGAGGAACAGCAGCCCACCCACCGCAGCGGCCCCGAGCAGCGATTCAGGCGTCGATCCCGGCGCTGCTCGACGCAGGTCGACGTAGAGGGAGGCGACGAGCAGGAGCGCCAGCAGGACGAGCGAGACGTCTGCGACGATCTCGATACCGGAGATCCTGCCGATGCGGAACTCGCGCTTCACGAAGCAGCCTCAGGCACCGAGACGTAGGCCCGGATCCACCTCGGACCGCCACGTCGTGATCTCACCCGCTGTGACACGGCGTGCTGCGGCCGCCGCAATCATCGCCCCGTTGTCCGTGCACAGCGCCGGCGAGGGGACGAAGAGGGACACGTCGCGGGCGGTTGCCTCTTGTTCGAGCCTGGCGCGCAGTCTGCGGTTGTCGAGCACTCCGCCACCACCTGCCACCGCCTTCGCCCCGGTGTGCTCGACGGCGTTGAAGGTCTTCTCGACGAGCACGTCGACGATCGCCTCCTGAATGGACGCAGCGACATCGGGGAGAGGCGGCACCGTCCCCTCCGCCTTGGCTTTCTGGAGCGCGGTCACGACCGAGGTCTTCAGACCGCTGAAAGAAAGGTCGAACGGCCGGTCACGAAGCGCCCTCGGGAAGGCCATTGCCCCGGGGTCTCCTCCGTCCGACGCCTGATCGATGGCAGGACCCCCGGGATAGCCGAGGCCCATGAACCGGGCCAGCTTGTCGAACGCCTCGCCGGAGGCGTCGTCGATCGTCTGGCCGAGCACCGCGTACTCGCCCCACGCCGTCACATGAACGATCTGGCTGTGTCCGCCGGAAGCCAGGAGCACGACAGCAGGAGGCTCGTAGCCGGCGTGCTCCAGCCTCGGTGCGAACAGGTGCCCCTCCATGTGGTCGACACCGATGAACGGGCGGCCCAGGCTCCAGGCGAGCGCCTTGCCAAACGAGAAGCCGACCATGAGCGCACCGGCGAGACCCGGCCCCTGGGTGGCCGCCACCGCATCGAGCTCGTCACTGTGCACCCCGGCCCTGCTCAGGGCGAGGTGCACCAGCGGACGGATTGATTCGACATGGGCCCTCGCCGCGACCTCGGGCACCACGCCGCCGAACCTGGCATGCGCCTCCGTCTGCGAGGCGAGCACGCTCGACCGAACCGTGAAGCCCTCTACAACGGCGACGCCGGTCTCGTCACAACTGGTTTCGATGCCGAGGATCAGCGGGTCACTCATCTGGGTCCTCCAGGCGTGCCCGGATCTCCTCGATCCTGATCACGTAGTCATCGTCATCGATGTCGGTGGCCCACATGACGAGCGCATCCTCATCCCGGTAGTAGTTCTTCCGCAACCCAACGGGCGCAAAGCCGAAGCGCTCATACAGCCGGCGGGCAACATCGTTCGACACACGAACCTCCAGCGTGAGGTGCTTGGAGCCGGCGGCCAGGGCGCGGTCGACCAGGTCGAGCATCAGGCGTGTCCCCAGCCGCGTCCGGCGTGCCTCCGGTTCCACGGCGAGGGTCGTGATGTGTGCGTCCTCCTCGACGATTAGGAGGCCTGCATAGCCGACGATCTCGCCGTCATCGACGGCAACCACGTAGCGACGGTTTGCCAGGGCCAGCTCGTCGTAGAACGTACGAGCGGACCACGGTTGCGGATAGACGGCGCGCTCGAGCATGGCAACGGCACCGATGTCGCGGTGCGTCATCTCTCGCAGCGTCGGTCCCCTGGTCATGAGGCGGCTCCGGGCCACATCCCCTCCTCACGAAAGTCGCTCCAGTTGATCGCTGCGTCCGGCTCCCGCAAGTAGAGGGGTCGCACCTCTTCCGGGCTGGCGAAATCGTCGTGCTCGGCGCGCATGCGGGCGATCTCCAGGACCACTTCCGCAGATGGAAAGCGGGGTCGACCCATCTTCGTCTGGTGACTGCCCGTGAAAAGGGCCTCGGGCAGCACCGGCCAATCGCCGACGAGCAGCGCCTCGGTGCCGTGTGCGTCGATCATCCCGCGCAACTCTTCCAGACTCACGATCTCTGCAGGGCCGTCCCTGACGACACCTCCCGGCACCGGCGTGAACGGCGCTGTAGCCACCTCACCCCTGCGTACATCGACGATCGGCCAGATCGTGCGCCGCCCGGTCGCCGCTCGCAGCGCGAGGACGCTCAGCGCGCCGACGGTCACGATGGGGACGCCCACCGCAGCCGCAATTCCCTGAGCCGCCGAGATCCCGGCTCGGAGACCGGTGTATGGACCGGGTCCCACGTCCACGGCGATCGCGTCCAGGTCACCGGGCAGCCACCCGGCGCGCTCGAAGCAGAAGTCGATGGCGGGGACCAGGAACCCGACGTGGCCGCGACGGTCGACCTGGACGGACATGGCAACGAGCCCGCCGTCATCGCCCAACGCGACGGAGCTGGCCTGCGTGGCCGTCTCGATGGCGAGGATCTTCATGTGGTCAACTCCTGAAGCGGCCGTGTCTTCCATGTCCCCTGTGGCCGCAACACGATGTCGCGAGAGGCGTTTTCGTTGATCGTCATCTCGATGACGAGGTGATCTTCGGGAACACCGGCTTCTATGACATTGCCCCACTCGACGATGAGCACGCCGTCGCTCGCCGACTCGGGCAGCTCGAGATCGTCGAGCTCTCCGGTCGACCCCAGGCGGTAGACGTCGGCGTGCACCACGGGAATGAACCCCTCATAGCTGCGAACGAGCACGAAGCTCGGACTCGTCACCTGCTCCGAGACACCGAGTCCTTCTGCGATACCGGCGGCGAGCACCGTCTTGCCGGCGCCGAGCCGTCCGCTGAGCAGAACGACGTCCCCGGGACGCAGAAAGCCTGCGAGTCTCCGGCCGAGCGCCAGTGTGTCGGCAGGCGTGGAACTGTGGATCCCGATCATTTTGTACCAGTCTGGCCGATCACGGCGAGTGTGCGTGTCACCCGAACAGCCCCAGCTGCTCCGCCTCGGTGACGTCGGCTTCCGCTCGATCGGTCGGCTCTGAAGCATGCGGAGCGGTCTCGAGAGCGATCTCACCCGAAATGACATCGTTGACCAGACCGAAGTCGTACCGCATCTCCTCGAGCACCCTCGCACTTCCCCGCAATGCCGCCGCCGGGTGAAACGTGGGCACGAGAAACCTCCCCCACCAGGGGTATGCCTGACCGCGCAGGCGGGTGATGCCGGTTTCGGTCCCCAGCAGGAGCTTGGAGGCGAAATTGCCCAGCGTGACGACCACTTTCGGGTCGACGAGCACCAGCTGCCTGCGGAGATAGCCCTTGCAGGCGTCGATCTCGTCGGGACGCGGGTCACGGTTCTTCGGCGGCCGGCACTTCACGACGTTGGCGATGTAGACGTCGTCCCGGGTGAGCCCGATCTCGCCGAGGAGTCGTTCGAGCAGGTTCCCCGAAGGCCCGACGAACGGCAGGCCCTGTTCGTCTTCTCTCTGACCGGGGCCCTCCCCCACGAAGACGACATCGGCATCGGGATGACCAGCACCGAAGACGACATTGGTCCTCCCCTCGTGGAGGCGACACGACACACAGCCTGCCGCAACAGCGGCCAGCTCGGCGAGCTGTGCGCCACGCACCTCCGCCGGCGGTTGGCGATCGGTCATGGTGCGCCTCCGCCGCCCTCCCGGAGGCGACTCGCCATCGCCGCCTGGAGCTCGTCCATCGGCCCGGCATGCTCGACGCCTGCAACGATCGCCCGGGCAGTAGCGACGAACGCTGCCTCGCCCAGCGCATCGAGATCGGCGGCGACGTCGCCACACGAAACCGCGAATGCAGCGTCGCCGTCGTAGCGAGTGTGCCCGGGCCTGATGCAGGCTGCCAGCGCATCATGGGCTCGCACGGTGAGGCGCATCAGCTCCGTCCTCGAAAGACGGGCGTCCGTCGCCAGAGCGATGAGGGTCGTGTTCTGCAGCGACCGCACCGGAGATGGCATCGGCTTGACCTCAGGCTCAGGGGAGCCACCGGTGAGCGGCGCCGCTTCGAGGTCGAAGACGTCCCCCACGGCGTTCACCACGACGAGCGCTCCAACCGAAGCAGCCCCGGCACGGACCATTGCCGATCCGACGCCGCCCTTCCTGGCATGCTCGAAACCCCTCCACTTGGCGACCGTGGTCCCCGTGCCGGCGCCCACCGAGCCCAACTCGACGGGTTCCGAGCTCGCCGCCAGATATGCCGACTCGCCCGCCTCCGGCCCCGGTCTCGAACCGGCAACCGCGGAGAAGTCGAAGACGATCGCAGCGGGCACGATGGGCACCCGCAGCCCTCCACCTGTGAGGTGCCCCCTCCCGTCCCTCTCGAGACTGCGCACGACACCGTCCGCGGCAGCGAGACCGAAGGCGCTTCCTCCTGCGAAGACGAGCGCCTGGATCATCTCCACCTTCATGCCGGGAGCAAGCGCACCGAGCTCCCTGGTCCCCGGTGCGGCTCCGCGGATCTCGCCCGCAGCCACGTTGGGCTCGGGAAACAGGATGACCGTGACACCAGTGTGGGCTTGGGCATCGGTGTAGTGGCCGACCTGGACACCTGCAACGGCTGTGATCGTTTCGTTCTCGATCACGAGGCACCCACGTAGCGGCGTGGCAACCGCGGACCGAAGTCGCACACGATCTCGTAGTTGATGGTGTCGAGCCATCCCGCCCAGTCCTCGGCCGTGATGGCCTCGTCGCCCTGGGCTCCCATGAGGACCACTTCGTCGCCGGGTTCCACGAGATCGCTGCCGACGTCGATCACGATCTGGTCCATGGTGACCGTCCCGGCATGCGGATACCGCCGCCCCCTGATCAGCACCTGACCACCGACCTCGGAGAGCCGCCTCGCCACACCGTCGGCGTAGCCGATCGGTACGGTTGCCACGGTGCCCGCCTCCGGCATGGGTCGGACCCTCCCGTACGACGGTCGTTCGCCGGCGTCCACGTGGCGCACCATCGCCACCCGGGACACGACGCGCATCGCCGGGCGCAGCGAGATCCCGGCGCCGACGTGGGCTGCGGGGCGCATCCCGTAGATTCCGAGTCCCACACGGACCATGTCGTACCGGGTCTCCGGGTGATCGAGAGCCGCCGCCGTATTCGCCGCATGCACCATCGGGATGTCGATCCCCTCCGCGCCGAGCGCAGCATGGAAGTCTCCGAGAAGACGCGACTGATGCTCCGTGAACTCGGCATCGTCCTCGGACACCGCATAGTGCGTCCATACCGCACCCACGGTGACACGCGGATCCTCAGCTGCCTGCCGCACCAGGTCCAATGCGTCCGGAGTCTCGGCTCCGACCCGGTGCATGCCGGTGTTCAGCTTGATATGCACCGCACACGGTCCCCGCCCCGCCGTCTGTGCAGCAAGTGCAACCGCCCCGAGAAACGGCGACGTATAGACCGAGGGGGTCAGGTCCAACCCGATGAGCCGCGCCGCGTCTGCGGGCGGCGGCTCCGAGAGAAGCAGGATGGGGGCATCGACGCCGGCGTCGCGAAGACGTGCCCCTTCTTCGACCAGCGCCACTGCCAGCCACGCGGCGCCGCCGTCGAGCGCAGCCCTCGCCACCGGTACGTCGCCGTGACCGTAGCCATCGGCTTTGACTACGGCGCACAGCGCCGCCGGCGCCACCTCGGCGGCGATGGCCGCGGCGTTGGAGCGGACGGCATCGAGATCGACCTCGATCCACGACGGTCTCACCAGGCGTATTCCCCGACGACGGCTGACAGTTTCTCGGCAGTGACGCTACCCGTTGCCGCTAGATCGGCCGCCGCGAGACCATGCCGGTAGGCGGCCGAACGTGCCGCCACTTCGGCGTCGAGCTCTCGTGACCACAGGGCCCCTGCCATGCCTGCGAGGACATCTCCCGTACCGATCGTTGCGAGCTCCCGACCGCCCCTGTTCACGACCCAACGCTCTTCTCCGAGCACGAACGTAGGGCTCCCCTTGAGCAGCACGACGATCCCTGCATGGTCGGCGAGGCTCGCCGCCGCCACATGACCGGGAGCCTCGCCCGTGAGTCGCTCGAACTCACCACCGTGAGGCGTGATCATCGTGCCATGGCGTCGGGCGGCGAGAGCGGCGGTCCCGTCGAGCGCGTTGATCCCATCGGCGTCGAGCAGGACCCGTCCTGCGTGAGCTGCGAGCAACTCCACAACGAATTCGGGGCCGACGTCCCCAATCCCGGGGCCGAGAATCATGACATCGAACCGCTCGGCGTGAGCCAGCACGTCCTTGGCGTCCTCGGCGCTGAATACGTCGCCGGACCCGATCGGGCGCGTCATCAGCCCGGGCCCCGACGCCGCGATCGCATCGACCACCCCCCCGGGGCACGCGACCGCAACAGCACCTGCGCCCATTTCGAGCGCGCTCTGTGCTGCGAGTACCGGCGCCCCAGTGATCCCGGGCGCGCCTCCCGCGACCAAAACGCTGCCCGCCGACCACTTGTGAGCAGTTCTCAGCCGTGGCGGGACCGGAGCATCGATTGCCTCACAGAGACGCAGCTCCGGCTCGCCTCCTTCGAGCCCGATGTCGACGACGGCGATGGGGCCGCAACGGTCGGGCCCCTCTCCGATGAGATGACCGACCTTGAGCGCATGGAAGGTGACGGTGGCATCGGCCCGGAAACACGGGTCGGCGCACTCGCCGGAAGCGGCATCGAGACCCGAAGGCACATCGACCGCGAGAAGCGGTGCCCGGTGATGGAGCCACGGCTCGACGACGTCTGGGATCCTCCCGTGGAACCCGACCCCGAAGAGAGCGTCGATCACCACATCGGCATCAACAGGTGCCGCCAGCGGCCGCAGCCTCACCCCGGCCGCTGTCGCGCGCATCGCCGCAGCACCCGCCGCCGATCCCGCTGCGGGAGGGCGCAGGACGTAGACGGTCACCGCACAGCCACGGCCGGCGAGGTAGCGAGCGGCGACGTAGCCATCGCCCCCGTTGTTGCCGGGTCCGGCGAGGACGGCGATGCGCGATCCGTAGCCGGCTCCCATCCGGACGGCCGCGAGGGCGACACCGAGTCCTGCTCGCTCCATGAGCACCGGCACCGGCTCGGCCGCCGTGGCGTCGAGGCGTGCGGACTCGGATGGCGTGATGACGAGCTGCACATCACGACGGTACACCGATGCGAGCGGACGACGCCCACGAGCAGCCCGTCAGAGGTGGTGTCTCGCCGCGCCCCATCGCCCAACCGAATCAGGAGTTCGCGATCGGCCCCACGTCAGCAGCCGAATGCGCTCACACGCGTCGTCGGCAGCATCGCATCTAGGCAGAGGCGAACGGCAGACTCGGCGGCGGGAACCCGTCGGGCGGTCCCTCACCCATCGACATGGCGAACACCATGGCGCTGTCGTCCGTGTGGGTGATCGTGACCAGCACTCGCTCGACCTTGAGCAGCTCGGCTCGAGCCGCTGCCGATCGGGCGAGATTGACCCGGGGCGGTCCGCCGCCTGTGATCTCGATGTCCTTCCACCGCAAGCGGCGCCAACCGGTGTAGAGGCTCTTCATGACGGCCTCCTTGCCTGCGAAACGCGCTGCCAACCTGCCGGACGGGTCGACGTAGCGGTGGGCGTACTCCCATTCGTGGTCGGTGAAGACCCGTTCTCGGAAGCGGTCCCCGTAGGTACCGAGCAAGCGGCGCACCCGATCGATCTCCGCCAGGTCGATGCCGACACCGACGATGTTGTTCATCCGGTCACCTTATCGAGTGCTCGGCGCTCACTCGACGGTGACCGACTTCGCGAGGTTGCGCGGCTGGTCGATGTCATGGCCGCGGAGCTTGGCAACGTGATAGGCCAGCAGCTGGAGCGGCACCGCAGCACACACCGGTCCGAGCAGATCGTCCGCCCTGGGAATCCCGATGACGGTGTCGACGTGCTTGCCGATCTGGACATCGTCGTCATAGGCAACCGCGATCACGCGGCCGCCACGCGCCTTGACCTCCTGGACCGCAGAGAGCGTCTTGTCGTAGACCGCCCGCTGGGTGAGGACAACAACGACCGGCGTCCCCTCGGTGATCAGCGCGAGAGTCCCGTGTTTCAGCTCCCCTGCCGGCATGGCTTCCGAATGGAGGTAGCTGATCTCCTTCAGCTTGAGCGAGCCCTCCATCGCAACGGCGTAGTCGAGACCACGGCCGATGAAGTAGATGTCCTCGGCGTCGACGATCGACTCGGCAGCGGCAGCGACCGCCTCCTCACGACCGAGCACCTGCTCGACCTGACCGGGCAGTACGTGGAGGCCGTGAGCGATGCGGCCTGCGAGCTCCTCGTCGATCGAGCCGCGGGCCTTGCCGAGACGCAGCGCAAGCAGGTACTGGCCGACGAGCATCGCGAGGTAGGCCTTCGTGGAAGCCACCGAGATCTCGGGGCCGGCCCTGGTGTACAGGATGTCGTCGGCCTCCCGGCTCAGCGTGCTGCCCACGACATTGGTGATGGCGAGCAGCCGGGCGCCGCGTGCCGCGGCGAGCCGCGCAGCCGCAAGGGTGTCCGCAGTCTCGCCCGATTGGCTGATGGCCACGGCCAGGCTGGGTGCATGGATCAACGGATCGGCGTACCGCAGCTCGTGTGCGTACTCCACGGACGTCGGGATCCGCAAGATCCGCTGGAAGATCTCACGCCCGACGAGCCCGGCGTGATAGGCGGTGCCGCACGCCGTCACCCAGATGTGCTGGAGTTGCCGGACGAACGCGTCGTCGAAATGGACGTCATCGAGCCAGACGGATCCGTCGGCGTCGATGCGACCTCCGAGGGTCTCGGTCACGACGGCGGGTTGCTCGTGGATCTCCTTGAGCATGAAGTGCTCGAAGCCACCCTTCTCGGCCTGCTCGGCATCCCAATCGACATGGAGCACCTGGCGGGCCACCGTGCCACCCTCGATCTTCTCGATCGTGGCGCCCTCTGGGGTGACGACCACGAGTTCACCGTCTTCGACGATGAGAAAGTCACGGGTGTGGTGGAGCACGGCCGGGATGTCGGAGGCGAGGTAGGTCTCGCCCTTCCCCAGGCCGACCACGAGTGGGCTGATTCGCCTCACCGCCACGATCTTGTCCGGCTCCCTCGACGACATCACCACCAGTGCATACGCACCTTCGGCGAGGGCCACGGCATCACGCACCGCGGTGACGAGATCGCCCTCATAGTGATTGGCCACGAGGTGGGCGAGGATCTCGGTGTCGGTCTCTGACGTGAAGTCATGACCGTCGGCCTGCAGATCCTCTTTGAGCTGCTGGAAGTTCTCGATGATCCCGTTGTGCACGACGACGAACTCGCCGGACGGGTCGGCGTGGGGATGCGCGTTGAGATCGTTGGGCCTTCCGTGAGTCGCCCATCTGGTGTGGCCGATGCCGATCGAGCCTTGCAGCGGCCGCGCCTCGAGCAGTGTGGAGAGACGCTCGATCTTGCCCTCGGCTTTGCGCACAGCGATGGCGCCGTTGGCAACCGCGATCCCCGCCGAGTCGTACCCGCGATATTCGAGCCGGCGCAGGCCGTCGAGAAGAATCGGAGCAGCCTCTCGAGGCCCGACATATCCCATGATCCCGCACACCGCGCGCGACCTCCTGTCTCTCAGGACCGGAGGAGATGCTGCGGGAACGCATCCCGCCCCACCCGGAGGGTCTCTGTCTCCGGCGTCGCCGCCGGGCTTTGCTCCACTCCGTCACGGCCGTGGGAGGCCGAGAGGGCATCCGCCGACTGTTCGATACTCCCTCTCCCTCGTCACCTCACCGTGCGGTGAGGGCTGGCGCTGGAATTCGGAGGTTCCTCCGGTCGGCGTTCGGTTGTTCCCACCACGATACCGGTGGCGGAGCGATCGGCAAGACGGCGGACCGCCTACGCAAGCTCCGCTTCGACGACATCGGCGATCTCGGTGGCCGTGTGCATGGCTGCCTCCTCTGAGGTGGCCTCCACCATGACCCGCACCAGCGGCTCGGTGCCAGACGCCCTGACGAGGATCCTCCCCGTGGTTCCGAGCCTGGTTTCTGCCCTACGCACCGCGGACCAGACGCTCTCGGCGGTTTCGAGCGACTCCCGGTTCGCCACCTCGACGTTCCGCAGCACCTGGGGGTACTGCGTCATGACGGTGCGGAGGTCGCGAAGCTCACGACCGGTCGCCGCCATGACTTCGGCAAGACGGAGCGCAGTCCGCAGACCATCGCCAGTCGCCCTGTCCTCGAGGACGATGTGTCCCGATTGCTCCCCACCGAGCACAGCCCTCGTGGAGCGCATCTCCTCGAGCACATATCGGTCTCCGACCCTGGTCTCGGCCAGCTCGATCTCCAGCTCTGCCATTGCACGACGGAAGCCGAGGTTGGACATGACCGTGGCAACGATGAGCGGAGGCTTGAGGCGGCCCGTCTCCTTCATGTGGCTGGCGAGCACCGCCATGATCCCGTCACCGTCGAGCGGCGTGCCGTCCTCGTCGATGGCGATACAACGGTCGGCGTCCCCATCGAAGGCGAAGCCGACTCTGCCGGCAGCTCGCGCCGCCAGGAACTCAGGACGGGTGGCGCCACAGCCATCGTTGATGTTCATGCCGTTCGGGTCGGTGTTGTAGACGTCGACGGTGGCGCCGAGGCGTTCGAACATCGTGGGCGCAGCCTGGAAGGCGGCCCCGTGAGCACAGTCGAGAGAGAACTCCATGCCACGCAACCCGTACGAGGCGCCGCCGGCGAGGTAGTCGACATATCGGCCAAGGGCATCACCCATGACCGACTGGATACCGATGAGCGCTGCCTCCGCACGGTGCCACGGCGCACCCTGGCGGTAGCGCTGCTCGATCGCGGCCTCGCGCTCGTCGGACAGCTTGGCGCCATCGGGGCCGAAGAATTTGATGCCGTTGTCGGGAGCGGGATTGTGCGAAGCCGAGACCATCACGCCGAGCCGGGCGCCGAGGTCCCTGGTCAGCCTGGACACCGCGCCAACGGGAATGATGCCGACGTCGACGGTATCGACGCCGACCGAGTTGAACCCGGCGTGCAGGCCTGCGACGAGCATCGGGCCCGAGCGCCTGGTGTCCCTGCCGATCACGACGGGGCCGTCGGTGCCCTCCCCGGATGCTCTGGCGAGGTCGGCGGCGAGCTCGGGCGTGAGCACGTCGTTGGCACGTCCCCGAACCCCGTCCGTGCCAAAGAGACGCGTTTCCGCCATTCCTCACCTTCTGGGGCAGGCGCAGGGCGCTCCGCCCATCGAATCCGCCCGGGGCGCTTACCGCTTGGTGAACTGCGGGGCGCGACGAGCCTTACGGAGGCCGTACTTCTTCCGCTCGACACGCCGGGCGTCCCGCGTGAGCAGCCCTTCCCTCTTCAGGGTGGACCGCAGCTCCGGATCGACTCCGACGAGAGCGCGGGCGATGCCGAGACGAAGGGCATCGCTCTGGCCGGTCAGCCCTCCGCCCTCGATCTTCGCCTTGATGTCGTAACGACCCTCGGCGTCGGTGAGCTTGAGCGGCTCGAGCACACGAAGACGCAGCGCAAGCTGCGGGAAGTAGTCCTCGAGAGGACGCCCGTTCAACTGCATCGAACCGGTGCCCTCGTACATACGCACCCGGGCGACGGAGCTCTTGCGGCGACCAGTGGCCTGAACGATCGGTTTCGACATCAGGACACGCTTCTTCCTCGCTCGGCGAGCCCCTCGAACACGAGCGGCTTGGGATCCTGGGCGGCGTGCGGGTGATCAGGACCCGCGTACACCTTCAGCTTCTTCATCATCTGTCGACCAAGCCGGTTCTTCGGGAGCATGCCCTTGACGGCGACCTGGATGATCCTCTCGGGGAACTTCTCTCGCATCTCGGCCAGGCTGAGCTCGCTGAGACCGCCCGGATAGCCGGAGTGGCGGTAATACGTCTTGGCGATCTCTTTGTTCCCGGTCACGGCAACCTTGCCTGCGTTGACCACGATGACGAAGTCGCCACCATCGACGTGGGGCGCATACGTTGGCTTGTGCTTGCCGCGAAGGACCTGCGCCACCCGCGAAGCGAGCCGGCCGAGCGTGAGGCCATCAGCGTCGACAACCAGCCATTCGCGGCTGATATCGCCGGGCGTCGGGCTGAAGGTCCTCTGCAGTTTCGGCTTCATGGGTGGAGACCAGTCGTGGAGGTGGGCGCCCCGGCTACACCGCCGGTGGGCACAAAGATGCCCCGCGAGACGCGGGGTACCAGGGCCGGGAGTGTAGCGACACGGATCATCGACGCCAAAGCGGCTCAGTATTCGACGGCCACCAGCGTGAGTCCGTGCGGGGGGGCGGCCCCGCGCCCCTGGTCACGGTTACGGGATCGCAGAATCTCTCCGATCGCACCCGGGGAGATGGCCCCACGGCCCAGGTCCACCGATGCGGCGACGATCGAACGCACCATCTGGTGACAGAACGCGGTCGCGGCGATGTCGAGCGCCACGAGATCTCCCTCACGCTCCCAGCTCGCATGCATGAGCCGCCTGGTCGTCGATGCGCCGGTGCGCTTGCAGAAAGCGGCAAAGTCGTGCTCGCCCACGAGAACCTGGGCGGCAGCGTGCATCGCCTCCACATCGAGGACGTATGTGAGGTGCCAGGTCGTCGTGGCGAGAAACGGGTCGGGAGCATCCCTGTTGAGGATGGCATAGCGGTAGCGACGGCCCTTCGCCGAAAACCGGGCGTGGAAGCCGTCGGCGGCAACAGTGAGACCGAGCACGGAGATCGACGGCGCCAGCCGACGATTGAGCGACCTCTGCACGCGCCGCACGTCGAGTTCCTCGTCCGACGCGAAGCTCACGACCTGGCCGGCCGCGTGAACGCCGCGATCCGTCCGTCCGGCCACGTAGGTGTCGACCTCACCCGTATGGGCGAACAATGCGTGCTCCAGACGCTCCTGGACCGTCGGCAGGCCGGGCTGGCGGGCGTAGCCGTGAAACCCAGACCCCTCGTAGGCGAGATCGAGCCGGTAGATCGGCACGTCAGATGTAGCCGTACCGGAGGATCGAAGCCACGATGATCCATGCCACGAATGCTCCAGCGGAAGCGATCAACGCCCGCTCCGTGGGCAGATCCGATTCGTACGTGATACCCGCGGTGACGACGGCGAGGAACCAGATCGAGCCGAGAGCAAGGGCGGGGACTGCGGGAAGGCTCAGGCGGAAGGTGAAGATGACGAGGAGCAGCGTCGGATAGGCGAAGCCGGTAATGCGCAGGAACACGGCGTAGGTCCCTCCTGCCTGGAGCAGGAAGCGGGCGATCGCGTAGGCCAAACCCGAATAGATCAGCCAGAAGATCACAGCGTTCAGGAGCGAGCGAAAGAACGCCTCGAAGCCGCCGAGGCTCGTCGCAACGCCGAGGATGCTCCCGCCGAAGCCGAGCAAGAGGAGCACGCGCGTCACCCCGATGAAGATCAAGGCATCGCCCGTGGCACGGTCGTTGAAGTCCATCCATACGAAGGCGTCCCGCTGCAGACGCACCGCTTGGAGGAGTCGATTGAAGGCCTCAGCCATCTGGTACCACTCACCCGCCCGCGAAAACCCGAGCTTACCCGGGGGCTACCCCGCTACCTTCGTCCTTCGTCGCGACCCTTCTAGGATGCGGCAATCGCCTCGACCTGGAGCAACATGTCGCGCCACACCATTTGGGTCTCACTCGTCGCACTCGCGGTGGCCGCAACGGCATGCTCTACCGG
>CAJHYC010000077.1_pt1 | contig 13812 bp, 15 predicted proteins | sample 9198751 | NCBI WGS metagenome assembly CAJHYC01 (sample SAMEA7708362, study PRJEB35096) | sediment metagenome | biome: marine neritic benthic zone biome [ENVO:01000025]; feature: sediment [ENVO:00002007]; material: shallow marine sediment [ENVO:03000034] sea grass bed [ENVO_01000059] ... | reverse complement strand
CCTCTTCTCGGACAAGTTCGGGCCTCACCTCGTCTACGAGAAGGAACGGAGGGACGCCCGGGTCCGTTTCATCACCCGCGAACGGCTCCAGGCCTTCGTCGACAGCATCGCTGCGCTGTAGTTGCTCTGTCGGCGGGCTCCGCGCCGTGTAGCGCTGAGGGACGGCGGGGCGGACCCGCCTCCGTGCTGCCGCGGTAGGGGGTGTGGGGGACGGTCGAGCGCGAGGCGCTCTTCCCAGGCTGGTCCCGGTTGCGCGGGTTTCGGTTTGTTGGAGTTTCGCTTGCTTTGGTTGGCAGCGGTTTCTTGCTGTCGGGTTGGCAAGTGGGGCCGGGCAGCGGTGGGGCAAAGTCGGCCCGTGAAATCGGTGTCGCGCTTACACTGACGGTGAACCAAGGAGCTTTACGTGTTCAGGAACTTCAACGGCTGGGAGATCGTCATCGTGCTGGTCGTCGTGATGCTGCTCTTCGGCGCACGCCGGCTACCCGATCTCGCTCGCTCAATCGGAGCTTCTGCCAAGGAGTTTCGCAAGGGCCTTGCAGAAGGCGCTGAAGAAGGCGAAGAGGAGAAGGCGAACGACGCCTGACCCTCCCCCCGTGGGAACTCGATACCCCGCATCGTCGTTACTCCTCCGAGCAGCCTGGGGGAGGCATGGCTGAGGAATCAATCCCTACCTGGGAAGACGTTGCGCGGCGCTATGGGCGGAAGATCTACAACTACGCGTATCGGCTCACCGGCAATCCATACGACGCAGCCGATCTCGTGCAGGAGGTCCTCCTTCGGGTCCGCACCGGGCTGGCGAGCTACACCCCCGGATCATTCGAAGGCTGGCTGTGGCGGATCACTCGCAACGCGTTCCTCGATGGTGTCCGCAAGCGGCAACGCCGACCCACGTCTCCGCTCCCGGAAGACGACCGGGGCTCGTTCGGTTCGAGCCCTTCGCCCGACGAGGTGCTTGCCTCCGTCCGCCTCTCCGACGACGTCCAGGCCGCGTTGCTCAAGATTCCCCACGAATTCCGTGAGTGTGTCGTGCTGTGTGATGTGGTCGGGCTCACGTACGAGGAGATCGCTTCCTCCATCGATGCGCCCGTCGGCACGGTCCGCAGCCGGATTCATCGCGGCCGCAAACTCTTGCGAGGACTCCTGACATGGCCGATCTGAGCGCCTGCGATATCGGCGAGCTCCTCTCGGCGTACCTCGATGGTGAGTTGCATTCCGGTGAGCTGGACCGGGTGAGCGAGCACCTCGGCGGGTGCATGGACTGCATCCTGGAGTTCCGCTCGTTGAAAGAGGCGCGCACCGCGCTGCGGCTGCTCCCGACCCTCGAAGCACCCGATTGGCTCTTCGATGAGGTCGTCCACCTCGGCCCCGAGCTGTCGGCGTACCTCGATGGTGAACTGACCACGATGGAGATGCCGGTGGTCATGGACCACCTCGGTGAGTGTGCCGCGTGCCGTGAGGAGCTCCATCAACTCGACTCGGCACGCATCGCGATACGGGCCCTGCCCCGAGTCGAGCCCCCGGATCTGCTCGACGTTCGGCGCGTGGCCAGGCAACAGAAGACCCCGATTTCTCGGAGAGCGGTGACGGCGGCGGCCGGTATCGCTGCCGCCGCGGTGCTTGCCCTCGGCCTCACGTCTTCCACGCCCCAGCAGGAGCCAGTCGATCTGGGTTCGTTCTCGGACCGTCATGTGGCGCGAGCCTCTGTCGAGGCCGGCTTCTCGATCCTGCCGGCGCTGGCGCCCGGCTCGGTGTCACCATGACGACGACTCGTTTCACCCGGATCGGTCTGCTGTCGCTCATCGCGCTCATGGGCATGGCCGTTCCCGCCTTGGGATCTCAGCCGCTGACCCTCGGTGACCTCGAGGACTACCTGCTCGAAGCCAACCAGGCCGACTACGGGGGCACTCAGCTCGTCGTGGCCGTCTACGAAGGCGAAACGAAAGCCGGTGTCGTCGACGTGGCTCACGCCGGGGAGATGCTCGTGCTCTCCGAGAACACCCTGGTCGGAGATGGCAAGGTGAAAGCAAAGGAAGCCGGCTCTGTGGTCATGTCCGACTGGAACATCCTCGGGGCCTCGGAGCGGTACACCACGCTGGACCCGGTCGACATGCGTCACCTCGGACGCGACGGCAAGTCCGTCGCCGTCGTCGAGGGCTCGACGCTGCGTGCGCAGATCGTGTTCGACAAGGCGACCGGCGCTCCGCTCGCCACTCAGGTGTACAATCTCGATGGAACCGTTTTTCGCCAATCCTGGATGTTCCAGTTCGACCCGCGGCCACCACGCGGTGTCTACGAGAACACCGCCGACGACGGCGGGGAATACACGGTGATGCTGCCGGCGAGCACCGAGGGCCAGGCGACCGAGATCGGCGGTTACCGGCTCGGCGACCGCTACGCCGGCCCGGACAACGTGTACCACTCGTTCTACAGCGACGGCCTCTTCTCGTTCAGCCTCTTCGAATTGGAGGGCAGACCGCCACTGGCCCAGTTCGAGGATGCGATGTCCGTCGTCTACTCGGGTTCGAGATACGACGTCCTCGTCACCCCTGCACAGCTCTGGGTGCGGTGGACGACCCCGGGCACGACCTACGTCATCGTGGGCGATCTCCCCCCCGACCACCTCGAGGACGTGCTCAGCCAACTCCCCAGACCCCGCAAACGCAACCTCTTCTCCCGCTTCTGGAACGGGCTCTTCGGCTGAGTTGCCGAGTCGCCTTGTCGGCGGGATCCGCGGTGCGTTCTCTGAGGGACACCGGGGCGGCCCCACCGACGTGCTGCCGCAGTGCATGACGTGACGGACGGCCGAGCGCGAGGCGCTCAGGCCCAGTAGAACCATGGCTGCGCACGCGACCGCCGCCGAGGGGTGCGCGTCTGACCGCCGCCGTGGGGTGACCCTGGGACCCGTTTCCAGCCTGGGAAGGGCGCTTCGCGCCCGACCTTCGATCAGCCGGCCTCGTTACCGCCGCCGAGGGGTGACCCCGGGAACCGTTTCCAGCCTGGGAAGGGCGCTTCGCGCCCGACCTTCGATCAGCCGGCTTCGCGGCGGCAGCACGGAGGCGGGGCCGCCCCGACGTCCCCTCGCGTGTCCCGACGCGGAGCCCGCCGACAAAGCAACTCAGCGCAACTCCCGCCGTGCCACGACCATGTTGTGGACCTCGTCGGGGCCGTCGAAGATCCGCATCGAGCGGGCTACGGACCACATGTGGGCGAGGGGCACGTCGTCCGAGACACCCATCCCGCCGTAGACCTGAATGGCCTTGTCGAGGACCCATTCGGCGGTGCGGGGTGCCACGACTTTGATCGCCGAGATCTCGGTGCGGGCCGCACGGTTCCCGATCGTGTCGAGGAGCCACGCCGTCTTGAGCACGAGCAGCCGGGCCTGTTCGATGCGCCAGCGTGCCTCGGCGATCCAGTCACGGACCACGCCCTGGTCGGAGATGGGGCCACCGAATGCGGTGCGCGACTTGGCTCGTTCCACCATAAGGTCGAACGCCCTCTCGGCCATCCCGATCGACCGCATGCAATGGTGGATGCGGCCGGGGCCGAGCCGGGCCTGGGCGATCATGTAGCCCTGGCGCTCGCCGGCGATGATGTTCGTCGCCGGCACCCGGACCTCGTTGTACTCGATCTCGGCATGGCCGCCCCGCTCGTGGAAGCCGAAGACCGGCACCGAGCGCTTGATGGTCACTCCGTCGGCATCGAGCGGGACGAGGATCATCGAGTACCGGTTCCTGGGGTCAGTGTCGGGATCGGTCACGCCCATGACGATGGCGATCTTCGCCGTGCTGCCGTTGCCTCCCGTAGACCACCACTTCGTTCCGCTCACGATGTAGTCGTCGCCGTCGCGTTCGATGCGGGTTTCGAGGTTGCGGGGATCTGAAGAGGCAACCGCCGGCTCCGTCATCGAGAAGCAGGAGCGAATCTCACCTTCGAGAAGCGGGACGAGCCACTGCTGCTGCTGTTCCGGGGTCCCGAAGTCGACGAGCACCTCCATGTTGCCGGTGTCGGGGGCGGCGCAGTTGGTGGCCTCGGGGGCGATGCTGACCGAACGACCCATGATCTCGGCCAGCGGGGCGTATTCGACGTTGGTGAGCCCGGCTCCCCACTCATCGTCCGGCAGGAAGAGGTTCCACAATCCGCGGCTGCGAGCCTCAGCCTTGAGCCCGTCCATGACGGGGGGTGCGTCGTAGCGGTTCTCGAGCTCCGCCACCTGGGCGTTGTACACGGACTCGACGGGGTAGACGTGCGAGTCCATGAAGGCGAGCAGCTCCTCGCGGAGTTCTTCGCAGCGGGGGCTGTAGGCGAAATCCAGGGTGTGCTCCTCGGTGGGACGTGGTGCCGACGTTAGACGGCCACACCTTTACGGCTCCAACCGGTACCCCACGCCGCGGACGGTCTTGATCACGGGCGCACCATCGACCTGCTCGAGCTTGCGGCGGAGGCGTCGGATGTGCTGATCGAGCGTCTTGGAGTCGCCCCACGTGTAGCCCCATACCTCCTCGAGGAGCGTGTCCCGCGAGACCACCTTGCCGGGCCGGGACATGAGGGAGTGCATGACCTCAAATTCCTTACGGGGGAGGTCGAACACGGTGTCTTCTATTCGCAGTTCGTACCGTCCCGCGTCGAGCACGGCGGTGCCTGCCGTGAGGATCTCCTCGTCGGGGAGGGTGGCGCCACGACGTGCGACGGCGTGGATCCGGGCGAGCAGCTCGCGAACGGAGTATGGCTTCGTCAGGTAGTCATCCGCACCGAGCTCGAGGGCAGCCACGACGTCGGACTCGGCGTTCTTGGCAGAGACCACGATGACCGGCGTAGCGGACTCGGCTCTGATGCGGCGCAACACGTCCAGTCCGGTGAGCTCCGGGAGCATCAAGTCGAGGAGGATCACGTCGGGCTGCTCCGTTCGAAAGGCCGTCAGACCCTCTCTTCCGTCCATGGCCGAGGTGACGGCGAGGCCCTCCCGGCCGAGTGCTACCTCGAGCGCGTCGACGAAGGCGGGCTCGTCTTCGATGATCAGGATCGACAGCACCTCAGGCCCTCCATCTTGGGAGGGTGACGGTGAAGGTGCTCCCGGAGCCCGGCGTCGAGCGCGCGGAGATCGTCCCGCTGTGGTTCATCACCACGTGACGGACGATGGCGAGGCCAAGGCCAGTGCCCCCGGTCTGGCGGCTCCGGCCCCGGTCGACGCGATAGAAACGCTCGAAGACGCGATCGAGGTGGGCTTCCGGGATCCCGATGCCGCGATCGCTCACCTCGATGATGGCCGACGCGCCGCTGGCCACCGCGCTGACACGGACCTGTTGGTCGTTTCCGTTGGCGCCGACGGCGGTGTACTTGATCGCGTTCTCCAGGAGATTGGAGAGGGCCGACAGGAGCTGGGTACGGTCCCCGCCGACGACCGGGTCACCCTCTGCGCTTGCGACTTCGACGGGGATCCCATGCTGTTTCGCCAGGAGGGCGACTTCGCCATGGGCCTCTGCGAGAAGCTCGTTCACCCGGAGCGGCTCGAAGCTGGTGGCCTCTCCCTCGATGACGGCGAGGCTGAGGATGTCGTCGACGATCCGGGACATGCGGGTGGTCTCGTCGAGCAGTCTCCGGCTGAGACGCTCCTGTGTTTCGATGTCCTGGGTATCGACGAGGGTCTCGACGAGAACGCGCAGCGCACCGAGCGGCGTCTTGAGCTCGTGACTGGCGTTGGCGACGAACTCGCGCCGCATGGTGTCGATCAGACGTCGCTCGCTCTGATCTTCGATGTAGAGGACTACCCCTGACGGGCCCTGGTCGCGGAACAGCGGCACGGCGCGCAGACCGAGATGGCGGTGGCTCGGCGTGTACAACTCGACCTCACGAGTCCTCTCTTCGACGTGGCTTCCCACTTCTGCGAGGAGCTCGCGGATCTGGGTCTCGGCAACTGCGTCACCGTGGCGGGCGCCGAGGAACCGGCGAGCGAATTCGTTGGCAAAGACCGTGTTCCCGGCACGATCGACTACGAGCAGCCCGAACTCGGCGAGGCCGACCGATTCCTGGAGCACCGCGGCCGCGTCCTCCGTGCGCAACCGCAAAGCCCGTTCGCGCTCCGCCGCACGCACCAGCGTGTCGATGGGGTCGGCATGCTGCGGCGACTCCAGCTGCGCGGTGGCATCGTCGAGGCGGCGCCGGAGTCGTCGGTCGCGTTGCCACACCCAGAGTGCGGAGGCGATCGATGCGGCTGCCAGCGATGCCAGGGAGATCGTGAGGACGTCCACGGGGCGACTATAGGGCCGGCATTGGGGCCAGAACCCTTGTGCCGTCTGCCTTCACGAGAATTCACGTGCAGTTCACCTTGAGTCCGGATGGCGTTCATCGCCCGGCCATACGCTTCGTTCCCGATACGGACGTGCGCGTCCGCGACGGCACTTCATCGAGACAAGGGATGGTCACCGCATGAGATGGAATCTGAGGCCGACATTGGCCCTGGTGATTGCTCTCGCACTCCTTGCTGCGGCCTGTGGCTCCGACGACGACGGCGGCGATACGACGGCGGCGCCGAGTGGCAGTGGGCTGAGCGGCAGCATCGCGATTTCAGGATCTTCGACGGTCGAGCCCATCTCTGCTCGCAACGCCGAGAAGTTCTCGGCGGCGAACCCGGGGGCGGCGATCTCCGTCGAGGGCCCCGGCACCGGCGACGGGTTCAAGCTGTTCTGCGCCGGCGACACCGACATCTCCGACGCCAGCCGCGCCATCAAAGACGCTGAACGCGAAGAGTGCGCTGCCAACGGCATCGAGTTCACCGAATACCAGGTTGCCATCGACGGCCTCTCGGTGTTGACGTCTCCGGCCAACTCGGCCGTGGCCTGCGTCAACTACGGCGACATGTACGCCCTGGTGGGCCCGGAGTCGATCGGTTTCGATTCGTGGAGTGACGCCAACGCTCTCGGCGCAGAGGTCGGAGGCTCAGGGAGCTATCCAGACGCGCCCCTGACCGTGACTGCGCCTGGTGAGGAGTCCGGCACGTACGACACGTTCGTGGAACTCGTGCTCGAGGACATTGCCGACGAGCGCGGCCAGGACGCAGCGGCTCGACCGGACTACGTCGCCTCGCCCAACGACAACGTGATCGTGGAGGGTATCTCGGGCTCGGACACCAGCTTCGGGTGGGTCGGCTTCGCCTTCTACATCGAGAACACCGACGTGCTGAAGGCGATCGAGGTCGACGGTGGTGATGGTTGTGTGGCGCCGACCCCGGAGACCATTGCCAGCGGCGCCTACCCGCTTTCGCGGCCGCTGTTCATCTATGTGAACAACCAGCGGTTCGAGGAGAAGCCCGAGGTCGAGGCCTACATCCAGTTCTATTTCAGCGACGACGGGATCGCCTCGGTGACCGAGACGGGATACGTCGAGCTGGCCGACTACTCGAGCCAGCGGGCGTCCGCCGCCGGATGATTCGCAGGACATCGTCCCTTCTGTCCGGGGCCGTGCCGGTCCCGGACAGAAGGATGTTCTGGGTCTACAAGACATCGGACTCCAAATCGCGATAACGTTTCGCGTTCACGGCGAGGGGAGAGCCACTCGATGACGACCGTCACCGAGCAAGCAGATCTACGGGGCGATCCGAAGCGACGCGCCCGGGAGCGCCGGGTTCGCTTCTTCTTCGTGGGTTCAGCTGTCGTGTCGATCATCATCAGTCTGCTCATCATCGGCTCCCTCGCCGGCGAGTCCTGGAACTTCCTCACCACGGTCGACCTCGGCTCGCTGTGGGAGATCGGCTGGTTCCCCAGAAGGGGCCTGTTCGATCTGCGCACGATCATCGTGGCGACGCTTCTCATCACCGTCATCGCGATGGTGATCGCCGCACCGCTCGGGCTCGGCGCCGCGATCTACCTCTCGGAATACGCCAGTCCATGAATGCGCCGGTTGCTGAAGCCGATCCTCGAGATCCTGGCCGGGATCCCCAGCGTGGTTTTGGGCTACTTCGCCCTCACTTGGATCAGCCCGAACCTCGTGCTTCCGCTGTTCGAGTCCCAGGTGTTCAACATGCTCGCCGCCGGAATCGGTGTCGGCATCCTGGTGACGCCGCTCGTGGCGTCGGTCTCGGAGGACGCCATGCGGGCGGTCCCGCAGTCGCTGCGGGAAGCGTCGTACGGGCTGGGGGCGCGGAAGTCGGCGACGGTGCGCAAGGTGGTTCTTCCTGCCGCCGTCTCGGGCATCGTCGCTTCGCTCATCCTCGGTGTGTCCCGTGCGATCGGAGAGACCATGGTTGTCGCCATGGCGGCAGGTGCCACCGGCGGCGGGTTGCTCACCCAGAACCCCCTCGACCCCGGCATCACGATGACCGCGGCAATGGCATCGCTGGCGATCGGCTCCGACCAGGTCGCCGGCGTCGGCAACGCATTCCAGAGCTTGTTCTTCGTCGGGCTCCTCCTCTTCGTCATGACCTTGATCCTCAACGTGATCAGTGAGCGCTTCGTGCGTCGGGTCCGGGAGAAGTACTGATGGCAGTCACCACGCCGGTCGACACCGCGGAAGTCGTGCGTCAGCGGCTTGCCGGCCGTCGCGTCCTGTGGCGCGAGCTGGCCTTCGAGGGCGTGCTCTTCCTGATGCTCCTACTGTCGCTTGCGGTGCTTGTCACGCTCTTGGCAGACGTCATCGCGGACAGCCTCCCCGTGTTCCGGGAGCGAGCCGGCGATTTCATCTCCGGCGAACTGTCGGCCCGCGCCTCCAGCGCCGGGGTGGGGACGTCGATCCTCGGCTCGCTGGCGCTGACAGCGGTCGTTGCGGTCCTCGCTTTCCCCATCGGGATCGGCACCGCCGTGTATCTCGAGGAGTACGCAAGGGACAATCGGGCAACCAGGTTCATCACCACCAACATCCGCAACCTGGCCGGGGTGCCCTCGATCGTCTACGGCATCTTGGGCTTTGCGATGTTCGTCAAGTTCATCAACGCGGTCGGGCTCGGCGGGGGTCCCAGCGGCCGCAACGTCCTGGCCGGCGGGTTGACGCTCGCCGCCCTCGTTCTACCCATCACCATCATCACCGCCTCGGAGGCGCTGCGGGCGGTCCCCGACTCGATTCGGGAGGCGGGCTTTGGCGTTGGTGCCACCCGGTGGGAAGTGGTGAGGAGTCATGTGCTCCCGTCGGCGGCTCCGGGCGTCCTCACGGGCACTGTGCTGACGCTGGCGCGAGCCTTTGGCGAGACCGCGCCGCTCCTGCTCGTCGGTGCGGTCACGGGTTACTTCACGCTGGGGGAAGGTGCGGGCATCATGGATCGCCTCACCGGTGCATACGGCGCCCTCCCGGTGACCGTGTTCTCCTGGTCGCGACAGCCCGGTGACGACTTCAGGGCGTTGGCGGCCGCCGCCATCGTCGTGCTGCTCGTCGTGCTCCTGACGGCAAACGCAGCTGCGATCATTTTGAGAAACCGCTATGAGCGAAAGTGGTGAAGCATTGACGACGCCCGATAGAGGTGACACGCCGGCCGCACCGGCGAGTACGCCTTCTGTGCCGATCGGACGGCAATTCGGCTCCGAGGGAGCGCCGCAGGGCGATGAAGCATCGCCTCAGAACTCCATATTCCGCGTAGAGGACCTCAACGTGTTCTACGGCGGCTTCCATGCCGTCAAGGGCGTTTCCATGGACATCGAGCAGAACGAGATCACGGCTCTCATCGGCCCTTCTGGCTGTGGCAAGTCGACGGTGCTGCGCTGCTTCAACAGGATGAACGATCTCATCGAGATTGCTCGCGTCGAGGGGACGATCGAATACCACGGCACGAACCTGTACGACAGCGAGGTGGACCCGGTCGAGGTGCGGCGGCGCATCGGGATGGTCTTCCAGAAGCCGAACCCCTTCCCGAAGTCCATCTACGACAACATCGCGTTCGGGCCCAAGATCAGCGGGTTCAAGGGCAACATGGACGAACTGGTCGAAGAGTCGCTCATCCGCGCCGCGCTCTGGGACGAGGTCAAGGACAAGCTCGAGGACTCTGCTTATGCTTTGTCTGGCGGCCAGCAGCAGCGGCTGTGCATTGCCAGGGCCATCGCTACGAGCCCGGACGTCGTGCTGATGGACGAACCATGTTCCGCTCTGGACCCGATCGCTACGCTACGAATCGAGGAGCTCATGCACGAGCTCAAGTCGGATTACACGATCGTGATCGTCACCCACAACATGCAGCAGGCAGCCCGGGTCAGTGAGCGCACTGCCTTCTTCAACGTTCACCTCGGCGAGACGGGTCAACGGACGGGAGAGCTCATCGAGTTCTCGAAGACCGATCTCCTCTTCACCCGGCCCAGAGAGCAGGCCACAGAGGACTACATCACAGGCCGGTTCGGCTGATGGCGCACCGGTGCGGGAAGGGATGGCCGCGTTGACTTCAGAACCTCTACAACAGGCCGAGCCACAGAACGTGGAAGCACATCACTTCCACGGGATGCTCGACGACTTGCAGCGAGGTCTCGTCGAGATGGGCAGCAGCGTCACCGAGAACGTCAAGCGCGCCGGTCACGCCATGGTCGAGCGGCGGCTCGACCTGATCGACACGGTGCGTGCGACCGACCTCGAGATCAACGCCAATTACATCGAACTGGAGCATGCGATCTTCACGACGCTGGCGCTGCACCAACCGGTCGCACGCGACCTTCGGTTTCTCGTCTCGGCAACACGCATCGTCTACGAGCTTGAGCGGACTGGTGACCTGGCGGTGAACCTCGTCAATGTTCTCGAGCGGGAGGACGGCTTCCCGGACACTCCCCGATTGCTCGGTCGCCTCGAGACGATCGTCGCCGCGGCGACGGAGCTGTTCGCTCGTGCAGTCGACGCCATGGCCGATATGACTCCAGACGCCGGGGCCGTGCTCGATGCCGCAGACGACGAGGTTGACGACGCCGTCAGCGAGCTCTACACAGAGATCGGCAGGGACCGCGATGCGCTTGGTCTCGAAACGGCGATCGCGTTCACCAGGGTCGCCCGGTTCCTGGAGCGGGTCGGCGACCACGCCGTGAACATCGGCGAGCAGGTTTCGTACATCGTCACGGGGGAGCTCCTCCAAGACGAGGCCAGCCCCGAGAAGCAGCCAGGCGCCTAGATCGCAGCGAGCGCCTCGGTGTACGCCTCGAAATCGCGAGCGTTCCGAAGCGAGTCCGAGGCAATGATGCTGCGCACCGTGCCGCCTGCGTCCACCACGTACGTAGCCCGGTTGGCGATACCGAGGGTGTCGTTGAAGGCCCCGTAGGCGCTCGAAACCGCCCCGTGGGGCCAGAAGTCGGACAAGACACCGAACTCGAACCCGTTGGCGTCTGCCCACGTCTTGTTCGTGGGGAGGGCGTGAGCGGTGATGACCACGACCTTCGCATCGAGCGCCGACAGGTGTGCCATGCCGTCGCGCAGTGCGCATGCCTCGCCGTCGCACACGCCGGTAAACGGGTTCGGTATGAAGACCACCAGGCTCTTGCTGCCCCGCAAGCTCTCCGAGCTCACGAGCTCACGGTGCTGGCTGTAGAGCTCGAACGGCGGTGCCGGGTCTCGGACCTGCACGGTCATGGTGCTTCCTCTCGTCCTCAGGCCGGGAACGATAGGCGGCGACCGACGGCTATCCGGCCGGATCCGCCCCGTCGTCGTCGAAATCGAAGAAGTCGACCTCGTCATCGAGCAGCACCCGGGCAGCCCATCCGATGGGGTCCTCGAGCTCGCTCGAGAGCGGCGGGTGCTCGGGATCCGCCCATAGGGATTCGACGGCATCCGTGCCCCATCGTTGCTCCACCTCATCGACGAACGCTGCGGCGTCTGCGATGCGGCTCCGCTGCACGGTGATGCTGGCGAGCTGGCGGAGCGTCTCTTCGGCCTGCGTCGGCTCGTCGCGAGACGCAGCAACCCGTTCGATGGCGTCGATGTCGGGCACGAGGTCACGGAGGGCTCGCTTCGTCGCCCAACTGCCGAAGCCTTCGATGAACAACAGGAGCCCGACGAGGCGGTCGTGTTTGGCCGGGTCGGTGTCGCCGCCGAGGAGCGCAGGCAGGCCGCTGTCGTCCTCCATCAGTTCCTGGAGCTGGGCCGGGTCCTGGAGCTGACCGAGACGCTCGGTCAGCTTGCCGGGGTCGAGGTGCAGGTCGGCGAAGTAGTCGCTCACGATCGTCACCAGCCGGCGCCGCAGCCATGGTGTTGCGAGGACGGCGTGGTGGACGACCTCCCGCGTCGCCGCCCACAGGCGGACCTGCTGGGCGTCGAGTCCATGGGACGTGGCAAACGCTTCGACGTTGGGAACGATCAGGTAGCGCCGGTCGTGATCGAGGGCAGGCAGACCGGCATCGAACTGCCCGAGCGTGGTCTGGCTCATCAGGCCCACGAGTGTCCCCACCTGGAGACCGAGGAGCGCCGGTCCGAGCGGTTGCAGCATCGGCGCCATCGTCCCGGCATCTCCTCCCATGGAGGACAACCGCTCGCCGAGCGGCTCCATCAGGAAGCGGAAGCTCTGCTCGTTCTCCGTGGCCCACGTGACGCGGTCCACAGGGTGGAGCTGCCCGCCTGTGGCGACGGTGACGCCGGGAGTGGGCGCTGCATGGAGCTCGGCTGCGAGGGCCAGCTCCTGGTACTCGTCCGCGAGGTGCGGATCGATCACATCTGGCGACCCGGCCACGCTGCCGATCACCTCGTGGGCCAGCTTCCAGTTGACGGGTCCCGGTGACTGGAAGAGCTCGAAGAGCCGGTCGAAGAGATTGTCGCTCATGGCTGGGAAAGGTCGTCGGGTCGTTCGCCGAGTGTGATCTCGGCGACGATCGTCTGCCCGGCACGAATCACTTCGACTTCGACCACGTCGCCGACGCGATACAGCCTGATTCCGGGGACCAGGTCCTCGCGAGTACGCACCGAGGCCGTGTCGAACCGCACGATCACGTCGCCCGTCTGCAGCCCTCCGGCCTGGGCTGCCGACGGCTCGCCGGCGAACCCGGTGATTGCCACACCGGTCGCGATCCTCGAGCCGTCCGGCTCGTCTTCGAACCTCTCTTCGAGCTGGATGCCCAGGAAGGCGTGACGGACGTCGCCGCTGGCGACGATCTCGTCGGTGATCCTCTGTACGAGCTCCACGGGGATGGCGAATCCGATGCCCTCGGCGCCGGCGCTGGACACTCCGATGGCCGTCGTGATGCCGATGAGGCGCCCGTCCTGGTCGACCAGGCCGCCGCCGCTCGATCCCTCGGTGATCGGAGCGTCGGTTTGCAGCATGCCGAACAGCGTGCCTCCGGTGCCAAAGCCCACCTCGCGATTGAATGCTGAGACCACTCCAACGGTGAGCGATGCGCCACCGCGCAGCCCGAGCGGATTCCCTACGGCGATCGCCGTATCTCCGATCGAAAGGGAAGTCGTGGCCCCGAGCTCGATGGGCACCAGCCCGGCCGTTTCGATCCGAAGCACGGCCAGGTCGGTGAGGGCATCGCTTCCGACCACCGATGCCGTGTAGATCCGCCCGTCCTGGAATATCACCCTGGCCTCATCGGCAGCGTCGATCACGTGATGGTTGGTGGCGATGAGCCCGTCTGCGGTCAGCACCACGCCGGACCCGGAGCCAAACGCCTGGAAATCGCCCTCACCGCCTCCGTTGCCCACTTCGACGGTCACGATCGATGGCACCACCTTCTTTGCTACGGAGGAAGCTGGTGGCGCTGCGGCGCCTTCGGTGATGATCTCGCGGACCTCGACAACCGTCGATGGCAGCGCGACCACCTGATCGGAGCCTTCGGACGCGTCCAGTGCACCGGAGAGGGCGAGCACGACCGCCAGGATGGCCGCCCCGAGCAGACCGGAGGCGAATGCCAGCATCACCACTGCGCCCGGCCGCAT
>CAJHYC010000210.1_pt1 | contig 13916 bp, 11 predicted proteins | sample 9198751 | NCBI WGS metagenome assembly CAJHYC01 (sample SAMEA7708362, study PRJEB35096) | sediment metagenome | biome: marine neritic benthic zone biome [ENVO:01000025]; feature: sediment [ENVO:00002007]; material: shallow marine sediment [ENVO:03000034] sea grass bed [ENVO_01000059] ... | reverse complement strand
CTCGATCGCCGAGATCTGTTCCTCGGTGGCGCCCATGAGCACATCCAGCGAGTGGAAATGCTCAGCGAGGGTTCGGGCCACGGTGCCGCCGACCATGCGGATGCCCAGTGCGGTGAGCAGGCGGCCGAGGGGCCGGTCCCTGGCGGCGTCGATGGCACCCAGCAGGTTCTCCACCGAGATCTCACCGAAGCCCTCGAAGCCGAGAAGGTCCTCCGACACGAGCGTGAAGATGTCGGCAGGGTCGGTGATGAGCCCCTCCTTCAGGAGGAGATCGACCGTCTTGTAGCCGAGCCCCTCGATGTCCATCCCGCCCCGGCTTGCGAAATGGAACAGGTACTCACGCAGCCGGGATGGGCACTCGTAGCCACCGGTGCACCTGTGTTTCGCCTCCCCTTCCGGCAACACGATCGGGTTCCGGCAGAACGGGCACTTGTCGGGCATTCGCCATACGGCGGCCTGCTTCGCCCGCTTCGACGGCACGGGACCCACCACCTCCGGGATCACATCGCCTGCCCGGCGGACGATGACCGTGTCACCGACCCTGAGGTCCTTGCGCTGCAGCTCGCCCTCGTTGTGGAGCGTTGCGTTGGTGACCGTCACACCACCGACGAACACCGGCTCGAGCACGGCGTACGGCGTGACCGCCCCGGTCCTGCCGACGTTGATCTCGATCCCCCGCAGAATGGTCGTCTTCTCCTCAGGGGGGAGCTTGTAGGCGATGGCCCAACGCGGGCTCTTGGCGGTGAAACCGGTCGCCCGCTGCTCGGCGAGGTCGTCGACCTTGATGACAACGCCATCGATCTCGTAGTCGTGATCGTGCCGCCCTCGCAAGGTCCGGTCCACGTAGGCGGCGACCTCATCGAGGTCTCCGACCCTCTCGTTGGCGGGGTTGACCCTGAGCCCGAGTTCGGCGAGCCACGCCATCTGCTCGCTGTGGCGCCGCAACGCCGGCCCGCCCTCGACGTGCCCGACCTGGTACACCCAGATCGAGAGGTTGCGGGATGCGGTGATCGCGGGGTCCTTCTGGCGGACAGACCCGGCTGCCGTGTTGCGCGGGTTGACGTATGGCCTTTCCCCGAGCTCAGCCTGGCGGGCGTTGAGGGCGTCGAAGGCGGACACGGGCATGTAGATCTCGCCGCGGACCTCCATGAGGGGCGGGGGCGAGCCCAACAGACGCAGGGGCACCGCCTCGATGGTGCGCACGTTGGGGGTGACGTCTTCGCCGGTGGTCCCGTCCCCCCTCGTCGCACCCCGGGTCAACACGCCGTCCCGATAGGTGAGCGACACGGCGAGACCATCGATCTTGAGCTCACAGGTGTAGCCGGATGGGGACCGGTCGAGGACCCGGGCGATCCTGTCGCCCCACGCCTGGAGCTCGTCTACGGTGACCACGTTGTCGAGGGAGAACATCCGCTCCCGGTGGCTCACCGGGGAGAAGGTCGAATCGAGCGGACCTCCGACCCGTTGCGTCGGGGAATCGGGAGTGATCAGTCGGGGGTGCTCGGTCTCCAGCGCCGTGAGCTCCCTGACGAGCGCGTCGTAGTCGGCGTCGGAGATCTCGGGGGCATCGAGGACGTGGTACCGGTGGTTGTGATAGTGGATCTGCTCACGGAGCTCCGCGATGCGGGCGCGAGCGACGTCGTCAGCCGCCATCGACCACCTCCGCTACGGCTCTGACCCGCTCCATCACCTTCTCCGCCTGGTCGACCGTCAAGCCGACCAGACCGCACGCCGGCGTCACCCATGCCTCTTCGCGCATCGGGGAGACGGGTGCACCTGCGAAGACCAGCTCGGCGAGCGACCTACGGTACCGGGACACCAATTCGTCTGTCGCAGGCAGCGACGTTCCGACTACCGGCACCACCCCCCACGCGATCAGCGTGCCTGCGGCGATGGCGGAGGCGACGTCCTCGGCGCCGACGCGAAGACCTCGGCCGAGCTCGAGCACGTCCCACGAAATGACGGCGGCGCCGGCGTCGGTCACGATGCTCCAATCGGTGTCGGCACAGCAGTGGATGCCTACCGCAACGTCGAGGGAACCGATCACGGCTCCCAGGGCTCCGACGAGGCGGTCTCTTGTCGGCGCGGAAACGTGTCGATCAGGACCGAACGCGGCGAGCGACGGTTCGTCGAGCATGAGGGTGACCGCGGCATCGGGGCAGTGGAGGGCGATTTCGGCCAGATGGTCGCGAATCCTCCCCACGACGCCGGGAACGACACACTCCCACACCGTGGACTCGTCATGACCCCCGGCGACCATCGCCATCGCCAGGGTGATCGGTCCGGTCGCCTGTGTCTTCAGCCGGGTGATGCCCTCACCATGGCGCTGCAGGTAGGCACGGGCTCCGCCAAAGGGGTCTGCACCCTGGCTGCCGGCTGCGCCGGCCAGGAGCATGCCGTCGCGTGCGGCGCAGCCACAGAGACCGTCGCCCCACTGCGCCAGCATTGCCTCGGCGGGGTCGCGGTTGGGGAGTTGGGGCAAGTAGGGCAGATCGGTAGTGGCAGCGACGAACTCAGCTGCGGCCTGCTCGTCGGCGTGTGGCAGCGACCCGATTCCCGTGACGATCACCGCAGCGCTGCGGAGATGGTCCCGCCACCGAGTACCTCGTCACCCCGGTAGAGAACGGCGGTCTGGCCCGGCGCAACGCCACGCTGACGTTCGCCGAACACGAGGCGAGCCTCGTTGGCGCCGACGGGCTCGAAGCGCGCCGGCACGGCCTGCGATCGATAGCGGAGCTGTGCTTCCACGTCGTCACGATCGCGGCGACGTCCGGACACAAACGTGACGTCTTCGAGTGCACAACCGGTGACGAGCAGGTCGTTCTTTCGTCCAATCACGACCGTGCGGGCATCGGGCTGGATGTCGACGACGTAGCGGCGCTCGCCGGCCGCGACACCGAGGCCCCGCCGCTGACCGATCGTGAAATCGACGGTGCCATCGTGCTCTCCGACGACCTCACCGGCCGTGTCGACGAGCACCCCTGGCGCCGCCGCCTCGGGGAAGTGGGTGCGCAGGAAGTCGCGATAGTCGCCGTCGCCCACAAAGCAGATGTCCTGGCTGTCGGGTTTCGTCGCGTTGCGCAGACCAAGGCGCGCCGCATGTGCCCTCACCTCGGCTTTTGTCATCTCTCCAACCGGGAGCCGCACCCTGGCGAGCTCGGCCTGACCCAGCATATGGAGCACATACGACTGGTCCTTGTCGCGGTCGGCGGCGCGCACGAGGTGGAAGCCGTCGTCGTCCTTGCGGATGCGGGCGTGATGACCCGTGACGAGGATGTCACAGTCCAGGTCGTCCATCCGCTCGAGCAGCGCTCGAAACCTGACCCGGCGGTTGCACTCGATGCACGGGTTCGGGGTCCGCCCTGCCATGTAGTCACGACCGAATCGGTCCACGACTGCGTCACGAAACTCGTCGACGTAGTCGAGCACGTAGTAGGGGATGTCGAGTCTGGCGGCTGCTCGCCTGGCGTCTTCGGCATCGGCCACCGTGCAGCATCCGGCCGTCGGCATCTCGCCACCGGGCCCCTCCCACTGTTTCAGGGTCACGCCGGTCACCTCGTGACCCGCCTCCAGCATGAGGGCGGCAGCGACCGACGAGTCGACTCCCCCCGACATGGCGACCAGAGCTCTCATCGCAGCGTCCCGACGACGTCGAGGACCCGGTCGGCGGCCGTATCCCCGTCCTCGGGCTCGCTGCTCCAGCCAAAGGAGAACCGGACGCACTCTGATGCTGCCTTCTCTCCCATCCCCATGGCGGCGAGCACGTGTGACCGCTCGAGGGCGCCGGACTGGCAGGCCGATCCGGCCGCCGCGGCGACACCGGCACGGTCGAGCCGAATCAGCAGGGTCTCCGCCGCCACCCCCGGTATCCGGACATGGCTGTGTTGCACCAGGCGCTCGCCGATGGGGGCGTTGACGGTGAGACCTTCGATACCGGCGCGAAGCGTCTCCTCGAAGCGGTCGCGGGCCGCCCCGACCCGACCTCGAAACGCATGCCGATCGGCAACGCTCAGCTCCATCGCCTCGACCATGCCGACGATCCCGGCGACATTGTGCGTTCCAGAGCGCCGCCCCATCTCCTGGCCCCCACCGTGGATGACCGGTTCGAGATCCACGCCGTTGCGCACATAGAGCAACCCGACGCCCTTGGGCCCGCCGAGCTTGTGCGAGGCGAGGGCGATGAGATCGCAGCCGGTCGACGCCACCGTCACTTCCTCCGACAGGAAGGACTGCACGGCGTCGGTGTGGAGCACCACATCGGGATTGGCCTCCCTCGCCGCTGCGGCGACCGTGCGCACGGGTTGCAGGGTGCCCGTCTCGTTGTTCGCACTCATCACAGACACGACGACCGTGCCGGGACCGACCGCGGCGGCAACTGCGTCCGGCGCCACCCTGCCCATGCGATCCACGCCGACGATCGACACCGTGCAGCCGACCCGCTCGAGAAACGCCGCCGTGTCGAGAACGGCTTCGTGTTCCACGGCGGTCGTCACCACACCGCCGCGCCCGGCTCCGGCAAGGGCAGCGCCGGCCACGGCGAGGTTGTCGGCCTCCGTCCCACCACCGGTGAAGACGATTTCGAGAGGTCGATCGGCGCCCAGCAAGTGGGCAGCGCGTTCGCGCGCCTCCTCGAGTGCGTTCTTGGCGCGACGCGACACCTCGTGCAACCCGGAAGGGTTGCCGAATACGTCGTCGAGATACGGGGCCATCGTCTCGCGTACCTGGGGACGAACCGCGGTGGTGGCTGCATGGTCGAGATACAACATGGGAGGCAGCCATTGTCGCAGAGGACTGCGGAGTGCAGGCCCGTGTGCCACCATTTGGGTGAACACCACCAGCCTGGAGTGGCCATGCGAGCCGTACAGCTGACTGCACCCGGCACCGCTCTCGAGATGCGAGAGATCGCAACACCACACCCTGGTGCGGGCGAGGTACTCGTTGCCGTTGAAGCCGCCGGTATCTGCCGATCGGACATGCACTACCGCTCGGGGTTCCCGACCGCGGGGCCTCTGCCGCTGACGCTGGGTCACGAGGTCGCCGGGACGGTGCTTGCTCTCGGTGAAGGCCTCGGCGAGGAACTGCACGGCGAACGGGTCGCCCTCCACTACCTGGTCACCTGTGGCGACTGTCGCTACTGCACGAGCGGTGTCGAGCAGTTCTGTCCCGATGGAGCGATGCTCGGCAAGGACAGGCCCGGCGGGTACGCCGAGGCCATCGTCGTCCCCGCAACCAACGCACACCGCGTGCCGGACGAAGTCCCCATCGAGCACGCCGCGGTGATGATGTGCTCGACGGCGACCGCATATCACGCCCTCAAGAAAGCCGAGCTCGGGGTTGGCGAGCATGTCGTCGTGCTCGGTGTCGGTGGCCTCGGCATGGCCGCCGTGCAGCTGGCGGCGATCCTCGGGGCGGGCGCCGTTGTCGCAGTCGACATCGACCCATCGAAGCTCGCGACTGCGGCGGGGTTCGGCGCCATCCCGGTGCAAGGCGGAGCGGACCTGGCTGGTCGCATCGTGGCCGCGGCCGACGGACCCGTGGACGTCGCGCTCGACATGGTGGGCTCGGTTCCCCTCCTGCGCTCCGGTCTCGACGCCACCGGTCCCCTGGGCCGGGTCGTGGCCGTCGGTCTCACACCAGACGACTACCCCGTCGCCCCGTATCGCGATCTCATCGTCGGCGAGAGAACCATCGTCGGCTGCTCGGACCATCACGGCACGGAGATCGACGAGCTACTCGACCTGGCGTCGCTGGGTAGGTTGGATCTCGACGCGGTGGTCACCCACACGGTCCCGCTCGACGCAGCCGAGATCAACGGCGTCCTCGATTCGATGGAGGCCTTCGAGAGCCCGGTACGAACCGCCATCGTCGCCGGCATCTGAGCGAACGCCCGGCTGCTACTCGAGGGGGGCTGCCACCTGGTCCAGGAATCCGACGAGCGCCGTCTCGTATCGAATCGGGTCCGAGTTCCACAGATGCACGTGGTCCACACCGACGAACCGTTCGTAGCTCACGAGGTCGGGCCGGGCTGTGGCAAAGGCATCACTCGACGCAACCGGGACCGTGGCGTCCAGCTCGCCGTGCATCAAGAGAACGGCCACGTCGAATTCGTCCGCTCGCTCCACCTGGTCGAGCTCACGCCAATCGACGTCGAAGCGCAGGGTCGCCAGTTCCTTGGCGCCCGCAGCCAGAAAGCCTGGTATCCCGCGGTCTGCCGCCTCTTCATCCACCACCGCCTCGAGGTCGAGGACGGGCGAGTCCAACACGACTCCGACCACGTCCGTGACGAGCTCGGACTGGTGGAGGAACATCGAGGCGATCTCACCGCCCATGGAGAATCCGTAGATGATGAGCTCCTCAGCTCCCTCGCGCAACGCATAGGTGGCAGCATCCTCGAGATCACGCCATTCTTCCCGCCCCCAGCCGTAGCGACCGTCCACCGCCGCTGGCGTACCCGGGTCGTTGCGGTACGTGATCACGAGCGTCGGGAACCCGGCCTCACGAAGGGCCGGGATCACCCTCAGTGACTGCTCTCTGCCGTCGCCCTTGCCGTGGACCATGATGATCCACGTGTCACGCTCCCCGTCCACTCTCCACGCCGGATAGACGCCGAGGTCGCCCGCCACCGGAACGACCTCGAAGCCGATGCCGTGGGCCGACAGCGGTGTCCCCACGTAGGCGGACTGGTCGAACATGGCTCGGTCTCCCGGCCGGAACTCGCCCTCGATCTCGCGGAAGCCGCGCTCGACGACGTCTTCTCTCACCTCGATGATCGCCGAGACCTGACCGTATGCGTCTTCGCCTCGAAGACCCCAGATGCCGTCCTGCTCCGTGAGGTCGGTGCGCGTCAGGACCACCCGCCCACTCCCGACGGTGGCGATCTCGAGGTCGAACTCCGGCTCCGCCTCCCCGGGGCTGAGCAGGTCGCGTTCGAGGGTCGACGAGAACACCCACGTCGCAACGAACAGCGAACCGACTCCGACGCCGAAGACGGCGAGAGCGATCCGTCGCATCCAGATCGAGAAGCGCTTTTCCTCCATGGGCTCGCGAATCTAGATGCGAGCCACCGGTAGCGACTGCTCCGACGAGACGATCCGGAGGTGAGCCGGCTCATTCACGTCGAACAGACCATTGCTGCCCCGATCCAGGTCGTGTGGGACGACATCGCTCGTCTCGAGACCCACACGGAGTGGATGGCAGACGCAGAGTCGATCACGTTCCTCGGCGATCTGCGTGAGGGCGAGGGCACCCGCATGGAGGTCGCAACGAGGGTCGGCCCGCTGCGCACGACCGACGTGATGGAGTTCACGGTGTGGGAGCCGCCTCAGCGCATGGCCATCCGCCACGTCGGACTGGTCACCGGCGCGGGAGAGTTCATCCTCACCGAGATCGACCCTTCGACCACTCGATTCGCCTGGCACGAGGAGCTGACCTTCCCCTGGTACTTCGCAGGCCCGATCGGCGAGTTCTTCGGTGCCCCGATCCTCGCTGCCATCTGGCGACGCAACCTGGCCGCCCTGGCCAGGCGCTTCTCCGACCCGCGATGACCCACGCCCCGCAGCTGCGCCCGTTCAGTCGCCGCTGAAGGTCGGCGTCTCCTTGGCGACGAACGCGAGGATCCCCGTCCTCGCGTCCGCAGTCTTGAACACTTCGTCGAAGACGGTTCGCTCGACAGCGAGCGCCTCGTCGATGGGGCGACCCCAGCCATCGTTCATGGCTCTCTTGGCGGCGGCGTAGCCGAGTGTCGGGCCTTCGGCCCACCGTGCCGCGTCCTCGAGCGCGGCCGCCACCAGCTCGTCGGCGGGCACCACCCTGTCGGCCAGGCCCATCTCGAGCGCTTCACGTGCTCCGACCTGGCGGCCGGACATGTTGAGCTCCTTTGCCCTCTGATAGCCCACGAGGCGGGGAAGCCGCTGCGTCCCACCTGCACCCGGGATGATCCCGAGGAGGATCTCGGGCTGCCCAACCTTGGCGTCTTCGGCCATGTAGCGAAAGTCGGCGCCCATGGCGAGCTCGAGACCGCCCCCGAGGGCATACCCCGAAACGGCCGCAATCGTCGGCTTGGCCAGTTGCTCGAAACGGCGCACGGTGGCGGCGAGCCCCGAGGCCATCGGCTCGCTCTCGGATTCGAACGCATCCACGAATCGGCCGATGTCGGCGCCTGCTGCGAAGTGACGGCTTCCCGTGATGACTACAGCTCTCACTGCCGGGTCGGTCGCCCGGTCGAGCGCTTCGTCGATCTCGGCGATGAGCGGCCCGTTCAGCGCATTGACCGGCGGACGATTGAGCGTGATGAGCGCGATGCTGCCTTCAGTGGTGTATTCGACGAGATCCACGAGACTGGCCTCCTGGTGCGGTTCCCGCGGTGAGGCTACCCGGCCGGCGTAGTGAGCTCTCTGGCCGCGGTCCATGGGTCGGTCACCCGTCCTGCGACGTCGGCGATGAGCGCCTTGGCGGGGTCACTGTCGAGGAGCTCGCTGGTGACGCGATCGACCTCCGCCTGGAGCGCCGTGAGCACCAGCGCTCGCGCCGTCGCCTCCCGTCTTCCGCCCTCCTCGGCGATATGCGCCTCGTGGGCCGTGATCGCCTCTGCCAGGGCATCGACGCCGTCGCCGGTGGTCGCCACTGTTGCGACCACCGGAGGTGACCAGTCGCCGCGGTGACCCAGTTCCAGCATCTCGATGAGCCGGCGACGCGCATCCCCTGCGCCCGGCCGATCGGCCTGATTGACCACGAACACGTCGCCGACCTCGAGCAGGCCCGCTTTCGACGCCTGGACGCTGTCGCCGAACGACGGCGGCAGGACGACAACCGTCGTCGACGCGGTCGCCGCGATGTCGACCTCTGCCTGACCCACCCCGACCGTTTCGACGACGACTTCTGCGAAGCCGAGGCCGGCGAGGACGGCGACCGCCTTCGGAGTCGCCGCGGCGAGCCCACCCAGGCTGCCCCGGGTCGCCATGGATCGTATGAAGACCTCCCCGTCGGCGGCGTGGGACTGCATCCTGATGCGGTCCCCCAGGATCGCTCCCCCGGTGAATGGGCTGGAGGGGTCGACCGCGAGCACGGCGATGGGGCCGATTCCCCGGCTGCGGTTTCCGGCGACCATGCGATCGACGAGCGTCGACTTTCCTGCGCCCGGCGGGCCGGTCACTCCCACCACGCGCAAGCCACCCCTGCGGTACATCGCGGCCACGACGGGCACCGTGGCGGGATCGTCGTCCTCGATCCTCGTAAGGAGACGCGCCAACGATCTGCGGTCGCCCGCGGCAGCGTCCTCGACCAGAGCATCGATATCGAGAGAAGGCGCCACGACACCGAGCTTAGGAGCGAGGAGGGCGGCTCCCGGGAACCACGGTCCGACTAGAGGGCGACGACCTCGTCGACGCCGGGGACACGGTCGATGAGGATGCGCTCGATGCCTGCCGTCAGCGTCATCGTCGACATCGGGCAGCCTCCGCACGCACCCACGAGCTGAAGGGTGACACGGCCGCCGGACGTTCCCAGAAGGACGAGATCGCCTCCGTCGGCCTGGAGCGCGGGACGGATGTACTCGAGCGTCTCGTGGAGCATGTCGCTGTCGACGACGCTCGTGGCCGGGTCGTCGTAGACGGGCGCGGAGTCATCGGTGGGAGAGGCCACCGAGATCATCGAAGTCTGCGAATGTGGTTCTTCGGCCATCGGCCGACACTTCCTTGCACGCCGTGTGGATAGAACGCTGGGCGCCGGCGCCTATTCCGGCCGAGAGTGTAGAAGCGCGGCGCCTGCTAGCGGACACGCCGGCGCATCACGCTTGGACCACAGCAGCCCCAAGGGATACCAGCTTGTCGACGAAGCCCTCGTAGCCGCGGTCGATGTGATGCGCCTCGGTGATCGTCGTCTCGCCGTCTGCTCGCAATGCGGCAATGGACAGCGCTGCGGCGGCGCGGATGTCGCACCCGTCGACCTCGCACCCGCTGAGCTCACCCACGCCGCGCACCACCACGTGCTGACCGTCCGTCGTGATGTCTGCGCCCATCCGGTTCAACTCGCCGACATATCGGAAGCGAGCGGCATACACGTTCTCCGTGACAATGGAGGTTCCGTCTGCGATCGACAGGAAGGCCACCATCTGGGGATGCATGTCCGTGTGAAAGCCCGGATAGGGCAGTGTCGCGAAGTCGATGGCAGTGGGGCGATCCGGACCCGTTACCTCGACCCACTCGTCCCCAGACGCAACGCCGCAGCCTGCGGCCTGCATCTTGCGAAGCTCCATGCGCAGGTGGTCGGGCACGCAGCCGTCGACCCGCACCACGCCGCCGGTCATGGCTCCGGCGAGAAGATACGTCCCTGCTTCGAGCCGGTCGGGCACCACGCGGTGATCCATCGGCTGGAGCTCCGGGACCCCGTGGACCTCGATGGTGGATGATCCGGCGCCTTCGATCTTCGCGCCCATCTCTGCCAGCGCAGCGGCGAGATCCGCCAGCTCCGGCTCCCGGGCAGCGTTGCCGATCACCGTGCGCCCTTCGGCGAGCACCGCGGCCAGCAGGAGATTCTCCGTAGCTCCCACGCTCGGGAACTCGAGGAAGATCTCCGCGCCGTGCAGCCCGTCGGGTGCCGTGGCGGTGAGGACACCGTGGCTCAGGTCGAACTCGGCACCCATCCCTTCGAGCCCCTCGAGATGGAAGTCGATCGGACGCGACCCGAAGTCGTCTCCACCGGGGAGCGCCACCCGCGCTTCTCCGCACCGGGCCAGCAGCGCCCCGAGCACGAGGATCGAGGCCCGCATCTTCCGGACCAGCTCGAGCGGTGCCTCCGGCAGTGGCTGATCGGGCACCTCGACGGACATCTCCCCACCGTGATACGTACACGAAGCGCCGACGTGGCGGAGCACGTCACCCATGATCTCGACATCGAGCAGCCTGGGAACGTTGCCGATCCGGTGCACCCCTGGCGCCAGCAACGTGGCGACCATGTGCTTCAGCACGGCGTTCTTGGCTCCCCTGACCACGATCTGGCCGGAGAGACGGCGCCCACCGCGTACCCGAATCGTCTCCATCTTGCGCGAAGTCTACGGCGCAACCCGCGTACCAGGGCTCCAGCCACCGACGGGAACGCCGCCGGGCATCGGTCGCCTAGCCTGCGGTCAAACGAGAATGGAGTCGCAGTGCGCGTAGCACTATCGGCCGATCACGCCGGGTTCGAGCTCAAGGAGGAGTTGCGAGAGCTGCTCGAAGGAGCCGGCCACACCGTCATCGATCTCGGCACCGACAGCACCGCGTCCGTCGACTACCCGGACTACGCAGCCGCGGTAGGGCGGGCCGTCGTAGCGGGCCGCGCCGAACGCGGAATCGTGGTGTGCGGGTCCGGGGCCGGCGCCGCGATCGCAGCCAACAAGCTCGACGGGATCCGCTGCGCCCAGGCCAATGACACCTACACGGCGCACCAGGCCGTAGAGCACGACGATGCCAACGTCGTGGCCCTGGCCGCCAGGGTCATCGGGCCCGCACTGGCCTGGGAGATCACCGAGGCATTCCTCGGCGCCGAGCTCGTCCCCAAGGAGAGGTACCTGCGTCGACGCGAGAAGGTCATCGCCCTCGAGCGAGCACGCCGCTGACGATCACCACGCCAGAGTTCCTGCGCTTCCCTTGAATGGGCCGACGACGTCTTCGGTGATCCAACCGCCGTAGAAGTCGCCCGCCTGGGCGACCACGAGTTCGCGGTCGACATACGCAGCGGTCACACGTGAGGGGTAGAACGCGACCGCGTCGGTGAGCGCCTCATAGCCGGGAGCCGGATCGTGATACGTCCAGGCGGCACGCTCGCTCCTGGACGGTCCCGCGACGAGGTCGTAGTACGACGCGATACCTTTGAACACGCAAAGCGTCGTCCCGGTGACCGCAACCAGCGCCTCTGCCGCAATGTCTCGTAGAGGGACGTAGTACACCGGGGGGTGACTGGTCTCGAGGACGCGCAGCGCGTTTCCACTCTCGGCGACGGTGAGCCCGGCGAACTCGACTCGCACGATGCGGGCCGTGGGCTCGACGCTGGGGGGTCGCGGGTAGTCCCAGACCGACTCCTGGCCGGGCCCGGGTTCGATGCGGCGTGATCGCATGGGTCCTCCCTCGCATGCTTGCTCAGCAGTGGGGTGGCGACCGATGAGTACGATACGAATCCGCCACCCCGTCGCTCATGATCGATGACTCTCAGCGCTACCTGAACCGCGAGCTCTCGAACCTGGACTTCCAGGAGCGGGTGCTCGAACTCGCCGGAAACGACAGGCTGCCGCTCCTCGAGCGCGTCAAGTTCCTGGCGATCGTGAGCCACAACATCGACGAGTTCTTCCAGGTCCGGGTTGCCGGGCTGCTCAATCAGGTCGCCAGCGGGCTCACGTCCACGTCACCCGACGGCCGCACCGCGTCCCAGCAGCTCGAGCACATCGAAGCCAAAGCGCGGGCACTCACCATCCAGATCGACGAGCTGTTCCTGGGACAGCTGCTCCCCGCACTCGAGAAGGAGCGCATCCGCATCATCGAAGCCGACGACCAGCTGTCGGAGGAGGAAGCGGAGTACCTCGCCGAGGTGTTCGAGGAAGAGATCTTCCCCGTCCTCACTCCGCTCGCGGTGGACCCCTCACACCCCTTCCCGTACATCTCGGATCTGTCTCTCAACCTGGCGGTGCTTCTTCGCAGCCCCGATCGAGAGACCCTGCAGTTCGCCAGGGTCAAGATCCCGCCGATCCTCCCCCGCTTCGTGACCCTTCGCGACGGGGAGGCGTTCGTACCGCTCGAGCTGCTCATCGCCGCCCACCTCGACCGCTTGTTCGGTGGCCAGGTCGTGGTCCAGCATTCCTTCTTCCGGGTCACTCGCAACGCCGACTACGCCGTCGAGGAGGAAGAAGCCCACGACCTGCTCGAGGCGATGGAGGCCGTGCTCCAGTTCCGCAAACGCTCGGCCGCATCGGTTCGGCTCGAGCTCGGCCCTGGGGTGTCGGACCAGGTGGAGCGACTCCTCATGCGGGAGCTCGGAGTCGACCACCCGCAGGTCTACCGGAGAACCGCGCCCCTCGACCTCAGCGGCCTGTGGGCGATCTACGCCCTCGACCGGCCCGAACTCAAGGAACGGCCCTGGAGCCCCACTACCCAGCTGAGGCTCGCCGATACCGACAACCTAGATTTCTTTGCAGAGATCAACGCCGGCGACATCCTGGTCCATCATCCGTACGAGTCCTTCGCGACCTCGACTGGAGCGTTCCTGGCACAAGCCGTCGCCGATCCCGACGTCCTTGCGATCAAGCAGACGCTCTACCGAACGTCGGTCTCCGATGACCCGGCCATCGGTGGCGAACGCAGCGTCGTGCAGATGCTCATCGCCGCGGCCGAGGCGGGCAAGGAGGTCGTCGTCCTCGTCGAGCTCAAGGCCCGATTCGACGAGGCCGCCAACATCGACTGGGCGAAGATGCTGGAGAACGCCGGCGCCCACGTCGTCTACGGAGTCTCCGGGCTCAAGACGCACTCGAAGATCCTGCTCGTGGTGCGTCGCGAAGCGTCGGGCCTCAAGCGCTATTGCCACATCGGCACGGGAAACTACAACCCGAAAACGGCCCGCCTCTACGAGGACATGGGCCTGTTCACGTCGAACAAGAAGATCGGGTCGGATCTGTCCGAGGTGTTCAACCGGCTCACCGGCTACGCGGCGACGGACACCTACCGCCGGCTCCTCGTTGCGCCGGAGACGTTGCGCTCCCGGATCAACCTCCTGATCCGGCGCGAAGGCGACAAGAGCGAGGACGGCTCCATCGTGATGAAGATCAACCACCTGGTCGATCCTGAGATCATCGACGAGCTCTATCGCGCCTCGCAGCAAGGCTGTCGGATCCGGCTGATCGTGCGTGGCATGTGCTCGCTACGGGCCGGCGTGCCGGGACTCTCGGACACCAT
>CAJHYC010000319.1_pt1 | contig 13950 bp, 9 predicted proteins | sample 9198751 | NCBI WGS metagenome assembly CAJHYC01 (sample SAMEA7708362, study PRJEB35096) | sediment metagenome | biome: marine neritic benthic zone biome [ENVO:01000025]; feature: sediment [ENVO:00002007]; material: shallow marine sediment [ENVO:03000034] sea grass bed [ENVO_01000059] ... | reverse complement strand
CTGGAACGGGCCGGGATGGTAGCAGTGTTGTTTTCCCGGGCACCGCGGAGCCCGCCGACATGGCAACACCATTACCCTCGGTGACGATGACCGCTCCTGCTCGCACCGGTCGACCTCTGTCGTTTCTGTCGACCGTCCCCGTCGACGCGGTGAAGGGCATAGGCCCGCGCACCGCCAAGAAGTTGAGCGACGCCGGGATCGCAAGCGTCGCAGACCTGCTGCTGCACACGCCGCGTCGCTATCTCGACAGGTCCCAGCTCTTCGACCTTTCTGCGGTGCCGCTCGGTGAAGAAGTCACTGTGGGTGGCACCGTGATGTCGGTGCGCAAGAGACGGATCTCGCGCAATCGCACCATGATCGATGCGCTCATCACCGATGGGACCAACGTCGTCACCGCGGTGTGGTTCAACCCGTACCTGAAGATCACCGAGGGTTCGGAGGTAGCGCTCTCCGGGAAGGTCGAGCGGTTTCGCGGCAAGCTGCAGATGAAGAGCCCCGATCTCGACTCGCTGGGAAACGAGGATTCGCTCGTCACCGGGAGGGTGGTCCCGATCCACGGGAGTCTCGGTGGGCTGGGACCCGCTCAGCTCAGGCGCTCCATCCACAATGCTCTGGCTCGCTCGCAACCCATCCACGAGGCCTTTCCCGCCGAGATGGTCGCGCGGCTCGGGCTGGCCGACCGAAGCTCGTCGTTTCGTGGGATCCATTTCCCGGAGACGATGGAGGAAGCCAGAGGTGCCCGTGAGCGTCTGGTCTTCGACGAGCTGTTCCGGCTCGAAGTCGCTCTGGCGATGCGCAAGCAACGTCAGGTCGACGAACGCACCGGCATTGCTCTCCACGTGGACGGCGAGCTCGTCAAGCGCTTCATCGACGCTCTTCCCTACGAGCTCACCGGCGCTCAGAAGAGGGTGATCGAGGAGATCGAGGGCGACGTCGCCGGAACCCATCCGATGCATCGCCTTCTCCAGGGCGAGGTGGGCTCGGGCAAGACCGTCGTCGCCGCAGTCACCCTCCTCGCTGCGGTCCAGGGCGGGTACCAGGGTGCCGTCATGGCGCCCACCGAGGTGCTCGCCGAGCAGCATTACCTCGGGTTCCGCGACCTGTTGGCATCGGCCGGTGTCGCCCCCGTGGCGCAGGACGTGTCGGCACCGGCCGGTATGGCGAGCCTCTTTGCAGATCGTGAGCCCGCAGAGTCGCGTCACAGTGTTCGCTTGGCCTTGCTGACATCGAACAACGCGGTGGCAAACTTCGTCGAAGGCCAGGTGCGTCGCGCCGACGTCGTGAAGTGGATCGCAGACGGGACCGTGGATCTGGTCGTCGGCACACATGCGCTCATCCAAGATGAGCTCCAGTTCGCCGGCCTGGGTGTGGCCGTGGTCGATGAGCAGCACAGGTTCGGCGTGTACCAGCGTGTCCAGCTCCGCGAGAAGGCCGAGGCGTATGACCCGGACCTCCTCATCATGACCGCAACGCCGATTCCGCGGACGCTCGCCATGACGCTGTACGGCGACCTCGATGTCTCCATCCTCGACGAGATGCCTCCGGGGAGGACACCAGTCGCAACGTCCCATATCGCCAAGTCGCCGCCCGAGCTCGAGGGTGTCTACGAGTTGATCCGGAGCGAGGTCGCTGCCGGGAGGCAGGCCTTCGTCGTCTGTCCGCTCGTCGAAGACTCGGACAAGCTCGAGGTGGCGTCGGCCACCGCAGAGCACGAGCGACTCCAGCACGTCTTCGCGGAGCTCAACGTGGGGCTGCTTCACGGCCAACTTCGACCGGACGCCAAGGACGGAGTGATGCAGCGGTTCCGGGACCAGGAACTCGACGTGCTGGTGGCGACAACCGTGATCGAGGTCGGGATCGACGTGCCGAACGCCACGGTGATGGTGATCGAGGACGCCGACCGTTTCGGATTGAGCCAGCTCCATCAGCTGCGGGGTCGCGTCGGCAGAGGGGAGTTCGCCTCCCACTGCGTGCTCATCGCCGAGCCGACGACGCCGGAAGGCGAAGCACGGCTTGCGGCGATGGTCGCAACCAACGACGGCTTCCGGCTCGCCGAGGAGGACCTGCGCATTCGTGGTCAGGGGACGGTCTTCGGGACCCGCCAGGCAGGGCTCAAGGATCTGCGGCTCGCCGATATCCTCCGCGATGCAGAAACGCTGATCGCGGCGCGCCGGGAGGCCTTTGCGCTCGTCGCCCGCGACCCCGCGCTCCGTGAGCATCAGGCGCTGGCCGATGAGGTCAGGGCGCTGTTGGGTGAAGACGCCGAGTGGCTGTTCCGGAGTTGACCGGGGATGAGGATCATCGCCGGACGGGCAAAAGGGAGACGATTGCAGTCGCCACGGGGGGTGTCGACGAGACCATTCACCGGCAGGGCCAGGGAGGCGGTGTTCTCCATCTTGGGCGGCCGCGTGGTCGGCGCGCGCGTGCTGGACCTCTATGCGGGCAGCGGCTCTCTCGGCCTCGAAGCCCTCAGCAGGGGAGCGACCGCGGCCACTCTGGTCGAAGCAGGGAGGGATGCTCTGGTCGCGCTTCGCGCCAATGTCGCGGCGATGGATCTCGGAGGAGAGGTCGTGGCGGACAGGGTCGAGGAGTGTCTCGGGCGGCTGATCGCCGGGTACGACATCGTGTTCGTCGACCCACCGTATGAACTGCCACAGGAGTCGGTTGCCGTGGTCCTGGAGGAAGTGGGTGCGCTGCTGGCGCCGGGTGGCGTGATCGTGGTGCATCGGCGTCGTGGCACGCCGTTGGATCTCGATGAGCACACGATGCTCAGCATCAGCGATCAGCGGCGCTACGGTGATGCCGAAGTCTGGTGGCTGGACAAGGAGGAGCGGTGATACGCGCTCTCGTCCCGGGCAGCTTTGACCCGCCGACGATGGGTCACCTCGACATCGTCGAACGCTGCGCCGGCATCTTCGATGAGGTCCTCGTCGCTGTGGTCGAGAATCCCGACAAGCGGTCTCTGTTCACTGCTGCGCAGCGATGCGATCTCCTCGAGGAATGCAGCGCACCGTGGCCCAACGTCTCGGTTGCGTCCTTCGAGGGTCTGCTCGTCGACTTCGCCGCACAACGCGGGTTCGACGTGATCGTCAAGGGACTGCGTGCGATGACGGATTTCGACTACGAGATCCAGATGTCGCAGATGAACCGCCACCTCTCGGGGATTGTCACGCTCTTCGTCGCCACCAAGCCCGAGTACGGCTATCTGTCGTCTTCGCTCGTCAAGCAGGTGGGAAGCCTCGGCGGTTCGGTGGACGCATTGGTGCCGACGCCCGTTGCCGCCGCCCTCAAGGAGAAGTATTCGAATGAATGACGCCGCACCCAAGCAGCCACCTCCGGTGCCGGGCGAGCTCCTCGACGTGCTCGAGGGGACGAGCGCCCGCATCGAGCTGGTGATCAGCGCCATGGTCGAAGAGGTGGAAGGCGCCCGCACCGTGCCTCTGTCGGCAAGCGTGATGGTGAACAAGGACGAGTTCGTGGAGAGGCTCGAGACACTCAACGCCGAGTTGAAGGCCTCGGTGGCGCGGGCTCAGGACCTGCTTCCCGAGGAGTTGCGGGCCGCCAGGTGGATGGTGCGTGAACGCGAGCGATACATCGCCCGCACCAACGAACGCGCTCGTGAGATGCTCACCAAGGCCAAAGGCCGCTCTGACGACCTCGTCTCGGAGTCGCACATCATCGAGGAGGCAGTGGAAGAGGCGAACCGGTTGGTGCGCAGCTCGGAGAAGGACGCGGAGCGCATCCGTCTGGAGGCGGAGGACTACGCAGAGCGCCAGCTCACCGATATGGAGACGTTCATGGGCGAGATGTTGAAGTACGTTCAGGAGGCGCGGGCGCAGTTCCACGAGACGCTGCCTCCTCCGCCCGACGTTCCCGTGAGTGAATAGCCGGTCTCCCGGCCCGTCATGACCCGGTCTCCGTTTCTCGTCAACGTCGCCGACCTGGCGCGTCCTTCGGCTCGACCCCGGTCCCTGGCCGTCGAGACCCCGGTGGAGTGGGTGCTCGAGCTGTCGCGTACCTTGCCGAGCCCGCCACTGACAGCAACGCTCCGATTGGCGCGGATGAGCGGTGGGCTCCTCGTGACCGGATCGGTCGACGTCGCGGTCGAGCATGTGTGTCACCGTTGTCTGCAGACGACCCGCGACGACCTGCATGTCACGGTCGGCCAGCTGTATGCGACACCGGGCGTCGACGATGATGCGGAGTACGAGCTGGTCGGCGACGAGATCGATCTCGAGCCCATGATTCGCGACGAAGTGCTCCTCGCCATGCCACTGCTTCCCACCTGCGGCGACGATTGCCCCGGGCCACCCCACGAGACAGGGGTGGTCGACGTGAGCGAAGCGCCGGGCTCTCCGTTTGCCGTGCTCGAAGGGCTATTCGACGATGATTGAGCTGGCACGGAGTGGTGTTGCCGGAAGCCCATGGGCGCCGGGGCACTCCTCCCCTATGACGGCGGCGATTGACCTGGTCGGATGGCGAGAACCGGAGTAGGAGAAAACAACGTTGACAGCGATTGATGAACGACGCCGCCACGTGACCGTCGACGGAAACGAGGCGGCGGCTTCTATTGCGTATAGGGCCAGTGAGGTCATCGCCATCTATCCGATCACCCCCGCCTCACCAATGGGTGAGTTGTCGGACGCCTGGGCTACCCGGGGTGCGAAGAACGTCTGGGGGACCGTTCCCGAGGTCGTTGAGATGCAGAGTGAAGCAGGCGCGGCGGGTGCGGCCCACGGTGCGCTGCAGACCGGTGCGCTCACGACGACGTTCACCGCTTCGCAGGGTCTGCTGCTGATGATCCCGAACATGTTCAAGATCGCCGGCGAGCTCACTCCGGCGGTATTCCACATCGCGGCCCGCAGCGTTGCCACCCATGCGCTCTCGATCTTCGGAGACCACAGCGATGTCATGGCTGCCCGCAGCACCGGCTGGGCCATGCTGGCGAGCGGGACCGTGCAGGAAGCGCACGACCTGGCTCTCGTGGCCCACATGGCCACGCTTCATTCGAGGGTCCCCTTCTTGCACTTCTTCGATGGCTTCCGCACCTCCCATGAGGTGAACAAGATCGAGCGCCTCAACGACGATGACTTGCGCGACCTGCTCCCGCTCGACGCCGTGCTCGCACACCGCAACCGGCGCCTCGACCCGGATGCGCCGGTGCTGCGAGGGACCGCTCAGAACCCGGATGTCTTCTTCCAGGCCCGGGAAGCGGCCAATCCGTTCTACTTCGCAGTGCCCGACATCGTGCAGCAGGCCATGGACGACTTTGCGGAGCGTACCGGGCGCCAGTACCACCTGTTCGACTATGTCGGTCATCCCGAGGCCGAAACCGTTCTGGTGATGATGGGGTCGGGCTCGGGGGCCGCCGAGGAAGCCGTTTCCCGGATGAGCGAGGAGGGCGAGAAGGTCGGTCTGCTGAAGGTCCGGCTCTACCGTCCGTTCGCCTCGGGCGCATTCGTCGCGTCACTGCCGACGTCGGTTCGCAACGTTGTCGTCCTCGATCGCACCAAGGAGCCCGGAGCTCCGGCGGAGCCACTGTTCATGGACGTGATGACGGCGCTGGTAGAGGAGACCCAGGCCGGCAGGAATGCCTTCCCGGTCATTCCCAGGATGATCGGGGGCCGCTACGGGCTCTCGTCGAAGGAGTTCACTCCGGCGATGGCGAAGGCCGCGCTCGATGAGGGTGCGTCCGACGAGCCGAAGCGCCGTTTCACGGTGGGGATCGTCGACGACGTGACCGATCTCAGCCTGACGTGGGACCGGGAGTGGACCACCGAGCAGGAGGACGGGCTGCGTGCCGTCTTCTACGGGCTCGGCAGCGACGGGACCGTCGGGGCGAACAAGAACACGGTCAAGATCGTGGGGGAGAACACCGACTCGTCCGCCCAGGGTTACTTCGTGTACGACTCGCGCAAGGCCGGGGCGGTGACGGTGTCACATCTCCGGTTTGCTCCGGCAGAGATTCGCTCCTCCTACTTGATCTCCCAGGCGGACTTCGTGGCATGCCATCAGTTCGGGATGCTGGAGAAGATGGACGTACTCGGCGTGGCGCGTCCCGGGGCGACGTTCCTCCTCAACTCGCCATTCGGGCCCGACGAGGTGTGGGATCGCATTCCGCGCGAGGTGCAGGATCAGATCATCGAGAATGAGCTCGAGGTCCACGTCGTCAACGGGCACCGGGTTGCTGAAGAAGCGGGGCTCGGTGGGCGGATCAACACGGTGCTCCAGACGTGTTTCTTTGCGCTCTCCGGGGTTCTTCCCGGCGAGCGGGCCATCGCAGAGATAAAGAGCGCGATCGAGAAGACCTACGGCCGTTTCGGCGAGGCCGTGCTCGAGCGCAACTATGCCGCCGTCGACGGCGCGATCGATGCGATGTTCAAGCTCGAGATACCATCGGTGAGCTCTTCGAGCATCACCATGCGCTCGGTCGTCCCCGAGCACGCTCCGGACTTCGTGCAACGAGTGACGGCTCGCATGCTCGCAGGCGAGGGTGACTTGCTGCCCGTGTCCGCCTTGCCGGTGGACGGCACGTTCCCGACGGGCACGACGCAATACGAGCGGCGCTCCATCGCCCGCGAGATCCCGATCTTCGATCCGGAGATCTGTATCGAGTGCAACAAATGCGCCATCGTCTGTCCGCATGCAGCGATCAGGACGAAGGCGTTCCCCGAGAGTGCGCTCGAGGGTGCACCCGCCACCTTCAAGTCCCGTCAGTTCCGCAGCCGCGATCTCCCCGACCATCTCATGACGGTTCAGGTGGCCCCGGACGACTGCACAGGCTGTGCGATCTGTGTCGACTACTGCCCCGCCAAGTCGAAGGAGGAGGCAAAGCACCGAGCCATCAACATGGAGCCAAAGCGCGAACATCTCGAGGCGGAACGGGCGAACTGGGACTTCTTCCTCACGATCCCCGAGCCCGACCGGAATCTCGTGCGCGCCGAAACCGTCAAAGGCTCGCAGTTGCTCGATCCGTTGTTCGAGTTCTCGGGCGCCTGCTCGGGCTGTGGCGAGACCCCGTACCTCAAGTTGCTGACCCAGCTCTTCGGCGACCGGATCCTGGTGGCGAACGCCACCGGTTGCTCTTCGATCTTCGGCGGCAACCTGCCCACTACTCCGTGGCGCACCAACGCGGAAGGGCGAGGGCCGGTGTGGTCGAACTCGCTCTTCGAGGACAACGCCGAGTTCGGACTCGGGATGCGTCTCGCCCTCGACCAGGAGAGAGCCGAGGCCGAGATGTTGGTGCGCTCACTTGCATCACAGATCGGCGAGGACCTCGCCACGGCGCTGCTGGAGGCGAAGCAGGATTGGCACGGAGGTGTCGAGGAGCAGCGGCGCCACGTCGCCGAGCTGGTGGTCAAGCTCGCACAGATCGACGCGAGCGAGGCGAGACGCCTCGAGGCCATCTCGGGCACCCTCGTGCGCAAGGGAGTGTGGATCGTCGGCGGCGACGGCTGGGCCTATGACATCGGGTTCGGCGGCCTGGACCACGCCCTGTCCTCGGGGAGGGACATCAACATCCTCGTCCTGGACACCGAGGTGTACTCGAACACCGGCGGCCAGGCGTCCAAGGCGACGCCGCGGGGCGCCGTGGCGAAGTTCGCCTCCAGCGGGATGCAGAACCCGAAGAAGGACCTCGGCCAGATCGCCATGGCATACGAGGACGTCTACGTAGCCCACATCGCCGTGGGAGCGAACAACACGCAGACCGTCAAGGCGTTCGTAGAGGCCGAGTCGTTTCCGGGGCCGTCGATCATCATCGCCTACTCGACGTGTATCGCCCACGGCATCGACATGTCCACGTCGATGAGCCACCAGAAGCGGCTCGTCGACAGCGGCTTCTGGCCCCTGTACCGGTATGACCCGAGGTTGACCGTTGCGGGCAAGCATGCCTTCCACCTCGACAGCAGGGCACCGACCGTGGCTTTCTCGGAGGTGGCCAAGCACGAGGCACGATTCGCCATGCTGACCAGATCAGATCCCCAGACGGCGGAGCGCTTGTTTGCCCTCGCTCAGGGGGACATCGATGCCCGCTGGCGTCTCTACGAGCAATTCGAGGGACTGGACCGAAGCATCCCAGACGAAGAAGCAAGGGAGGACGTGGAGTCATGAGTGTCGACCTCCGGACCAGCTACCTCGGGCTGCAGCTCGCCAATCCGATCGTGGCGTCTTCGTCACCGCTGACGGGCGACCTGGACGGGTTGCGACAACTCCAGGATGCGGGGGTCGCCGCCGTGGTGCTGCCTTCGCTGTTCGAAGAGCAAATCGAGCAGGAGGCCATCGAGATCAACCGGCTCGTCGAGTACGGCGTGGACAGCTTTGCGGAAGCGCTCGGCGGCTATCTGCCGGATCTCGGCGGCTACAACACGGGTCCCGAGCGGTACCTGACCAAGGTGGAGGAGGCCAAACAGGCCTTGTCCATTCCGGTGATGGGCAGCCTCAACGGCACGACCCGCGGCGGTTGGGTCCGATATGCGAAGCGGCTCGAGAACGCCGGTGTCGACGCCATCGAGTTGAACATCTACTTGATCCCGACCGACCCATACGCAGATGGCCCTGCCGTCGAGCAGAGGTATCTCGACCTCGTCGCCGCGGTCAAGGAGTCGGTCTCCGTCCCGCTCTCGGTCAAGATCGGCCCGTATTTCAGCTCGCTGCCGCACATGGCGAAGCGACTCGTCGAGGCAGGCGCCGACGGGCTCGTGCTCTTCAATCGCTTCTACCAGCCCGATCTCGACATGGAGGAGCTCTCCGTCATACCCGACGTGAAACTGAGCTCTCCCGTCGAGCTGGGGCTTCCGCTGCGATGGGTCGCCATCTTGCACGGCAAAGTGCTGTGCGACCTGGCGGTGACGACGGGCGTGCACTACGCGATCGACGCCGTCAAGGCCATCGCAGTTGGGGCAAATGTGGCCATGATGGCGTCGGCTCTGTTGCATGGTGGGCCCGGCGTGGCCGGAGAGGTGATCGCCGGACTGACCCGATGGCTCGAAGACCACGAGTACGAATCGGTAGGGCAGCTGCGCGGCTCGATGAGCATGGGGTCGGCTCCGAACCCCGATCGATTCGTGCGGGCGAACTACATGCGCGTACTCGCGAGCTACACGGCTGATCTTCCCTGAGCGCCCACAGGCACAACTTGTTGGGCTTTCGCAAACCGACTTGAATGCGGGTCTCCCGCTCACGTCGGCGCGTCTCGAGCGCCGTCCGAGAGTCCCCGGCGATCACCGGGTGCAGTGCGACCCCGAGAGAGAGTCCTGATGGCGGTACCAAAGAAGAAGATGTCGCGGTCCCGTACCCGGCGCCGCAAGGCCACCTGGAAGGTGACTGCGCCGATGACCGTAGAGTGCCAGCAGTGCGGTGCCATGCATCTCCCGCACCGACTGTGTCACGAGTGCGGTAGCTACAAAGGTCGCGAAGTCATCCCCGCCGAGTAGCCCCGGTGGCACGCATCGTCGTCGACGCCATGGGTGGCGACCACGCTCCGGGCGAGGTCGTTCTCGGAGCGGTCGATGCCGCAAAAGAGGGCCATTCGATCGTTCTGGTCGGCGCCGTCGACGAGATCACTCCGATTCTCGACGACGTCGGTTACCAACTGGAGGTCGTTGCGGCCTCAGAGGTCATCGGGATGGGAGATGATCCTTCCGTTGCGATTCGTGACAAGAAGGATGCGTCGATCTCGGTGGCTGCTCGCCTGGTCGCGTCCGGTGATGCCTCGGGTCTCGTCAGCGCAGGCTCGACGGGGGCCTCCATGGCGGCTGCTGCGTTCGTCATCGGCCGGCTCCCCGGCGTCTCTCGGCCGGCGATTGCGACCGTCTTCCCCGGGAACAAGCTCGTTCTCGATGCGGGAGCCAACCTTGCCTGCAAGCCCGAGAACCTCGTTCAGTTCGGGGTCATGGGCTCCGCCCTCGCCGAAGCCGTGCTCGGCATCTCCGAGCCCCGCATCGGGCTCGTCAACATCGGAGAGGAAGAAGGCAAGGGACGCGAGCTCGAGAAGGCAGCGTTCGAAGGCCTGCGCGACATGGTTTCGATCAACTTCGTGGGAAACGTCGAGGGGCGAGACGTGGGAGGCGATGCCGTCGACGTGCTCGTCACGGATGGCTTCACCGGCAACGTGTTGCTGAAGACGGCCGAGGGGGCCGCCCACCTCGTCAGCAGGGTGATCCTCGAGGGCTTGGCCAAGGACGAGTACCGCGACGCCGTGGCCCAGCTGCGGCCGGCGTTTGCCGAGCTGGAGGACCGCATCAATCCCGAATCAACCGGCGGGGCGCACCTGCTCGGCACGCGGGGCGTCGTCGTTGTCGCCCACGGTTCGTCGTCGCGTGTGGCGATTGCCAACGCCATATCGATGGCCGCCGACGGAGTCTCCCACGGGCTCGTCGACAAGATCGCACGGGGTCTCGATCCCGCTCGGGGTTGAGATGACGTCAGAGCACCCTGTGTTGGAGCGACTCGAAGCGGCGCTGGGCCACCGATTCGAGGATCGCGGCCTGCTCCGCAGGGCGCTCATCCATCGTTCGTATGCAGCCGAACAGGATTTGGCCGAGAGCTACGAACGCCTCGAGTTTCTCGGGGACGCTGTTCTGCAGTTGGCGATCACCAACCATCTCTACCTCGAATACCCGGACATGGCGGAGGGGGAGATGGCCAAGGTGCGGGCCGCCGTCGTCAACGAGCACATCCTGGCGCAGGTGGCGCGCAGTCTCGATCTGGGGCCGGTGCTGCTGCTCGGGCGGGGGGAGGAGCTCACCGGTGGGCGTGACAAGGACTCGATCTTGTCGGATGTCGTCGAGAGCGTGCTCGGCGCCATGTACCTCGAACTCGGGTTTGCCGGTGTGCAGCGACTGATCCTCGATCGGTGGCGACCACACATCGACGAACGTGCCCTCGATCCCGGCCGCCGCGACTACAAGACACGTCTGCAGGAGTATCTGGCCAGGCGCGGCCAACGCCCCGTCTACGAGATCGACGAGGACGGACCCGAGCATGCCAAGCGGTTCACGGCCCGGGTTCTCGTGGGTGGAGTAGTTGTCGGGGAAGGCTCCGGATCCTCGAAGAAACGAGCAGAGCAGGACGCCGCGGAGCATGGCGTGAGCGCTCTGACGCGCCCGGCCTCCCCTGAGAGCGATGCCTGAGCTTCCTGAGGTCGAAGCAACCAGAAGGGCGGTTGCCCCTGCGCTGGAGGGCAGGCGGATCGTCCACGTCGAGGTGGCACGGGCCCGGATGCTGCGCCGCCACGAGCACCCCGCCGATTTCGAGCGGCGCATGGTGGGACGCACGATCCGGAGTTTCGACCGCCTCGGCAAGTTCCTGCTGGCCCGGCTCTCCTCCGATCTCACCTGGGTCACGCACCTGGGCATGTCGGGACGAGTGCGCCTGGCCCGATCCGGCGACGAGCGCGATCGCCATACCAACGTCGTCGTGCGCGTCGGCAAGGGCGTCGAGTTTCGCTTGATCGATCCGAGGACATTCGGGTTCGTCGCAGTGCTCACGCCGGATGAGTTCGCCTCCTCGTCGATGGCAAGGCTCGGGCCGGATGCGTGGTCCGACATGCCGAGCGCCGTCGCGCTCGGCAGCGCTCTGGAGGGCCGTACGGCACCCATCAAGGCCCTCCTGCTCGACCAGGGCATCGTTGCCGGAGTCGGCAACATCTATGCAGATGAATCGCTCAACAGAGCCCGGGTCTCCCCGCACCGCGAGGGAGGATCGTTGACGAACGCCGAGATCGCGACGCTCCGGACCGCGATCCGAGCGACACTGGCCGCGGGGATCCGTCACGGGGGAACCTCGCTCGACGACCTCGCCTACCTGCTCCCGGACGGCCGAGCCGGCGAATACGTCGCACGGCTGCGAGCGTACGGTCGGGAGGGTCTTCCATGTCCGCGATGTGGGTCGGCCATCCGTCGCGATGTCATCAGACAGCGAAGCGCGTACTGGTGCACCTCATGCCAGGTATGAAGCACCGCTGCCGGGTGGAGGGCGTACCTTGGCGCGTGCGGCGTCCGGGTGTCGGTGCGGTGCACAAGCACCGCGATCGGCTCCTCGACCACGCCTCCTGATTGAAATCCCAACGGTGTGATTCGTTGGTAAGCTCGCCGAGCCTTGCTCCTCAAGACACTTTCCCTCGCCGGGTTCAAATCGTTCGCCGATAGGACCCGCCTGACGTTTGACGCTGGCGTCAACGTTGTGGTCGGCCCGAACGGTTCGGGCAAATCCAACCTGCACGACGCGCTTGCCTGGGTCATGGGAACCCAGGCCACGAGCACCCTGCGTACCCAGCGGATGGAGGACGTGATCTTTGCCGGCACCACCAGCCGGCCGGCGTTGGGACGGGCGGAAGTCTCATTGACATTCGACAACGCCGACGGATTCCTCCCCATCGACCTCGCCGAGATCACGTTCACCCGGCGTCTGCTCCGCGACGGGACGTCGGAGTACCAGCTCAATGGGACGCCTTGTCGTCTACTGGACATCCAGGAGCTGCTCTCGGACGGGGGTGTCGGGCGACATCAGCATGTCCTGGTGGGCCAGGGCCAGATCGGCGACATCCTGAACTCACGCCCGGACGAGCACCGCGCCGTGATCGAGGAGGCGGCGGGAATCACGAAACACCGCGGGAGACGCGACCGCTCGATCCGCAGGCTCGAGCAGACGGACATCGATCTCTCCCGCCTCAGTGACATCCTGGCGCAGGAACAGCGCAGGCTCCGCCCGTTGAAGCGGCAGGCCAATGCTGCGGCTCGCTATGACGGCGTTAAGACCGCCATCCGCGAGCTGCGCCTCTGGCTCGGAGGGGACCAGCTGCGATCCATCCGGACTCGGTTGGAGAACGCATCCACAGAGCGCACCACGCTCGAGCATCTGATCGCGGCGGCGTCGACCGAACTCGACGAGGTGGCCGTGGCCCTGGGCTCCATGAGGCTGGCAGCAGGCGAAGTGGGCCTGGCCCTGGAACGGGACACAGCAGCCGCGGCGCGAGTCGAAACGCTGCTCGAGCGATTCGGACGCATCGCCATGGTGGCACGGGAACGGTCCCTGTCGCTGGAGAGTCGAATGCAGGGGGCGGGCGAGCGCCGCCGCGACCTCGAGGACGAGAACGCACATCTGAACGCCGAGCTGCAGGCTCTGGCGGCGACGGAGACGAGTGCGACCGATCAAGCAGAGCGGCGAGAGACCACGTTGCAGGCGCTCGAAGACGAAGAGCGCGCTCTTGCCGAACAGGTCCAGCTTCCCGCCGAGGGGCTCCTCGCCACGCTGCGGGGTGATCTGAGGGCACTCGAGGCCGCCTCCGGTCGCGACGAGCGCGAGCAGGAGCAGCTCTTGCGTCGCCGCGATCTGGTCGGCTCTCATCTCGCCGACGAGGTTCGCAGCTCGGATGACCTCATCTCCTCGATCCGGGCGTCGGACGCCGTCGTCGGTTCAGCGCAGGACGCCTACCGATCCTCCCGAGGCGCCCGCGAGCAGGCTCAACACGAGTGGGAGGACGCCGAGGCGGATCATCGCGAGCGGTCTCTCGAACTGGCTGCGGCCAACGCACGTCTCGAGGCGGTCGAGGCGGCGCTTGCCGGGCTTGGTGACCCCGAGGCACGCAATCGGGCCGCAGCCGGTGCCGGGGTGACGGGCAAGCTCTCCGCGGAGCTCCACGTTCCCCCTGCGCTCGCCGACGCCGTCGACGCCGTGCTCGGAGGCTGGGCCGAGGCGTTTGTTTCCGCAGGTAGCGATGCCATCACCACCGCCACCACGGATCTCAAGTCGGCCGGCCTGGGGAGTGTCGCATTCGTGGTCTCTCCCGGTTTCGAGGTCGAAACGCCGGCTCGCCATGTCGCAGAGGCCTGGGGCGTGGAGGCGCTGGTGGATCAGTTGGGAGAAGGCGCCGATCGCACACTCGCCGCTTCGCTGCTCGGAGACGTTGTCCTCGTCGAAGGCTGGTCGGCCGGCTGGGAGCTCGTGCAG
>CAJHYC010000338.1_pt1 | contig 14268 bp, 16 predicted proteins | sample 9198751 | NCBI WGS metagenome assembly CAJHYC01 (sample SAMEA7708362, study PRJEB35096) | sediment metagenome | biome: marine neritic benthic zone biome [ENVO:01000025]; feature: sediment [ENVO:00002007]; material: shallow marine sediment [ENVO:03000034] sea grass bed [ENVO_01000059] ... | reverse complement strand
GGCGAGCGCGACGACGAGCGCTCTTCTCTCACGCATCCGACGATCCCTTGGCGGCCGTCGTCCCTACGCGTGGTCCCGGAAGGCGGTGCATGAGCGGATTGACGGCGAGGAGAGCTTCTCGCGTCCACGCAAAGGCGGTGATCGTTGCGACGAGCGCCATCAGCGCGGCTGCTCCACCCCACGGGCTCTGGATCGCCGCGGGGATGGCGATGAGCGGCAGAGTGAGCCGGGTCGCCCACAGCGCCCAGAGCTGGGCCCTGCCGTAGCTCCAGGCCAGGAGTACGCCGGCTGCGCCGAGCACGCCATGCCAGGCACTGAGGCCGGACGGCGCGGCGATACCGACTGCGGGAACGAGCGCGAGCAACCCGAACACGACGCCCAGCGGGCGAGGCCCCGGTCCCTCGGCGGCGGGGCGTTTCCGGATCCATCCATCGAGCCATGGCCCGGCAAGCCCGATGAGCGTCACGCCGGTCACGGCGATGCCGACGACACCTGCTGCTGTGACGTCGGTGGCGACGAACAGCCCGGCTTCGCCGCCGAGCAGGACGTAGCCGAGCCAGCGGGACCACCGTCCCCGGGACAGCAGGATGCCGGCTGCATCGATCACCGAAAAGAGCACGAAGCCGAGTGCGACCGTGAGGCCGGCATCGGCCGCAAAGGGGTCGGGTGCGGCACCGAGGTGGATCGTCCACGCAATCGATGCGGCGACCATTCCGGCGGCGATGGCCTGAGGTGCACGGCTCATGGCGCAATTATGGCCCGGCAGCTCGTTGCCTCGGCGCACGAGCCAGCGGCGCCCGATAGAGGCGTCACGACGGCGGGAACGGCGTCCCCTGCGGAGGTTCCCATTCGGCGACCACCTTCCAATGACCGCGAGCAGCTTCGAGGGTGACGACCGAGGCGTGGCGTGGCTTGCCCTCGTTGAATGCGAGGAATCCCTCTCCGGTCATGCGCCGCCTTGCAGCGTGCACCGGATCCTGGTGCGACACGAAGACGAGGCCGGGACCCTCGATCGCCACCTGTCGGGTGATGGCGGCCTCCACCCGCGTCGCGAGAGCCGTGAGGGATTCCGGACTGAACTCGAGCGAGTCCGGGTGGTTCAGATACGCCTCCAACTCGCCTGGCCGCTGCGTGGGCAACTCCTCCCATCGGAGTCCCGCCCACCTGGCGCCCAGCTTCCATTCCGTGAGGTCCTCGTCTGCGATGACGGGTACGTCCAGAGCGATGGCCATGAGGTGTGCTGTCTCCCGGGCGCGTTGCAGCGGGGAAGCCACGATCGTGGTCACACCCTTCCCACCGAGATAGGTTCCGGCGGCGGAGGCCTGGGCCCTGCCGAGATCGCTCAGGCCGTACCCGGGCAGGTCGGCGTACACGATGTGGTCCGGGTTGTGGACTTCACCGTGGCGAACGAGGTAGATGCGATCTGGCTGCACGGCGACCAAAGTAGTGCTGTGAGCGCGCATACCGACCGCAGGTTCGCCGAGCGATTCCTGCACGTGGACATGGATGCCTTCTTCGTCGAGGCGGAGCGCAGGCGCGACGCGACGCTGGCCGAGGTAGCAGTTGTCGTCGGTGGACTCGGGCCGCGAGGCGTCGTCGCCTCGGCCTCATACGAGGCGAGGGAGCGCGGGGTGCGTTCGGCAATGCCAATCTCCGAGGCACGCCGCCGATTGCCGCGGGCGCGGTATCTGCCGCCGGACCACCGCTACTACACCCGGGTATCGCATGACGTGTTCGCCGTCCTACGCTCCTTCACCCCGCATGTCGAGGCGCTCTCCGTTGATGAGGCCTTCCTCGATGTGAGCGGGCTTCGTCTCCATTACGAGACGGCGGGCACCGTCGGCGAGGCGATACGCCAACGGCTGCGCGACGAGCTCGGTCTTCCCGCATCGGTCGGCGTGGCGACGACGAAATTCCTCGCCAAGCTGGCGAGCGACGACGCCAAGCCCGACGGCATCCTGGTGGTCACCGCAGGCAGCGAACTCGACTATCTGCATCCTCTCCCGGTGCGGCGCCTGTGGGGGGTGGGGGCTGCCACCCATGCCGCGCTCGAACAGCTTGCGGTGGTCACCATCGGTGATCTCGCGCGGCTCGACCCGGTGATGCTCGCGAACCGTCTCGGCCCGGCAAACGGTGCCCATCTGGCGGCACTGGCGCGCGGTCACGACCCCCGCGAAGTCGTGGGCGCCCCAGATTCCAAGTCGATCAGCGTCGAGGAGACGTACGCACGCGACCTCGCAGACCACGACGCCGTCGAAACCGCTCTCCTCGAGCTGTGCAGCCGATTGGCCCACCGGCTTCACGCGGCAGGGCAGGGAGGTCGCACCATGAGCCTCAAGGTGCGCTACGGCGACTTCACCACCGTCACCAGGGCGTCGACCAACCAGGAAGCGCTTGCCCATACCGGTGAGTTGTGGGACGCGGCTCGGCTGCTGCTCGAGAGAGTCGGGCCGGATCAACGGGGTGTTCGTCTGCTCGGTGTCGCGCTCAGTCATCTCGAGGATGTAGCGTCGCCGCGCCAGTTGTCCATCACCGGCGATCAGCGAGACCGCGCCTCCGGCACCGCCGAGGAGATCAGGGCGAGGTACGGCGCACAAGCCGTCGTCCCGGCGCGACTGGTCAGGAAGTCCTCCACCAAGGGTGAGAAAGGGCCGAATGCCTAGAGGAGTGCGCCTGTATACTGTCAGGACCGGTGGGACCCCACGCAAAGGCTGAGGCAATGCCGCTCAACGAGCGAGAACAGCGCATCCTCGAGGAGATCGAGCGCCAGTTCTACCAAGAGGATCCAAAGCTGGCCGAGACGGTGGCCAAGACCACCCTCGAGTCGATGAGCCGCAGATGGCAAAGACTGGCCGTCTTCGGCTTCGTCGTCGGCCTCGTCGTCATGTTCGGCTTCTTCACGCAGAACACCTTCATCGCTCTGACGGGGTTCATTGTGATGGTCGTTTCGGCGGGCTGGCTCGCCATGCGTCTGCGTCGTTTCCGGGGCGAAGGCGCAGCCTCCGCGGGGATCGCCACCTGGGTCGACGACGTTCGGCAGAGGTGGCGTCGCGACCGCTAGAGTGACGCCCCCCGTTGCCGGGAGCACACGACCGCGGCGGGGAGCTGGAAGGGGAAACGTTGCCCTGCCTCGAGCAGCGTTCCGCGAGCGAGACAGGTTTGGGAGGAGTGTCTTGGACGGGTTCACCGCGCAGCAAGCGTCACGTTTGACGGCGTGCACCGCCCACCAGTTGCGGTACTGGGACAAGGTGAATCTGGTCAAACCCTCGATCCAGGCCACCGGTGGCCGCCCCGGTCGGAGGCGACTGTATGCCTTCCGCGACCTCGTTGCCCTTCGTGTTGTCAAGAGCCTGCTCGACAACGGCATGTCCGTCCAGCGCGTGCGCCGTGCGTGGGACTACCTCCGTCGCACCGCAGAGATGGATCGCCACCTCGCCGAGGTGCGCCTGGTCACCGACGGGCAGACGATCTTCCGGGTCGCCGAGAACGAGGAAGAGCTGCTCGACGCCCTGCGGCAGGGCCAGCTCGCCTTCTTCGTCGCGATCAACGAGATCGCCCGATCGGTCGAGGATGACGTGACCCGTTTCGAGCTCGACCGTGAGCGCTTTCTCGAGATGCTTCGCCGCGTCGAAGACGACGTGAACTCAGAGGTCGACGAAGCGACCGGCTGAGCGGGTCCCCTTCAGTCGATCTGATTCCTCGAGCCTCGGCTCTTTCCCATGATGGTGCCTGGTCGGTACCAGGCGAGGAGTCGTTGGGTTCTGGTGTAGCGGCGGGTGAGGTTCTCGGTGGTGGAGGCGAGGGAGCGTTGTGCGGTTTGGACGTGGTGGGGGCTGAGGGTGGTGGTGGGTCCGTAGAGGCTGCGGCTGTAGACGACGGCGAGGGGGTTGAGTGCGGTGTCGGTGTCTGCGGCGTATTCGGTTGGGGTGTGGGCGGGTTGTGGTGGTTGTCCGAGGTCGGTGAGTCGGTTGGTGATTTCTTCCCATGCGGCGCTGATGTCGCCGTGGTGGAGGCGTTGCATGCGGCGTCTCCTCCGCCACCACTTCACCGCAGGGACGACTCCGCCAAACAGAGCTCCCACCGCCAAGAAGGGCAGCGCAAGTCGGACCCAGTTCGGGATCGAGAGCCCGCCTGCGGTGTCGGCTCCTCCGCCCTGCCCAATGAAGATGTCGCCAAACTCGAAGTCGGGATCGCTCGGCGTACCTGTTGCTCCACCCAGTGCGGTGACGGGCTCTGGGTCTGGGATGTCGAGGTACTGGGTGAGGCTGAAGGCGAGCTCGTCGTTGACGGCCTCGAACGTCTGGCGAGTGTCCCCTTGGTTGCGGGGCGTCGGGTCGAAGCGCACCCACCCCTGGGTCGGCATCCACAACTCCACCCAGGCATGGGCGTTTCGCTCCTGGACCACGACGACGTTCTCCTCACCGGTGGGAAGCCCCGGCGTGAACCCGAGGACGACCCGCGACGGGATGCCGAGGGTTCGGGCCATGACGGCCATGGCGGTGGCGAAGTTCTCGCAGTAGCCCCGGCGGTAGTTGGGAGAGGTCGGGTCGAGCAGCCAAAGGGAGAGCTCTGTGGCGCCGTGGCCGGGATCGATGTCGGTCGTGTACGCAAAGCCGTCGAGCCGATCGCCGTCCCCACGTTGTGGCGAGTGGAACCAGGCCTCGAGGGCGAGTGCCTTCTCGAAGTCGGTTTCCAGGTTCTTCGTGCGGTCCTCGGCGAGCGCGGTGATGTCGGCGATCCGGGCTTCCGGGCCTTCGGGGAGCTCGAGGTAGACGTCGACGTTGGGTGGCTCGTCCCTCGTCAGTGCGACGATCTCTTCGACGGTATACGGAACTGGGATCAGCGCTGCTTCCTCCTGCCCCTGGGCGAGAACGAAGGCCGGTGAGAGTTCACCGTTCGGCGTCGTCGACAAGACGTCGATGTCGGGGATGGGGACCTCGGAGAGCACTGAGTACTGCATCTGACGAAACGAGAGTCCGCCCTCGAGCCGAATCGATCCATCCTCGCGGCGGACCCGGAGGCTCTTCTCGACCGAGTTCGTCGAATCGACCTCGACGGGGGAGTATGCAGCGGGCAGCCAATCCATGCGGAGTCGCTCGATCTGGATATCGGTCCTGACCGTGCCCACGTCCCCGGCGAAGGCATGCCTTGGAGCCTCCCAGGGCAGGTCGTCGGTGGGGAACACCTCCGGGTTGTTGGCGTAGAACTGACCTCCCGAGTAGGTCTCCATGCTCACCAATCGGAAATAGACCTGGTCGGGGTCGAGGTCGCCCGTGATGCGTGCCAGGAAGACCGGCTCGGTGGAATTGGACACGAGCCGTTGCTGGATGCCGACGAACGGGTTGTACGAGACGGAGCCGAAGAAGTCGCCGGTGAGCCCGGTTGATGTGCGCCAGTCGAGCAGCCCGTCCCGGGGGACCCGGTCGTCGAACACCACGACGGCACCGAGCGAAGTGACGACCGTGGCAGCGAGGAGCGTCGTGGCCGCGGGACCGAGATAGGGCCGCGAAGAAGGCCACTCTCCGCGTCGCGCCATCCGGCCCGCCGTCTGGTCCAGCTCGTCGCGTGTGACCGCAAAGATCGTGCCTCCGACCAGGATGATGAATGTGCGACCCGAGTCCACCCGGTAGGGGCGCGGTCCATGGTGGCGAACTGCAGCGACAGCACGAGCGGGGGGAGCACCGCAACGTAAGGGTGCCCGGTGGTCAGGCCCCAGGCGAGCAATGCTCCGACGACCCAGAACAGGAGCATGACCAAGACCACGATTCCGCCATGTGGGATGACGGGCTCGACGCCGTTGCGAATGATCGAAAACGCCAATTCGAGCTGATCGCGCAGCTCGAACCACGTCCCGGTGGTCGGCAGGACGACCGTCGTCGTTTCCGGAGCGGCGATCCGGGAGACCGCGATGACCATTGCGACGAGATTGAGTCCGGCAACGATCCATGTGTTGAGCCGGTAGGTGAGTGCGGTCCAGGTGATCACGATGCCGAGGGCGATGCCGGATGCGATCACGAACTGCCATGGAGGGCCCTCGACGGTAGGCAGGAGCAGCGAAGCCAGCCCGACGAAGGCGAACAGGAGGCCGGCGAGCCCGGCTAGCCAGCTGTAGCGGTAGACCATGTTCGCTCCATTGCGTCTCTCCAGGCGGGCGCCCAACGCGACGCCGAACCCGAGAGCACCGTCAGGGCGCCGGCCCTCTGGAATTGCAGTATCGCCTCGTTCTGGTCTTGTGCAACCGCCATCAGGATCGTCTTGGCGTAGTCACGACCCAGCACCCGGTAGACGGCGACTTCGGTCTCGTCGGGCGATCCGGTCACCAGTACCAGGGCGCCGCCGGAGAGCCCGCTGCGACGCATCCGCCCGGCAAAGGACCGTATGTCGACGTTGCGCTGGGTACGGACGGTCGCCAGCTCCTCCATGGCCACCGAATAGGCCTCCGCCGATCCGACCGTGGTACCGCCGCTGAGCCCGGCCCACAGCGTGGGGCTGAAGCCGCGTCGATAGAAATGCCTCATGACCGAAGCAGCCCCGCGGACCGCGTGTTCGAACGACTCGGGCGTCGCATAGCTCTCCAGCCGTGGGTCGAGCACGATCAGCGCCCTCGACTGCCATGGCATCTCGAGCTGTCTGATCATCAGCTCGTCGCGTTTCGCCGATGACGGCCAGTGCACCCTGCGCAAGTCGTCGCCCAGCTGGTACTCGCGCAGCGTGAAGAAGTCCTCGCCCCCGGTCTGGGAGAAGTTGGCCTGCGACGTGTTTACGTTCGGGTCCTGGCCCCTGACGATCGGAAGCCCGTCGAGGTCTTCGACCGCGGGAAAGACGATGAGACGGTCGACGTAGCCGGCAGCGCCCCCCGACTCGGCCAGAGCGAGAGGATCACCGACCTTGATCATCGCCGGGCCGACCTTGTACACCCCGCGGGGCCGGCACAGCACCTCATACCTGGCGACCATCGGCATGTTGGGTTCGACGCGATCGGTGGAGAAGCGGGCTGCGCCGAGACCCTGGACGACGTCCTCGACGAACGCGGCGTGGATAGAGCGGTTGGCGACGAGGGTCACCTCGACGATGGCGCGAGCACCGTCGTGGACCTGGTGCGGAGAGATCCGGCGGCCGATCCCCACGCGAGGAGCGATCCGACGTACGTAGAGCACGCCGAGCCCTACGGCGATGAGGAGGAACACGGCGACACCGAGGAGGAGCTGTTCGCCGAATCCGACCCAGAGCAGGACGAGAGCCAGGGCCGCCCCCAGGCTCGCCCAACCCCGGATCGTCGGCATCAGATCGTCGTCCCCGGGACGGGAACCCCCTGGCCGACGCCGTCGATGACTTCATCGATCGTGACCCCGCGCATCTGGGCTTCGGGGCGGAGGATGAGCCGGTGGTTGAGGACGGGTCGGAGTATTGCCTTGATGTCGTCGGGTGCCACGTAGTCGCGCCCGCGGACGATGGCGTGTGTGCGGGCGGCACGCTGCAGGTAGAGCGTCGCCCGTGGTGAGGCGCCCAACAGCAGATCGGGATCGTTGCGGGTGGCCTCGGCGAGATCGACGAGGTACGACTTGACGATGTCGGAGACGTGGATGCGTCGTGCGATCGAACTCATCTGGACGATGTCGTCGCCGTGCACGACCGGTTCGAGATCGACGAACGTCGACTGTATGCCGTGGGTGTCGAGCATCTCGAGTTCCTTGTCGCGTTCCGGATAGCCCATCTCGATTCGCATCATGAAGCGGTCCAGTTGAGCCTCGGGGAGTGGATAGGTGCCTTCATGCTCGATGGGGTTCTGCGTGGCGATGACGATGAACGGCGGCCCGAGCTCTCGAGTCACCGCGTCCACGGTCACCTGGCCCTCTTCCATGGCCTCTAGGAGGGATGCCTGCGTCTTCGGGCTGGCACGATTGATCTCGTCGCCGAGCACCACATTGGCGAACACCGGCCCGGGGCGGAACACGAAGGAGGAGGCATCGCGGTCCCACACCGACACGCCCGTCACATCGGACGGCAACAGGTCAGGGGTGAACTGGATGCGCTGAAAGGTGCAGTCGATGGAGCGGGCCAGCGACTTCGCCAGCAGCGTCTTGCCGACTCCGGGGACATCTTCGATCAGGGCGTGTCCGCTGGAGAGCAGACAGATGGTGATCTGGTCGACGGCTTCGGGCTTCCCTTGGATCACGCGCTCGATGTTCTCGGTGATCGCGTCGAAGCGTTTGGAGAACCATTGCAGGTCCTCGGCACTGATGGTCAACGCGCGCTCCTTACTCCAGCCTCCGCGGTGCGATCTAGGTTATCAGTGCGAGGCTGCTGAGTTGTCTGGGACGGGTGACTGCTGCAAACGCGGCACAGGTACGATCAGGTTGATGCTGACGGGACCGGCCGTGCGCGCCGTGATGAGACGACCTTCGCTCTGGTTCGAAGCGACGCGGGCTCTCGTCTCGATGTCGAGTCGAGGGTGGTGGCGCTCCGGGCTCCCCAAGCCTGAGCCCCACTATGCCGCATGGCGGGTTGCTACCACCTACGGAAAGTCGGACGTGCCCGTTGCCCCCGACGACCTTGTTGCGTATCTTCGATGGAGGAAGAGGCAACGACGGCTGCGGGGCTCGAGGGGAGACTGAGGTGGCCGGGACCCTGAGAGACGATCTCCTGGCGATACCAGGAATCGAAGGAGCAGAGCTCGACGGCGACGACGCAACGCCGGCGGGAGTGCGTGTGCGGTTGTCGACGGGCGCTGACGCCGAAGAGGTGTCCCGTCTCGTGCAGCGGGTGCTCGCAGAGCATGGGATGCGATCACAGTTGAACGCGCCGCGTATCGAGCCCGTGGAGCCCCCACCACCGCCCGGGGCGGCCGGATCGGTGGTTGCGCTTCCCGGCCTCCGCGACGAGACGGTCGAAGACCGTGAGATGCCCGAGCCCGAGTTGCTGCGTGCCGACGAACCTTCGCCGCCATCCCTGGCGGATGAGCCGGAAGAGCCTCGCAACGAGCGTCCTGAGGAGATCCTGCCGCCGGCCGCGGTGCTGTCAGGTACAAGCGAGACGGCCGCAGACCTCGACAGTGTGGCTGTGGAGGAAGGTCGAACGGGCGTCACGGTCCGCATCACGACGACGAGCGGCCTTGCGGTCTCCCATGAAGCGGCTCCCATCGCCGACGGCGTCGATCACGCCATCGTTGGCGCCCTCGCAGAATTGACGGGCCGTCGGGCAGTGCGTCTGGTTGGTGTCCAGGAGTCCATCGTCGAGGGCAGTCTGGTCCTCACCGTCGTCGTGGAGCTCGCCGACAGGACGCGGCGCGCCGGCTCAGCCGTGTCCGAGGGCGGCAGAGCCTACGGAGTCGCCCGCGCCGCCTGGGTGGCGCTCACGTTGCCGGGCTGATCCGCCCGCTGCGCGGCGTCGTTCTGTCGGGCGGTATCAACTCGATGATCACGTCTGAGTCGGTGACGTCGGTGTCTTCCGTCAGGTCGACGACGGCGGCCGGCGCCACATCGCCACCCAGGAGGTCCTCGTGGATCGCCACCTTGGCGAGGACATCGCGAACGATGATCCTGATCTGCTCGGCCGGCGGGTTGGTCAAGACGTCGAGATCCGCCGGCGTCGTAGACAACACGGCGACGCCTCGTGACTGCAGATCCCACAGCATGATTTCTTGGGCGACCTTGTCGGCAGACAGGGTGGTGAGATCGGGCAGCACCACCGCCTCGACCTCGCCCGTTTCCACGACGCCGAGCAGCGCCCTGAACCCGTCGCGACCGAGGTCACGCCCCGGGGTGCGGATGTCCTGGCAGAGACCCACGAGCTGATGGCCAGACTCGTGGACCCATTTGCGAATGCGCTCGGATTGCGCAAACGCCGGCTCTACTTCGGCATGTCCGGGTGCATCCCGGACGTAACCCACCACGCGCACGGCGGACTCCCAGATCGATAGCCACGCTCAGTCTCGCATCGGCACTCTATGTGGTCAATGCTTTCGACCGTCGGCCGCGTCCTCCCCGGACCCACTGGTACTCTGGCCGGCATGCCTCGAGCCCTGGTGCTGAACGCGACATACGAACCGCTGTCAGTCGTTCCCGTACGACGCGCCATCGTGCTCGTGCTCAACAACCGTGCCGATGTCGTCGAGACGAATGGCATGGTATGGCGCAGTGAGACGATCGAACTGATCTCGCCTTCAGTGATCCGGTTGCGTCGCTTCGTCAAGGTGCCGTATGCGCGGCGTGTCCCTCTCAACCGGAGGGCGGTGTTCCTCCGTGACGAGCACTCGTGTCAGTACTGCGGTCGATCGGCTGAGAACCTCGATCACGTGGTCCCGAAGTCGCAGGGAGGCATGCACACGTGGGAGAACGTCGTGGCGAGTTGTCGGCGATGCAACTCCAAGAAGGGGGGGCGCACTCCCCACCAGGCGGGCCTCCATCTGAGACGGGCTCCGCGGGCGCCACGCGAGCACGGGTGGCTGTTCGTCGCGACAGGGTCGCCGCCCGATCCGGCGTGGTCGCCGTATCTCCGTCGCGAGTTCCGGAACTCCTAGACGTCGTCCTCGCGGAAGGCTGACTGGAAGCAGGAGTTGCCTACCTCGTCCAGCGTTGATCCCTCGGCCGCGTTCGGGACCGTGAAGAGGTCGCCGCCGGTGCACAGCCACGTTCCGGAAGCACTGCGGGTTGCCACGAACAGGAAGGCGGGCCGTTTCGGATCGGTGTCGAAGTAGACGGTGCCCTCCGTGCCGATCGGCGTCGACACGCCTGCATTGATCTCGATGATGTCGAGGGTGGGTGCGACTGCGAGGAACTTCTCCTCATCGAACGTGGCCAGAGTCCGGTCATTGGCGTCGAAGTACAACGCGACGGCTGCAACTGCGGTGGTGAGCAGGGCGTCGGCTGCGTTGTCCTGGTCGGTCCTCGACAAGACTGCGTCCTCACCGCCGACGTCGAATTTCGGCCCAGGGCCGAAGGCGTAGGGGATCGGTGCTCCAAGACCTCCCAGGTCGCACATCGCCGGGTCGAGCCCGACGGTCGGGGTCACGGCACTCAGGTCGAGCCATACGTCCCCGTTTGCCGTTGGGAGCCGAACCCCCTCGGGTGTCTGGCTCAGGTTGGCGACGCGACCATCCCGCGGTGCTGCGAACACGAGTGCGCGTGGCGCCGTCGTGGCCGGTGGAACGAGCACCGCGTGGCCGCTCACCCTGGGCAGGGTCTCCTCGTCACCCCAGAATGTCTCGAGGCTCATTGCGGCGGATGCTCCGTCGACCCACTGGGCGGTCGGCGCCGGGCCTGAATAGATGTCGGTGGGCCAGCGCACCTGGGAATCAGAATCATTGCGCACGTCGAACGTCACTGTGAAGAGGTGGGCGATGGGCTCGATGTCGGGATCGCCGCAGACCATTGCGCCGGTGGCGCGAGGCGTCACGCGAACTCCGGCTCCGTATTCGATGGTCTCGTTGATGGAGACGGTCGGCAGGTCGGGCATCGCAAGTGCGACAGTCGCCGTGTCATCGGAGAGCGACCACTCGGCGACGGCGAATCCGCCCTCGAGGGCGACCAATGTCAAGTCGGCGATGCGTTCTGACGGCACCTGGAATCCGACGGTCCAACGGGCGCTCATGCCCTGCTCGATCGCCCTCGTGTTGTAGCCGGGCGAGAGGGACTGGTCCGGGTGTGCGGTGTCGAGTCGGTAGCCGGTGCTCTCGCCGTCGCGCAGCACGAGTCCGGGGAACACGACGTCATCGACGCCGGGCGTCCACGCAGGGATCACCACAGGGCTTGCGTTGCGGAACGCAACACCGACGCGGACCTCGGAAACGCCCGGGGTCCATGGGAAGGCTCGACGAGCGCGCCGGCGGCGACCATCTCATAGCCGAAGCCCTCGTACACCTCTCCGGCAGCCAGCCGCTGCGCGGCCGGCGTAGCGCTGGTGGGTTCGTCGCCTGCCTGAGCCACGACGACCCCGGCACCGCCGGTCGCAGGCGATGCCGTCAGAACGATCATGATGAGAGCGAGGAAGGCGCTCAGCTTCCGTGCCATGGGTGTCAACCCCTCCGATTCGAACGCACCACTTGCATCGGACTTCGCCGATCCGGCTTTGAGAGATTTCGCGAACTCTATACCGACCGGCAGTCCGATTTCAGGGCGGCATCGGCTCGAAACGGATCCCGACTCCTCCGATGCGTGGCCATGAGAACCGATGTCGACGTCGGAGGGACGAAGATCGAGGGCCTCGCCCTGGCCGGGGACGGGACCGAGATCGCTCGCTTTCGAGAGGCGACTTCACGCGGCGACCACCGGGCGCCAGTCGAGCGGATCGCCGGTGTGGTCAGAATGCTCGAGGATGAGATCGTGGTGAAGGCGAAGCATGGGGATTCGAGCGGCGTGCATGGGGCGGCCTGGCTGTGGCCGCTGGAGGATCAGGCTTCGAGCGATAGGTGACGCGCCGCGAGCTCGCGGAGTGTCTCGACCTCGAGGCCGGCATCGTCGGCGTGGCTGATCGCTCGCTTCAATCGGTCGGGTGCTGAGCGTCCGGTTGTCTTGTGATCGGGATCTCCCGCGATGGCGTGGAGCATGCCTTGGACTGCGGCGTCTCGATCGACGGGATGACCGACAAGATGCTCCTGGATGTCGAGCACGTCGGAGGCGACGGCGTTGGCGAGGCCGTTGTGCTGCTGCCACATCTCGATGACGGTCCCACCCGTATCGAGGCCGGCGAGGTTGGCCGTGAGGATGTAGAGGTTCTTGGCCACCAGCTCCGCTTCGAGCTCGTCGTCCGGCCGGACCTCATGGGCAGCGATACCGACGGCGTCCAGTGCCTCGACCACGAGAGCAGCGTGAGGGCCACCAACCGGCGACGACACGATCACCTTGACGTCTTGGCCGGGCTTCTTCTCGAACCACACGACGGCAACGGTCGGGTCGACGATCCCGTGGGCCTGCCAGGAGCGGGGGAGGAGCTCGTTCTGGATGAGGAGGAGGCGGTTCCGCCAGGACTCCGGCACGGTCTCGAGCGTGTCTGCGAGGTCCGCCTCGCCGACCGTGACGAGAACCAGGTCGGGCCGGGGCAGGCGCCGGGCGACTTCCGTCTGATCGTCTCCGCGGAGCACGGGGTGGACCGCAAACCCGGACCTCAAGAACGCACGTGCGAAGACCCCGCCCATCTCGCCGACACCGATGAGAGCGACGGCGCGAGGGGGAGTGGGGGAGTGGTCGTCTTGTGTGGTTTCCGGGCTCGTCATCGTCGCTGACCTTAGGCAACGGTGAGCCTGCCTTGGTGCCGGGAGCTCCGCCTGTGGTGGTTTGGGGGCTGTAGTGGCACAAAAGTGTTGACATGTGGGGGGAAATGGGCCAAAGTGGGGCGCCGTGGGAGATGATGGCCGACTGAGGGAGCGAAGGACACGTGTTCCTAGGGGAGTACCAGCATTCGCTCGATGCCAAAGGGCGCCTGGTGCTGCCGCGGAAATTCCGTGGTGGGCTCGACGACGGTTGCGTCATCACCAAAGGGCAGGAGCACTGTCTCTACGTGTTTCCGATGGGCCGTTGGCAGGACGAGGTCGAGAAGGTCTCGCGGCTGCCTCGGACCGACAGGCGGGCCAGGAATTTTGCGAGGTCCTTCTTTGCAGCGGCGAGCGATCAGTCGCTCGACAAGCAAGGGCGCATCCAGGTGCCGGACACCCTGCGGCGCTACGCCGCGTTGGAGAAGGAGATCACGGTGGTCGGCGTGGCTGAGCGGATCGAGATCTGGGCGACGAGCGTCTGGGAAGACGCGCAGGCCGAGGCCGACGAGTACTACGCGGGCATCGAGGAGGCGCTCAGTGCCGAGGGAGACATCTGATGGCGCGTCACCTCCAGCTGGTGTCGAGCGAACCGGGTGCATCTCCCATTGCGCCGGCTTCGGTCCCCGCCGACCGAAGGGCGACGCTCGTGGAGCTTGCACGGGTCCGTCGACTCCCGGTCGAGACCGAGGTCGCCACGGCTGTCGTCGAGCGCCTCGCCACCATCCATCGACTCCCGGTGGGCGCAAATCGGCGAGGCACCGCGTCTGGCCCACGCTCGGTCCCCCGGAAACTGGCTGGAAGGCCGCTTGCTCCGCCCGCAGCCGGTGTCGGCAGCGCGGCGGCGCTCTGGAAAGCGACAAGAACGGAGCACGACGAGAGCAAACACCTCAACGACGAATGGAAGGACGACTCGCAGCACATCGACGACGGACAGGTCCCAGCGTCTGGCCCACGGTCAGTCCCCCGGATGCCAATTGGAAGGCCCCTTACTCCGCCCGCTTCCATGTTGGCGCCAGCGC
>CAJHYC010000033.1_pt1 | contig 14509 bp, 12 predicted proteins | sample 9198751 | NCBI WGS metagenome assembly CAJHYC01 (sample SAMEA7708362, study PRJEB35096) | sediment metagenome | biome: marine neritic benthic zone biome [ENVO:01000025]; feature: sediment [ENVO:00002007]; material: shallow marine sediment [ENVO:03000034] sea grass bed [ENVO_01000059] ... | reverse complement strand
TGGCCCGGTCGGGAGCGCAGAAACTCGGAGAACTGGCCTTGAGCGAGCAGAACGGAGCGAGAGAAGGCATCGAACTCGAGCCCGAGGAGCTCCACGACGCGTTCGTTGACGTCGGCCTCCAGGGTCACCTTTTCGAGGACCTCGGCGTCCGGTACGTCTGTGGCGAGATGGGTCAGCCCATGTTGACTCTGTCCCTTGGAACGCAACGCTCGCATTGCCTCCCAGATCTGGCCCTCGACCTCGAAACGAAGCGACACCGTCGCTCCATCGGCACGCTGATGGATCAGAGACTTCGTGTTCGCCGCGACCGTCGGAGTACGGCCGAACAGCGCAAAGGAGATCGCATCGAGGATCGACGACTTCCCTGCTCCGATCGGCCCCACGATGCCGACGAGCCGTCTTCCACGGAAATCGACGACGGTGTCCTCCCCGAAGTACGACCGGAAGTTGCGGAGTCGGAGCTCAAGTGGTCGCACCCGCCACCCCTTCCATCAGTTCTCGAAACGCCGCCACCAGGTCCTCCGGTGCGGCGACGCCCTCCCGGTCGGCGTAGTAGTCCGCGTAGAGCTCGTCGAGCGTCCGGTGACCGCGATCGGGTCGGGCGTCGTCGGCACGGGGGTAGTCGGCAGTGATCTTGACGACGAAGTCGAACTCGTCGCGGGCGCGATCGGCCAGACCGGGGTCGGGACCCGCCGTTTCCACCGTCAGATCGAGGTATGCCTCACGGAGATCGTCACGTCTGACCAGGTCGAGCCATTCGCCTCGAGCCCGAACGAGGCGGCGACCCCGCAGCAACGGCACCGATCGAGTCTGGGCGGGGAGCCCGGGCTCGACATCCACGAGGACGACCCGCTTCTCCTCACCGGCCTCGCCGAAGTCGAGTTCCAGCAGCGAACCCGCGTACGCTGCGGGCACCTTGGCGCCTGGCACGGGTTGCGGTGCGTGGACGTGCCCCATGGCGACGTACTGGGGTCCCACCGGAATCGCCTCAGGCGTCGCCGCATACGCATCGCCCATGTGCAGCTCCCGCTCTCCTCTGGCCGCACCGTGGCCGTGGACCTTGGCGCCCCCAACGAGGAAATGGGCGAGCAGGACCATGACTGCCTCGGTACCAGCGATCGACGCAGCGTGGCTGCTGTAGGCCTCGGAGATCAGCCGCAGTCGATCGGCGTAGTGCTTGTACCAGTCGTCGGCCTGCGCAACGAAGTCGATGACACGGCCCTCGCGCAAGAACGGGAAGCAGCTCACCACCGCTCTACCGGCCGGCGTCTGCAGATCGAGTACGCCACCTTCGTCGGGTTTCTTGATCTCGCCGACGAGATGGATGTTCGACCCCGCCAAGAAGGGAGCAAGCGCCTCGAAGAACTGCGGCGAGTCGTGGTTGCCGGCAATCACCACCACTGGACGGCTGCCTCCCATGCTCAGCTTGACCAGGCCTCCGAGCGCGATGTCCAGCGCCTCTACGGGCGGGATGGGGCGGTCGAAGAGGTCGCCGGAGTGGAGCACGATGTCGACACTCTCGGCCTCGGCGATCGCCGCCACCTCGTCGATGACGTCGCGGAATTCGCCGGCGCGCCCGTACCTGCCGATCCGTTTGCCGATGTGCCAGTCGGAGGTGTGGAGGGCCCTCACAGGCCGTCGAATGGATCGAGGCCGCTGTCGTCGACCTCTTCCTTGCGGGTCGCCCAGGGTGGGAACGGGAAGTCGACGACCAGGGGAACGGGGATCGCCGGCTGGCTCACCACCATCGTGCCCGGCTTGAGGAGGCGGGCACGGGCCCGCGTCGACGGCAACATCCAGCCGTATTCGGCCCGCTCGGCCTCGGCGGCGTCGAGCCGGCCGGCGACGCGGATGGCCGCGTTCTCCATGACCTCCTGGGCGACTCGTGATGCGGTCTGTTGCGCACCGACCAGCAGCACGCCCAGCGAGCGGCCCCGTTGCGAGATGTCGACGAGCATCTCCTTGAGCGGGCTGGTCCCGTCGCGCGGGGCGTATTTGTTCAATTCGTCCAGCACGACCACCGAGAGCGGGAGCCGCTGGCCGCTGCGCTCCTTCTCGGCGAAGGTCTCGGCGAGCAACGCACCCACGACGAAGCGTTGGCCGAGGTCGTGCAGCGACTGGATGCCGACGACGGTGACCTGAGCCGCTGAGCGGTCGATCCGTCTGCTGGCTCCCGAGCGCACCAGGTGCCCCAGCCGGTGCGATGCGGCATGGAGCCGTCGGATGAATGCCGAGATGGTGCCCATCTGCGTCCTGCCGGTCCACCGCTGATCGGGTTCGCCCTCCTCGGGGTCGACGAACTCGGCGATGGCATCGACCAGGACGCGGAGGTCGCGGACGACCCGCTCTCCCGGGTTGGGCGTAGTCTCATCGCCGGGGCGATACCCCTCAGACGGGTCGCGCAGCACCACGGCTCCCGGCTCGCCCGCAACATCGACGGCAAAGCGCTGCAGCTGTGAGCGCACCCGCTCCTCGATGAAAGGGATCTGATTGCGGGCGTCGTTCGCATCGGTGAAGAGAAACCGCAGCAGGCCCTCGTCGATGAACTCGCGCGGCGTCCAGGTGAAGGCATCCACGCCCTCCTGCCGACCCCCCGTGTCGGGGATCACCACGTCGCCGGAGCGAGGCTTCGGCGGAGCCCAGAACGAGACAGACGGGAACGGCGTCGGTTCGACACCGAGCTTGTGCCACACCTCGGCGGCGGGCTCGTCGAAGAACGTGTTGGGCTTGTCGAGCCACAGCAGGTCTTCGCCCTTCACGTTGAAGACGAGCACTCGCAGGTTGGCAGCACCCTCCCCGAGGATGTCCGGCCGACCGCTGAGCAGACGAAGGAAGAACAGCGCAAACGATGTCTTGGTCGCCACACCGGAGATCCCCGATATCGACATGTGGCCGCCCTTGCGGCCGTCGAAGAAGTCGAGGTCGATGTGGAGCGGTTCGCCGTCGCGGCCGATGCCGATCGGGAGCGGGCGGCCCATCTCGTCGACGTAGAGGGCCTTCAAGCGCTCCGCCCCCGAGGCGCGCTCCACCAATTCTCCGGGATCCGGCGAGACCCATACCTCGGGGTCGAGTCGGGTGACCGCCACCTGCGCCGAGCGGACCTTCGCCCCGGGGAGGATGCCCTCGGCGGCGATGCGGTGGGTGTCGCTCTCGAACGACGCCCCTTCGTAGATCGCCTCGGCTTCGGTCACCACACCGTAGGTGCGCACCTCGCCCCGCTTCGGAACCTCGGTGCGGACGACCACGAGATCGTCGAGTTGGAGGTACTCGTCATCGTCGAGCACAACCCGGAACTCTCGAGTCGACGTGTGCTGGGTCCCCAGCACTCTGCCCACGCCTGTCGCAGGCTGCCGCTGCTCCGTCACGCCGGCGCCCCCGTCGATCGCATCACTGCCGCCCGCAGCTCACGGTAGACGATGCCGGGGTCGCCGAGGCGTCTCCGCAGCTCCCGCTCGAGCGCCGCGATCGGCACCAGGTTCTGGGGCGCTCGTGGATCGACGTGACCTTCAGACGCTACGAGCGGGAGGACCGCTGCCGTCCTGCTGGCGATGCCCGAAGCCCTGTCGACGGGGAGCCCGGCAGACACCTCGCAGCGCACGACGCCGGTCCACGAGTGACCGCCGGCGACCGAGGCGAGGCGCAGGTACCAGGAGTACCGCTCGTAGGCCCCGCCCTTGCCGATCAAGAACATCGGGGTGCGCTGGCCCGGGCCGAGCCTGCCGACCACGGGTGCCCGCGCCTCGGACAGGTAGGGAGCGCGATGGCTCTTGATGTACCCGACCTTCTCGGTAGCGCTGAGATCGTTGATCGGACCGTCCCCGACGACGAACACCCCGGATCGGGCGAGGTCCTCCGAGACCTCGCCCTCCGTCCTCCGCATGGCACCGTGGAAACGCTGGATCAACGCACCGGGATCATCGTCGGGCACGGCCTCGCTGCGATACGCCAGGTTGGGGCCGGCCACGGGCACCGGGACGGCGCGGCCCCCGCCGAACACGGCGAGCCGGTGGACCAGCGCACGCTCGACCTCGCTCCCCGGTCGGCCGCGGTCCCAGAGAACGGCACCGACGCCGTAGCTTCCGCAGATTCCCGGGACCGGACCTGTGGGGTCGTCGATCGTGAGGCGTGCGTCGATCCTGCGTACCCCGTCGACGAACGCGACACGCTCGACGCCGTCATCGATGCCGTCGATCGGATCCCAGTGCTGATCGACCTCGACGTCCTCATCGACCTTGGTCTCGTCGGCAAGACCGGCGTCGGCTTCGAACGGGCTTCCGTACTCTGGGGCCCACGTCTCCACATGTAGTCGTGCCATCTGCGCCGACTGTACATCCGAGGTCCGACAGGAAGGGACGGCGGTAGCCTGGGCCGTCGCATGGCGACCTCTCCTCCACCGCCGGGATCTCCGCACGCGCCCCCGCCGGGCGTCGACTACGACAAGCGATACCTCGTGCTCGTTGCGATCGCGATGGGCATCTTCCTCGGCACGATCGACGGCTCGATCGTCAACGCTGCGCTTCCTACCCTCGTCGAAACGCTCAACAGCAGCTTTGCTGCCGTGCAATGGGTCGTCCTCGGCTACCTGCTCACCCTCGCCACGCTGGTGCTCAGCATCGGGCGGCTCGGCGACATGCTCGGCAAGAAGCGCATCTACACCGCCGGGTTCGGTCTGTTCACGCTCTTCTCGGTTCTCGCAGGCCTCTCCCCCACCGTCGGCTGGCTGATTGCGTTCCGCATCCTCCAGGCGGTGGGGGCGTCGATGATCTTCGCCCTCGGTTTTGCCATCGTGACCGAGGCGTTCCCGCCGACCGAACGGGGGAAGGCACTCGGCATCATGGGCACCATGGTGTCGATCGGCATCGTGATCGGCCCCGCCCTAGGAGGAATCCTCGTCGACACGCTTTCTTGGCGGTGGATCTTCTTCGTGAACCTCCCGGTGGGGATCCTCGGGACGTGGACTGCGGCGCGTTACGTGCCAGACGTGCCGCCGCCGCGGGGGCAACGCTTCGACGTCCCCGGGGCGGCCACGTTCTTCACCGGTCTTCTCAGCCTGATGATCGCCCTGACGCTCGCCCAGGAACTCACGTTCGGGTCACCCGTCGTGCTCGCGCTGTTCGGGAGCGCCGCCGTCCTGCTCACGGTCTTCATCCAGATCGAGCGGCGCAGCGACCAGCCGATGCTCGATCTGGCGCTGTTCCGCAACAGGTTGCTGTCCGTCAACCTCGTGACGGGATGGATCAGCTTCGTCGCCATCGCCGGGTTGTTGTTCCTTCTTCCCTTCTATCTCCAGGAGACGCTCGGCTACGCCCCTCGTCAGATGGGGCTGCTGCTCGGCATCGGCCCAGCCGCGCTCGGCATCGTTGCGCCCATCTCCGGGTCCATGTCGGATCGGATCGGCCCCAGACCGGTCACCGTCCTCGGTCTCGGAGTCCTCGCGATCGGATATGCGACCGCGATCACGTTCAGCGAGAGCACCACGATTCTCCACTACTCGGCGGCGGCCCTTCCCATCGGGATCGGTATGGGCGTTTTCCAGTCGCCGAACAACAGCGCGGTGCTGGGCTCCGTACCGCGTGAGCGGCTCGGAGTGACCTCGGGGATGCTGACCATCACCCGCAACGTCGGCCAACTGGCGGGGATCTCGGTCCTCGGGACACTGTGGGCGGCCCGGGTCACGGCGGCGGTGCCCGGCAGCGATCCCACCAACGCGCCGCCGAGCTCACAGGTATCCGGGCTCCGCCAAACGATGATCGTCATCTCCGCACTCGTCCTCATGGCGCTCGGCCTCGCTGCCTGGGGTTGGTGGAAGGAAAGCCGCGAAGCGAAGGTCCTCGGCGCGGCCACGGCAGACTTGTGAGCACTGAGGGCCGTGCATAGGCTCGCCGTTTCGCGAAACATGGGACGGAGCGAATGCGCATTCTCGTCACAGGGGGGACCGGCTTCATCGGCAGCCACACAGTCGTGGAGCTCATCGCGGCCGGCCACGATGTCGTCATCGTCGACAACCTGGCCAACTCGAGCGCACTCGTCCTCGACCGGATCGAGCAGATCGCCGGGTCGAGGGTCGAGTTCAACGAGGCGGATCTACGCGATGAGGCAGCGCTCGATTCGGTGGTAGGGGGCGCAGACTTCGATGCCGTGATCCATTTCGCAGGGTTGAAGGCGGTCGGCGAATCCGTGCTCGACCCACTCGAGTACTACGACAACAACGTCGGGGGCACGACCACGCTCTGCCGGGTCCTCGACCGTCACAACGTGCGCACCGTGGTGTTCTCCTCTTCGGCCACGGTGTACGGCGATCCGCACGCCCTACCCCTCACCGAGCGCGCGCCGACGGTGACGCCGGCCAACCCGTACGGCCGCACGAAGCTCATCATCGAAGGAATCCTCACCGATCTGCACAGAGCCGACGGACGCTGGAACGTGATCCTCCTGCGCTATTTCAACCCGGTCGGCGCCCACGACAGCGGTCTGATCGGCGAGGACCCGAGGGGAACCCCGAACAACCTGATGCCCTATATCGCCCAGGTGGCCGTCAAGCGGAGACCACAGGTGACGGTGCACGGCAACGACTACGACACAAGGGATGGAACGGGAGTCCGCGACTACATCCACGTCGTCGACCTCGCCGAGGGGCATGTCGCGGCGCTGGAGCGACTCTCCACCGCGCCGGCCGTCCACGTGTACAACCTGGGAACCGGCGAGGGGACGTCGGTGCTCGAGCTCATCGCCGCCTTCGAAGCCGCCTCAGGCGCTCAGGTGCCCTACGACATCGGACCACGCCGCGAGGGCGACATCGCCGCCAACTGGTGCGATGCCTCGAAAGCGGAACGCGATCTCGGCTGGCGGGCGACACGGGACATCGCCCGGATGTGCGCAGACACGTGGAACTGGCAGTCGAAGAACCCGGACGGTCTGGGCTGAGCTGGGAGCGCTCGAACGCGGCGCAGCCGCCGCCACCTTCCGCCTAGGAGCGGTCCCGGCGTTCCTTTCGCTCCCGGGCGTGACGTTCGTGTTCTTCCTTGCGCTTGCGGGCCGCCTTCTCGTGCTCTTCCTTGCGCTGCCGCTCGTAGCGCTCGTTGGCCTCCTTGCGTTCCCGCTCGTGGCGCTCCGCCCGCTCTTCTTGCTCCTTGCGCTGCCGGGTGCGGCGCTCGTCTTGCTCCCGGTCCTGCCGCTCGCGGCGCTCGTCTTGCTCCTTGCGCTCTCGCTCATGGCGCTCTGCCCGCTCTCGATCAGTCTCCACGCCAGGCTCCAGTGCTTGAAGGTCTCCCTCTTGAGGTTAAAGCTCCCGGCAGGGCACCGCTGCCGTTGGGAGACCATGGAGCGACTGCGCGCCGACCAGGCTCAGAGAGGCAGGCGCCCGATGCGGTTCCGCAACAGCGCAAAGAAGCGTTCGTCGTCGATCTCGTTCATGACCATCACGGATGCCTCGTCGCCCGTGACCCCCCACCAGTCGACCAGGGTGGCGCCCTGGGTCGGGCCGGGCGCCGTCTCGATCTCCACGGCGCAGCGTCTCCCGCCGAACAGCCCCGGTTCGAGGAGGTAGGCGATGACACACGGGTCGTGGAGGGGTCCGCCCTCGATCCCGTACTTGGCGATGTCGTGTCGGTCGTAGAAATCGAGCATGCCGGCGACCGCAGTGCCGACAGCCGTTCCCAGCGTTGCGAACGCCTCGAGCCGTGGCCGGGTGGTGAGCACCTTGTGCGTCACGTCGAGCGGCATCATCACGAGCGGCACACCGCTGGTGAACACGACGTGGGCGGCATGAGGGTCCACGTAGATGTTGAACTCCGCGGCCGGTGTCGTGTTCCCACCCTCGAAGAACCCGCCGCCCATCAGCACCAGCTCGCGGATCTTGGGGACCACGTCCGGCGCCTTCACCATTGCCATTGCGACATTCGTGAGGGGACCGAGCGTGCACACCGTGATCTCGCCGTCGGCGGCAGCGCGCAGGATCTCGATGATGGCGTCCACACCATGGCGGGGAGCCGGCGCCGTCACCGGCTCGGCGAGATCCGCTCCGTCGAGACCAGTAGGTCCATGGACGTATTCCGCTGTGTAGAGAGGCTTGACCATGGGGCGGGCACAGCCGGCGTGAACCGGCACGTCGGTGCGCCCCGCCAACTCAACGAGCGCAAGGGCATTCCTGGTCGTGAGTTCGAGAGGCACATTCCCGGCGACGGTCGTGATCGCACGAATGTCGATCTCGTCGGGCGATGCGAGCGCGAGGAGGAGAGCGACGGCATCGTCCTGACCGGGATCCGTATCGATGATGACCGGCCGCATCGTCATCGCGACCCCCCTGTCAGCGACGCTCGGACGTCATCGGCATCCGGCAGCGATGCAAGCGCACCTCGACGAGTTGCCGCGACGGCACCGGCGTGCACCGCCCACTGCACTGCGGCCGGCACATCCGTGTCCCGGCACAGAGCGTCGGCCAGCGCGCCACAGAACGCATCGCCGGCCGCCGTCGTATCGACCGGGACGATCGACGGTGCCGCCACTCGCTCCACCTCGCCGCCTGCCACGAGCAGTGCGCCGTCGGCGCCCATCGTGACGATGACCGCTCCCGGGAGCCGCATCGCCTGCTCCGCCGCTTGGGCTACCGACTCCGGCTCCGCAGCCCCGACCAGGACGGCGAGTTCGGAACGATTGGGGACGAGCAGGTCGACACGCTCGAGCAATGTGGCGGGCAGTGCGTGAGCCGGCGCCGGGTTGAGGATCACGGTCCCCCCTGCCAACGCCGCCGCCCGTTCGACGATGGCGATGGGCACCTCGAGCTGGAGGAGGGTGACGGCCGCAGACTCGAGGAGCGCACCGGCCGCGTCGATGTCGGAAATGCCGAGGAGCCGGTTGGCGCCGGGGCTCACCACGATCGTGTTCTCCCCGCGCTCATCGAGCGTGATGACGGCAACACCCGTTTCTGCGTCGGGATCGACGGTCACCATCGACGTATCGACCCCCGCCAGGGCGAGACTCTCCCGCAAACCGTGTCCGCCCGGGTCGTCACCCACTCGGCCCACCATGGCGACCGAGCGACCGAGGCGGGCTGCCGCCACTGCCTGGTTGGCGCCCTTGCCGCCCGGTCCTGCGAAATGGCCGGTTCCGAGCACGGTTTCGCCCGGCGCCGGATGGCGCGGCACACGGACGGTCAGGTCCTGATTGAGCGATCCGACGACGACGATGTCCGGCGACATGGCCGACAGGCTAGGACTCGGCCGCTCACCCGGCGGAGACGAGCTTGCGGACCCGTCCGTCCGCCGTCAACACGTAGAGCTCGCCAGCAGCGTCCTCACCAAACGACGTGAGATTGCGAGCCGTCCCGGGCGGGAACAGCTCCACCTCGGTTGCGGTGATGGCGTCCCCGACGATCTGCTCGATGGCCAGCGCCCCAATCCAGCCCTGGCAGTAGTCGCCGTACACGAAGTGATCTCGCAGCGACGGAATCGCCGACCCTTCGTAGAGGAACCCTCCGGTCACCGAGCAGCCGACCGAGTGGGAATACTGGGCAGCCGGCGTCACGAGCCCGGCCCGGTCACAGTCGCTCGATTCGAAGCACTCATCGCCCTCCATGATCGGCCAGCCGTAGTTGAGGCCACCTGCCAAGGCCCCGGCAATGTCGACCTCCTCGATACGGTTCTGCCCGACGTCGGCGATGACGACGAGCGGTGCCGCACCGGGTTGCAGAGCGCCGAAGTCGAACCGCCACGGGTTCCGCAGTCCGATCGCCCACACCTCGGGAGCACCACCGCCGTTCACGAAGGGGTTGTCGGCCGGAATCTCGTACCCGTCGATTCCGGGGCCCACCCGTAGCCGGAGCAGCGCACCGAGCAACGTGTCGGTGCGCTGGCCCTGGCCGAAGCGGTCGTTGGCGCCTCCCCCGTCGCCGAGGCCGATCCACAGGTTGCCCTCAGGACCAAATGCAACCATTCCCCCGTTGTGGTTGGCGGCGGGCTGGTCGACCGTGATCACGGGGGCACGGCTGCCCGATTCCGCACGGTTGGGATCCGCGGACACGGCGAACTCGACAACGTTCGTAGCGCCGTCACGGCCGGTGTAGTTCACATAGAAGAGCCCGTTGCCCGAGTAGTCGGGATGGAAGGCGAGCCCGAGCAGCCCTCGTTCTCTGACGAAGTCGACGTCGGCGCGGATGTCGAGGAACACCTCGGGATCGGCCCCGTCGATGACCCAGACGATCCCCACCTGGTCGACGACGAAGAGGCGGGGATCCCCGGGTGGCGCGGTGAGGAACACCGGCTGGCTGAAGCCGTCTGCAATCGGCTCGAGGGCAAACTCGACGTCGCCGATCGGCACGGTGGTCGTCGTGGTGCTCGTCGTCGCCGGCGGCGGCGTGGTCGTCGACGACCCGCTCGTCGTGACCGTTGCGGGCGGCTCTGTGGTGGCCGGAGCCGGTGCCGGAGTCGTGCTCGGCGTGGTCTGGGGGACGCCCTGGGCCGAAGTAGGAGGAGCGGGGTCTTCCGTGGAGCAAGCAGCGGCGAGCGCTGCGAGGACGATCAGGCCGGTGAGGGTACGACGCATGGCCGCAAAGCTACCGCCGGCGCCGAGCTACTCGATACGCCCGTTCGTCCAGTCGGCGTATGCCCCTTCGCCCTCGAAATGCCACCGCTCCCGCGACCGCCTCGCCTCGTCCACATCGACCCGTCCCAGCAGGATCATCCCGACGAAGAAGAACACGATGATCGACAGGATGGCGGGTCGGCCGGAGTCGGTGATGCCGCTCACGAGCGCAAACACGAGCGGCCCCCAAATCGCCGAGAACTTCGAAAACACCGAGAAGAAGCCGTAGAACTCCGCCGAGGCCTCCTCGGGGATCATCGTCCCGTACAGGCTGCGTGACAGTGCTTGCACGCCCCCGAGCACCACACCGACCACGGCTGCGAGCACGTAGAACGGCACCGCCTCACCCTCCGGCAGAAAGTAGGCCGCGACGGCCAGACCGGTCCATACGACCAGGGAAGCGATGATCGCTCGTTTGGCGCCGACCCTGCCGGCGAGCCAGCCGAAGAAGTACGCACCGAAGAAGGCGATGAACTGGACGATCAGGAAGGCGATCGCAATCTGCTCCACCTCGAGCCCGAGCGTTTCTTCGGCATACGGTCCGCTGATGGCGATGACCGTTTGGGTGCCGTCGTTGTAGAAGATGAACGCGAGCACGAAGAGCAGCAGTTGGGGGAAACCCAACAGCTTGCGACCCGTCGCCACCGTGCGGCGGAATCCGATGAGCGTGTACGACCGGAGATGGGACATCCCCGCATACTCGGCGGGAAGAGGCTCGGCGGCCCCGGTTTCCGGAAGCCGCGACAGGGAGTAGAAGGTGAAGCCGATCCACCAGAGCCCTGCACCGAAGATCCCGAGGCGAAACGCCGTCTCCTCGGCGAGCCCGGTGACCGAATCGTCGCCGGAGAGCAGAGCCAGCACCAAGATGAGCAGCAGGTAGATGCCGCCGCCGATGTAGCCGAAGGCGAATCCCTTCGACGAGACCCTGTCGATGGTGTCATCGGTCGAGATGTGGACGAGGAACCCGTCGTAAAAGACGTTGCCGGACACGAAAGCGACCTGGGTCACGAGCGCCAGGACGAGGAAGAGGGTGACGGACCCGGCAGGCACCCACGCCACCAGCAGAGTGAAGAGCCCTCCGACAACGGCGGCAGCCCGGAGAAAACGCCGCTTGCTGGCGGTGAAGTCCGCTACCGCGCCCAGCACCGGCATTCCCAGAAACAGCACGAGCGCACCGATGGAGACGACAAGCGCCCACAGGGTCTGGCCGGAGACGTTCCAACCGAAGAGGTCGTAGCCCGCCTCTGGGACGATCTCGTCTGTGAAGAACGCTGCGGTGATAGCTCCGAAGGTCGTGATGTAGGCCGAGTTGGCCCAGTCGTACATTGCCCAGCCGAAGATCGTTCGCGGGTCGTTCTTCACATGCCGTCCTCTCCGCACTCGGTGCGAGGCTATCGCGCCCGGGGCGCGCTCATCTCGTATCCGCCCGGGCGTAGAGGCTCAGGAGCGCTGCGGTGACGTCGTCGGGCGCCTCGATGGCACTCAGATGACCGACACCTTCGATCAGCACGAACTCGGCATCGGGGAGGTGGTCGGCCATGGATTGCGAATCCCCGGCGGGAGCGACCGGGTCGTGCTCGCTGGTGAGCACGAGCGAAGGGACGGTGACCTCGTCGAGAATCGGGCTCCGGTCCGGCCGATCCCTCATCCCGAGCAGCGTGGCCACGATCGTTTCATACGGTGTTCGCTCCACCATCGTGCGGAACCTGGCCCGCGCCGTGAGCGAAGCCTCGGGCCCGAGCAACGCCGCCTCGAGTCCGGGAACGATCGCAGACCGCCCCTCGGCAACCACGCGAGCAGCCATTGCGTCCCTTCCGGCACGAGCCTCTTCCGAGTCTGCTCCGGCCCTGGTGTTGAGCAGGGCGAACGAGCGCAGCCTGTGACCGAAGAGCTCGGCAAACGCCAGCGCTACGTATCCGCCCATCGACAGGCCCGCCAGGTCGACCTTCTCCGCGGCGAGCTCGTCACACAAGGCGTCGAGATCCGATGCGTGGAGCTCCATCGTGTTTGCGGTGCCCGTGACGGGTCCCGAGCCACCCGATCCGCGCAGATCGACCGCGACGACCCGGCGCACCTCGGAAAGCGGGGCCAGCTGGTCGAGCCACATCGTGGCATCGAGGGGAAACCCGTGGACGAGCAGTGCCACCGGACCATTCCCCCGCTCGAAATAGTGCATCCGTCTTCCGTTGACCACTGCTTCCGCCACGTCATCCTCCCGGGTCTTCGTCTCGTGCTCTCCGCCACATCAACGTGATCACGACCGTGAGGGCGGCGAGGGCGGCGCTGATCCACCACATCGGATCGTAGGACCCCATGCGGTCGACGATCTCGCCGTACACGGGCGGCGCGATTCCGAGCCCCAGCAGGAAGCCGAACAGGACACGACCCGAGGCGCGCCCGGCAAGCGTGCGCGGCGACAGATCGATCACAGCGAGCATGCCGACCGAGTTCCAGCTGCTCGACGACAGACCCATGATCGTGACGCCGAGCCAGAGCCAGCCCGGTGTCGAAGACGTGGCAAGCAGCATGACGACGGACCCGACGACCGAGCCTGCTGCGATGACCGTGAGTGCGGTGCGGTGTTTGCCCGTGCGCTCCGCATACCGGGCCCACACGATACGCCCGGCCACGGCAGACAGGCCGACTACGCCGAGGGCCGCTCCGCCCACACGAACACTGAGCCCCAGCGATTCCTCCGCAAAGAGCGGGATGAACACGGCAGCCGAACCGCTGGCGCCCAGCAGGAAGCCGTAGGCGGTGAGCCACCACATCGCCACAGGAATGGGCCCTGTTGGTGTCCCGCGCCTCGTTTCCGAGTCGGCGTACTCCTGAGGGACCACGGCGACGGTGAGCGGGACCGCGGCCACCGCAAGAACGGCGATACCGATCAGCGTCGACCGCCAGCCAAAGGTATCGGCGAGCCAGGGAACGCTCACGCCCCCCAGGAAGATCCCAGCCTGCACTCCGGACTGCTTGAGACCGATGATCACGCCACGCCGACCCGGTGCCACGTGCATGGCGATCGCCTTGTTGGTCGCGGGATTGCCGAGCGCCTGGGAAACACCCCCGACGAGACCGGCGACGACCAGCACCGCGAACCCCGTCGCCAGGCCCGCCACCAGGAAGCTGGCCGCACCGAGTGCAAAGAGGGCGACCAACGCCCTGGTCCCACCGAGCCGGTCCGCATACTGGCCCGCAGCCGGCGACAGCACTGCCCCCAACAGCGTGTTCACCGCGACGATCGTGCCGATGTCGCCTCGCGTGAGATCGAACTCGTCACGGAGAAACGACGCGAGGATCCCCATGACGGGAACGCTGAACGTAGCGATCCCCATGGCCATGAGCAGCAGTCCGGTCAGACCCCACCAGCGGGAACGGCTCAAGGTGCTGGCGGGACCGCCCTCAGCCGTCACCGGGCTCCGTCCGCTCGATGCCCCGCCTCCGCAGCTCGGAGAGAAGCGCCTCGTCGTCGTAGCGCATCAGCTCCGGTTGCCAGCCGAGAACCTGCGGCCCGGCGGCGTCGTGGTCGCCCAGGAGCTCGACGACCGTATCGCGCAGCGTCCGAGCCCACGCCCGCCCTCGCGCTGAGGCATGATGGCTGAGGGTGCCGTCGCTGTTTGCCCGATAGACGCGCGCCTCGATCTGCGGATTCGTGCGCGATCCGCGCTCGCCGTACACGAGGACCACCGACCCGGCCGGAACGTCCTGGACCCCTCCGGTTGCGACGAAGTCCCCGTCAAAGGCCCATCCGGAGGCCTTCGACTCGTCGACACCGGTCACGACTTTCGCCCAGTTCTTGCGTCGCTCGTCTCCGACGAGTGGGACGTCGACAGGGATGAGGACCGGTTCCATGCCGGGCACACTAAATGCAGCCGTGCCCGCCGAGGAGATCGACATCGGCGCACAAGCAGTTCGGCCCCCGCATGCGGGG
>CAJHYC010000355.1_pt1 | contig 16610 bp, 14 predicted proteins | sample 9198751 | NCBI WGS metagenome assembly CAJHYC01 (sample SAMEA7708362, study PRJEB35096) | sediment metagenome | biome: marine neritic benthic zone biome [ENVO:01000025]; feature: sediment [ENVO:00002007]; material: shallow marine sediment [ENVO:03000034] sea grass bed [ENVO_01000059] ... | reverse complement strand
GTCACGGGCCGATGGGTTGACGACGTCGTTGGCGCCGACGATCAACACGACATCGGTCTGCGGGAACCTCGGGTTCGATTGCTCCAGATCGAGAAGCTGCTCGTATGGGACGTCGGCCTCGGCGAGGAGGACGTTCATGTGTCCAGGCATACGACCCGCAACGGGATGGATGGCGTACTCGACCGTGACACCGCGGCCCTCGAGCTGGTCGGCGAGTTCACGAGCGGCGTGCTGTGCTTGTGCCACAGCGAGCCCGTATCCGGGCACGACGATGACTCGGTCCGCATACGTCAACGCGATGGCGACGTCGTCGGGCGTGGCCCGTTTCACCGGCTTGTCGCTGGTCGTGATCGGGCCTCCGCCTTCGGTACCGAAGCCGGAGAAGAGCACGTTGGCAAGCGAGCGATTCATCGCCTCGGCCATTTGCATCGTGAGGATGAACCCGGCGGCGCCGACGAGGGCCCCGCCGATGATGAGGGCGGAGTTGTCGATCACGAATCCCGCCATCGCCGCTGCGACGCCGGAGAGCGAGTTGAGCAGCGAGATGACGACGGGCATGTCGGCTCCACCGATCGGGGTGACGCCCAGTACGCCGAGCACGAGGGCGATGGCGACGACGGCCCAGTAGGCAGCTGTGACGTCACCGGTGACTGCCCAGACGGACAGAGCGACGACGGCGGCCGCCATGATCCCGTTGAGCACCTGGGCGCCGGTGAATGAGAGAGGCCGGCCTGAGATGAGACCCTGCAGCTTGGCGAAGGCCACGAAGGACCCGGAGAAGGTGATCGTTCCGATCGCCAGCGACAGAGCGACCGTGGTCCCCACCTCAGCCGAGAAGACGGCGTTCTCCCGCTGCATCTCAGCGAGAGCGACGAGCGCCGAGGCGGCGCCGCCAAAGCCGTTGAAGGCGGCGACGAGTTGGGGCATCGCCGTCATCTGGACGCGGATCGCGAGGGCGGCGCCGATGGCACCGCCGACCACGAGGCCGGAAGCGACAACCCCCCAGGAGGCGATCTCCTGGTCGACCAAAGTGACCACGAGAGCGAGCAGCATGCCGCCGCCTGCCAGCGAGTTGCCGGTTCGGGCCGTTCGCGGACCGGACAGCTGCTTGAGGCCGATGATGAAGAGCACAGCGGCCGCGAGGTAGAGGAGCTCGGTCACTTCTTCGGCTTCCTCTTGAACATCTCCAGCATCCGGTCGGTCACCAGGAATCCGCCCGCCACGTTGATCGTGGCGGCAACGACGGCAAAGAAGCCCAGGGTCGAGGCCAGCGCCCCGCTGCCGGCGCCGGCGGCAACGACTGCACCCACGATGGTGATCCCGGAGATGGCGTTGGCGCCGGACATCAGCGGCGTGTGCAGCGTGGGAGGGACCTTGGAGATCACTTCGAATCCGACGAACGCGGCCAGCACGAAGACGACGATCCCGGCGATGAAGGCTGCGCTCACGGTCCGACCTCCAGCAACGCAGCGGACCTGGGGTGGCGGACCTCGCCACGGTGGACCACCGTGCACCCTCCGAGGATCTCGTCGTCGAGGTCGAGGGCGAGCTCACCTTCGTCACCCTTGAGGCGCTCGAGAAGGGCGAGGAGGTTGCGGGCGTACATGCGGCTGGCATCGGCGGGAACGGTGCTGGCGAGATTGGTGGGTCCGTAGATCTTGACGCCGTTGCGGTCGATGGTCTCGTCCGGTGCGGATCCCGCCACATTGCCGCCCGTTGCGGCCGCCATGTCGATGATCACGGCACCCGGCCGCATCGACAGGATCATCTCGTCGGTGACGAGGAGAGGGGCAGGTCGCCCCGGGATCTGGGCCGTCGTGACGACCAGGTCGGCATCCGCGACGAAGGGGGCGAGCGCCTCGTGCTGGAGACGCTGGGTGTCCTCTTCGACCTCCCGTGCGTACCCGCCTTCGTCTGCTTCCGCAGTGGGGGCGGCGATGAACCTGGCGCCAAGGCTCTCGACCTGCTCACTCGTCTCGGGGCGAATGTCGTAGGCGTGGACGGCAGCGCCGAGCCGCTTGGCTGTTGCGATGGCCTGCAGCCCGGCGACCCCGACCCCGAGGATGAGCGCGCGCGACGGCGGAATCGTTCCGGCCGCGGTCACCATCATCGGCAGGATTCTCGGCATCGCGGCCGACCCCATCAGCACGGCCGCGTAGCCGGCGAGGTTGGCTTGCGACGAGAGTGCGTCCATCGCCTGAGCCAGAGTGATGCGGGGGATGGCCTCGACGGCGAGGGCCGTCATGTTCCGCGCGGCCAACGACCTGATGATCTCGCGATCGACGAAGGGGTCGAGGAAACCCACGACCGTCGATCCGTCGCGCACCGTCGTGAAGAACTCAGCCGTCGGAGGACCGACCTGGAGGACGAGCTCGCTCTGGGATGCCTCGGCGACCACCGTGGCGCCGGCTTCGCGGTATGCGGAGTCGGTCATTCCGGCCTCGGTGCCGGCCCCGGGCTCGACGAGCACATCCCATCCCCACTGAACCATCTTCTCGACGGTTGCAGGCACTGCAGAGACCCGGTGCTCGCCGGGTCTCTTCTCGCGGGGGATGCCGACTTGCATAGCGAGGCGGCACGCTAATCGATCGAGGCTGGATCTGGGATTTCACACACCGCAGCATCCGCCACGGCGAGGATCGAGGGGCTTTGCGAGACCGGCCTTGCGCGGGCTCGGCTGTGGGCAGCCCTTCATCGAACTCGGAGAGCGAGCGCCGTTTCGACCTCGGCGTATGCGGTCTCCGGGAGGGGAGCGAGGGGCGCCCGAGGGACTCCGGCACGCAGACCGGACGCGTTTGCGGCGGCTTTGGTTCCCGGTAGCCCGTGCGCTTCGATCACGTCGATGAGGTCCCGCAGCGCAGCTTGTGCGTGGACGGCTGCCCCGGCAGATCCCGTGCAGATGGCGTCGACGAAGACCGAAGGCATAGCTGCTCGATGCGGTGATCGCTCCGGTGGTGCCGGCCGCCATGCTTGCTGCGAGAACGCGGCTCGCACCGGCGTACATGAGGAAGGGAGTCTCTCCGAGTCCGGCCCGAACGGCTTGCATGCGCTCGGGCGCACCGTTGGAGTCCTTGATGCCGACGATGCTCGCCTCGTGGGCCAGTTCCATGACCGATGCGACGCCGAGCACGTATCCCGTGACGCGTTCGAGCGTGTAGAGAAGCACCGGCAATGGGCTGGCGGCGGCGACGCTCCGGTAGAAGCGGATGACGGCACCGTCGTTGCCCAGCACCAGCGAGGCCGGGGTCAGCGCCAGAGCAGCATCTGCACCCGCGGCGAATGCTTCTTCGATCTGGGCAATCGCCTGTCGCACCGACTGGCCCGCGATCCCGCACAGCAGGTAGGCGTCGGGTGCGAGTTCGCGTGCCGTAGTCACCAAGCGGCTTCGCTCACCCGGTTCGAGGTAGGGGCCCTCGCCGGTGCTGCCTCCGATGAGGAAGCCCGCCGCCCCGGCTGCCGAGAGGGTGGCGATGTTGTGGGCGTGGTCGTCGATGCGGAGGTCGCCGCTGTCGTCGAACGGAGTGACCAGAGCAGGCATGGCCGGCGGCGGCGTCCGCATCAGACGTTGTACGCGGACGAAGCGACGTCGCCGCCCGTTCCTGTCCAGTTGGTGTGGAAGAACTCACCGCGGGGGCGGTCGATGCGTTCGTAGGTGTGGGCGCCGAAGTAGTCGCGTTGTGCCTGGATGAGGTTCGCCGGGACCCGCCCCGTGCGGTACCCGTCGAAGAAGGCGAGCGCCGAGCTATAGGCCGGAACCGCGATGCCCGCGTCCACGGCACGAGTGATCGTCCTTCTCCAGCCGGGCTGGGCCTGTTCGACGGCGTCTGCGAAGAAGTCGCTCATGAGGATGTTGTCGAGGTCGGGATCCTGTCGGTAGACGTCCATCACCTCGCTGAGGAACCGGGAGCGGATGATGCACCCGCCGCGCCACATCGAGGCGATGGAGGCGAAATCGAGGCGCCAACCGTGTTCTGCGGCAGCGGCGTAGAGCAGCATGAAGCCCTGGGCGTACGAGACGATCTTCGAGGCGTACATCGCATCCTGAAGGTCGGCGACCACGTCGAATTGCTCGTCCGCCATCAGCGCAGCAGGACCACTCAGCCGAGCTGAGGCGTTGAGCCGTTGCTCCTTGATCGCCGAGACGATCCTGGCGTAGACGGCCTCGGCAACGAGGGTCACCGGCTGGCCGATCTCCATCGAGGAGATGACGGTCCACTTGCCCGTGCCCTTCTGGCCGGCGGCATCGAGGATCCTCTCCACGAGGGGAGTGCCGTCGTCGTCGCGCATCGTCATGATCTCGCCGGTGATCTCGATGAGATACGAGTCGAGCTTGCCCCGGTTCCACTTCGCAAACACCTCGTGCATGGCGTCGTAGTCCATGGCGAGGCCGCGCCTCATGATGTCGTAGGCCTCGGCGATGACTTGCATGTCGCCGTACTCGATGCCGTTGTGGACCATCTTGACGTAGTGGCCGGCCCCGTCGGTGCCGACCCAGTCACAGCACGGGATCCCGTCGACGGAGGCCGCGATCGACTGGAAGATCTCCTTGACGTGGGGCCAGGCGTCCTCCGTTCCTCCCGGCATCAGCGAGGGGCCGTAGCGGGCGCCTTCTTCGCCACCGGAGACGCCGGTGCCGATGTAGCGAAGTCCTGCGTTCTCGACGAGGGCGGTCCGGCGCACCGTGTCGGCGTAGAGCGAGTTCCCGCCGTCGATGATGATGTCGCCCTCGCCGAGCAACGGGATCAACGCGTCGATAGCGGCGTCGATGGCAGCGCCTGCCTTGATCATCAACATGACGCGGCGGGGTCGCCGGAGCGTGGCGACGAGTTCCTCGAGGGAGTGAACGCCGATCACGGCGGTACCCGCGGCGTCGCCTGCGACGAATTCGTCCACCCGGCTCGTGGTCCTGTTGAAGGCGGCCACCGTGAATCCGTGGTCGTCCATGTTCAGGATGAGGTTGCGGCCCATGACGGCGAGGCCGATGACTCCGATGTCGGCTGATGCGGGCACGTCGAGAGGCTACCCGGATCGGGCCGCGGGTTGATCTCGTCAGGGAGCGGGGAACGCGGGAACGCCGGGGGTATACAGCCAGTCGTCGAACAACGGACCGAGGTCCTCGCCGGACACCTCTTCTGCCAGCGCGATGAAGTCTGAGGTTGCCGCGTTGCCGTTCTGGAAGCGGGCGGCGTACGCACGGAGGATGTCGAAGAAGTCGGCGTCGCCGACCGTGAGCCGTAGCGCGTGGAGCGTCAGGGCACCAACCCGGTACACGGTGCCTGCAAACAAGTCTGTGGGCGATGGTGTGCCCGGCGGCAACAGGTCGGGCTGCGCCGCCCAGAAGTCCCGCTCTTCAGCGATGGCGACCTCGACTTCGGCACTGCCCACCTGGCGCTCGATCCACAGCCACTCCGCGTACGATGCGAAGCCCTCGTTCAGCCAGATGTCGCGCCATTGGGCGGGGCTCACGCTGTTGCCGAACCACTGATGGGCGAGTTCGTGGATCAGCACGTCCTCGAAGAATCCGGAGGCGGCGATGGCGGAGTCGAAGAGAGAGAGCGTCTGGTTCTCGAGCGCAGCCCCGAACCCGTCGACGATGGCGATTCCGTAGCGGTCGAACGGGTAAGGGCCGAAGAGGTCGCTCAGGAACGCCATCATCTCGCCCTGACGTTCGAGGCCAGGCCAATCAGCGATCGTGGATCCCCGCGGCAGCACATTGCGCAGCGGTACCCCACCTCGTGCGGTTCCCGGCTCGTCCGCGACGATGTCGAACTGGCCGATCACGACCGTCGCCAGGTAGGTGGCCATCGGCGAGTCGAGTTCCCAGACCCATGTCTCCTGACCGAGGTCGGTGATCGTTTCGGTGAGCACGCCATTGGCGGCAGCGGTGACGCCGTCCGGCACCGTGATCATGAACGTGAAGGTCGCCTTGTCGAGCGGGTGGTCGTTCGCAGGGAACCAGGAGTGCGCCCCATCGGGCTCGGCGACCACGTAGTGCTGCCCGGATTCGCTGTTGATCCACCCGATGGGGAACCCGATCGCCCTGCTCGCCACAGGCGCGGTCGTGCCCGAATAGGCGATCTCGACGACGAAGTCGGTGCCGGGATCGAGGGGAGCCGGGAGCGCGATCGTGATCTCTTCTCCGGTCCTGGCGAATCGCGTCTCGGCGTCGCCGACGCGGACACCGTCCACGTCGAAGCCCTCGAGGTCGAGATTGAGGGTCTCGAGGGGTGCCGTCGCCCTGGCGTCGATGGTCACGACGCCGGCGAGCCGAAGGGTGTCCGGATCGAACGCGAGATCGAGGGTGTAGTGGGCGACGTCGTACCCGGGGTTCCCGAGTTCCGGGTAGAACTCGTCTCCGATACCGGCGACGACGGCAGCGAATTCGGCGGCAGCCGTGTCCGTCGTCGTCGGGTTCGGGAGGGGAGGCGCCGTCGTGGTGGTGGACGAGGTCGTCGTGACCGGCGCGGTGGTGGTCGTCGTGGCCCCCGTTTCCGCGGTTCCTGAGCACGCAGCTGTGACGATCGCAGTGACGAGGAGGACGACGGTGAGGCGGGTGGGCACGTGGCGACCCTACCGAGGGTCTAGGCGTACCTGCCGCTGGCGTCCATCCACTCCACGACTTCGCCGTTCTCCACCAGGACCCACCCGGGTCTGACCGCGTCGCCCCCGTAGGGGTCTGCGAGCCACCTCTCGATGTCGTCGGGAATCCCGGTCAGGACGGCTTCGACGACAAACGCCGGCCCCGGCTCGAAGAAGAACCAGGTCAGTTCGGGGGCGTAGAAGCTCTCGACAGGACGGATCGGTTCGACGGCATAGTCGTCGAGGTCGCAAGAGGCCGTCCCGCTCTCATCCAGTCTGCAGAGCGGGTCACCCAACTCATGGCGCTTCTGCCAATCGTCGCCGTAGTAGCAATTGACCGTCACGATCATCAGCACGTCCGTGATGCTCTCGACCGTGACGTGCCACACGCCGTCGGGAAGCGTATTGCCGCTGAACTCGCAGCCACTGCCGAAGCCCCCACTCGGGGACGAGGGCACGCTTGGCCCGGCGGTGCCCCAACGAGCGGCGATCTCGCTTGCATCGATCAGGTCGACGCTCCCGGCAACCGGGTCGGTGGTCGCCGTTGTGGTGGAGGAGGGGGGCATCGTCGAGACGACGGGGGTGGTCGTGACCGTCGCTGCGACCGACGTCGGCGGTTGCGTGCTGGCTGCTTGGGTGGCGACGGTCGTTGTCGGTGCCGTGGCGGTCACGGGCGCCGCGGTCGCCGGATCACCCGGCGAGCATGCTGCTCCAACGATCACGAGAGCGCACGCGGCGAGAGGGGACCATCCCCGCAGTTTGGTCATGTCGGAGAGAACGGCATGGCGTGCCCGCGACTTGACCAGACGCTCTAGACGACCGCGAGCGCCGCCACCACCGCGTCACCCATCTCGCTGGTGGAGATGGCAGCAGATCCGTCGGCGATGTCCTCGGTGCGCAGCCCGTCTTCGAGCACCCGGCCGACCGCCGCCTCGACGGCAGCTGCCTCGTTCTCCAGGCCGAGCGCATGACGCAGCGCCATGGCCGCGGCGAGGATGGTCGCCAGCGGATTGGCGATTCCCTGGCCCGCGATATCCGGGGCCGATCCGTGGATCGGTTCGAAGAGCCCGGGCCCCGGGTCACCCAGCGAAGCCGATGGCAACATCCCGAGCGACCCCGGGAGCATCGATGCCTCATCCGTGAGGATGTCTCCGAACATGTTGCCGGTGACGACGACGTCGAAGTCACGCGGATTCGAGATCAAATACATCGCCATGGCATCGACGAGGATGACGTCGTAACCGACGTCCGGGTACTCCTCGGCCATCACCCTGGCGGCGACACGCCGCCAGTGCCGGGACACCTCGAGCACGTTGGCTTTGTCCACGGACGTGAGCTTGTTGCGTCGTTTCCTCGCCGCTTCTGCGGCGAGGCGGACGATGCGCTCGATCTCGCCAGTGGTGTACACCATTGTCGATTCCGAGCGAGCGCCGTCTTCGCTCAGCCGGGACGGGCCGAAGTAGATCCCACCGGTGAGCTCTCTGAAGAAGAGGATGTCAACGCCCTCGACGACATGTCGCTTCAGAGGAGAGGCGTCGAGAAGGACGTCGTGGGGTCGCACCGGTCGGAGATTGGCGAAGAGGCCCAGCTCCTTGCGGATACCGAGGAGCCCTGCTTCCGGCCGCGTCTTGGCGTCCGGATCGCTCCACTTGGGACCACCCACCGCCCCGAGGATGACGGCGTCGGCGCGCCGGCATGCCTCGAGCGTCGCCCCGGGGAGTGGATCGCCGTAGAGGTCGATCGCGATACCCCCCATGGGCCGCTCTTCGAAGCCGAATGCGTGCCCCCGGCTCGTGGCGACGGCCTCGAGCACCTTGCGTGCCTCGGCGATGATCTCAGGCCCGATGCCGTCTCCAGGGAGCAGAACGAATGAGGCGTCCATTCAGTCCTCGCTCAGGATGCTGGAACCGCGGTCCGCCAGCGCCTTGTTCAGGGCGGCGACGAAGGCACGGGCCGAGCCTTCGACCACATCGGTGGAGACCCCACGGCCCGAGTAGGTTCCGTCGGTCACCTGGATGATGACGCTCACTTCGGCCATTGCGTCAGCGCCGGCAGTGAGCGGGCTCACCCTGTAGTCGACCAGCGTTGCGGCGATGTCGAAGGCATCCTGGAGGGCGACGAACGCCGCGTTGATCATCCCGTCGCCTTCGGCGCTCACGCTTCGCTCCACGCCACCCTGGGACACCCGGACCACGGCAACCGGCACCTCGTCGTTGCCGCCGGACGTGTGAATGCCGACGAGGTGGATCAGCTCGGTGGCGACGCCCGTCTCGTCTTCGATGATCGCACGCAGCCCCTCCTCGGAGATCTCACCCTTGCGGTCGGCGAGTTCCTTGAACCGGGCGAACGCCCTGGCGAAGTCCTCGTCTTCGAGGTGGACCTGCATGTGATGGAGCGCGTCGGCGAATGCGGCCCTGCCGGAGTGCTTGCCGAGCACGATCATCGACTCGTGCCCGACGGCGGCCGGATCCATGATCTCGTAGGTCTCACGATCGCGGAGCACGCCGTGCTGGTGGATCCCCGACTCGTGGGCGAACGCGTTGCGCCCCACCACGGCCTTGTTGAACTGGATCGGATAGCCCGTCAGGCGCGACACCAGCCGTGACGTCTCGAAGATCTCGGTGGTGTCCGCACCGATCTCGACGCCGAAGTAGTCCTGACGTGTCTTGATCGCCATGATGACTTCCTCGGTCGACGTGTTCCCGGCGCGCTCGCCGATACCGTTGACGGCCGTCTCGATCTGGCGGGCCCCGGCATGGATGGCCGAGAGCGAGTTGGCGACGGCCAGGCCGAGGTCGTTGTGGCAGTGCGTCGAGACGATGACGTCCTCGTTGCCGCCACGTACCTCGCCATAGACCCGCGAGAGCATCTCGGTGAATTCCGGCGGTGTCGCATAGCCGACCGTGTCCGGAATGTTGATCGTCGTGGCCCCGGCAGCGACGGCAGCCTTGCAGATGGCCATGATGAACTCCGGATCGGATCTCGTGGCGTCCTGCGGAGAGAACTCGACGTTGTCGGTGTACCGCCGCGCCCGCTTCACGCTCTCCACGGCGGCGTTGAGCACCTCATCCGGCGTCATCCGCAGCATCTGCTCCATGTGGATCGGCGACGTCGAGATGAACACGTGGATCCGGCTCTGATCGGCGTTCTTGAGCGCCTCGGCCGCCTGGTCGATGTCGTCGGGGTGGGTGCGGGCGAGCGATGCGATCACCGGGCCCTTCACATCGCTGGCGATGCGTGACACCGCCTCGAAGTCGCCGGGGGAGGAGGCCGCAAACCCGGCCTCGATGACGTCGACCTGCAGCTTGGCGAGCTGGCGGGCGATGGCGACCTTGTCGTCGGGGGAGAGCGCGATGCCGGGAGCTTGCTCCCCATCGCGCAGTGTCGTGTCGAAGATGATCAGGCGGTCGGTGGTCATGGATGCTCCTGCGGGTCGATGTTCCGGACGGGGCGGGTACGGAGCCGGGCCGGCGCGCACGCCGCCCGGCTACGTAAGTGCCAGCGATCGTCCGGGAGCGAGACAGAGGCGCTTCACTGGTCGTCTTCGGGGTCCTTCTCGACGAGGAACGGCATCATCGCCCGCAGCTGCTTGCCGACCGTTTCGATGGGGTGCGCTGCGACCTCGGCGCGTGCGGCCAGCAGCCGTGGCGCACCGGCGGCGTTCTCTGCCATCCACTCGTTGGCGAATTCCCCCGACTGGATCTCGGCGAGGATCTTGCGCATCGTTGCCCTGGTCTCGTCGTTCACGATGCGGGGTCCTCGGGTGATGTCGCCGTACTCGGCTGTGTCCGACACCGAGTACCGCATCCACGAGATCCCGCCCTCGAACAGGAGGTCGACGATGAGCTTGAGCTCATGGAGGCATTCGAAGTAGGCCATCTCGGCGGGGTAGCCGGCGTCGGTGAGCGTGTCGAAGGCGGCACGGATCATGGCGTCGACACCGCCGCAGAGGATCACCTGCTCACCGAACAGGTCGGTCTCTGTCTCTTCGCGGAAGGTGGTCTCGATCACGCCGGCCCGGGTGCCGCCGATGCCGTGGGCATACGAGAGCCCGAGGTCCTTGGCCTCACCCGTGGCGTCCTGGTGGATGGCGATCAACGAAGGCACCCCGCTGCCCTCGACGAACTGGCGCCGGACGAGGTGGCCGGGTCCCTTGGGGGCAACCATGGCGACGTCGACGTCGGGAGGCGGCTTGATGAAGCCGAAGTGGATGCTGAAGCCGTGGGCGAAGAACAGCGCATCCCCGGCGTCGAGGTTGGGCGCGATGGCATCCTGATACAGCTTGGCCTGGTGCTGGTCGGGGACGAGCACCATCGTCAGGTCGGCCCACTCGACTGCGTCTTCCGGTGTCACCACCTTCAGCCCGGCATTGGCGGCCGTCGTTGCCCTGCGGCTTCCCTCCCGGAGTCCGACGACGACGTCGATACCGGAGTCCTTGAGATTGAGCGCGTGAGCGTGGCCCTGGCTCCCGAACCCGATGATCGCAACCCGGCGGTTGGCGATCAGCGACGGATTTGCATCGCCGTCGTAGTACACGGTTGTCATCGTCGGGGCGTCTCCTGGGGTCGGGAGGGGCGCATTCAAGCGGATCGAAGCCTGGTGCGCCCATCCTTGGTCTTCGGGTCCTTGGTGATGGCGATCCTGCCGGATTTGACGAGGTCCACCACGCCGTAGGGCCGCATCAGTTCGACGAAATCGGCGAGCTTGGACGGCATTCCTGACAGCTCGAACGTGATCGTGTTCAGACCGACGTCGACGGCTGTTGCGGCGAAGATCCCGGCGGCGTCGAGGATCTCGCCGCGGCGCTCCTTGTCCGCGGTGACCCTGAGCAACATGACCTCGCGCTCTACCCCCTCCCCGGGAGCCAACTCCGTCACCTTGACCACGTGAACGAGCTTGTAGAGCTGTTTGATGATCTGTTCCATCACAGGCCCGTCGACGACCAGGGTGATGCGCGACATTGCCGGGTCCGCCGTGGGCCCCACCGCGAGCGAGTGGATGTTGAAGCCACGTCTCGCAAACATCGCAGAGACCCTGGCGAGGACGCCCGGCTTGTTCTCGACCTGGACGCTGATCACGTGGTTCATGCCAGATCCTCCAGGCCCAGCACGACGTTGTCGTTGGAGCCTCCTGCCGGGATCATCGGGAACACCATCGCATCCGGGTCACACACGAACTCCATCACGACCGGTTTGTCGGTGATGGCAAGGGCCTTCTCCAGTGTGGGCGCCACCTCGTCGGGGTGTTCTGCCCGCAGGCCGACGCACCCCATCGCCTCGGCGAGCTTGACGTAGTCGACACCACCCGGCGGGTATTCCACGGCACTGAGGCGACCCTCGTAGAACAGGGTCTGCCATTGCTTGACCATGCCCAACGCCGAGTTGTTCATGACGGCGATCTTGACCGGGATCCCTTCCGCGGCGGCGGTCATCAGCTCCTGGGACGTCATCATGAAGCAGCCGTCGCCGTCGATGGCGACCACCGTCTGGTCGGGGCATGCAGCCTTGGCCCCCACGGCTGCAGGCACTGCATAGCCCATCGTGCCGAGACCACCAGAGTTGATCCATGTCCTGGGACGCTCGAAGCCCCAGTACTGCGATGCCCACATCTGATGTTGTCCGACCCCGGCGACGACGATGGCGTCGCCGCCGGTGATCCGGTTGAGCTCTTCGATGACGTACTGCTGCTGGATCGGGCCGTCGGGGCTCTGCTCGTAGGCCAGCGGGTGCTCGGCCTGCCAGGCGGCCAGGGTCTCGAACCACTCGGTGCGTGGCGGAGCGTCGGCGTCGTCGAGGCGCTTGCGCATCTCTTCGATGAGCTGGTCGAGGATCCGCTTGGCGTTCCCGACGATCGGGACGTCGACGGCGCGTACCTTGCCGATTTCGGCGGGATCCACGTCGACATGGATCACCTTGGCGTGAGGGGCGAACGCCGCGAGATCGCCGGTGACCCTGTCGTCGAATCGTGCACCGATCGCGATCAGGAGATCCGCCTTCTGCATCGCGGTGATCGCGGTGTAGTTGCCATGCATGCCCGGCATCCCCAGACACAGCGGATGCGAGTCTGGGATGCCACCGCGACCCATCAGGGTGGTGACGACGGGTGTGTTGGCCAGCTCGGCAAAGGCACGCAGTTCGTGTGCGGCATCGGCTCTGATGATTCCTCCGCCGGCGTAGAGCACGGGCCGCTGCGAGGCCTGGATCATCTCGACGGCTGCCTTCACCTGGCGTGGGTGACCTTTGACCGAGGGTTTGTAGCCCGGCAGCTTGGTCTCACCTGCCCGATGCCACTCCATGGTGCCGGCGAGGACGTCCTTGGGGAGGTCGACGAGCACCGGTCCCGGTCTGCCGGTCGCTGCCAGATGGAAGGCCTCGCGGATGACATCCGGGATGTCGTTGGGATCGGTGACCAGGTAGTTGTGCTTGGTGCACGGCATGGAGATGCCGAAGGTGTCGGCCTCCTGGAAGGCGTCGCTTCCGATGGACCGTGTGGCCACCTGACCGGTGATCGCGACGACCGGGATGGAGTCCATGTGGGCGTCCTGGAGGGGGGTGATGAGGTTCGTCGCTCCCGGGCCCGAAGTCGCCATCATCACGCCGACCCTTCCCGAGGCATGGGCGTAGCCGGACGCCATGTGCCCCGCACCCTGTTCGTGACGGGCCAGCACGTGCCGGATCGGGCTGTCGAGGATGGGGTCGTATGCGGGGAGAATCGCTCCACCGGGTACGCCGAAGATCACCTCTACGTCCTCGTGCTCGAGGGCTCGTATCAGCGCTTGGGCTCCGGTGAGGGTCTCGCTCATCTTCGGCTCCTCTGTTGCCTTTTCTCTGTGGGTGGGTCGGGTACGAAAAAACCCTCCAGGGTGGAGGGTCGGGGGCGCATACGACGAGCGGGTCGCATGCACCTATCGAATAAGGACTACCAGGCTGGCGTATGTCATCTCGTGAAAGCCTCGTGGCGTTGTGTGAAGGGCGAGTATGTGCTCGCCTCGGAATCCTGTCAAGCTCCGAGCGACTTCTCTTCTGCATCGGCGCCGTCAGCGTGGTGTTGATGCCTTTTTGTGCAAGTCTGAGTCGTGGCGCCTTCCTCGGTGCAGAACGAGAGCGGTATGGCCTCCTATTCGAAAGAGATGCTCGCGGCCCTCGAGCCGGTGATCGGCGCGACCCGGAGCTACTTGGCAGACCTCGAGGCCGACGAGATCCCCGCGTCCCTCCGCAAAGTGGCCCAAAGCTCGGCGCGCTCCTTGCCACCGCCGCTGGGCCGAAGGGTGATCGAGATACTCGACGCCGATGACGTGTTGCGTGCAGCGGTGCTCGAAGAAGGAGGAGAGTTGCCGGATGCAGCGCGGGCCTTCCTCGAGCGAGAACCGGGCTGGTGGGAGCCAATCGCGGTGGCGTTCGGTGAGGAGGCATCGAGCGAGGCGGTGCAGCGTGTCGAGAGGCTCGAGCGTCGCATTCGGCAGCTCGAGAGCTTCGTTGCCAAAGCCAAGGAGCGGGCTGCAGAGGCCAGGGCCGCGACGACGAAGGCGAGAGCGGATGCGAAGCTCGAGGTCGATGCGGCGCGGTCACGACTCAAGGACCTCAGCGCGGCGGACCGCGCCAAGGACGCCGCCGACGCCGCGAACGTTGTCCGGCTCGAGCAGCAGGTGGCGGAGCTCGATTCCGCTGTCGCCGAAATGAATACCCTCGTCGATGCACAACGAGAGCGCCTCCGCAGGCTGCGTAGGAAGCGATCCACGCCTTCGGATCGAGGCTCCGGCTCTCTGCCGACGGATCCGCTGGCGATGGCGCGAGCCCTGGATCACCAGATGGGGATCGCGTCCCGAGCAGTGGCTGCCGAGCGCCGGGCGACAGAGGGCGTTCCTTCGAGGCCGCAGGAGTTTGCACTTCCCGCCGGGGTGAGCCCGGACTCGCCCGCTGCCCTGAGATGGCTGCAGAGCGCCCCGGCCGCCACGGTGATCGTCGATGGGTACAACGTCCTGTTTCGATCGACCGGTGCGGGGGCTGCCTCCGGTGCTGCGCGCAGCCGTCTGGAGACGGCGCTACGGCGCTTTCACGTGCAGTCGGCGAACCACCACTCCGTGATCGTCGTGTACGACTCCACATTGAGTGGTGACGGGGAGACTCGATCGAAGGCGAAAGGTCTCGAGATCAGGTTTGCGCCGGCAGACCGCCTTGCCGACGAGGAGATCGCCGACCTGACGATGGAGATAGCGGGGCCCGTCGTCGTGGTGAGCAGTGATCGCGAGGTGCGGGAGACGGCCGGAGAGGCCAACGCCGTCGCACTGTGGTCCGAAGCGCTGCTTCCTCTCGTCGCCGGGAGCTGAATTCAGCCTGCGAGTTCGGCGAGGACGCGAAGCGTCGAGATGTCACCGCCGGTCACCATCAATGTCGTCGCCGGCGACTCCCGCCACGCGGCAAGACGGTCTCGCACCATCTCGCGGGTCCCGACCAGTGCGACCTCGTCGACGAGGGCATCGGGCACTTCCCGCATTGCAGCGAGCCGCTGACCGGAGAGATACAGATCCTGGATGCGGCCCGCCGCTTCCTCGTAGCCGTACCGACAGGCGAGATCGTTGTAGAAGTTGCGGCCGCGAGCCCCCATCCCACCGATGTAGAGCGCGAGCATCGGTTTCGCCTTCATGCGGGCTGTATCGAGGTCGTCGTCGACAAAGACCTGTACGGAGGGAACGATCTCGAAGCGGTCGGCTTTGTCGTCCTCGCCGCACGCTGTGAACCCGGAGGCGAGCGCTTCGCCGAATACGTCGCCGGACCGTTCCGGGGAGAAGAACACCGGAAGCCAGCCGTCTGCGATCTCTGCGGTCAGGCGGATGTTCTTCGGCCCGATCGAGGCGAGGTGGATGGGCAGGTCGTGGGACGGGTGGACGATCAGCTTGAGTGGCTTGCCGAGCCCGGTCGCGGCGTTGCCCGTGTACGGGATCTGGTAATGGGGTCCGTCGTGGACCAGTGGTTGGGTGCGAGCGACCGCCTTCCGTACGATGTCGACGTACTCCCGGGTCCTCCCGAGGGGCTTGCCGTATGGGACGCCGTGCCACCCCTCAGCGACCTGGGGTCCGCTGACACCGAGGCCGAGGACGAAGCGTCCTCCACTGAGCTCGTTCAACGTCACGGCCGTCATTGCGGTCATCGCAGGGGTCCGCGCCGGCATCTGGAGGATGGCGGCGCCGACGCGGATCCGCTCGGTGCGTGCGGCGACCCACGACAGCACGGTCACCGCATCGGAGCCCCAGGCCTCGGCTGCCCAGACCGAGTCGAAGCCGAGACGCTCCGCTTCGAGCACGAGATCCATGTCGAGACCTGCTCGTGCGCCCCAATATCCGAGCCCGAGGCCGAGTTTCACTTGCCGTTCCTCTCCTTCGCTCGACCTGTCGCAACGCAGGTTGGCGACGCTAGCCGTCGGTTCGTGTCACAGCCTCCCGGTACGTTTCCACACATCGGCGGGCGAGGTGCCCCGGAGCGTGGGAGGGCCCACCATGAGAATCGACTGTGACCAGTGCGTGATGCAGCACACCGTGGCGTGTGACGACTGCGTCATGACCGCCCTCATCGGCAAGCTCGATGGCCCCGTCGACCTCGACCCTGTCGAAAGCGATGCGTTGCGGGCGCTGTCCGACGTTGGCTTGGTCGCCCCGCTGCGTCTCGTGCCGCGACGGGACGAAACGGAGTCCGCTACCGGGTGAGGGCACCCGTCGGGAGACGGGTGCCCGGGGAAGCGCCGGTAGGGGCGAGGCGGGTGCGGAGGGCGAGGGCGGTCCCGCACCCTGCCTGGGCCGTGTCTACATGTGGTGCTCCACGAGTCCGCCGGACATCATCGATGGCATAACCTGACCGTGTGGGGACGAACACAGAACTGCTCGACATGGCGCGCCGGCTCGGAGCCATCGGAGTCGGAGTGTGCGACGTGGGCCCATTCACCCGGGTGGCGGAGACGATGCGGAGCCGTCAAGCAGACGGCTCGAGCGGTGCGCTCGGCTTCACGTATCGCGACCCCGACGTGGCAACCGAGGTGCG
>CAJHYC010000100.1_pt1 | contig 17294 bp, 12 predicted proteins | sample 9198751 | NCBI WGS metagenome assembly CAJHYC01 (sample SAMEA7708362, study PRJEB35096) | sediment metagenome | biome: marine neritic benthic zone biome [ENVO:01000025]; feature: sediment [ENVO:00002007]; material: shallow marine sediment [ENVO:03000034] sea grass bed [ENVO_01000059] ... | reverse complement strand
CTCGGACGCCTGCCGTACGACGAAGCGTGGGATCTGCAACGTTCACTGTGGGAGGGACGCACCAGCGAGCGTTTTGGCGACGACTACCTGCTGTTGCTGGAGCACCCGCACACCTACACCGTGGGCCGCAACGGCGATGGATCCAACCTCGTCGTCGACGCGGACCAACTCGCCGGACTCGGTGCGAGCCTGCATCACGTCGATCGGGGTGGCGACATCACGTACCACGGGCCGGGTCAGCTCGTCGGGTACCCGATCTTCCGCATCCCGAAGCTCCCCGGCGGGTTCGACATGGTGGGTCACGTTCGCCGCATCGAGCGCGTGCTGATCGCAACGCTCGCCGACTTCGGAATCGAGAGCTGGGCGGAGGAGGGGTATACCGGAGTGTGGACGGATGCCGGCAAGGTCGCCGCCATAGGGGTTCGGGTGGCCCGCGGCGTATCCATGCACGGTTTTGCGCTGAATGTGCGACCCGACCTCGCGTATTTCCGACACATCGTGCCGTGTGGCATCGCCGACCGGCCCGTGACCTCTCTCACCGAGATGCTCAACCGAGAGGTCAGCCTGGAGGAAGCCGTCGAGACGCTCATCCCTCACGTTCGCGAGGTGTTCGGCCAGAGCGACGAAGAGGTGCAGCTCGGTGCCTTTGCCCGTGGCTCCCGGCGCCGCCCCTTCGATGTCGACGAGATGGTCGCCGCCGGCGTGTTCTCTCCCCGTGATCCCTCTGAGGCCCCAATCGCGATCCGCGGTCTGCTCGCAGGTGAGCCCGAGCGACCCTCCTGGATGCGGGTCAGAGCCGATCTGGCCAGCGATGGGTACCGCGACCTGAAGGGCCTGATGCGAGGTATGGGTCTCAACACGGTGTGCGAAGAGGCCAAGTGCCCCAATATCTACGAATGCTGGAGCCAGGGCACCGCAACTCTGATGCTGCTCGGAGACCGCTGCACGCGGGCATGCGCCTTTTGTGACGTGACGACGGGCCGGCCCGGCGAAGTGGATCTGGACGAGCCGCGCCGAGCAGCCGAAGCCGTCGCCGCCATGGACCTGCATCATGCAGTGCTCACGTCGGTCAACCGTGACGACCTCGTCGACGGTGGAGCCGAGATCTTCGCCGAGACCATCCGTCGTATCCGTGAGACGGTCCCAGGCTGTGACATCGAGGTGTTGATTCCCGACTTCAAAGGCGATGCCGAGGCGCTCGACATCGTGATGGCGGAACGGCCCGCCGTGCTCAACCACAACACCGAAACGGTACTGCGACTGCAACGGGACATCAGGACGGCGGCCAACTACGGTCGGTCGCTCGCCCTCCTCGCCAGGGCGAAGTGGCGCAACCCCGACGGCAACGTCAAGTCGGGGTTGATCGTCGGCATGGGTGAACGTGAAGAGGAGGTCCTCGGTGCGCTCGCCGACCTCCGTGCGGTCGGCGTCGGCATCGTGACGATCGGTCAGTACCTCCGACCGACCGCCCGGCATCGCCCCATCGATCGCTATGTCGAGCCTGCCGAATTCGAGCGGTATGCCAAGGAAGGAGAGCGCCTCGGCATCCCCCATGTGGAGTCGGGCCCGCTCGTCCGGTCGTCGTATCACGCCCGGGATTCCCTCGCCGCCGCCGGGGCCTGACACCGCGGGCGCACGTGTTCGAGGTCGCGATTCGGGCCCGCTCCGTCAGCTGAGGCCGTGCGCGACGGCAGTAGCCTGGCCGCCAGGCGAGCGAAGGAGCTGGATGACCACGACCGAGCAGCTGGCAGCCGACGCGATACGCATCTTGTCGATCGACGCCGTCCAGAGAGCGAACTCGGGACACCCGGGCGCTCCCATGGGGATGGCCGACATGGCGGTTGCGCTGTGGGGTTCGTACCTGAACGTCGACCCGACGCATCCTGAGTGGCCCGATCGCGATCGGTTTGTGTTGTCCAACGGGCACGCATCGATGTTGCTCTATTCGCTCCTGCACCTCTGCGGCTTCCCGCTCACGATGGACGCCATCCGGAACTTTCGCCAGCTCGGCTCTCCGACGGCCGGTCACCCCGAGATCGACCAGGAAATCGGTATCGAGACGACGACGGGTCCCCTCGGCCAGGGATTCGCAACAGGTGTCGGGATGGCCATCGCGGAGGCCCAGCTCCGGGTGCGGTTCGGGAGCGATCTCGTCAACCACCGCGTCTTTGGGTTCGTCTCGGACGGTGACCTCATGGAAGGCGTCGCCGCTGAGGCTGCATCGCTCGCCGGCCACCTGGCGCTTGGCCGCCTCGTCTACCTCTATGACGACAACGAGATCTCGCTCGTCGGTCCCACGTCGTGGACCTTTTCCGAAGACGTGCCAAGACGATTCGACGCGTGCGGCTGGCACACCATCACCGTGGACGGTCACGACCGAGTTGCGATCCGTGAGGCGATTGGAGCGGCGATCGCTGCCGAAGACCGGCCGACGCTGATCTCGTGCAAGACGCACATCGGCTACGGGAGCCCGAACAAGCAAGACACGGCGTCGGCGCATGGATCGCCGCTCGGTGACGATGAGATCGCGCTGGTGCGCCGCGCGTACGGTTGGGACCATCCGCCGTTCGAGATACCCGATGAGGTGTATGGCTTCTTCGCTGCTGCCATGGAAAGAGGCACAGCCGCCAGGACTCGGTGGGAAGAGCGGCGGGACCAGCGCTTTGCCGCGGAGCCGTCGGCTGCGGACCTGTGGCGGGCACACTTCGATCCTGAGGTCGTTGCCCTCGGCGTGCCGCCCCTCGAGGTCGGTTCGTCCGTGGCCACCCGCACCGTCTCGGGGTCCGTCCTCAACGATGTCGCCGAGATTCGCCCCGACCTCATCGGTGGTGCTGCTGATCTGGCGTCTTCGACGAACACCCTCATCGCCGCCTCCACAGACTTCTCGGCCACCGACCGCAGCGGCCGCAACATCCGCTTTGGCGTTCGTGAGCATGCCATGGGCTCGATCGTCAACGGCATCACGGTCCACGGCGGATTGCGCGCCTTCGGGGCCACGTTCCTCACCTTCAGCGACTACATGCGGGGTGCGGTGCGCCTCGGCGCCCTGATGGGGGTTGCCGGGATCTGGGTGTGGACCCACGACTCGGTCTTCCTCGGTGAGGACGGCCCGACGCATCAGCCGGTCGAACACGTGGCAGCCCTGCGCAGCATCCCCAACCTCTGGGTCGTGCGGCCGGCTGATCCTGCGGAAGTCGCCGGTGCCTGGCAACTCGCACTCAACCGGACCGATGGTCCGACGGCGCTCATCCTGACCCGACAAGGTGTGCCGGTGCCCGAGGTCATGGCCGCACCGGCCGCCGTAGCGACCGGCGGCTACGTGGCCCGTGACGGTACAGATGCCGTCCTGGTGGCGACCGGGTCGGAGGTACCCATCGCCCACGAAGCCGCCAGGCTGCTCGAGTCCCGAGCGGTGTCGCTGCGGGTCGTCTCGATGCCGTGCCAGGAGGCTTTCTTCGCACAGCCTGCCGACTACCGCTCACAGGTGCTCGGCGAGGGTCTTCCGGTCGTATCGCTCGAGGCGGGAGTCACCTTCGGCTGGCAGGCCATCACAGGGAACGACGGTCTCAACATCGGCATCGATCACTTCGGCGCCTCGGCTCCTTCGAAGGTGCTGGCCGACGAATATGGGCTCACCGGGCCCGCGGTGGCCGAGCGGATCGCCTCCTGGCTCGCGACGGGCTGAAGCGCGGTGGATCTCAACCCCGGCCTCGTGATGGGGATGTGGACTGCCGGTTTGGCGGCGGGTGGGGCGCTCGTGGTGCGCTGGGGTGTGGTCGGGCCCGGCTACGCATGGCTCGCGGCCGGCGTGGTCGCCATGTTCGGCGCGCTGGCTGCGGCGGCCGGTGGCGGTCTGCTGGCCTGGCTCGGCGTCGCAGCGACGCTCGCCGCCGCGGTCATCGCTCGAGCCACGGTGGCCGCCGGCCTCACGTTTGCCCTGGCCGCCGTGCTGTTCCTTGCCGGCGCCGGTGGCGATTCGCCGGTCATCCCTCTCATCACGGGTGCGCTGTTCCTCGGTGGGGTCACTTCGGAGATGATGCTGGGTCATTGGTATTTGATCGACCCTCGCCTTCCCCGCTGGGCACTTCGCGCGCTCACGGCCGTGGGGGCCGGCGGCTTGATCGCCGATTTCGCCTATCTGGCCGCACGAGGAGGGTTCGATTGGTCCGAGGCAGGGACCGCGATGGGCGCGGCCTTCGTTGTGCTCATGGCGACGACGCTGCTTCTGCTGGTCGCAGTGTGGTTTGCGCTCAAAGAACCGAAGTACACCGGAGTGATGGCGGCAACCGGGCTCAGCTATCTGGCGACGCTCACCGCACTCGGAGGCACGGTTGTCGGTCGCATGGTGGCGTTTGGCGGTTGAGCGAGTGAGTATCCTCGATCGGCGATCATGAGCATCTATACCGGCAAAGGCGACGACGGGTCGACCGGCCTCTTCTACGGCGGACGCCGCTCCAAGGCCGATCCCGGACCGGAGGCGTACGGCACCGTCGACGAAGCGGTGTCTGCGTTGGGAATGGCCCGGGCGGAGGCCGTCGAGGTCGACCCGGGCCTCGCCGCCGAGCTGTTGCGCTTGCAGCGCTCGCTGTTCGTCATCGCAGCGGAATTGGCCACCGCGCCGGAGAACCGTGACAAGCTCGAAGCCGGCGTCAGTCTTGCGACCGACGAGATGGTCAAGGGCCTCGAAGCCGACCTCGACAGGTTGTTGGAGGAGCGCGGCGCACCTCGCGAGTTCGTGGTCCCCGGCGGGAATCGTCTCGCCGCCGCGATCGATCTGGCGCGCACCATCGTGCGCCGCGCCGAGCGCCGGTCGGTGGCCCTCGTCGAAGCCGGTGGGCTCGACGGGTCATCCGTAGTGCCCTATTTGAATCGGCTGGCCGACTACGTATACATGCTTGCCAGGGCGGCTGAGGCCGACTGGACACCGAGTCGTACCCGGGAGGACACGTGATCGAATTCGAGGCCGGCGCGGCCCTGGAAGCCTCGGACGGCGACGTGCTCGCCGTTCCCGTCTTCTCCGACCTCACCTGGGGACCGGGGGCGGAGTGGGCCGCGAATCAGCTCGGTGACTGGGTGTCGGAGTATCTCGAAGGGCAGGAGTACTCCGGGAAGGCGGGCCAACTCGCCGTGCTTCCGGGTTCGGCGGCGATGCGGTTCACACGCGTCATGTTCGTCGGGATGGGGGACGATGCCGATGTCGAAGCGCTCCGCCGGGCGGCTGCAGCGATCGGTTCGGCGTGCCGCCAGTACGAGCGTGTCGTCACCTCGCTCGCTCAGGTCGACCTCGACGATGCCGTCGAAGCAACTGTGTTCGGTTTCCGACTCGGGCAGTATGCGTTCGACCGTTACCGATCGGAGGCGAAACCATCGCGGACGGAATCGGTTCTGCTCGTCGGCGTCGATGACGATGATGGGCAGATCGTCAGGGGCTCGATCGTCGCCGGTGCCGTCGCCATGGCTCGCGACCTCGTCAATGAGCCGCCCGTCGACCAGCCTCCTGCGGCGCTTGCGGACCGCGTGGCCGAGTTCGCCGTCGACCGCGGAATCCACGTGACGATCTACGACGAGGACCAGATCGTCGAGGAAGGGCTCGGCGGGCTGCGGGCGGTGAGCGCTGGGGCAACGAACCCGCCACGGATGGTCGTGCTCGAGTACTCCCCGGCTGAGGCGACGAGGACCGTGGCGCTCGTGGGTAAGGGCATCATCTTCGACAGTGGTGGTCTCTCGCTGAAGCCGGCCGGCTCGATGGAGACCATGAAGACGGACATGTCGGGTGCGGCGGCCGTCCTCGCTGCGATCCGGGCCGTCGCTGATCTGGGTCTTGCGGTGCGCGTTCTGGCGATCACCCCACTCACCGAGAACATGCCCGGCGGATCGGCGCAGCGGCCCGGGGACATCCTCAGGGCTCGCAACGGCAAGACCATCGAGGTGCTCAACACCGACGCCGAAGGCCGTTTGGTCCTGGCAGACGGCCTGTCGCTTGCTGCCGAAGCCGAACCCGATCTCATCGTCGACGTCGCCACGCTCACCGGTGCGTGTGCCATCGCGCTCGGACCGAAGATCGGGGGCATGTGGTCGAACGACGACGAAGCGGCCGACCGTGTCATGGCCGCGGCACGACGGTCGGGAGAGAAGCTCTGGCGGATGCCGCTCGAGGAGGAGTACAAGACCCACATCGAAACCCCCATCGCCGACATGAAGAACACGGGCGAGCGGTACGGTGGCGCGATCTCAGCTGCGCTCATCCTCGCCGAGTTCGCCGGTGAGGGTCCGTGGGTCCATCTGGATATCGCCGGGCCTGCCCGTGCCGCAAAAGACGAGCACTACCTCTCGAAGGGTGGGACGGGCTTTGCTGTGCGCACCTTGATCGACCTCGTCCAGGACCTCGCCGACTGATCGCACCAGCCTCCGCGATCGCGCTGTCACGGGCGATCTGACCACGTTCGGTGGCTCAAGCCGCCACTCACAGAAGCCGATACACACAGTGTTCGCCTATCACACTGTGAGTGGTCACAATGGCACGAAGACGAAGAGCGTCAGCACTCCTGGCGGCCCTTGCCATCGTGGCGACCGGACTGGCAGCCGCTCCCGCACTTGCCAGCGCACCGGAGAGCTCCTTCGTCTCCCAGATCAACGCCGAGCGAGCCGCCAGCGGTCTCGCACCCGTCGAGGTGTACTGGGACCTGGTCGACGATGCCAGAGCGCACTCGATGACGATGGAGGCCGAGGACCGGCTCCACCACAATCCCGCCCTCGGTAGCGTGACGACTGGATGGCAGGCGCTCGGCGAGAACGTCGGAGTGGGGCCTTCGGTCGGCAGCCTTCACGATGCCTTCATGGCATCTTCAGGGCACCGGGCGAACATACTCGGCGACTTCAACTACGTCGGGGTCGGTGTCACACAGGAGTCCGACACCAAGATGTGGGTGACGGTGGTGTTCATGCGCGGTCCCGCCGGGCTCGTCACACCGCCCGAGGAGCCGCCGCCTGCTGAGGAGCCACCGGTCGAGGAGCCACCGGTCGAGGAGGCACCGGTCGAGGAGTCACCGGTCGAGGAGCCACCGGTCGAGGAGTCACCGGTCGAGGAGCCGCCCGCCGAGTCACCGGTCGAGGAGCCGCCTGCGCCGGCACCACGCCCGACACCGCAACCGATCGCAGCTCCCCGGGAGGCGCCGGCCGAACCGCCGGCGGTGCGCAGCCCCGCCCATCGAAGTGATCGCCTGGCCCCCTTCGCTGCCTAGCGGGGGGTTGCCTCCGCGTCGCCTTCTCGACCAGTAGGCATCGGCAGGCAGGTGTCGTCGTAGTCGACCAGCGGAGGGGGTCGAGATTCGTCGCCACATGCCGGGCACGTGGGGTTGCGGGCGAGTCGGAGGGTGCGGAATTCCTGTTCGAGGGCGTCATAGGTGAGCAGTCTCCCCACCAGTGACGTGCCGAGCCCGAGAATGAGCTTGAGTGTCTCCATGGCCTGAACCGACCCGATGATGCCCGGCAGCACTCCCAGCACCCCTGCCTCGGCGCACGACGGTGCGAGCTCCGGTGGCGGCGGCACCTCGTACACGCATCGGTAGCACGGACCTTCGTACGGGGTGAAGGCCGTGGCCTGTCCCTCGAACCGGTACACGGAGCCGTGAACCACCGGCACCCTGGTGTGGAGCGACGCGTCGTTGACCAGGTAGCGCGTGGGGAAGTTGTCCGCGCCGTCGACGATCACGTCATAGCCGGACATCACATCGAGCGCGTTGTCGCTACTGAGGCGAACCGGATAGGGCTCGACCGCGACGTCGGGGTTGAGCGCACGCAGCGTCTCGCGAGCCGACTCGACCTTGAGGCGCCCGATCCGCTCCTCGTTGTGGAGGATCTGGCGCTGCAGGTTCGAGAGTTCGACGGCGTCAGGATCGATCACGCCGATCGTCCCGACGCCGGCGGCAGCGAGGTAGAGAGCGACAGGCGAGCCGAGACCTCCTGCGCCGATGATGAGCACCCGGGCGTCGATCAGCGCCTCCTGGCCCTCCTGTCCGACCTCGGGCAAGACCAGGTGGCGGCTGTATCTCGCTCGCTGCGGGGCGCTCAAGGTTCTGGGCTGCTGCCAGGGGTGGCCGGCGCTCTTCCAGGCTGCGAAGCCGCCCTGAAGCGACGCGACGTCCTGGTAGCCCATCTCTTCGAGCGCAGCCGCAGCGAGCGCAGAGCGTTGGCCCACTGCGCAGTAGACGACGATGCGGGCGCTGCGGTCGGGGGCTTTCGCCGGGATGGTCGATTCCAGGATCCCGCGAGGGATGAGCACCGACCCGGCGATGGCGCCCTGGGCGTGCTCATCGGGCTCTCGCACGTCGATGACGAGGGGCGCTTCGATGAGTTCGCGTTCGAGCGTGGCAGCGTCGATCTCGACGATCGACTCGAGTGCCCTGGCGACGAGATCGCGATAGTCCACGCTGTCCTCCTCGAGCGAATCGTAGCCCCCGGCGATGGGGCGCCAGGCCGTGACTCAGCCGCAGAGCCCACCGACGAGGCTGGGGAGTGCCTCGCCGGCTCGGCCTTCGATCTTCAGCGTCGCAAACCCGTCGTGATCGGTTTTGCCCTGGTTGATGATCACGAATGGCTCGCCGCGCGCTGCCACCTGGAGCGGGAAGTCGGCGGCCGGGTAGACCGACAAAGTGGACCCCACGGCGAGGACGGCGTCTGCGGTGTCGGCCCACTGCTGTGCGGTGGCGACGGCCGCGATCGGCAAGCTCTCGCCGAAGAGCACAGTGGTCGACTTGAGGATCGAGCCACACTCCGCACAACGCGGGTCGCGCTCGCCGGCCTCCCATCGCGCCCGTACCTCGTCGAGGTCGGCGCGGTGTTGGTCACCCCAGCAGACGATGCCGCGACTGTTGCCGTGGAGTTCGCTCACTGCCTCGCCTGGAAGCCCGGCGGCCTGGTGGAGCCCATCGATGTTCTGGGTGATGCATCCGATCATCCGCCCGGTCTTCCAGAGGGCTGCAACTGCCTCGTGAGCCGCGTTCGGTGCGAAGGCATTCGCGTCGGCGCTGAACCGGCGCTTCCAGGAACGCTTCCTGAACTCGCCGTTTGTAACCCAATTGTCGAGCGTGAACTCACGTGGATCGACGCGCTTCCACACTCCGTCGGGGCCTCGAAAGTCGGGGATCCCGGACTCCGTGGAGATCCCCGCACCGGTGAACACGAGGATGCGGGTGCGATTCGAGAGCAGGTCGATGGCGAGATCGAGGGTATCCACGTCGTGCAGGTTACCGACGCCGCGATGCCCGTCAGGGGGCGAGTCGCGCGTGTTCTCGAACGAGCGCCGGGGGCATGCGCCGGACCAACGCCGCAGGAACGGCGGGAACCGTGAGCGCGACCGCAGGCCGACTCGATTCGGTGCCACCCACCAAGCCTGTGGCGACCAGGAGGGGGAGATGCACCGGGCGCCGCAGGGAGCGGCCGCGACGTGCTGCGGCGGCGAGTCTCAGCAAGTCGGCGACCGCTCCCGGACCGAGGACGGCCGTCCAGAAGCGGCGCACGTAGGGATCGGTGACGGCAAACCGGGTTTCTGCCGTGGCGACGTGACGGACGACTGGTGTGACCACAGGCCGTTGTCGCGCAGTGGGGCGGACGGGGGAAGATTCGACAGCGCCCGGGCATGGCGCGGAGTCCGACGTGGGAGGACGATCACGACGGAGGGTCCCGGGCGCTGTCGAAACCTGTTTGTGTGCTGACACACGTGTTTCATACCAGATGGCACCAATTGACCTCAATGACCTTGCACGAGATCGCGAAAGAAACCCGATGACGGGCTTCAGTGGTGGATGGCCTGCCCGGTCTGCACGTCCCACAGCGCCCGGTAGCGGCCGCCTCGCTGTCGCAGGTCCTCGTGGGTGCCACCCTCGACGATCCGGCCGTCCTCGACGACGTAGATCTGATCCGCATGACGGATCGTCGACAGCCGGTGGGCGATGACGATGGTGGTGCGGTGCACGGCGATGCGCTCGAGCGACCGCTGGATCGCAGCTTCGGTTTCGTTGTCGACGGAGGACGTTGCTTCGTCGAGCACGAGGATCGGAGGGTCGGCGAGCACGGCGCGAGCGATGGAGATTCGCTGCCGTTGCCCGCCCGAGAGCTTCTGGCCGCGTTCGCCGACGATGGTGTCGTACCCGTCGGCGAGGTCGGCGATGAACTGATCCGCTTCGGCGATCGACGCCGCTTCAGCCACCTCCTCGTCGGTGGCTCCCGGCCGTCCGTATGAGATGTTCTCCCGTACCGTCCCGTGGAAGAGAAAGACGTCCTGGCCGACGAGTCCGATCGCCGAGCGCAGATCGTCCAGTTTCATCTCACGGATGTCGACACCATCGATCGCGATCGAGCCCGATGTGGGGTCGTAGAACCGGAGGAGCAGCTTGATGAGGGTTGTCTTTCCGGCCCCGGTCGAGCCGACGAACGCGGTCGTCTCTCCGGCGCGGATCTCCACGGAGAGCGAATCGATGACCGGGGGACCTTGCGCATACGAGAACCCGACCGATGCGAACGTGACATTCCCCTTGATGGTGGACAGCGGCATCGACCGCGTCCCATCCAGAATCGAGGCGGGGGTGTCGAGAAGGTCGAGGATCCGCGTCGTCGAGGCCATCCCGCGCTGGTAATGGTCGAGGGTCTCGCCCAGCCGGGTGAGCGGCCACAGGAGGCGCTGTGTCATGAACACCAGCGTGACGTACACCGACTCCGCGAGCCGTCCATCGAGTGTCAAGAAGCCGCCCCACACCAGCGTTGCCATGAACCCGAAGAGGATGGCGATCCGGATCAGCGGTACGAATGCGGAGGAGACGCGAATCGCCTCACGATTCGCACCCTGGTAGCTGTCGCTGGCGGCTTCGATTCTGGCGGCCTCCCTGGACTCTGCAGTGAAGCTCTTGATCGTGGCGATCCCACCGAGGTTGTTGCCGAGCTCCGCGTTCACGACTCCTGCCAGCTCCCGGACGGCCGCGTATCGCGGCTCGAGCCTGCGCTGGAAGCGCAGCGAGCCCCAGATGATCGCCGGCATGGGGAGAAACGCCAGGAGGGCGACCGTCGGCGCAAGGACGACGAACGTGCCCCCGACGAGCGCAACCGACAAGAACAGCTGTACCAGGTCGTTGGCACCGTGGTCCAGAAAGCGCTCGAGCTGGTTGACGTCGTCGTTGAGGATCGCCATGAGACCACCCGACGAGCGGTCCTCGAAGAACGCCAGCTCGAGGCCCTGGACGTGATCGTATGCGTCGATGCGCAGGTCGTGCTCGATGGATTGGGCGAGGTTGCGCCACGAGATCCGCTGCACGTACTCGAAGAGCGACTCGAGAGCCCATATCACGAAGGTGGCGGCCGCCAGTACGACGAGCTGAGCCCGGGTCGATTCGACCCCGAACCAATCGGACACCAAGGAGTCTTCGCGCTCCACGACGACATCGATGGCGATGCCCATGAGAAGGGGCGGCGCAAGGTCGAAGAGCTTGTCCAGCACCGAGTACGTCGTTGCGACGGCGACGCGCTTGCGGTATGCAGACGCGTAGCGAGCGAGACGGCGTAGCGCGGAGACGGGACGGGGCACGGAGGCACTCTATCGGCATGGCTTTCCCCCGCCGACCGCAGGCTGCATACTGCAGCCATGGAGGACGAACGCCGCTTGCGGATGTTCCCGCTGGGCACGGTGCTTTTCCCGCTGGGAGTGCTGCCGCTGCACATCTTCGAGCCGCGCTATCTCACGATGATCGCCGAGGCGCTCGAGGACGACTCCACCTTCGGGGTCACGCTCATCGAGCGCGGCCCTGAGGTCGGTGGTGGAGACCAGCGGTCTGCAATAGGCACGGTGGCCCGTGTCGTGCGAGCGGGGCGTATCGACGACGCACGTCTGGCGGTGGTCACGGTCGGCGTGGCCCGGATCCGCGTCACGGCGTGGCTCGACGATGATCCCTACCCGGCCGCCATGGCGGCGATGTACCCGGACGGCGAGGCCGGTCCGGATCTCGGTCGGCTCGTCGGCGAGACAAGGAGGATGATGCGTCGCCTCATGGCGTTCGCCTCCGAGCTCGGCGCAGACGTGGGGACGATGGACGTCGACCTACCCGATGATCCTCGCAATGCGGTGTGGACGTTGTGCTCCATGGCGCCAATCGAGCAACTCGACCGTCAGCGTCTGCTCGAGATCGAAGACCCCCAGCCCAGGATGCTGGAGCTGCAGCGACTGCTTGCTGAGACGACGGAGACGCTCCAGGCCCGTCTGGCGGCAGGCTAGGAAGACCGGCGATCTCCTACGGTTCGGTGACCGTCGGCTCGCCGACGAAGAAGACGATCTGCTGCTGGAAGACGACGGGCCCTCCCGGAGCAGGGCTCGTGGCCAGGATCTGGTTTCGGTCCGCCCCGTCGACGACGGGCACGAGCTGGATCTCCCAGGTGACCTGCAGACCGGTCTCCTCGTTGAAGGCGGCAATAGCCGGGGCGATTCCGATCACGTTCTGGCCGATGAGGTCCGGCATGACCGGCGGCACGCCGGTCGAGATCCGGATCGTCACCGTCCTGCCCTGCGTCAGGGTTGTTCCCGGCTCGGGCACCTGCTCGAGCACGGTGCCTTCGGGCTCGATGCTGGCGACGTCCTCGTAGGTGAGGTTCAGGCCCGCCTTGTAGACGGCGTCCGAGATCTCCCTCCGGTCTGTCAGCTCCATCACGTCGGGCACGCGGGTGTTCGGCACCACGCGATAGACACCGGTGCCCGCGGGCTCGGCTGCGAAGTCTTCGACCGGTAGGTCTTCGGTGGCGAAGAGCATGAACTGCTTCCAGATCGGGGCGGCCAGTGTTCCTCCGAAAGCCCTGCGGTAGCTCTGTTCCTGCTGAGTCACGTCGTTGAAGACCGTGAAGTTGACCATCTCCACCTGGGCGTCCGGGTAGCCGACCCACACCGCGGTGGTGTACTGGGGGATGTAGCCCATGAACCACACGTCGCGGAAGTTCTGAGCCGTTCCCGTCTTGCCCGCCTGGGGGCGGTCGATGTTGGCACGAGTCGCCGTGCCCTGGGAGACGACCTTCTTCATCACACCCACGATGGCTGCGGCCAGTGCCTCGTCGAGGACGCGCTCTCGATCGACCTCATGCTGATAGATCACGGCTCCGGTGCTGTCCTCGATTCGCTCAATGAGGTAGTCGTTTGCGTGCTCCCCGTAGTTGGCGAAGGTCGAGTACGCCGACGCCATCTCCAGCGGGCTGACACTCTGGGTGCCGAGTGCGATCGAGAGCACCGGGTTGAGCGCCGACTCGATTCCTATCCGGTTGGCCACTTCTGCGACCTGCTCCGGCCCAACGGCCTGAGAGACCTGGGCGTAGACGGTGTTGGTCGACAGGTAGGTCGCCTGGTCGAGGGTTCGGATGCCGCCGGCGTTCGAACCACCCGCGTTGTAGACGGTCCATGTCGTGGAGTTGCCGCTACACACCGTGCCACATTCGATGCGCTGGGGGCTCGTGTAGTCCCAGTAGCTGCCGAGGGTGAGGGGTGCGCCGGCGAGCGACCCGTACTCGAGCGCGGCGGCGAGGGCGAACGGCTTGAAGGCCGAGCCAGCCTGGCGCCTGCCCCGCGTGGCGAGATCGTATGGGCGCTGGCCGGCCTCGAGGTCCTCGCCGAACTCCAGACCTGAGGCCATGACCTTGATCGCCCCGGTGCGGTTGTCGACCATCGCTAGGGCGCCGGTGGGGCCGCTCGTGTCACGGAACCACGAGCGGAGGATGCGGTTCGCCTCTTGCTGTAGCCCGTAGTCGACGGTCACGGTGATGGTGAGGCCGCCTCCGCCTTCGCAATCCACGTCGGATGCCGGACATCCGAAGAGTGCCCGTTTGCGCTCCGAATACGTGGTGCCGAGACCGTATTTGGGGTCGCGGAGGACCTCCTCTCGTGCGGCGATGACGACCTGGGGGGCGAGCTCCTCGAATTCCCTGTGGGGGATCGGTCGTAGCGGCTGCCCCTTGGCGATGCGGGCCTGAGTGGTCGTGATGAAGCCGTTGAGCGCCATCTGGTCGATCACCGAGTTGCGGCGCTGGAGGACGGTGGAGGTGTTGTCGCGTACGTCGTACAGGGTCGGGTTGCGGATCGGCACGACCATGGCTGCCGCCTCGGCAATGGTGAGGTCGTCGAGGTCCTTGCCGAAGTACTCCTGCGCGGCGGCCTTGACTCCGTAGGCGTTCTCCCCGTAGAACTGGGAGTTCATGTAGAACTCCAGGATCTCGTCCTTGGTGTAGATCTGCTCGAGCCCTGCTGCCACCACGGCCTCGCAGATCTTCCGCTCGATGGTGCGCTCGTCGGTGAGGAAGTTCTGTTTGACGATCTGCTGGGTGATCGTCGAGCCGCCGGTGAGGTTGCCCGTCTGGTAGTTGAGGATCGCGGCGCGAGCGATCGCCTGGAAGTCGATCCCGCGATGCTCGTAGAAGTCGCCGTCTTCGGCAGAAATCACTGCCCATTTCACGATGTCGGGGACATCCTCGATCTGGGTCGGCTGGCTGTTGCGCTCCGTCAGTTTGCCGAGGAGGACGCCGTCTGCGGTGTACAACTCGGAGAGTCGGCCGATCGCCGGGAACTCGAGGGCGTAGTCGTCGGGGTCGCAGATGTAGGTCGCCTCGAGATCCTCGACCGTGCCGAACGCAGCGTTGATCTCCAGGAAGCCGAACAGGCCGACAAGCGCTGCCGACAGGACCACGATGACGCCGATGAAGGCGAGCGCGGCGATGCGGCGGCCGCGCCGCTCACGCCGCTCTATGAGATGAATGCTCGGATCCATGGCCCTCGGGTATCAGACGTAGGGGGAAGGGTGAAAGTTCCCGGCAGTAGCATCGGGCGCATCCAAGGATGATGTTAGGAATCGGGTTCCCGGGGCCGCTTCATTTCGGAGGGACATTGGACGTCGAATCCACCAGCGGGATACCGATCGAGCCGCTCTACGGTCCGGAAGCACTCGAGGATTGGGATGCTGTCGCCCGATTGGGCGTCCCCGGCTGGTACCCATTCACCAGAGGTCCGTACGGATCGATGTATCGGGGTCGACCCTGGACGATGCGTCAATACGCGGGGTTCGGGGACGCCGACGCCACCAATGCCAGGTTCCGGGCCTTGCTCGACGGCGGGCAAACCGGACTGTCTGTTGCCTTCGATCTGCCCACACAGATGGGGCTCGACTCGGATCACCCGATGGCAGCCGGGGAGGTGGGCAAGGTCGGCGTCGCCATCGACTCCCTCGAAGACATGCGGCGGTTGTTCGCCGAGATCCCCCTCGGCGAGGTCACCACCTCGATGACGATCAACGCCACCGCCGCCGTGCTGCTCTTGCTCTACGAGCTGGTGGCAGTCGAGCAAGGCGTAGCCCCGCAGAATGTGCGTGGCACGGTACAGAACGACATTCTCAAGGAGTACATCGCCCGCGGCACGTACATCTACCCCGTCGCACCGTCCATGCGGCTCACCACGGATCTCTTTGCATACTGCGCTGCGGAGCTGCCCGAATGGAACATGATCTCGATCTCGGGCTACCACATCCGGGAGGCGGGGTCCACGGCGGCGCAGGAGGTCGCGTTCACGATTGCCAACGGTCTCGCGTACGTCGAGACCGCCCGTGCGGCGGGGCTCGACGTAGATGCATTTGCTCCCCGTCTCTCGTTCTTCTGGAACGCCCACAACAACCTCTTCGAAGAGGTTGCCAAGTATCGAGCGGCCCGTCGGTTGTGGGCGACCTTGATGAGAGACGAAGTAGGCGCCACGGACCCCTCTTCGTGGCGCATGCGATTCCACACCCAGACCGCGGGATCGACCCTCACGGCTCAGCAACCGCACAACAACATCGTGCGCACCACCGTTCAGGCCCTTGCAGCAGTGCTCGGTGGGACCCAGTCGCTGCATACGAACTCGTTCGACGAGGCGCTCGGCCTGCCCACCGAGGAGTCGGCGATGGTCGCCCTGCGCACCCAGCAGATCCTCGCGCACGAGTCTGGCGTCGTGGACACGGTCGACCCGCTCGCGGGCTCGTACTACATCGAGACCCTCACGGACGCGATCGAGACCGAAGCCCGCACCCTGCTCGACCGGGTTGCCGCGCTGGGAGGTGCGGTCGCTGCGATCGAAGAAGGCTTCCCCCAGCAAGAGATCGAGGATGCCGCCTATCGCTATGCGACACACGTCGAGCGCGGCGATACCGTCGTGGTCGGCGTGAACCGGTTTGCGGTAGACGACGAGCAGGACACGCCGGTGATGGCGGTTGACCCGGCGCTGGAGACCGGGCAGCGGGAGCGGCTTGCCCGGGTCCGGGCGGCTCGTGACGAGGAGGCCGTCGCCGTGGCGCTCGAAGCGGTTCGGGTCGCAGCAGCCGGGGCCTCCAACCTCCTGTACCCGATGAGGGAGGCGTTGCGCCGCATGGCGACCGTGGGCGAGGTGTCAGCCGTCCTCGAAGGCGTCTTCGGGCGCTATCGGTGAGACTTCAACCGCTCGAGCGAACGCTCAGCGAATGATCATGATCACGGCACCGCTGGCGACCGAGTCTCCCGGCTGAACCCTGAGGTCCACGATCTCGCCACCAGTAGGCGCCTTGATCTCGTTCTCCATCTTCATGGCCTCGAGAACGGCAATCGGTTCACCCGCCTCGACCGACGAGCCGGCGTGTTTGTGGACCTTCACGATGGTTCCCTGCATCGGAGCGGTCACTACTCCCGCACCCTCCGCCGTCGGCGCGGAGCGGTCGAGCTTGGGAGGGCGCCGTCGCGGCGCGGCGCGTTGGCCACCAGTGGTGGGGGTCGCCATCACCGGCGCCCAGAAGCGCACGACGTATCGGCGTCCGCCGACTTCGACCGTCATCGAGCGTTCCTCGAGCTCTTCGTCTTCGGGAATCGCCGGACTCATCCCCTTCTCGAGTGCACCGAAGTCGACCTCCTGCTCTAGCCAGTTGGTCGAGTGCTCCGCGGCCATGAACGTGGGGGTCTCGAGGATCGCCAGGTGCGCCCCGATCGTCGTCTCGACGCCCGTGATCGTGAACTCGGCAAGCGCCGTCCGTGATCGGGCGAGCGCCTCTTCACGGTCACGGCCCCACACGACGAGCTTGGCGATGAGGTTGTCGTAATACTGGGAGATGGACGATCCGGGCTGGACGCCGCTGTCCACCCTGACCCCGAGACCGCCGGGCTCGCGATAGTCGATGATGCGGCCCGGGTTGGGGAGAAATCCGGCCGCCGGATCCTCAGCATTGATCCGGAATTCGATCGCATGCCCCGAGACAGGCACGGGCGTGCTGAACGACAGCGGCTCCCCG
>CAJHYC010000138.1_pt1 | contig 24318 bp, 27 predicted proteins | sample 9198751 | NCBI WGS metagenome assembly CAJHYC01 (sample SAMEA7708362, study PRJEB35096) | sediment metagenome | biome: marine neritic benthic zone biome [ENVO:01000025]; feature: sediment [ENVO:00002007]; material: shallow marine sediment [ENVO:03000034] sea grass bed [ENVO_01000059] ... | reverse complement strand
TGGTCGATCGATCCCGACCAATGGTCGCTCTGGTACCACGTCACCGGCTCTTCGATCCTCGGTGCCGGTGCTATCTACCTGTGGTGGGCCCGTTTCCGGGGCCGGTCGGTGTTCAGGGCCGGTGGCGCGTAGGCCCCGTCATATGAACAATAAAATCAACGGGTCCGCCCGATCGGCATCGAGCGAGGTAACGACGGCAAGGTTGGTGATCTGCCCCCTTGCGACGTTGATGCCGCCGACGAGCTCCGGGTACCGCTCGACAGCGCCACCCAGCCCGTCGGCGATTGCGACGACGTAGGGGAGCGTTGCGTTTGTCAGCGCGTACGTCGCGGTGTTGGGAACGGCGCCGGGGATGTTGCCGACCGCGTAGTGGATCACGTCGTGCACGGTGTAGACGGGATCGTTGTGGGAGGTCTCCCGTGCCGTTGCGATGCAACCGCCTTGATCGATGGAGATGTCCACGACCACAGAGCCGGGCCGCATGGCCGCAACGTGCTCCTCGGTGACGACGACGGGGGCGCGGGCTCCTGCGACCAGCACGGCTCCGATGACGAGATCCGATTCCGGCACGAACTCGTCGATCGAGTACACCGAAGACCGGACGGTCACGATCCGACCCCAATGCAGCTCATCGAGGTGGCGGAGCCGGTCGACGTTGAGATCGAGGATCACCACGTCGCCACCCATGCCCGCTGCAATGATCGCGGCGTGCGTTCCCGCACTCCCGGCGCCGAGGACGGTGACCCGGGCGGGAGCGACACCGGACACGCCTCCGATGAGGACGCCCCTACCCCCGTGGGGACGCTCGAGGTAGTGAGCTCCTGCCTGCGCTGCCATCCTGCCCGCGATCTCGCTCATGGGGGCGAGCAGCGGCAGGGAGCCCGAAGGGAGCTGCACGGTCTCGTAGGCGATGGCGGTGGCCCCGCTCCCGACGAGTCCGGCCGCGGCGTCGGGATAGGCAGCGAGGTGGAGGAAGGTGAATATCGTCTGGTCGCTGCCGAGCATTGCGATCTCGGCGAGCTGCGGTTCCTTGACCTTGACGATGAGGTCCGACTGCCCGAAGACGTCGGCCGCGGTCGGGACGATCTCCGCTCCGACGGCTACATAGTCGTCGTCGCTGATCCAGGAGCCTCCACCGGCACCGGACTCGACCACGACGCTGTGGCCACGTGACACCAACTCGCGGACGCCGACCGGCGTCATCGCGACCCGGTACTCCTCGCGCTTGACCTCTGTTGGTATTCCGACCCGCACACCTGCCTCCAAGGGTTTCTTCGTCCGATGGCAAGTCTCGCACGTGGCACCGAGGGGATGCTCCCTCTCGACGTGCGAACGGCTCCCGATCGGGAGCCGTTCGCCTTCATCGTCCCCTCACTCCGCCCATGAATGGGGTCGTCCGAGCATACCGATCAGCGTTGCTGCGACGCCACCCGTGGCCACCTCCGGGCGTCACGCTCCTAGCCTCTCGAGCATGTGGTCACCAGATCCGCGTCCCGTTCGAGCGCTGTTGTTCGCGGTCGACCCCGGAGAGGGCTTTGCGTCGTCGCGCTGGCTCGAGGCTTGGGGGCGTTCGACCGTGCTCGAACACGTGGTGGAGGAGGCGCAGTCGTGGCCGATCGAGGAGCTCTTCGTCGTGCTGGGTGGGGACGCAGAGGAGATCGTTGCCAGGTGCAGCTTCGGCGATGCGACGATTGTGATCGACCCTGAGTGGGAGGAGGGCGCCGCCGCCTCACTCCGGGTCGGGCTCGATGTGCTCACTCGAGGCGGGCAGGATGGGCCGGCGCTCATCGCCGATGCCGCGACACCGGGTATTCGTTCGGATGATGTCGCTGCGCTGATCGCGGGACACGACCCGGAGGAAGCTCCGGTATCGGTCACGGTGTATCGATACGCTCCGGGCGCTCCGTACCTCGTGGAGCCGGAGTTGTGGCCCAGGCTCATGGGCCGCGAGGGCGCGGCGGTCATCGACATGGTGTGGAAGGCCCACCCGGAGTGGGTCGCCGAGGTCAGGATCGACCGTCTCGCACCGAGACGCATCACGACCCCGTGGGAACTCGAGGAGTTGCGGCCCTCCCGTTGAGCTTGGTGCGCTTGGCGGTGGTCGGGCGCGATTCGGTATCCTCGATTCTGGGGCGCCCCGACGTGCCTCGTAGTCGGAACGGCCGACTTCGCCAGAAAGGACGTTGTGATGGCGTCGATCGATGCGATCGAAGGGATCGGGCACAAGTATGCGACGACGCTGCGCAAGGCCAGCATCCGAACCACGGAGAAGCTGCTGAAGGTCGGTGCTACCCGAAAAGGACGCAAAGGTATCGCCGAGCGCACCAGGATCAGCGAGCGTCTCGTGCTCGAGTGGGTGAACCGAGCCGATCTGATGCGGGTCAAGGGGGTCGGGGAGGAGTACTCCGATCTGCTCGAGGCCGCCGGTGTCGACACCGTGAAGGAACTCCGGCGTCGCAACGCAGGCAACCTCCTCGCCACCATGATCGAAGTCAATTCCAAGAAGAAGCTGGTGAGAAGGCTCCCCACGGAGTCGATGGTCGAGCGATGGGTGGATCACGCCAAGAGCATCGATCCCATCGTGACCTACTGATCGACCGGCGCCATCCGGACAAGCGAGAGCCCCGGGCGAACCCGGGGCTCTCTCAACTGGCAGGAACGTCACCGGAAGGAGGGAGAGACTCCGGCGACTGCTCCTATGAGCGCTTCCTGGCCAGTAGAAGTGGTCGGTCTGGCTACTTCGAGGCCGCAGCCTTGGCCGGAGCCTTCTTGGCCGGAGCCTTCTTGGCCGGAGCCTTCTTGGCCGGAGCCTTCTTTGCGGTCGTCTTGGCGGGTGCCTTCTTGGCCGCAGCCTTCTTGGCGGGTGCCTTCTTTGCGGGCTCAGGCGTGGTCGGCTGTTCGGGGGTGAAGCTCTCTCGCCAGCTCGACAATGCTCCCTCGAGCTGGTCGCGAAGCTTCTCGACACGATCCTGGACCTTCTCCAGGTCTACCCGGCTCTGCAGCTCCTCGACCATGTTGCGATCACGCACCTTTGCGGCGACCTTTTCCCCTTCGCTGGCGAAGTCGTCGTACTGGCCCTGCACTTCCTCGGCCCACTTGTTCGAATAGTCGGCCACCTTCGAGCCGTATTCCCGCGCCTTGCGTCCCGCTACGAACGGGGCGCCGAGCGCAGCGTGGAACGCCTTCGTGGCAAGTGCCTTCTGTTCCTTCAACATCACGTTGCCTCCTGGCTGTGTTCGCTGACGAAGCTCTCATAGATCTGCATCAGCGCTTGTTTTTGTCCTCTGTCCAGTTGCGTATCTCCTTCGATCGCCTCGAGGACGGTGGGTCGCTCCACGCCCTCGAGCAGTCCTGCCCGCTCATAGAGCGCTTCGGCCCGTATCGACAGGGCTCGGGCGATCGACTTCAGGATCTCTGCCGAAGGCTTGCGAAGCCCTCGCTCGATCTGGCTGAGGTAGGGGTTCGAGATTCCCGCCGCATCCGCCAGCTTCCGTAGCGACATCGCGCTGCGCTGCCGTTGCTGTCTGATGAATGCGCCGAGGTCCGGCAACTGCTGTTTCACTGTGAACAATATATCGCAATCTGCTAACTATTGCTAGCACTTCTGCCCTCATCGTGGGACCGGGGCAGCGATGAGGCCTCGGTGGGACCAAACAGCCGCAGACCGGCCTAGCCTCCATGTCATGGACCTCATCACCCTCGCCTGGGACTCCGACGAGCCGGGCATGCCAACCGTTCTCGTTGTGCTCGCAGACGAGATGCACGAAGACCCTCACTGCAAAGCGACTTTGCTCGGAAGCGACGCCAATGGCGCGTTGCTCGTGACCGTCTGGGACGACGGTGTAGGGCGAGAAGTCGCCGAGAGCCTCGCCGTTGAACACCCCGAGCTGACCATCCGCCGCCTCGTCCTGGGCCAGGACTCCGTGATGCTCGGCTGAGGGCGTAGCCCTCCGGTGCGGCCTCTGTCTTGTTGGCTCTTCGGCTGGCGGCTCATCGCGTGTGGCCAGATTCGAAGTCCCGCTCACCTCCGTGCTCTTGCTGCGACCGAGCCGGACGGCACGATGGGCTCCGGGTAGCTCACGCGGAGAAGGTCCCTGGCCCGGGCCACCGAGTCCGCCCTTGCGGTGCGGCCTCTATGCTCACGGGGCTGGAGGTCGCGATGCCCAGAGTCGTTCGTAGCAAAGGAGACGAGTCCTTGATCATCGTCATGAGCGGTGACGCAACAGCCGAGGACATCGCCCACGTCGTGCAGCGGCTCGAGGACATCGGAGCCGAGGCGCATGTCTCGGTGGGCAAGTCGCGGACGGTGATCGGCGCTGTCGGAGACCGACCTACGGTCGAGCAGCTCCCCTGGGAGGCCTTTCCCGGTGTCGAGCGCGCCGTACCGGTCCTCAAGCCGTTCAAGTTCGTCTCACGGGACTTTCAGCACGAGGACTCGGTCGTCGCCGTTGGTCCGGCCCTCGTAGGGGGGCGACATTTTGCAGCGATCGCCGGCCCATGCGCCGTCGAAACCAGGGAGCAACTGTTCACGGCGGCGGAGGCGGTGGCACGGGCGGGAGCGACGATCCTGCGCGGCGACGCCTTCAAACCGCGCACGTCGCCGTATTCGTTCCAGGGCCTCGGCGAGAAGGGGCTCGAGCTGCTCGCGGAAGCGAGAGAGGAATTCGGGCTCCCCTTCGTGGCGGAGGTCCTCGATCCACGCGACGTCGACCTCGTCTGCAGCTACGCAGACATCATCCGCGTCGGGACGCGCAACATGGCGAACTTCACGCTGCTCTCCGAGCTCGGCAGACAGCCCAAGCCGGTGCTGCTCAAGCGGGGGTTCACGGCGACCATCGAGGAGTGGCTCAACGCGGCCGAGTACATCTACAAGGAAGGCAACCACGACATCGTCATGTGCGAGCGAGGAATCCGCACATTCGAGACCGCCACACGCAACACGCTCGACATATCGGCGGTACCCGTGTTGAAGAGCCTGTCACATCTGCCGGTCGTCGTGGACCCGAGCCATTCAGGCGGACACCGTCACCTCGTTGCGCCGTTGACACGCGCCGCCGTTGCTTCGGGCGCCGACGGGTTCATGGTCGATGTTCACGCTGCTCCTGAGACTGCGCTCGTCGATGGCGCCCAGGCGCTCCTGCCGGATGAGTTCGCCGAGCTGATGGACGACGTCCGCGCGCTCGCCGCCGTCGTCGGCGTCACGGTCTGACCGGCTGGTCATGGTTCGCATCGGAATCGTCGGGACCGGGCTGATCGGCGCATCGATCGGAATGGCGGTTCGCGAGGGCGGCGGGCACGTCACAGGTTGGGACCCCTCGGCGCAGAATCTGGCCACGGCTCTGGAGCGGGGTGCTGTGGATCAGGTCGGCGCCGATCTCGTGGACGCCGTCTCTGCCGCAGACGATCTGCTCGTCATCGCCGCTCCTCCTTCTGCCACGGTCGAGCTCCTGGCGTCGCTGGGTCATCCCAACCTCACGATCGACGTGGCAGGCGTGAAGGGTCCGATCCTCGAGGCTTCCCGGCTCGCCCGATTCGTCGGGACGCATCCGATGGCCGGACGGGAGGTCTCGGGCCCGGAGGTCGCCTCGCCTGCGTTGTTTCGCGGCGCGACGTGGGTGGTCGTGCCGGACGGGGCAGCTCGCGAAGACGTCGACGCGGTGTGCGGGTTCGTTGCCGGATGGGGGGCGCGTCCCGTCGAGATGACGGCGAGCGAGCACGACGAAGCGGTAGCTGCTGTGAGCCACGTCCCCCAACTCCTCGCCGCAAGTCTCGTCGCCGATGCCGCAGATGCCGGCAATGCCCTCGATCTGGCTGCGGGGAGCTTCCGCGACTTGACCAGGGTGGCGGCTTCGCATCCCGACCTGTGGGTGGACGTGCTCCGCACCAACCGCGCTGCCGTCGCTGCTTCGATCGCCGGCCTTCGCGCCCGTCTCGACGAGCTCGACGCGGATCTCGCAGGGGATGCCGGCGAGCTCAGGTCGTTCCTCGCCCGCAGCAGGGAGATCCGCCGCGGCATGGCTGCCCGGGCGGCAACGGTGCGCATTGCGCTCGCCGACCAGCCCGGGGAGCTCGCCAAGGTCGGGCATGCGTTCGAAGCGACATCCGTCGATGTGAGGGACATCCAGCTGCGGCATGCGCCTCATGGCGGCGGTGGTGTGCTCACCATCTCGGTCCGTCCCGGTCACGCCGAGGCCTTGACGCACGCCCTCGAAGCCGAGGGGCTCGTCATCGTCGAGTAGGACGTCGCGGCTCCGGAGGGTTCTAGCGCCCGTGGTCGATCAGACCCAGCAGCGCCGCTGCCCCGACCTTCATACCGGTCTCGATACACCGCTCGTCGACGTCGAAGCTCGCCGAATGGAGGTCGACGGTGCGGTCTTCGAGGGCGCCTCCCAGCCGGAACATCGCTCCTGGCACATCCTGGAGGAACCAGGCGAGATCCTCTGATCCAAGGCTCTGATGGGTGTGTTCGACCGCCTCATCACCCAGGATCGCTCTGCCCGCTGCTGCGAAGACCTCGGCGACCCCCTGTTCGTTCACCACCGGTGGCGACCCCTTGTGATACTCGACCTCGTAATCGGCTCCCATCGGGGCGATGATGGCGGCAACCGCGTTGTCGATCAGTTTGGGCATCTCCCTCCACAACTCGTCATCGAACACCCTCACCGTGCCGCCGATCTCCATCGTGGTGGGAATCACGTTCTCGGCGGAACCGCCCTGGGCGCGCCCGAAGACCACGACGAGCGGTTTGCGCGGGTCGGCACCGGCTCTGAGCATCGGCGGCAGCTCGGTGAGGACCTTGCCGGTCACGCGGAGGAGATCCACGGTCTGGTGGGGCCGGGAGGTGTGACCACCGGGACCGGTGAGGCGAATCACCATGCGGTCGGATGCGCTGGTGATGGCGCCGATCCGCGCACCGATCTTTCCTGCAGGAAGGCTGGGATCGACGTGGAAGGCGATGAGTGACGACATGGAGCGGTGGATGCCTTCCGCTGCCAGGGTGATGGCTCCGCCCGGGATCCGTTCTTCGGCAGGCTGGAAGATGATGCGCACCCCCCCTCCGAGCCGGCCGATCCTGGCGAGGGTGCCGGCGATACCGACGGCTACGGCCGTGTGGACGTCGTGACCGCACGCATGTGCGACACCCGGCACCGTCGAGCGGTATGCGGGCGACCCCTCCTCCTGGATGGGGAGCGCATCGAGGTCGGCTCGGAAGCCGGCACGGGGCTCGCCGTCGCCGATGTCGACGTGGCCTCCGAGCCCGTCCTCGCGGACCTGCAAGGTGAGACCGAACGCAGCGAGAGCGTCGGAGACGCGCGCGGTCGTTGCCCGTTCGTTCCACCCCGTTTCTGGATGCGCGTGGATAGCGCGTCGCAATTCGACCATGGCGGGGGCGACCTCACGGGCGTGATCTGCCACCTCGACGATCCGCTCGTGCATGCAGGCGGAAGTGTACCCGGCGGCCCGGTCGTGGGCAGATCGGACAGGAGCAAGCGGAGCCGGTACGGTCCTCGGTACTGTGGTCCCAATCGACCGAGGGAGCCGTGGTGATCGCCCGTCCGTCCTTCACCATCGGGATCGAAGAGGAGTACATGGTCGTCGATCGCGAAACCCGCGATCTCGTCCCGGACCTCCCAGACGGGCTGATGCCGAAACTCGAGGACATCCTCGGTCATCAGGTGACGCACGAGTTCATGCGTTCCCAGATCGAGGTCGGCACCACCGTCTGTGACACGGTCCCGCAGGCCAGAGCCGATCTCGCCCGGCTGCGCAGATCGATCGCAGACACGTGCGCCGAGTACGGCGTCGCGCCGATCGCGGCGTCGACCCACCCTTTTGCGAGTTGGGGCGAGCAGCAACACACGGACAAGGAGCGGTACAACCTGCTCGCACAGGCGATGGGGGGTGTGGTGCGGCGCCTGCTCATCTCGGGCATGCACGTCCACGTCGGCATCGAGGACGAGGACCTCCGGATCGACCTCATGAATCAGGTCCTCTACTTCCTCCCGCACCTCCTCGCGCTGTCCACCTCCTCTCCCTACTGGCAGGGCCACGACACCGCCCTCAAGAGCTACCGGACGTCGGTCTGGCGCGCTTTGCCGCGTACAGGCATGCCCGACGAGTTCCACTCGTGGCCGGACTACGAACGCCACATCAGCGTGCTCATCGATGCCGGGGTGATCGAGGATGCGACGAAGCTGTGGTGGGACCTTCGTCCCAGCGCCAGATACCCGACGCTCGAGATGAGGGCGTGTGACATCACGACCCGGCTCGACGACACCGTGACGCTGGCGGCCATCTATCTCTCGCTGCTGGCCATGCTCTTCCGACGGCGCCAGGAGAACCAGCGGTGGCGCATCTACTCGCGCATGCTGATCAACGAGAACATCTGGCGGGCGCAACGCTACGGCATGGACGAGGGCCTCATCGACTTCGGTCGCGGTGAGGTCGTGCCCTATGCAGACCTCCTCGACGAGATCATCGAGCTGGTCGAGGAGGATGCCACAGACCTCGGCTGTCTCGACGAGGTGCTCCATGCACGCACCATCGTGGAGCGCGGCACGAGCTCGGATGCTCAGAGAAGGGTGTTCGCCGAGGCGAAAGCGGATGGAGCCGATGATCTCGAGGCGTTCCGGGCCGTTATCGACTGGCTCGTCGCGGAGACCGTCCACGGTCTGTGAGCAGCTCGGACGCCGGGTCGGCGCCGGTAACCTGTCGACATGAATGGGCTTCGCGTTGCCGGGGCGCAGCTCAACCTGCGCGTAGGCGACATCGACGGCAACGTGGATCGAATCGGTCGGGCAATGACGTGGGCGGAGGCTCAGGCCGCCGACGTGCTGCTGCTGCCCGAGCTCGCCGTCACGGGCTACCCCCCTGAAGACCTCCTGCTTCGTCCCGGGTTCGTCACCGCCAACCTCGAGGCGGTCGCAGAACTCGCTGCTATCGCAGGGAGGGTCACGACGGTGGTGGGATTCGTCGACAGGGTGCTCCCGCGCAACGGTGACGACGCAATGGAGCGAACCATCGCAAATGCGGCTGTGGTCCTCTCGTCCGGCGCGGTCCAGGGGGTGTATCACAAGGTGCTCCTGCCCAATTACGGGGTGTTCGACGAAGCGCGCTACTTCGCACCAGGAGACGCGCCGTCGCGTGTGTGGGTGATCCCTCAGTGCACCGTGGGCGTGTCGGTGTGCGAGGACATCTGGTCTGCCGACGGCCCGCCCGGCCGCCAGGCGCAGGCCGGAGCGGACGTGTTGTTGAACATCAACGGCTCGCCCTATCACATCGGCAAGGGGTCGTCCCGGGTCTCCCTGCTCTCCGATGAGGCCGCACGCTGCGGTGTCCCCGTGGTCTATCTGAACCTGGTCGGTGGTCAGGACGAACTCGTCTTCGACGGTGACTCGATGGTGTTCGACGGTGCAGGTGAGCTGGTCTACCGGGCGGCCCAATTCGAAGAAGAGCAATTCATCGTCGAACTCGAGGGGGTCGGATCTGCCGGTGACATCGAACGCCCGGCGCCGGAGCCGCTCACGATCATTCCGCGGCTCGACCCGGTCGGCGAGGTGTACGCCGCACTCGTGGCAGGACTGCACGACTACGTCCACAAGAACGGCTTCTCCGAGGTGGTGATCGGTCTCTCCGGCGGCATCGACTCGGCACTCACCTGCGCCCTCGCGGTCGATGCCCTCGGTGCCGACGCGGTGTGGGGGGTGTCGATGCCCTCCCGATACAGCTCGGCGGGGTCGATCGACGACTCGAGGGATCTCGCCGACCGGCTGGGCTGCCGCTTCGACGTCATCGCCATCGACGACGTCTTCTCGCAGTATCTGAATGCACTGGCCGAAGTGTTTGCCGGCACGCCGCCCGGCGTCGCCGAGGAGAACTTACAGGCCCGGATCAGGGGTGCCGTCCTGATGGCGCTGTCGAACAAGCACGGTGGCATGGTCGTGGCGACGGGGAACAAGTCAGAGATGGCTGTGGGCTATGCGACTCTGTACGGCGACATGGCGGGGGGCTACGCCGTCCTCAAGGATGTCCTGAAGACACTCGTGTACGAACTCGCCGAGTGGCGCAACCGTGACGAGGAGGTCATCCCTCGGGTCATCATCGACAAGGAGCCCTCTGCCGAGCTGCGGCCAGATCAGCGCGACAGTGACTCGCTCCCACCGTACGACCAGCTCGATGCGGTGTTGGACCGATACGTCGAGCAGGACATGTCGGTGGAGTCGATCGTCGCCGAGGGGTTCGCCGACGAGATGGTGCACCGCATCGCACGCCTCGTCGATCGGAACGAGTACAAGCGTCGCCAGGCCGCTCCCGGCGTCCGGATCACCCAGAAGGGCTTTGGGAAGGATCGACGATTGCCCATCACCAACGGATACCGGGACTGAGTCGGGGCTTCTTCCAAGCCCTTGGCAGCGCGGACGACGGAAAGGACTGACCCATGGAGAAGGACAGCGGCGATGTGATCGTCGACGGCGTTTCGGTCCAGCGATCGAGCGCAACCGTCCCGGTCTTCGACATCGCCCTGCTCCGTGGCTACGGGTGCTTCGAGGCGCTCCGTTCGTACGGCGGCGTTGCTTTTCGCATCGACGGCCATCTCGACCGGCTGGAGATGAGCGCAGCGGCTCTCGGGCTTCCTCTCCCACCCCGGCGTGACCTGGACGAGTGGGTGCGGCGCAAGGCATCCGACATCGGGGACGGCAGGGTGCGCGTCGTCGTCACCGGTGGCGTGGATGACCTTCGACCCGGGATCCAAACCCACACCGTCGTCTTCGGCGAGCCCTTGCCGCACGTGCCTCCGGCGTTTCGCCTCCTCCCGGTGAAGGCGCCCTGGCACTCAGCCGGGCTCGAGTACCGGCTCACCGGGGTGAAGTCGACCTCGTACGCTCCGAACATGTCGGCCATGCTCGAAGCGCGATCGGCCGGATACGACGATGCGCTCCTGCTCGGCCGCGACGGCGAGGTCCTCGAAGGCCCTACCTACTCGATCGGATGGGTTGCCGGCGGGGTCGTGATGACGCCGACCCTCGATCTCGGCATCCTGGAGTCCATCACCCGTCAGGTCGCCATCGAGGCCGCAGCAGCGGTCGGCCTCACCCTGCGGGAGGTGACTGCGTCGATCGACGAGGTAGTGGCGGCCGATGAGGTCTTCGTGATGTCGACGGTCCGCGAGATCGGAGCCGTGATCGCGCTGGGAGACACAGCGTTTGCCGAGGGGCCGATCACCGCCGGTCTGGCACGAGCGTTCCACGAGATCGTGGCAGCAGAGACCGCAGCGGCATGACCGACTACTCGGCGATCGTCCGCACCATCGATGCGATGTACGAGGCCGCCGTCACATCGCCGGCCACATGGAGTGCGGAGACTGCGGTCGAGTGGGTTGCCGACTCTGCGGGGAGCCCCTCCAAGGACGTCGCCAGACACCTACGGCAAGCGCTTCGCCTGTCGGTGAAGCTCGCCGAATTCTGGCGCGATCCGCCGGGGACTCTTCCCGAGGACGCGGGGGACTGGAGGACGCGCGTCGATCTCGTCCTCGGTGCCCGCGCTTGGCGGCCTGTGCTCGAGGTAGCCAGGACCGGGCTCGGTGAGGCGCCCAGCGAGGAGCTCTACCAGGAGGTCAAGGACCGGTTCCGCCTGGTCCACAATGCGTTCTGGATGGAAGGCGTGACGTACGACGAATGGCGTCAGGACGAACAGGTGTGAAGTCCATGCGCAAACCGCGACCTTCGGTAGAGTCGCATCATGCGCCGATGGTTCTCACATATGGGCATCGTCCTCATCGTGTCGGTCGCGCTCGTGGCGTGTTCCGGCGACGACGAGAGTGACGAAACGACGACATCGACGACGGCAGCACCCGTGACATCGATCGGGACGACGCAGCCGTCGACGAGCACGACCGCGGTCACCTCCACCGAAGGTACCAGCCCCACGACGACGACCACGACGGCGGCGACGTCCCTCGGCGGTGTCGACTTCCCGACGTATTCGATCACAGAGCGGATTGCGGGGTCGGCCGGGGACACGCTGGTGATCCTCATCGATCCGGACTTCGACGACGGGACGATCACCGACATCGATCTGCAGAATCTTCTCTCCGAGGTGGTCGAGGACTTCGCCCCGGTTCGGGAGGCGTACGTCGTGTCGTCCGAGGAGGCAGCCGGCATCGTCTTGTTGGAGAACCTCTCCTCGGATCAGGAGGCGGTTCTCGACCAGCACTTCTGGGCGCGGCTCGAGGAGGGATTCCGCATCATCTTCCAGGGACCCTTCGAGAGCGCGCAGCCGTTGCTGATCAGCTCCTGACGGCCGTCACAGCAGGATCGAAGCGGTTGCCAGGAAACCACCGAAGCCGACGATGTCGGTGATCATCGTCAGGAAGATGTTGGACGCAAGCGCGGGGTCCTGACCCAGCCTGCGCAGCGCTACCGGAATGCCCGCGCCCGCAAAGCCGGCGACGACGAAGTTGACCGCCACCGAAACCGAGATGATCACACCGATCTCCACGTCGCCGGAGAGCAACGCACCTCCGAGACCCGAGAGCACGGCGATCACCGAGCCGTTCAACGTCCCCAGGAGGAACTCGCGGCGCACGGCGCGCCGCGTCCGACCCGAGGGGAGATCGCCCAGTGCCATGGCGCGGATGATGACCGCGAGACTCTGGGCCCCGCTGTTGCCGGCGAGCAGGGCCACCATCGGCATGTAGGCGGCGAGACGAGCGTCGCGTGCGATCGTCTCCTCGAATTGGAAGATCACCGTGGCGATGACGAAGCCGATGATCAGGTTGACGACGATCCACGGAAGCCTCCGCCGGGCAGACGTCATCACAGGCGTGTAGACGGACTCCTCAGCGCCGGCGCCCACCATCGCCGCGATGTCTTCGGTTGCTTCGGCTTGCACGGCTTCGAGCGCTTCGTCGAACTCGACCATCCCGACGAGTACCCCTGCGGCGTCGGTGACGGGAAGGGCGAGCAAGTGGTACCTCTGGATGAGTTCGGCGACGATCTCTCGATCCGTGTCGACGGTCACCGAGACCGGTTCGTGGACCATGACGGCATCGAGTCCCTGGCCGGGCCGGGCGAAGAAGAGATCCCGGAACGACACCACGCCCTTGAGCGCTCCGCCGTCGTCGACGACGTAGACATAGCTGAGGTTGTCGAACTGCTCATGGAGGTAACGGAGGACCTCGACCGCCTCGCCGGACGGCATCCCGATCGGGAGGGTTGCGATCTCGGTCGTCATCAGACCGCCTGCAGTGTCCGGTGCGTGCTGGAGGAGGTCGAGCAGTTCGGCCGTCGCCTCGGGGCCGAGGCCATCGATGACGGCTTCTCTCACCTCCTCGTCGAGCGCCGAGACCATGTCTGCCGCCTGGTCGGTCGACATCTGCGTGACGAGGTCTGCTGCCTTGGACGGGTCGATCTGTTCGATCAGATCTGCAGCCGCTTCGGGTCGCATCTCGTCGAGCACGTCGGCCGCGTCCTCGAGGTCGAGATCGGCGAGGAGGACGGCGGCCGGCTCCTCGTCGATCGCTTCGAGGATGTCTGCTGCATTCTCGGGAGCGTCCTCCGCAAGGGCTTCCCACTCGTCGGGGTGGGTGTCGAGGTACTCCTCGGCGACGCTCGGCGAACGACGCGCCAGATCCCGAAGCCCCGTGGCGACAGAGTGCAGACGAGGGACGCGGAAACGCATGGCGTTCGGGAGGATAGGTCCGCACTCGGAGGGGGAGGCCTGGTGGCGCCGGGGGCCGCGCTCGGGGCCTCGTCCCTCTCGTACACTCCTGGGGACCCGCGAAAGGAGGTGTCTGTGGCCAAGCTGACGGCGTTCTCGCACGGTTCGGGTTGAGCGTGCAAACTCGCCCCTGACGAGCTGGCGCAGGTCCTGCGCCGTTTGCACAACGCACCCGCCACTTCACACGACGACCTCCTCGTCGGCATCGAAACGTCTGACGACGCCGCGGTCTACCGGATCTCCGAAGACGCGGTCCTCGTCCAGTCTGTGGACTTCTTCACCCCGATCGTCGATGACGCCCGCGACTGGGGTCGGATCGTCGCGGCCAACGCGCTCTCCGACATCTACGCCATGGCGGCCACTCCGCTGACGGCGCTCCAGGTGGTGGGATGGCCGCGCGAGACACTGCCACTCGATCTTCTCGGAGATGTGCTCGATGGCGGGGCCGAGGTGTTGGCCGACGCGCGGTGCGCCCTCATCGGAGGGCACAGCATCGACGACCCCGAGCCGAAGTTCGGGATGGCGGTGACCGGTATCGCTCATCCCGACGACATCGTGACCAACGCCGGTGCGCAGCCCGGCGATTCCATCGTGCTCACCAAGCCGCTCGGCAGCGGCATCGCGGCGACGGCGATCAAGAGAGATCTGGCATCCGTCGAGCTGATCACCGCGGTGGTCGACGTGATGACGGCACTCAATGCCGGAGCCTCTGCCGCCATGCGCCGGGTCGGTGTCAATGCCGCGACCGACGTCACCGGCTACGGGCTGCTGGGCCACCTCGGTGAGATGCTGCGCGCCTCCGGCGTGAGCGCCTCCCTGGACTGGGATGCCCTTCCCTGGATCGAAGGGGTCGGGGCGCTGGCGGCACGAGACGTGGTTCCGAGCGGGACACGCCGCAATCTCGACGCCGTTGCCCGCTTCACCGACTTCGGAGCCGTCGACGACGTGGGCGCGGTGATGCTGGCGGATGCCCAGACTTCTGGGGGTCTCCTGGTCTCCGTCGACCCTCCGTTGGAGAAGGCGTTTCTCCAGGCACTGCACGACGAGAACGTCACCGGCTGGGTGATCGGGAGGTGTCGGGAGCGCAGCTTCTCCGACGGGCCGGGAGGCCGCATCGATGTGCAAGGCACCCGATGACGGATGGTCAAGTTCCCGTCCATGACCAACGTCTCGAGGTCATTGCCGGGGCGCTCTCGATCGGGAATCTGGAGCGGCACATCCTGCTGTGCGCCGAACAACGGACGCCGCGCTGCGCCGGCTATCAGGAGACCTCCCGGGCGTGGGCCTACCTGAAGCGGCGCCTCAAGGAGCTTGGTCTGGCCTCGGCCCCCCCGCCGTGGAGGGGGGTTGACACCGTATCGCCGCCTCCGCCCACAGGTCGCGGCGAAGGAACCGTGCTGCGTTCCAAGGTCGACTGCCTGAGGGTATGTGAGCGGGGACCGATCGGCGTCGTCTACCCCGATGGCGTCTGGTACCACTCGCTCGACGAACAGGGTCTCGAGCGAGTCATCCAGGAGCATCTGATCGGGGGGACGCCGGTCGCCGACCTCCGGTTTGCTGTGGACCCGCTTCAGGAGTCGCCAGGTTCGGCGGGACGAAGCTGACCTAACCTTCGCTCATGGGTCGTGTCGGGGCGATGCTCAAATGGGCGGCGGGTGGCTGGTTCGTGTGGCGCATCTTCGGCCCCGAGGTGCAGCCACGCTATGCGCCCGAGCAGGCAAGGCCGTTGCGCCTCCCGGGCCGGACGGTCTTCGTCGGCGAGCGCGAGTTCTTCGTGCGCGAGGCCGGTCCGCTCGATGCGCCGCCGCTCGTGCTCGTTCACGGCTGGAGCCTCGACGGGGAGATGACGTACCACCGCGTCGTTCCCGCTCTCGCGGAGAGCCATCGGGTGATCATCCCCGACCATCGCAACCACGGCAGGTCCGAATGGGTCAGGGGGCCGTTCGACGTCGACACGCTCGCAGACGAGCTCGCCGGGGTCCTCGATGCGCTGGGGGTGGGTGCTGCCACGGTGTTCGGCTGGTCCATGGGAGGGATGGCGACCCAGGAGCTGGCGCGGCGCAGACCGGACCTCGTGGCTCGGATGATCCTGGGCGGCACCGCGGCATATCCGATCGCGGCCAGACGCCCGGCAGCCCGGGCAATCTTCTGGCTGGGCCGTGCCGTAGCCAGGATCTCTCGCTACGAGCTGACCGCGGCCTCTCTCGCCGTCCTCCGTCGCACCGGTTCGATCGAACGCCGCCACGAGCGCTGGATGCGCACCGGCTTGCTGCGCCGCGATCCGGCTCTCTACTACGAATCGGGTGCTGCGGTGTGGCGCTTCGACAGCCGCGCCTGGATCGGAAGGGTGAAGGCGCCGGCCCTCGTCATCATCCCCACCGAGGACCAGCTCGTCCCCCCAGCTGCTCAGTACGAGCTGGCCGGCTTGTTGGGGAGCGCCGAGATCGTCGAACTGGTCGGCGGCCGCCACGAATCGATCTTGAACCGCCCCGAGGACATCGTGAGGGCCATCCGCAGCTTCACCGGCTAGCGCTGCGATCGACTGGTCATCCGCCGGCTGTGGCAAGGCGGTCGATCTGGTCGCCGACGGCGACGGGCGCCTCGAGGACGAGGCTGTGACCGCAGCCAGGGACGATGACGAGGTCGCCCCCCGTGGCGGCAGCACCGATTCGGGCGATCTCCGCGTACGAGTTGTCTTCGGCGCCGGCCATCCAGACCACCGGCATCATCAGCTCCGCGACACGCTCATGGAGGGGCTCATGGGCGGCGGGGCCAAGGCCCACGGCGGCGTCGGCGAGTGCCTCCGGGCCATGTTCGAGCCGGGCCAGCCGGTCGGCTTCTCGTAGGCGAGAGGGGAGCCGCTGGGTGCCGGCGATGGGATGGTCGATCCACCGGTCGATGAAGGCCTCGACGCCCTCTGCCGAGATGGTCGCGGCGAGGGCTGCGTCGGCAGCCGCCCGCCTGGCTCGGTCCTGCTCCTGCCGGATCCCCAGCCCCGCGGAGATCAGCAGGAGTGTCGGCACCAGCCCGGGGTGCTCCAGCGCGACGTGCAACGCGATTCTCCCGCCCATCGAATACCCGGCAACGACGTCCGGGCCGACGGACCGCAGCCACGCCGCAAGCGCGGCAACCGCGCCGGGCATGTCTGTCGGTACGATCTCGGTGGCGCCATGGCCGGGCAGATCCGGGGCAAGGATGCTCCGACCGGTTGCGAGCCTCTCAAAGGTCACTCCGCGCTGGGTGAAGCCGTGCAGCGCGGCTGTAGTCGGCCCGTGCTCGCCCCACGAGGCAACGGACAGCCGCCCTCCGGGGACGTCGACCACGGTGTTGAGCGCGGTCAATGCGGGATTGTGTCAGTGGGGATGCGGGTGCACGTGATCGCCGGGACCCTGCGTGTGGTCGCCGATCATCCGCGCTACGGCCACCGCGATCCCAATGAGCACGAGGACCATCAACAGCTTCTTCATGGGCCCTCCTGGCTTCGGCTTCTCTCCTACTCACTCTATGCGTTCCGGAACCTTCAGGAGCCGAGGCCGGCTTGTCGACTGCGGCTCACGCAGCGGTAGCCTGCATGCCGTGGACACACACGTCACAAATCGGCGGTATCCGTTGCTCGCCTGGGCAGTGCTGTGGTTCACGGTGGCGGTGATTCTCGGCGGGTCGGTGGTCAGGGCCACCGGTTCGGGCGCCGGCTGTGGCGAGAGCTGGCCGCGCTGCGAAGGCTCGATCTTCCCGCTGAGTGGGACCACCGAAACCGCCATCGAGTTCACGCACAGGGCAATGACGCTGGTTGCCGGTCTCGCTCTGGTGGCGTTTCTCGTGTGGACGCTTCGGATCACGCGCAAGGGTCACCCGGTGCGGGCGGCGCTTGGGTGGACCGGTGCGTTCTTCGTCGGCGAAGTCGTCATCGGCGCCATGCTGGTGCTGTTCGGATGGGTCGAGGACGACAGCTCGCTGGGTCGGCTGATCGTGGTTCCACTCCACCTCGTGAACACCCTCTTTCTCCTGGGCGCGATGACACGGACCGCTCACTTCGCGTCGGGCGGTGCCAGGCACCGCCTTGGCGGCGATCGGCAGAGAGATGCGGTCGTCCTGGCCGGCATCGGCGTTCTACTCCTCGTCGCAGCCACCGGCGCGCTCAATGCGCTCGCCGACACCCTGTTCCCGGCCGACACGTTTCTCGAGGGCCTCCGGGAGGAGTTCGGGCCGACCGCACCGTTCCTGGTGCGGCTACGCGTGCTCCATCCTGTGATCGCCGTCGTCGGTGGTCTCACGCTGCTCGTGCTCGTTCGCCACCCGGCATTCGATCCGGACCGGAGGGCGGTGCGGGAGGTCGCAATCGTGGTCGCGGTCGTCGTCGTCCAGATGGTGATCGGTCTCGTCAATGTGGCCATGGCCACCCCGACGGAGATTCAGGTCATCCATCTCCTGGCCGCCAACGTGCTCTGGGTGGCGTTCGTGCTGGCGTCGATCCGGGTGCTGGCGGCGCCCGCGGATGCGGGTGTGCCCGAGTCGAGCAAGGTGCTGGAGTGAGCGAGGTGAGGATCACCGACCCGCGGGCGGTGCCGGCGGGGGCGGCTGCAACCGTCAAGGCGTATGTCGAGCTCACCAAGCCGAGGATCATCGAGTTGCTGCTCGTCACCACCGTTCCTGCGATGGTCGTCGCCGATGGTGGCTGGCCCGGTACGTGGCTCGTGGTGGCCACGCTGATCGGCGGTTCCTTCTCGGCCGGCGGGGCCAACGCCATCAACCAGGTGATCGATCGGGACATCGACCGCACCATGCGGCGCACGCGGGGGCGTCCCCTTCCGACGGATCGCATCGGCGCCGGCGCCGCCCTGGCGTTCGGTGTCATCCTCGGAACCGCCGGCTTCGCGTGGCTGTGGGCTACGACGAACCTGCTGGCGGCGACCCTCTCGACGGCGGGCCTGCTGTTCTATGTCTTCGTGTATTCGCTCCTCCTGAAGCGGTCGACTGCCCAGAACATCGTGATCGGTGGCGCCGCCGGGGCCGTGCCAACGCTCGTTGGCTGGGCGGCGGTCACCGAAGCACTCGCTCTCGCCCCATGGATCATGTTTGCGATCGTCTTCTTCTGGACGCCGCCACACTTCTGGGCCCTGGCGATGCGATATCGGGAGGACTACGCGGCCGCGGGGGTGCCGATGCTGCCGGTGGTCGCCGGTGAAGAAGTCACCCAGCGTCAGATCGTGTCGTACACATTGGTGCTCCTGGGCGTGTCCTCCCTCCTCGTCGCCGTGGGCGAGTCCGGCTGGATCTACCTGGCTGCCGCTGCCGTCCTCGGTGGCTATCTGATGCGGGCGGCGGTTCGGCTTCGCCGCCACCCGGAGATGGCGATGAGGTTCTTCGGAGCGTCAAACATCTATCTCGCCGCCATCTTCGCTGCCATGGCCGTCGACGTCATGGTGGCCCGAGACGCTGCCGAGAATGCACTGGACACGACCAGGATCGTGATCGCCGTTGCCACCACCATCGTGGCGGTTGCAGCGTCATCAGACGTGATCCGCACCGAAACGCGGCTGACTTCGACGGCGCCGCTGCGCCGAGTGTTCGAGGTGGGGTTCCCCGTCGCCGGCCTTGCTGCCCTTCTGGTTGCGGCCTGGGCGGCCGTCTGAGTCGGGTTCGAGTCCGCGTCTGCATAGGATCCGCTGGACCGGAGGTGCCCATCACACAACCCACCCCCATCGGGCCGGACGAGTACCGGACCATCCTCAGTCGCTTTGCGAGCGGAGTCACCGTGGTCACCGCGAGCGATGGTGAACGTATCAGCGGCATGACGGTCTCGGCCTTCAGCTCGGTATCTCTCGATCCGCCTCTGGTCCTCGTCTGTCTCTCGCTCGGACGATCCACGACAGAGCTGGTGGCCGCCAAGGGCTGGTACGGCGTCAACGTGCTGTCCGAAGATCAGGCGGCGCTATCGGAGCGCTTCGCCTTCATCGACCCACTGGAGCGCTTCGACGGCGTGACGTGGGCATTCGGTCCCAACGGGACGCCGTTGCTCGAGGGCACCATTGGATCTCTCGAGTGCAGGGTCACGCAGACCCACGCGGCGGGCGATCATCAAGTCGTGATCGGCGAGGTGGTCTTTGCTGCGACCTCGCCGGGGCTTCCCGTCGTGTACACCCAGCGCGCCTATCACGCCCTCGGCGAGATCATCGAGCCGTGACTCGCCACCGTCATGGTGTAATGTTGTAATCATGAAGGGCCGCCATCACGTACCACCGCTTGACCAGGAGGACGCGCTCGACTTCTTCGTCGAGCGGATCCCTCCTGATTGGTTCACCGATCCGGTCGACGTTCGTTTCGACGATGTCGAGATCCTCGTCGTGGGAACGCTCGCAGCGCCCGCGGGCGACGCGGTAGAGGCGGAGTGCCGACGACAGATCGAAGAGCACCGGGAGTCGACCCGCGACGCCCGAATCGAGATCGCCGCTGAGGCCGAGGACCGCTTCCTGCGCAAGGTGTCGTGGGGAGCGCGGTGCGGCGACCTCGGGTTGCTCTTCACCCACCTGTCGGTGCCGGCCATGACCCGGCTCCGTCTCCCGGAGAGGCTCGTCCTCGACACTCTCGTCGACGCCGGTGTGGCACGCAGCAGGAGCGACGCCCTCGCCTGGAGCGTGCGCATGGTGGAGCGCAACCTCGATGACTGGCTGCAGGACCTCCGCGACGCGATGCAGAACGTGGAAGAAGTCCGCCGCCGTCAGGTTTAGGCGTTCGTGTCTCTTGCCCGACCCCGGGCAAGAAGGGCACGGCCACGTTGGGGTAGGGGCCCCAACTGTGGAGGAGGGGCGACCGGCGTCTGTTCGCTGCCGCAGGCGGCGAAGTCGGCCCGGGCAAGAAGCAATTGCGGCGGTGCGGAGCTGCCGTTACATTCGCAGTCACATGAGTGAGCGTTTCTTTGCGTATTTCGCCTTTACCGGGCCGGCGGCCCGGGAGGAGGCTGTGCGCTAAGGGCCCTCGCCCCAGACACAGACCCCGCCCGAAGCCGGCACGCGGTTTCGGGTTTTCTTGTGCCCGGCCGCTCCGGCAGGAGGAGCCGACCATGACCAGCCAAGAGCCGACCCTCAAGAGCCGCCGTAGACCCGACGTCGAGACGAGCATCGTCGAGGTGCGCAACGTGCGTTTTGGCGATGGTTCGTATCCCGTCATCGCCGGTCCGATCGCGGTCGAGAGCGAGGAACAGATCCTCACCGTGGCCGCGGCCGCGACCGAGGTGGGGGCGGCCCTGCTTCGTGCCGGCACGTACCGCGCGGAAACGTCTCCATATGCGTTCCGTGGGCTGGGGGAGGAGGGCCTGTGGCTCCTCGAGCACGCCGGTCACGAGGCCGAGCTGCCCACGGTCACCGAGGTCCTCGAGCCCGGACACATCGATCTGGTGGCCGACCACGTCGACCTTCTCGAGGTCGGCCCGGACAACATGCAGAACTTCGTGTTGCTCCAAGCAGCCGGTGCGAGCGGGAAGCCGGTGATGCTCACTCGCGGTCCTTCGGCAACGGTCGACGAGTGGTTGATGGCGGCCGAATACGTGCTGGCCGAGGACAACGACCAGGTGATTCTCTGCGAGCGTGGCTCGCGGTCATTTGACCCTCGAACCTCCGATACCCTCGACATCTCAGCGGTTCCGGTCGTGCAACGGCTTTCGCATCTTCCGGTGGTCATCGACCCGGCACCGGTGGCGGGTGCGGCAGACATCTTGCAGCCCCTTGCTCTCGCCGGTCGCAGCGTGGGTGCGGACGGTCTCATCGTCTCGGTGCATCCCGAGCCGGCGACGGCGCTTGCCGGGAACGGAAACCAGCTCGACCTGCCGGGTTTTGGCAAGCTGATGGAGGCCCTCGGCATTCCGGCACTGCGTGACGAGATCGATCGCATCGATCGTCACCTGTTGCGTCTGGTCTCAGAACGGATGCGCTCGTCGGTCGACATCGCCAGGATCAAGGTCCAGCGGGGCATTCCGCTGCGATCCCCGCTGCGCGAGGCGGAGCTCATCGCCGAGGCTCGCGACGATGCAGCGGCGCTGGGAATCGATCCGCAATACATCGAGGACCTCATGAAGGTCGTCCTCGAATACAGCAGGGCCGCCCAGCGGGAAGCCGTTGAAGACGGCGACTGAGTGGCGTCGTCATCGACGTATCCTCGACCCATGGGTGTCGGACTGACCGAAGGTGCCGACGGGCGTATCCGCTGCGACTGGGGCAGTGCACGCCCCGACTACCAGAGGTATCACGATGAGGAGTGGGGCTTCCCCGTCGACGACGACATCCGTCTCTTCGAGAAACTCTGTCTGGAGGGGTTTCAGAGCGGGCTGAGCTGGTACACGATCCTGCAGCGCCGCGAGAGCTTCCGATCGGCGTTCCACGACTTCGACTATCGCCGCGTCGCGATGATGGACGACGCAGACGTGGACCGGCTGCTCGGCGATGCGAGCATCATCCGCCATCGCGGCAAGATCGAGTCGACCATCAACAACGCCATTCGGGCTCTCGAACTCGAAGAGGAAGCAGGTTCTCTGGGGGCGTTCTTCTGGAGTTTCGAGCCCGACCCGCGCCATCGGGTCGTCGCCACCACGACCCCCGAGTCGACCGCTATGGCCAAGGCGCTGAAGCGCCGTGGATTCAGCTTCGTGGGCCCGACGACCGCCTATGCCTTCATGCAGTCGATGGGCATCGTGAACGACCACAGGGAGGAGTGCTTCGCCCATCAACTCGTCGCACTCGCCAGGGACTCGTTCGTGCGACCAACGCTCGGCGCTGACTGAGGCAGACGGACTCAGCCGATACCCTCGAGCTCGGACTTGGCCTCCCTCGCCATCAGCGCCGAGACCGCCTTTGCGGGCGAAGCCCCCTCGTAGAGCACCTTGCCGACCTGTTCGGCGATCGGCATCTCGACGCCATGGCGCTGTGCGAGGGCAAGGACCCCTCGCGTCGACTTCACGCCTTCGGCGACCATGTTCATCTCGTCGATGATGTCGTCGAGTGCCCTGCCCCGACCGAGCCCAAAACCGACCCGGTGGTTCCTGCTCTGTGAGGACATGCACGTCGCGATGAGATCGCCCATACCGGCGAGACCCGCGAACGTGAGGGGACTGCCTCCCATGGCGACGCCGAGCCGGGTCAATTCGGCGAGAGCTCTCGTGATGAGGGTTGCCTTTGTGTTGTCGCCGAAACCGAGGCCGTGGGCCATCCCGGCCGCAATGGCCATCACGTTCTTGAGCGCTCCGGCCGATTCGCACCCGATGACGTCACGGTTCGTGTACACGCGGAACGTCGGTGTCATGAAGATCGCTTGCAGCTGTCGTGCAGTGACGTCATCGCGCATCGCCACCACCGTGGCGGCCGGCTGGCCGGCGACGACCTCTCGCGCGAGGTTGGGTCCGCTGAGCACACCGATGCGATCCGCATCGTGATCGGGCAGGACGTCGGCCGTGACCTCCGTCATCCGCATCAGCGTGTCCTGTTCGATGCCCTTGGAAAGCGACAGGATCGGCAGTGAAGGTTCGAGCGCCGTCGCCACGTCGGCGAGCACCGCCCGGTAGCCGTGCGACGGAACGCCCATCACGACGACGTCGGCTGCTGCGACGGCTTCGAGGAGGTCGGTGGTCGCGGTGACGGCTTCCGGCAGATCGGTCCCGGGCAGGTAGTCCGTGTTCTCGTGTTCGAGGTTGACCGCATGGGCCAGCTCAGCGCGCCGCGCCCACAGGGTCACGGGTCGTGTTGCCCCCACGATGGCGGCAACGGCGGTCCCCCACGAGCCAGCGCCCACCACGGTGACCTTCACGCCCACACCTCCATCGCCGTCGTGCGCCCCAGGCTACGTCGTGACGGCCCGGATCACAGTGGAGGGTCCTTGCTTTTCGCGCTCTACGGGGGAAGGCTGCCGTCCTGACAGGGAGGAGACGCCGACGGTGAGCGGGAAGACCTACGTTCTCGACACCTGTGTGCTGCTCGCAGACCCCGAAAGCGTCACCCGATTCGATGAGCACGACGTCGTTCTGCCGCTCGTCGTGGTCGAGGAGCTCGACCGGCAGAAGTCACGGCTCGACGAGGTTGGCGCCAACGCCCGTCGCGCCATCCGTCTCCTCGAAGAGTTCGGTGCGTCGCGTCGCGGCGGTCTGGCCAGCCGCGAGCCGCTGCCGACCGGCGGCACGTTGCGCATCGAGCTGAACGGCGTGCACTCGATGCGACTTCCCGAGGTGCTCGACCCTCGTACCCCCGACCATCGAATCCTGTCCACGTGCCTCAATCTCGTCGATGAGGGTGCGGCGACGGTGCTCGTCACCAAGGACGCGTCGCTGCGCATCAAGGGAGCCCAGCTCGGCGTTGCCGTGGAGGACTATCGGGCAGACACGGTGCCGGTCGATGAGTCCTACTCGGGTGTCGTCGAGCTCGATGTGAGCTCCGAGGTCATCGACCGTCTCTATGCCGACGGCAAGGTGACGGTGGACGAGCGCGGGTTGGTTCGCAACCAGTACCTCATTCTCCATGGCGCCGGATCGCAGTCCGCTCTGGGCCGGGTTGCGGACGCCGGGACCCCGGCCACGCTGGTCAAAGTGCCGGGGGCACGGACCGCGTTCGGGATCGAGTC
>CAJHYC010000065.1_pt1 | contig 31651 bp, 33 predicted proteins | sample 9198751 | NCBI WGS metagenome assembly CAJHYC01 (sample SAMEA7708362, study PRJEB35096) | sediment metagenome | biome: marine neritic benthic zone biome [ENVO:01000025]; feature: sediment [ENVO:00002007]; material: shallow marine sediment [ENVO:03000034] sea grass bed [ENVO_01000059] ... | reverse complement strand
TCGCGCGCGCTGCTCGTCCCGGGGCGCTCGGCGCGGCACTTTCGCCCCGCGACGGCCGCCTCACGGCGGTGCGTGGGGACCCAGTCGAGGTAGGCCTCGGTCTCGACGACGAAGCCGTCTACCTCAACGGAGACGCGTCGCCGTACGGAACCCGGCGCGACAGGCTGGTGGCGGCCGCGCTCGGGAAGCGGGCGAGGATCTACGACGGCTGCTACGTGCACCCCCCGGGTACCGTCCGCACCGCCCAGGGCACGAACTACAAGGTGTTCACACCCTTCTGGCGACGGTGGCAGGAGATCGGCTGGGGCCCTTGGCCCGAAGCGGGCACAGCGGTGGTCGGCGCCGACGCCGGATGTGGGGTGCCGGAGACGGGGGCTGCGGTCATGGAACCCGGTGAATCGGGGGCTTGGGAGCGCCTCGAACGTTTCCTCGAACGAGTGGACGAATACGACGAGATCCGGGACCGACCCGACCTGGATGCGACGTCGCGGCTTTCCGCCGATCTGAAGTTCGGCACGATCGATGCCCGCCGACTCCGCGCCGTCGTCGGGGAGGGCTCACCCGGCCGCGTCGCTTTCGTTCGTCAGCTCGCCTGGCGCGATTTCTGGGCGGATCTCCTGTTCGCCCAGCCCGAGTTGGCCCGGGAGCCGATGCGGTCCGAGTACGCCGCGTTGCGGTGGCGGACGGACGATGAGGACGTTGCCGCGTGGCGAGAGGGGCGCACCGGGTACCCGATCGTCGACGCCGGGATGCGCCAGCTCCGCACCGAGGGCTGGATGCACAATCGGGTGCGGATGATCACCGCTTCGTTCCTCGTGAAGGATCTCCTCATCGACTGGCGGGTGGGTGAGCGCTGGTTCCGCGATCAGCTGGTCGATGCCGACCTGCCCCAGAACGTGGGGAACTGGCAGTGGGTTGCCGGCACCGGCGCGGACGCGGCGCCGTACTTCAGGGTGTTCAACCCGGTCACCCAGTCGCGCAGGTTCGACCCTCAGGGCAACTACATCAGGCGGTATGTACCGGAGCTGCGTCGTGCTGAAGAGAGGTGGATTCACGCTCCGTGGGAAGCGGGGCCTCTCGAGCTGGCGGCTGCGGGGATCACGCTCGGCCGGGAGTACCCGGGGCCGATGGTGGACCATGGTGAGGCTCGCGAACGGACGTTGGAGGCGTACCGGGCGGCGCGAGCCGACGGCTCAGACGCCGCGTGACCAGGCCGCCACCAGGCTTCCCTCCGACACAGGGACCCCGCCGGCTCGTTCGTTGGTGATGGCGAAACCAACCACGTCGCCAACGACCTGGAAAGGCGATTGCTCCGGATCGGCACCCAAGACGCCGGCGGATATGACCTCATCACCGACTACGGCCCACAGCTGGTAGGTGCGATCCGCGGCGATGGCGGGAAGGGTGTCGGCGAAGATGTAGCCAACGCCATCGGGGCCGAGAACGATCTTGGCGTCAGCGCCGACGCCGTCAGAGCCCTGGAGCGTGACGACTTCGGATTGCGGGTCTTCGAGCAGCGCACTGATGGCAACCTGGGTGGGGTCGTCGTCGGAGCTGGCGAGCCGCACCACGCTCACCGCCAGCACGGCCGTTGCGGCGATGGCGGCGATGGAGACGCCGGAGATCAGCTTGAAGAATCTGCTCTGCTTGCGCATCGTGACGACGGTGGAGAGCTCGGGCGGTGCCTTGTCGGCATCGCCTGCGATGCTGCTAGCGATCCCCTCCCACACCGCAGGTGACGGAGTCGACGGCGAGGTCTCGACTGCCTCTGCGAGGACGGCTGCGACGGAACGGTACGAGTCGAGCTCCGCACGTAGCCGCGGGTCCTGTCCCAGGATGCGTTCGACCTCCACCGATTCGGATGCGTCGAGTGCATCGCGAGCATATGCCGCGATGAGGTCTTCGTGGGATTCGTGGCGATCCGACGTCGTCATGACGGCATCACCCCCGAAGACGCGAGCGCAACCTTGAGGCGCTTCATGCCGGTACGGATCCGGCTCTTGACGGTGCCTTCGGGCTCGCCGAGCATCGTGGCGACCTCGCGATACGTATGGCCACCGAAGTAGGCCAGCTCGATGGCCTTGCGCTCACCCTCCTGGAGCGTGGCGATAGCGCTCCGCACGTGCTCGGATGCGACACGTGACCACACTTCGCCTTCGAGGTCGTGCGCTTGGCTGGGCGCCATGCGGCCTTCCCTGGTCTCTCGGTCGCGTCTGGCTCGTTCGGAGCGAAGCATGTCGATGCTCCGCCCGTGGGTGTCGGACAGCAAGAAGGCCCGCAGCGAGCCTCGCTCGGGGTCATAGCGCTGCGGACGGTTCCACAGGCGCAGGAAGATCTCCTGGGTGACGTCCTCGGCGAGGTCCCGATTGGAGAGCAGACGTCGCGAGAGGGCAAACACCGCGTTGCCGTGCCGCTCGTAGATTGCGGCGAGCGAGGCCTCGTCGAAGCGGCCGACGGCGACAACGAGTGATGCGTCAGATGGTTCCACATCGCGTCCATTCGTTCCCTCGAGGGGCGTGGGCGGCGCAGGACGTGGGCTTTGCTCGTGATTCAAGGTGATCATGAAAGCACATGCTGTTCCTACGGACCTCCACTACTAGTACGGTGCATGGCAGGGCGCGGATGTCGGAAGACGGATTGGAAGGGCGCATCGAGGTGGTCGATCCCTGGGCGAATCTGCAGCGGTGGCCGACCGGCGGAGAGAATCGTCCCTTCATCATCGGTCTTGCCGGCGGGTCGGGTTCGGGCAAGACGACCATCGCAGAAGCCGTGGTCGCCACCGTTGGAAACGACCTGGTGACGCTTATCCAGCACGATGCCTACTACCGGGACCTCGCCCACATCTCGTTCGACGAGCGAGCCAGGGTCAACTTCGATCACCCCGACTCGCTCGAGACGGAGCTCCTCATGGAGCACCTCGGCGAGCTGCGGTCGGGAAACGCGATCGAACGACCCGTCTACGACTTCGGTCAACACATACGGACAAGGGAGACGGTCACCGTGAAGCCCGAGGCGGTCGTGCTCGTCGAGGGCATCCTCGTGCTCACCGAGCCCAGGCTGCGTGATCTTCTCGACCTCAAGATCTATATCGATACGGATTCCGATCTGCGTTTGTTGCGGAGACTGCAACGAGATCTCGTGGAGCGAGGCCGGACGATCGAATCAGTCGTGAACCAGTACCTGACGACGGTGCGCCCGATGCACCTGCAGTTCGTCGAACCGGCGAAGCGCTACGCCGACATCATCGTTCCCGAGGGCTACAACGAGGGCGCGGTCGGCACCGTCACGTCGATGATCCGCGATGTGTTCGCCGGGCGCTGAGACCGGGTTCGAGAGCGCCGATGAGGGTGTTGACGACGGGGAACATCGATGCCGCAAAGATGGCGTGGCCCTCGTTCGACGCGTGGAACTGGTCGGCCGCGAAGACCCCAGGATCGCTCGTGGCAAATGGGTCCCAGAGTGAGCTCCAGGTTTCGCTCTTGAGCACCATGTCGTATTTGGCCACGACGCGGCGGATCGCATTGTTGTAGGAGCGTCCCCGCACCCGGGCCCATGCGGTGGGGATGGAGGGGAGACGGGGCAGGGTGCCGAGATCGCCGATGCCCGACATTCCGATCGCAGGGATTCGGGCGGCGAGAAGGCGGATGATCTCCTCCAGGTTCCGCTCGTACTCTCGCACTGGTACGGCTCGCAGCGCGTCGTTGGCGCCGACAGACAGAAGAGCGAGGTCCGGCTGCAGCATGAGGGCGACCTCCACCTGGTCGCGCAGGACGTCCGATGCCTTCGATCCGCCGATGGCTACTGATCGGAGGTCGACGAAATAGCGCTCGGAGAGACCGAGTGCGATCCGCCGCACCCAACAGTCGTCGAGTGGCTCGACGCCGGGAGCGGTGATCGAGCTATCGCCCATCGCAACGATGCGCAGCAGTGGATTCTCGGGCGAGCCAAACTCCCCAGAAGGGTCCTGGTTCTGCAGGCTGGGCAGGTCCTTGCGGTGGGCGGCGTGGATCACCTGGCCGGCGAGCACGCCGATGCCTGCCATCAGTCTTCCCGCGAGCTTCATTGTGAAACGCATGGATCTACCCGGTCGATGGATGCCGGATAGTACCGAACTGGGGCTTTCAGACGTTGAAGCGGAAGCGGATGACGTCGCCTTCCTGAACGAGATAGTCCCGCCCCTCGATCCGCAGCCGCCCCGCTTCGCGGGCCGCCGCCTCGCTGCCGAGCCCGATGAGCTCTTCGTAGGTGACGACCTCCGCCTTGATGAAGCCCCGCTCGAAGTCCGTGTGAATGAGCCCGGCGCACTCGGAGGCGGTTGCCCCGTAGCGGTAGGTCCAAGCCCGCACTTGTTTGTCGCCCCCGGTGAAGAAGGTATCGAGGCCGAGGAGTCGATAGGCGGCATGGACGACCCGGTCGAGCCCCGGCTCCTTCTCGCCGATCTCAGCGAGGAAGCCGCCCTTCTCAGCTTCGTCGAGCTCGGCGATCTCAGCCTCGTACCTGCCGGCTACCACGACGAGCTCGGCGCCCTCTTCGGCTGCGACCGCCGCCACCTCAGCGAGGTACGGGTTGCCTTCGGCGCCACCGTCGCCCACGTTGGCGATGTACATCGTCGGCTTGGCTGTGAGCAGGAACAGGTCGCGGACGACCAACCGCTCCTCGGCTGGAAGCGTGAGCATTCGGATCGGGCGGCCGGTGGCGAGCGTCTGCTCGAGATGCTCGAGCACGGGGAGCCGCGATGCAGCATCCTTGTCTCCGGTCTTGGCCTTGTGGCGGTGCCGCTCGATAGAGCGCTCGACGGTTCCGAGGTCGGCGAGGGCCAATTCGGTGTTGATGGTCTCGATGTCGTCTCTCGGATCGATGGCTCCGCCCACATGACTCACGTCGGGGTCGTCGAAGCAGCGCACGATGTGGGCGACAGCGTCCACCTCCCGGATGTGAGCGAGGAACTTGTTGCCGAGGCCCTCTCCCTGCGAGGCACCCGCCACCAGGCCTGCGATATCGACGAAGTCCACCGTGGCCGGGACGGTCTCCTGCGGCTTGTAGATCTCGGCGAGCCGTTCGAGGCGGGGATCCGGCACTCTGGCGACACCGATGTTGGGGTCGATCGTCGCGAACGGGTAGTTCTCCGCAACGGCCCCGGCGTTGGTGAGCGCGTTGAACAGCGTCGACTTGCCGACGTTGGGGAGACCCACGATGCCGCAGCGAATGCCCATGGTCAGTCGAAGACCACGGTCCGGTTGCCATACGTGAGCAGGCGATTGTCGACGTGGAGGCGGACGGCTCTCGCCAGCACGACCTTCTCGAGGTCACGGCCCTTGCGAATGAGATCGGCGACCGAGTCGCGATGGGAGACCTGAGCGACGTCCTGGGCGATGATGGGCCCGGCATCGAGGTCGGACGTGACATAGTGCGCGGTCGCCCCGATCACCTTGACTCCCCGTTCGTGTGCCTGGTGATAGGGCCGGGCGCCGACGAAGGCGGGAAGGAAGGAATGGTGGATGTTGATGATGCGGCCGCGATACCGACTCACGAAGTCGGGCGACAGAACCTGCATGTAGCGAGCGAGGACGACGAGGCCGACGTCGTGCTCTTCGAGGAGTGCCTCGATCGCCTGTTCCTGGCTTCGCTTCGTCGCTGCATCGACGGGAAGGTGGTGAAAATCGATGCCGAAGCCGGCTGCTGCTCCGGCGAGGTCAGGATGGTTGGAAATGGCGAGACCGATCTCGGCGTGCAGCTCGCCCATCCGCCACCGCGACATGAGGTCGTAGAAGCAGTGGCCGTGTTTCGAGACGAGGACGGCGAGGCGGGGCGTCGAGTCTGAGAACGCCAGCCGCCACTCCATACCGAAGCGTTCGGCGATGGGGGCGAAGTCGGCAGCGATTGCATCGCGATCCGTTGCGAAGCCCTCGAGTTCCCATTCCACTCGCTGCAGGAAGACGCCTTCTTCCTGGTCGGTGTGCTGGTCGGCATGGACGATGTTGCCGTCTCGTTCGTAGATGAACGCAGCCACCGCGGCGACGAGCCCGGGCTGGTCCCGGCACGACAGCAGCAGCGTTGCGGTGGGGGAGGCCATCGCTAGCAGGTTAGTGATCGCCCGACCGCAGTCGTGTGGGCTGGCGCGGTCATGAAAAGCCCGTAGCCTCATCGACATGGACTCAGACCGGCTGCGTGACCTCGTCGAGTCGAGCGATCTCGACAACCTGGTGCGTTTCATCGACGGTGTCGTTGCCGCGCGGGACTGGGACGGGCTCGTCGCCGTGCGCGACCGATGCCGCGAAGCAGTCGAACGCGGCAAGCAACTGTGGGGGATCGCCGAGTTCGCCGAGTACCGGCTCGCCCTCGATGCTCCCGCCGTCTTTGCGCTCGATGTCGTCCGTCCCGGGGGCGGCCGATTTGCCAACGGTCCGCTGTGGGAGGTTGCCGCCTCGACCCACCCGTGGTCGGAGCTTCAGGCCATCACCGACCCTGCGATGCGTGCCCTCGTCGTCCACGAGCGACTCCTCCGCGGCGACGACGTGTCCGGAGCCGACGTCGACCGACTCGTCGTCGACGCCCCACTGGTGCTCGAGCCTTGGGAACCGTCGTACCCGGTCGCCGTGTATCGCTCAGACCGCGCCGACTTTCCCGAGTCCGAGACGCCCGACCTCGAGTGGGTCGACCTGCCCGAGCAAGGTGTGCGGCTCGGCGAGGACACATCTGCGGATGCTCTCCTGGAGCTGGTCCGTCCGTGGCTAGAAGATTCCAGCGGGCGCGGCGAGGCCGTCGCCGTAGCCGGAACGGCCGAGATGGCGGTCAGGTCCCTGGGTCCCCACCGCGTACGCCTCAGGGGTATCTCGCTGGGTCAGGCCATGGCGGCGATGGCGTGGGCCGGAGCCAGCGGAGGCGCCTATGGGAGACGGCGAGGGACCCCCGTCGGCCGGGCTCTGGCCTGGTGGACGCTGGCCTGTCTTCTCGGACTCGAGGACGAGTGGCCCATCGGCGGTGTCGAGCTCGGGGAGGCGGCCGCCGAACTGCGGTGGGTGCGCTGGGATCCAGGCGATCTTGCCGGGGGCTGGTCGTTGCACCTCGCCGTCGAGGATCCCGTCGACGGCATGGCGTGGGCCTTGAGCGCCGTGGACGCACGCTGAAGCCACCGGTCGCTCAGACGTATGGCATCACGTCGGCGGCGATGCGATCCATCAGGTCGGTCTGGCGGTCCAGCGGCAGCGTGTGGAAGAACGACCGGGCCATGAATTCGACCGGGACGCCGGCGGCTCGACGGATCTGATGGAGCTGGTCGACGATCCAGTCGGCAGGTCCGACGAAGGTCGTTCGCATGGTGAGCTCCGATCGCAACTCGTCCGTGAGCGGGGGGGCGGCGGGCACCGACCCGTCCCTGGTAGCGGATGGCACCATGTCGCTGTACTTCCAGACGAGGTGCCAGAGGTCGTCGCCGATCTCAGCCCATCCCTGCTCTGAGGAGGCTGCGGGGTACAGCAGCGAGTAGTGGATCCAGCGGAAGTCTGCGGGGTCGCGGCCTGCCTTCTCCATTTCGTGGATACCCCACCGCACCTGGTCGACGAAGACCTCAACGGGAGCGTTGGCAAAGAACCCGTCCGCAAAGCGGGCCGCACGACGAACCGCCGCTTCCGCCCCGCCACCGACCAGGATCGGGATCCGCGTCGCCGGTGCCGGGCGGATGCCGATCTCCGGGAGGTCGTAGATCTCGCCGGTATGCCGGAACGGGCGGCCGCTCCACGCCTTCGGCAGGATCTGAAGCACCTCCGTCAACGCCTTGCCCCGGACCTTCTTTCCCGGCCCAAGCACGTCGAACTCGACGGGTGACCATCCAAGACCGAGCCCGAGCGTCAGGCGACCCTTCGAGATGGCTTGCACGGTGGCAGCATCCTCGGCGATGCGAATCGGGTCGTGCATGGGCGCCAGCAGCACCCCGGTGCCGATCCCGATCCGTTCGGTGCGGGCCGCAATCGCTGCACTTGTGACGAGCAACGATGGCATGTAGCCGTCGTCGATGAAGTGGTGCTCTGTGGTCCAGACGGTGTCGTAGCCCAGCCGCTCGGCATGAACGGCCAACTGAAGCGTCTCGTCGTATGCACGTTCCCAGTCGGGATCTTCGCCGGGCCGAAGCTGGGCGGAGAGCAGGCCGAAGCCGAGGGACACTCTCCTACGCGACGTGCTGCGCGACGTCGGAATCGTCGACGGCGACGGCGAAGTGCAGACCCTCGCTCGAAGAGTGGAGCAAGTACATCGCCTCGATGTTCACGCCCGTTGCCGCCAGCGCCTCGGCCATGTCGGCCAGCGCCCCCGGTTGGTCGTGCAGAACGGCGGAGATGATGCGGCGTTCCTCGAAGCTCATTCCGGAGTCGACGAGCACGCGACGTGCCGAGGTGTCGTCGTCTACGACGAGCTTCACGAAGCCCTCAGGGCCCGAAGTGATGGCGGCGAGGGCCTCGATGTTGACACCGGCCGTCGCAAGGTCCCGTGACAGGGTGGCGAGCTGCCCGGGGCGGTTGGACATCTTCACTGAGAATTCGATCATGAACCCAGGTTACGGCCTGAACGCCGAGCTTGCTTGATACGGTTTTCGCGAGCTGTGTTGCTTTGTCGGCGGGCTCCGCGTTGTTGGACGTGGGGGATGCTGGGGCGGACCCGCCGACGTGCTGCCGCGGCTCGGAGGGGTGGGGGACGGCCTCGCACGAGGCGCTCGGCCCAGGCTGGTCACGTGTCCGTCGGCAGGGAGCGTTGGTGTGATGGCGCTGTGTGTTGTTCTGGTGGTGGGGCGTTTGTGTGAGGCGGCGTGGGCCGTGAGCGAGCGCTCCTGGCGCAATCGAACATATGTTCGATAGACTGCGTGTCTCATGTCGAGAACACCTCGCTACGCAGAGCTGCACTGTCACACCAACTTCAGCTTCCTCGATGGAGCATCAGATGCCGAAGCGCTCGTTCGGCGTGCCGGCGAGCTCGGGTACGAGGCGCTCGCAGTGACCGACCACGATGGGTTCCGTGGCGTCGTCAAGGTGCACGAGGCCTCACGTTCCCTTGGGGTGCCGGTGGTTTACGGGACGGAGGTGGGGATGCAGCAGGCGGGTCGAGCATTTCCGATCGTCTCTGCGGCGGAGAGCGGAGACCGGACCCCGGAGATCCGAGATCGCCGGGGTCGGATTCGTCGCATGCACGGCTCGAAGCCCATCGACGTGGTTCCCACCGACCATCTCGTTCTTCTTGCTCCTGATCCCGGGGGCTACGCCTCAATCAGCCGTTTCATCACGAGAGGCCAGTACCGCGGGAAGAAGGACCGACCGGTCTACTCGTACGAGGACCTGGAGGTAGCCGTTCGCGACGGGAGGCTGGTCGGTCTCTCCGGTTGCTGGCAAGGAGCGGTGGCGCGTGCTGCCACCGCACGCGATCTCGGCGGAGCCATGAGCGCCGCTGCCCGTCTCCGGGAGATCTTCGGCGATCGCTTCTTCCTCGAATTGTGGCACCACGGCATGCCGGAGGACGACCCGCGCAACGATCTCATCGCCGAAGTGGGGGCGAGGCTGACCATTCCGACCGTTGCCACCAACAACGTCCACTACGCGTCACCGCACGACGCGGATCTCTCGGAGGTTCTCGCCGCGATCGGCGGCAGGAGAAACCTCGACCTTGCCGATGGTTTCCGACCTGCGACCGATGAGCGATATCTGAAGTCGCCCGCGGAGATGGCAGCTCGCTTCGCCCGCTACCACGGGTCGCTGGAGCGAGCGGTCGAGCTCGGGACCGAGCTCGCGTTCGACCTCGATCTTCTCACTCCCCAGTTGCCCGATTTTCCGATGCCGGGGGCGTTCACCACACAGGACGAGTATCTCCGCCATCTCGTGTTTGAGGGCGCTCGCGAGGTGTACCCCGGTGCCGGCGAGGGTGGGGTCGACGCGAATGCTCGTGCCAGGCTCGACCACGAGCTCGGTGTCATCGCCGATCTCGGGTTCGCCGGGTTCTTTCTCGTTGCGTGGGACATCGTCCAGTTTGCGCGGTCGCGCGACATCTACTGCCAGATCCGCGGGTCGGGGGCTGATTCGGCGATCTGTCGCTGTATCGGACTCACCAGAGTCGATCCGATCCGTCTCCACCTCCCGTTCGAGCGCTTCCTCTCCGCCGAGCGCGGCAGACCGCCGGACATCGACATCGACTTCGAGGCCGAACGGCGGGAGGAGGTCATCCAGTACTGCTATCGCCGCTACGGACGGGAACGGGCTGCGATGGTCGCCAACGTCATCACCTACCGTGCTCGTTCGGTGCTCCAGGACGTCGGCAAGACGTTCGGCCTCACCCAGGCCCAGGTCAACGCGCTCACGAAGTACCTCGACACCCGGAGCCCGAAGCAACTCCGCGACGCCGTCGAGCTTCCGGATGGCCTCACCTCGGAGCTCATCTACGACGTCTGTCGGCGGCTGGACGGGTTTCCGCGGCACCTCGGGATCCACTCGGGGGGCATGGTCGTTGCCCGGCGACCCCTGTGGGAAGTGGTGCCGATGGAGTGGGGAAGGATGGAAGACCGCTCGGTGCTGCAGTGGGACAAGGACGATTGTGCCGCCATGGGCATCGTCAAGTTCGATCTGCTGGCGCTGGGGGCGATGAACGGCCTGCATCTCTCCGTAGACATGATCCGTGAAGCCCACGGCATCGACGTCGACCTGGCGACGATCCCGCAAGAGCCGGTGATCTACGACATGCTGACCAGGGCAGACACCGTCGGAGTGTTCCAGGTCGAGTCACGAGCCCAGATGGCGACGTTGCCGCGCATGAAGCCTCGGACCTTCTACGACCTCGCCATCGAGGTGGCGCTGATCCGACCCGGTCCGATCCAGGGGCACTCGGTGCATCCCTTCCTGCGGAGACGCAATGGTGAGGAGCCCATCCGGTATCCCCACCCGGTCACGAAGCAGATCCTTCGCAAGACCCTCGGCGTCCCGGTCTTTCAGGAGCAGCTCATGGAGCTTGCCCGCGTGTGCGCCGGCTTCAGCCCGGGACAGTCGGATCGGCTGCGCCAGGCCATGACCCACAAGCGCTCCGACGAAGCGATGGCGCGACTCCGGACCGAGGTGTTCGCAGGGATGGAGTCGAACGGCGTCGCCGGGCCGGCGGCAGAAGAGATCTGGGAGAAGCTCCAGGGCTTTGCCTCGTTCGGGTTTCCCGAGTCCCACTCGGTGTCCTTTGCGTACATCGTGTACGCCTCGTCCTGGCTCAAATACCACTACCCGGCGGAGTTCTTCTGCGGGCTGCTCAACGCACAGCCGATGGGCTTCTACTCGCCGAACAGCCTCGTACAGGATGCGATGCACCACGGGGTGGTCGTGCTTCCCCCCGACATCAACCTCTCGGAATACGACTGCACGATCGAGCACCACGACTCGGACCTCCACGACATCGCCGAATACCTCGGGATGCAGTGGCGGCGGGGGAGAGGTGCTGCAGACGATCCCCTCCGCCAGGCGGTGGCGCTGCGTATCGGGCTGCGCTACGTACGCGACCTCGGCGACGTCGAGATCACTCGTATCGAGGCGGCCCGCATGACCGGGGGTCCATTCACTTCTCCTGAGGATCTCGCCTCGCGAACCGGGCTTCCCGTCGACGGCCTCGAAACCCTTGCCGCCTCGGGAGCCTTGGCCCCGGTTGGCCTCGGCAGACGCGAGGGTATCTGGGCCGCAGGGGCGCTGGCCGAGATGGCTCCCGATCGACTTGCTCTGGCCGAGGGGGCACGGGCCCCGGAGCTACGGGACATGGACCGTTACGAGAGAACGCAGGCCGATCTCTGGTCGACGTCGATCACGACCACCCATCCCGTGGCGTTCCTGAGAGGGGACCTCAGCGCAACCGGATGCCTGCCCATCGCAGATGCCCTCTCGCTGCGGCAACACGGCACCAGGGCGAGAGTGGGCGGCATCATCACGCACCGGCATCGACCCGGGACCGCCAACGGTGTGAGGTTCTTGAACCTCGAGGACGAGACGGGATTGCTCAACGTCGTCGTGCTGCCCCCGGTCTGGGACGCCAACTACGAGCTCGCTCGAAAGTCGATCGGAGTGGTCATCGCGGGCGTGCTCGAGTATCGGGACGGCGTGACCAATCTCGTTGCGCACCGCTTCGAGGAATGGCCGGTCGAAGGTGTCAAGAGCAGAGACTTCCGCTGATCCCTGCGCAGAGTCTCCTGCCGGCCTATCCCCGGCGCATGATCTTGTCGACGGCCGCCAGAGTCGCGTCGATATCTGACGTCGTCACGTCGAGATGCGTCACCGCACGAACCGACGCCGCACCCATCGGCAACATGAACGACCCTCGTGCGTGCAGCTCGTCGCAGAACCTGTCCGCGCCCATGGATGTGACATCGAAGTAGACGATGTTGGTGTCGATGCCCGCAGCGTCGATTTCGATCCCAGGAGCCTCGGCGAGCCCTGCAGCGAGGCGGGCGGCATTCTCGTGGTCCTCGATGAGGCGTTCGCGGTGGTGCTCCAGCGCATAGAGCGCAGCGGCGGCGAGCAGGCCGGCCTGGCGGAAACCCCCGCCGAACATGTGCTTGAACCGGCGGGCCCTCTCGACGAGCCCCGTCGAGCCGGCGAGGGCCGAGCCGACCGGCGCGCCGAGGCCCTTGGAGAAGCACACGGAGACGGTGTCGTACTCGGCAGCGAAATCGCGCTCGGCGACCCCCGAAGCCGCCGTAGCGTTCCACAGCCTGGCGCCGTCGAGATGTGTCGTCAGGCCCTTGTCGCGGGCAGCGGCGGCAACGCCGTCGAGCCCGTCGACGGGCCACACGACACCGCCGGCTCCGTTGTGGGTGTTCTCGGCCGCGAGCAGCTTCACCGGCTGCAGCACGGCGCCGGGCAACGAGGCGTGAATGTCGGGGACGGCGTCGCGGACGGCTTCAGGCTCGAACTGGCCGCGCTCGCCGGGCAAGTACTTGATGGTGACACCCGACAGCGAAGCAGGCGCTCCGGACTCATAGGCGCCGATGTGGGTCCCGGCTGCTGCGAGAACCACATCGCCCGGCTCGGTATGGGTGCGCAGCGCGACCTGGTTCGACATGGTTCCCGAGGGCACGTACACGGCGTCCTGCTTGCCGAGGATCCCGGCCACACGTTCTTCGAGGGCGAGCACGCTCGGGTCATCATGGAAGACATCGTCGCCCACGTCGGCGTCGGCGATGACCCGGCGCATGTCCGGCGTGGGCTTGGTGACCGTGTCGGAGCGGAGGTCGATCATGCGCGCAGGGTACTCCGCACCGTGCTGTCGGGAACCGGGGACATGGCCCCAGCGTCGGAGTGCCATGGAGCAGCACCGGTTCGCCGTTGGTCTCGTCTCCGTCGTCGCCGTCGCCGCTGCGTGCGGCGCCGCCGGCCCGGCCGCATCGGGTGCGAGTGCTCCGGCGGGCACGCCTTCGACCGTCCTGCAGACGGCGGACCGCTACGACGTGGAGCTCGTGGTTTCGTACGACGACTGGTTCCGGGTTCCCGGATCAGGGGTACACCCCCGCGAGCTCACAACGTCCTACACGATCGGCCCGGTGACCCTCGCGGTAGGCGAGGCGCGCCAAGTGGATGTGACCGGCGACATCGACTGGGTCATCCGTTGCTACGCGGGCTTGCCTGCATTCGAGGCGCCATTGCTGTGGACGGAGGCGGACGATGAGCCCGTCGACTTTGCGCTCTCCGCACGCTCTCTCTCCTCGATCCGGGATCCTCACGCGGAGGCGCAGTGGCTCGCCGGACCGTCGCTCGGGGTCCTCGAGCTCGACGGTGGCATCGCACTCGTTCACAGGCTTGCTTCGGGTCACGACCTCGGGGGACCGTTGCCGGACTGCGGCGGCGCCGTGCGATCGATGCTCGTCTTCGAGGCGGGTGCGGGGGCCCTGACACAGCCATCGGTGACGAAGGGGGACGGCGAGGAGATGCTCTCCCGAGCCGGGATCCTGGCCACCGCGAGTCCACCGACCTATGTCGACGGCGAGGGTCCTGCCAGCGGTTGGGTCGTCCATGTGCTCGACGGTGAAGGCCCGGAGACGGTCGCGTTCGAACGGGAGAGCGTCGACGAGCTGGGGGGCTACCGGTTACGAGTGACCGGCACTATGGCGCTTGCGCCGTGAGTGCTCAGGTCGAGTAGTTGCTCGAAGCCCGGATGGTCTCGGCGAGGTGAACGTTGACCAGGGCGGGCAGCCCGGAGGCTCTGGCGCGCTCGAGCGCATTGATGATGTCGCCGGGTGCGGTCACGAGCTCACCGTATCCACCCAGAGCGGTGACCATGTCGTGATACGGGCGGCGCCCCAGGTCCGTGGCGACGAGTCGCTCCGGGTAGAACATGCGGTGGAAGGTCTTCGTATTCGACCAGGCACCGTCGTTGCCCATCACCCCGATCACACCGAGACCGTGGCGTACGAACGTGTCGTACTCCATGCCGTTGAACCCGAACCCGCCGTCCCCGAACACGATGCCGACCGTCTTGTCCGGGTGCACGACCGCGGCGGCGAGCGCAAAGCCCGGTCCCGTGCCCAGAGTGCCGGCGGGGCCTGCGTCGAGGACGTGGCCCGCCGTGGCGGTCTGCAGCCACTTCGCCGTCGTCGAGACGATGTCCCCGCCGTCGACGGCCACGATGGCGTCAGGACCGAAGAACCTCGCGACGTCCCGTCCGAAGCGCTCGGGCATCACGGGGACGGAATCGTCTGCAGCAGCCTCTTCGGCGGCGGCGAGCTTGGCTGCTTCGGCAGCCTGGATCTCGCTTCGCCAGGGACGGTCTCCCTGGAAGGCGAACGTAGCGTGCCGTTCGATCAGTTGAGCGACGAAGCGTCCGGTATGCGCGATCACCGCTTCGTGGGCGGCGCGATTCCATCCGAGCCTCGTGGGCTCTGCATCGACCTGGATGACAAAGGCGTCAGAGTTGATCTTCGATCCGTACCCGGTACGGAAATCCCAGTCGACGCCCAGCGCGAGCACGAGATCGGCGCCGGCGAACGCCAGGGAACGTGTGCGAACGCCGAGGAGCGGATGATCGTGGGGGAAGGCTCCACGCGCTCCTCCGTTCGTGAATGCCGGGGCATCGAGGAGCTCTGCCAGATCCACGAGGGCGGAGGTGTCGCCACGGCCGAAGCCGTTGCCCGCAAAGATGACGGGCCGGTCGGCGATGCCGAGCGCGGCCGCGACGCGGTCGATGTCGCCCCCATCGGCACCCGAGGGTGTCGATCTGCGATACCAGGCCGGCAGGGCCGTGTCTTCGTCGACCATGTCGGCCTGTACGTCGAGCGGGATGTCCATGAACACCGGTCCGCCTCTTCCGCTGAACGCGTGGCGCGCTGCGATGGCGACGTAGTCGGCGATGCGCTCGGTCTGCCACACCGTGCCGACCCACTTCGTGATCGGCGTCACGATCGGGGGGTGATCGAGTTCCTGCAGTCCGCCGGTTTGCTCTTGTCTGATGAGATGGCGGCCGCCGATGACGAGCATCGGGGTGTGGGACATGTGCGCATTCATGATCCCGGTGATGGCGTTGGTCACGCCCGGGCCCGCCGTCACCACGGCGACGCCGAGGCGGCCGGTGAGGCGGCTGTATGCCTCAGCAGCATGCGCCGCCGTCTCCTCATGTCTCACGTCGACGACCCGGATCCCCTCCTGCACGCACCCGTCGAGGATGCTCACGATGTGCCCGCCGTGAAGTGTGAACACCGTGTCGACCCCTTCGTTGTGGAGGGCTCGTGCGAGGAGACGGCCGCCGTGGATCTTTCCCATGGGTCTCCTCAGCCGCGATCGGGATCGGACGGGATCACGAGTCGCCGGCCCACGGCGGTCCGGCGAACATGCGCGGCTGCAGCACGAAAACCAGCTCACCACCCGTGACCAGCAGGTCCGGCCAGTCGTATGCGTAGCTGTCGATGCCGATCACCGTGGCGGTCTTTACCTGAACGCTGCCACCCGTGAGGTGGGCGACGACGCTGCCCCAGGTCGGCTGATGCCCGACGATCATGAGGTTGTCGACACTCGACGGTGCCGTTGCCGCCACCGCCAGTGCACCTTCGACCGATGCGCCGTAGAGATCGGGAGAGATCTCGATCGGGGTGTCCCACTCGCCTGCGGTGGCTGCGAGCTCGACAGTCGTGCGCGCTCGCACCGCCGACGAGGTGATCACGAGTTCCGGGACCTCGTCGAGAGAGCGGAGCACGCGGCCCATCGTCGCTGCCGCTCGCTTCCCCCGACCGTTGAGAGGGCGGTCGTGATCCGTGAGGCCGCCTTGCGACCAATCCGATTTGGCGTGACGCATGATGAGGAGTCGCTTCACCTGTTCCTTCCCACGGTGACGATCGTACCCAGCGAGGAGGTGCGTCTGTCCGGCTACCCTCTCGGCTGTGGCCGGCCGAACCGACAGACTGATCGAGCCGCACCTGAGCGACGGTGAAACCATCGAGGCGACGGTGCGCGGCCTGATCGCCGGATATACGAGATGGTCGACGATTGGGAGTATCGTCGCCGTCCTCGTCGCCTTCACGGCCGTGAGTACCCTCAAGCTCAATCTGCTGGCGTCGCTGGCGATTCTTGTTGGTGCGATCGTGGCGGCCTTCATGGGCACGCTCTACCTGGTTGGGCGTCCCCTCGCGGCTCGCCACGACCCGCCGCTTGGATCGCCGTACGTGGCGCTGGCCGTGACGAATCGGCGCTTGTTGCTGGTCGAGCAGGGGTCCGGGAAGTCTGTGAGCTTGCTGGTCGAAGATGGCCTCCGCAGCCAGATCTCTGATGTCGAATTTGCCAGGGGCGGCGTTCTCTCGCCCCAGCGTCTCACCTATCGCACCAAGGCGGGGGATCGCAGCTTCGAGTTCCCGAGAATGGAGCGGGTCGGCATGTTCGCCGATGTGCTCAAGAGCTGACGCTCACCCGCCGGCCGCCAGCGCAAAGAGTGTCTGGGCCGTGTAGTACATCGGCAGACCGATGATGCGGTTCGCTTGCCCCGGCGTCACGAATCGGTCACGGGCGACGCCGACATCCGACAGCGTGAACAGGATCGCCGCCATCAGGAGGCGTGGACTCGGGTCGGCGGCGTGGGTGCCGGCGGCGGCGGCGACCATGAAGGAGATCACCACGGTGTAGGCAATGACCGGCCCTCGCATTCCGCGCCCAACGTGAGGGACGAGCCAGCTGAGAAGGGCAACCGCGAACACGCCCATCAGCGCGGAACCGACGACGGTGACAGCAACGTCCGCGCCGCGGACGAGAAACGCCGTCGTGTAGGCGACGTGACCCAGCAGGAACGAGACGAGCCCGCCGAGGAAGGCGTGGCTGCTCTGATAGCTGAGCAGGAGATCGCCACACCACGCCAGCAAGAGGCCGCCGAGCAGAATGCCGCCAAACGTCGTGTCGAGCGCTCCGGAGACAAGGGCGAGGACGACGAAGGCGGTCGAGGCGAGCATCTTGGAGGCTCGGGCCGTTACCTGCGCCCGGAACGAGAGTGCTCCCACAGTGCCGGCGGCGACCAGGGTCACCAGGATCGGCGTCACGGCGTTGCCACCGTCTCCCATCCTTGCGGGTAGGTGCGCACGATGCCGTCCTCAGACACCTCGAGCTCGTAGGTCGCTCCAGCGGATTCGAACAAATACGCATGGGGGCCGATTCGCGTGTATCGATGGACCTTCCTGGCGATGTCATGGCCGGGGAAGTCGATCCAGGCCACGGTGGTCTCGGCCGTGTCACCGACCGCCAGCCCCAGGCGGCGGATGGGCACGGTATTGGTCGCCGGCGTCCACGCCAGGTCGATGTCGAGCGCACCGTACAGGTCGACGACAGGCGTGTCGCTCATCGACCAGCTTCCCTCGCCGTCGCTGGTGAGAGCGAGCCGGCGGTCGCCTCCAGGCCCCTGTACATGGGCGCCGACGGTCCTAGTTCGCCACAGGGAGTCGGTGAGGACGCTGTACCGGATCTCATGCGAGGCGCCGTCCGACACGAGCAGCGCCGTACCCCCGATTCGGTGGCCGTCCGGTGTCGATTCGATGACGCAACGCTCCAGCCCCGCACCGTCGCTCCGGCGCCACAGCACGATGTCCACAGCTACAGCCGTTCGACGATGTAGTCGATCGCGCGGGCGAGCTTCTCGACGTCCGAAGGATCGACGTTCGGAAAGCATGCGATCCTCAGCTGGTTGCGACCCAGCTTCCGGTACCCGAAGGTATCGAGGATCCCGTTCTCGCGCAGCACTCCTTCGACGGTCTCCGAAGGGATCTCGTCTGCGATGTCGATCGTGACAACCGTGGGAGATCGGTCGGCCGGGTCGGCAACGAATGGGCTCGCGAACTCGCTCGCCTCAGCCCACGCGTACAGGATGCCCGACGTTTGCGCGCAACGTTGCACCGCCCACTGCAGGCCGCCCATCTCGGCCATTGCGTCGATCTGTTTGCGCAGCAGGAAGACCGTCGCCAGCGCCGGGGTGTTGTACGTCTGGTCCTTGCGAGAGTTGTCGAGGGCGGTGCGCAGGTTGAGGAAGGGGGGGATCCAGCGGCCCGAAGCGGCGATCCGCTCGATCCGGGAGATTCCGAACGGTGAGCACAGCGCGATCCACAGACCGCCGTCACTCCCGAATGCCTTCTGGGGGGAGAAGTAGTACACGTCGAAACCGGTGGATCGACGGCGATGCCGCCGGCCGCCGAGGTCGCATCGACTACGACGAGACCCTCCACTCCGTGCGGGCGGCCGATGGGCATGGCGACACCCGTGCTGGTCTCGTTGTGCGTCAGTGCGTACACGTCGACGCCGGGATCGGGTTTCATGTCCGGGTGGGTGCCCGGCGGAGACTCGATTCGTTGCGGAGACTCGAGATGGGGTGCACCGTCGACTGCGTTGGCGAACTTGGACGAGAACTCGCCGAAGACGAGGTGCTGGCTCCTGGCCTCGATGAGACCGAACACCGCAGCATCCCAGAAGCCGGTTGCGCCCCCGACGCCGAGGACGACCTCATATCCGGCCGGCAGGGAGAACATCTCGTGGAGTCCTCCGCGAACGGCAGCCACGACCGACCGGACGCGATCCTGACGATGGCTCGTGCCCATGTACGAGGCACCGGAGATCCCGAGTTCGAGGAGGCTCTCCGTCCGGACCTTTGATGGGCCCGATCCGAATCGGCCGTCGGCCGGGATCAGCTCTGCGGGCAGTGAAATGGCAGGAAGGTCATCGGACATGGTGGCTGGGGCCTATCTCGGAGTCGTTATGGTTCGTTCCCACCGCTGGCGGCGACACGAGGAAGGGTACCAATCCATGGCACGCAGCACGCTGCGGGGCATCTCGCAGAGGGCTGCCGGGGTGGCCGAATCGGCCACGCTGGCAATCACCGCTAAGGCTGCTGCGCTTCGCGCAGCGGGTGAGCACGTCATCGGCTTCGGTGCCGGTGAACCGGACTTCCCGACGCCTTCAGCGATCGTCGAAGCGGCCGCCGAGGCCGCCGCCGATCCGCGCACTCACAAATACTCAGCGGCCGCCGGCCTGCCCGAGCTGCGGGCCGCGGTGGCGGACAAGACGGTGCGCGACTCCGGCTACCGCATCGATCCGTCCCAGGTCATCATCACCAACGGCGGCAAACACGCCGTGTATGCCACCTGTCAGGTGCTGCTCGATCCCGGCGATGAGGTGCTGTTGCCGGCCCCGTATTGGGTCACCTACCCGGAGGCCATCGGTCTGGCCGACGCCGTGCCCGTCACCATCGCCACCGACGACGCGGCGGGATATCGCGTCACTGTGGACCAGCTGGAGGCTGCGAGAACGGATCGCACCAAGATGCTCGTGTTCGTTTCTCCGTCGAACCCGACCGGTGCCGTCTACCCGATCGACGAGTTGCGGGCGATCGGTGAGTGGGCGGTCGAACACGGTATCTGGGTCATGACGGATGAGATCTACGAGCACCTGGTCTACGGCGACGCCACGTTCGGTTCGCTTCCCGTCGAGGTGCCGGAGCTGGCCGAGCAGACCGTGGTCGTCAACGGTGTGGCGAAGACCTATGCCATGACCGGTTGGCGAGTCGGGTGGTTGATCGGGCCCGAGCAGGTCGCCAAGGCGGCGGGCCGACTGCAGTCCCACATGACGTCGAACGTCGCCAACATCGCACAGCGAGCCGCCCTGGCCGCGGTGACGGGTTCGCTGGACGCCGTGGTCGAGATGCGCAAGGCGTTCGACAGGAGACGACTGCTCACGCACCGTCTGCTCAATGCCATCGAGGGCGTGTCGTGCCCGGAGCCGGAGGGAGCGTTCTACGCCTTCCCTTCGATGGAGGGTCTCGTCGGTCGTGAGCTCGCCGGTCGCACGGTGGGGTCGACATTGGACATCGCCGCAGTCGTGCTCGAGGAGGCCAAGGTGGCTTTTGTTCCCGGGGAAGCGTTTGGAGCGCCCGGCTATGCGCGCTTCTCGTTCGCCCTCGGTGACGCCGATATCGAAGAAGGGCTCTCGCGAATCGCCGCGCTCGTGGCGTCGTGAGCGTTAGTCGGACAGCCGGGTAGCGACCTGCTGCCATGCATCCCGCAGCGGATCGATGATGTCGAAATGGTCGGCGCCGTCGATCTCGATGACGTCGACTTCGTCGCCCGCCTCGCGAGCAGCCGCGGCGTAGCCGCGCGACATCTCGGGGGGCACCACTTCGTCCTCGGTCCCGTGGGCGACCACCTGTCGCACGCCGAAGGGAACCAAACTCTTGGGTGACACGAGCTCGTAGCGATCTGCGCCGCTCTGTGGCGTGCGGCGGAGCAACTTCTCGACCGAACCGACGCCGAGCTCCATCCGATGTCCCATGTCGAGATCGGTCATACCCGCGAGCGAGACGATCGTCGTTGGCATGACGGGATCGGCGCTCGTCGGCTGGCCGTCGTAGAGATGGCGATCGCCGGCCGCCCACAGCGCCAACTGCGCCCCGGCGGAGTGGCCGACCGCAACGACCCGGCTCAAGTCGAGCCGTTGGGCGTCCGCAATCCCATGGAGTGCGTCGAGGCCTGCGGCCGCATCTTCCATCGTGAGCGGGAACCCGCCCCCACTGCCGACGCGGCGGTATTCGAGGTTCCAGGCGGCCCAGCCGCGCTCGACCAGGTCGATGGCGAGACCGTCCATCAGGTCGAGGGTCCACGGGTCGTACCAGAAGCCTCCGTGGAAGAGCACCGCAACGGGATGAGGCCCCGTCCCTGGCGGGACCCGCAGTTCTCCGTACTGCTCCGACCCGGGTCCGTACGCCACGCGTTCGGGAGGGAACACCGAGCTGTTGACGAGGCGGACCAGCGCATCGCGGTAGCCCCTCGTGCCGCGGCCGTAGATGGCGTACTCGCACGCGGGCGCCGTCACCGACTCTCGTCGCCACGGTTCCCTGGCGTGGATGTTCGAGATGTGGATCTCGATGGTCGGGAGCTCGCTGGCGATGATGGCGTCGTGGATCGCATAGCTGTAGTGCGTCAGCGCTCCCGCGTTGAGGACCACTCCGTCGACGCTGCCCCTGGCGCGGTGGATGGCGTCGATGATGGCGCCCTCGTGGTTGGACTGGAAGGTCTCGACACCGATACCGAGCTCATTGCCCCATCCCGTCAGCCTGGTCTCGAGCTCTTGCAGCGTGGTCGAACCGTAGACGTCCGGCTCCCGGACTCCGAGAAGGTTGAGGTTCGGGCCGTTGATGACGAGTACGCGGTTCATGCGCGGCGAGGCTACGCGTTGACCGACGGCCTCACAAGGCGATGTGCTCTTCGGCAAGGGAGCGGGCGTGGCCGAGGGTGGAGTCATCCAGGCGTGCATCGAGAATTCGCACCCGTGTTCTGAGTTCCTCGACGATGGCGGCAGAGACCTCAGAGAGAGTGATGCCCGGCACAACGTCCTCGAGTGCACCGGTCGTTTCCGGGCGCCAATCGATACCCAGGGCGGCATACACGGGGACCAGGATCTCGTTGACGGCAGCAGATCCCGTGACGACGACCACACCACCCACGTGTGCGCCGTGGCGAGCCAGGCGCTGCCCGACGCCCATCACCTTGACACGTCCTGCGGCATGGACGCTCCACTCACCCGGGCAGTATTCGCCCCGAAGCTCGCCGACAGCTGCATCGACACCGAGGCGGCGGAATGCTGCGACCATCACGTCGGCCAGTGCGGCGAACCGTGTCCGAATGCCGGGCCGGGGGTCACGGTCGGGGATCGTCCAGTTGAAGGCCAGCGTTCCCTCGTGGAACACGGCCGCCCTTCCGCCCGCCAGCCGTTCGATCGGCAGATAGCCCCCCGCTCGCGATGCCGCAACCGCCTCCGGATAGCCGGATTCGAGCGTATCGCGCTTGCCGAATGCCACGACTCGGCCGGTGACGTGGAGCCGAAACGCCTGGTCGAGCATGCCATCCGAGGCGCCGATCAGCATGGCGCGGGAGATGGCTGTGTCGAGTCCCGGCTCGGCCGGGTAGCCGGTGCGGATGAGGCGGATCGTGCCGTCCATGGGCGAGGGAGCGTAGCCCCGTACCGGCACCGGTTTCGCGACCTCAGCGGTAACCTCGACCCGATGCGCACGCTTCGTTTCGCCGGCTTCCTGTCGATCGTCCTCCTCGCCGCCTCCTGTGGTGAGGCGGGGCCGCTCGACGGCCTCGGGTCCCGTTCGCAGGAGGCCGTCATCGTCCCGGTCGAAACGACCACCACCATCGTGCTCGACGCCGGCAGCGGCGACGAGAAAACCGCGGTCGCCGCCTCGGATGTCACCTGGTACAACGATGTCATTCAGCGCCAGTTCGAGGGCGAACCTGCTCTCGTCATCAACCGCGTGTGGCAACGCAAGGAAGATGACAACCGATTCATCCAGGCGAGCCGGCTCGAGATATCTTCCGCGCTGCCCGGTATCCGTTTTCCCGGCCTCATTCCCAACGACGTCGGGTGGATCACCTCCCAGCTCGTCTACGACGTGTCATCAGCCACCCTCGATCGGGACACGTCTGCCGCATTCGGGCTGTGGGCTGTTGAGCCGTACACCGTCACCGATGGCAGGGTTGCGGTGCTTCGGGTGGGTGAAGCCCCGGAGGCTCAGGCGGCGTCGGCTTTCGAGATCATCCCGGACGTCGTAGACGACGGGCTGAGTCTGAGCTGGGTGACCGGGTCGTATCGCTACGAGCTCTTCTGCAGGGTCACCCTCGGCGAGGATCTCTGCTGGCAGATGGCGGAGACCAACAAGCTGCTCTCCGCGCAGCTGCGCGGAGCCACGAGCGTTGTCGACGCGGAGGCCTGAGCGGGAACGACGCCGCGTCATCTCTGCGCCCAGGACGACGTAAGCTCGCCTGCCGAGCCAGAGGAGACGCCATCTTCCATTCCAGCGGCTGGTGGTCGTACGTCCGGTACGACGAGGAGCAGGACCGGCCCTCGGTCGACCGCCTGCTGCTGCGGCGCGTTCTCGAGTATGCCAGGCCCTATCGGCGGTTGCTCGCCGTATTGCTGGTGACCATCCTCGCCATCTCGGCCCTCTCAGCTCTGCCACCGTTGTTCATACGGAGCTTCATCGACACTGCCATTCCCGACGAGAACCTCGGTCTCGTCACCTGGCTGGGGATCGGCATGGTGGCGGTACCGCTCGTCAACGGAGCGATCGGGATCCTGCAGCGTTGGGCATCTGCCTCGGTTGGAGAGGGGATCATCTACGACCTCCGCCGCCGGCTCTACGGCCATCTGCAGAGGATGTCGCTCGGCTTCTACACCCGGACGCGAACGGGCGAGCTGATGTCGCGACTCAACAACGACGTCGTCGGTGCCCAGCAGGCGGTGACCGGCACATTCGTCACCTTGGCATCGAACATCGCCAGCACCGTGATCGTGCTCTTCGTGATGTTCCGCCTCGAGTGGAGACTCACGCTGCTGTCGATCGTCGTGTTGCCCGTGTTCATCGGTGTTTCCCGGCGGGTGGGACGGGTGCTGCGGGTGATCCGCCGCCAGCAACTCGAGCACAACGCCGAGATGAACGCACACATGCAGGAGACGCTCGGCGTCTCCGGGGCGCTGCTCGTCAAGCTGTTCGCGAGGACCGACGACGAGGACCGACGCTTTGCAGAGCGCGCGGGTCGTGTGCGCGATCTCGGGATTCGACAAGCGATCGTCGGGCGCGGCTTCTTCATGGCCCTCGGGATCATGAGCGCCATCGGGACTGCCGCGGTGTTCTGGGTCGGTGCATGGCTGGTGATCCGCGATGCGATCACCGCAGGAACGGTGGTTGCGCTGTCGTTCTACCTCAGCCAGTTGTACGGCCCATTGTCGGGCCTCACCAATGCCAGGGTCGAGTTCGCGCAGTCTCTCGTGTCCTTCGAGCGCGTGTTCGAGGTGATGGACATGCCTCACGACATCGAAGAGTCCACATCGCCCGTCGCCCGGGAGCGGCTTGCCGGGTCGATCGAATTCGACGATGTCTGGTTCTCCTACGGCGAGGCGTCGGCAGGGGGCCTCGGCTCGGTGCGTCGCTACGGGTGGGGAGGGATGACCGAGGGCGAGGAATCCGACGTCAGGGCGACTCCATCGGGCTGGGCGCTCGAGGCGCTCAGTTTCCAGGTTCGCCCGGGAGAGCTCATTGCGTTGGTTGGTCCGAGCGGAGCGGGGAAGACGACGACCACCTATCTCGTGCCTCGCCTCTACGACGCCACGCGCGGTGCGGTTCGTCTCGACGGCCACGACGTCCGGGAGCTGCCGTTGGCGACGCTGGCGCGCAGCATCGGTGTCGTGACCCAGGAGTCGTACCTGTTCCATGACACGGTCGCGGCCAACCTCCGCTACGCCAAGCCGGACGCCACCGACGACGAGCTGCGGGAAGCATGCCGTGCGGCCAACATCGCAGATTTCGTCGAGGGTCTCGAGGCAGGCTACGAGACCGTCGTCGGTGAGCGCGGCTACCGCCTCTCCGGTGGTGAGAAGCAGCGCATCGCCATCGCCAGGGTGGTTCTCAAGGACCCGGAGATCCTGATCCTCGATGAGGCGACGTCGCATCTCGACGCCCAATCGGAGGCGCTCATCCAGGATGCCCTCGAGCACGTCATGGAGGCCAGGACGTCGCTCGTCATCGCCCACCGGCTCTCCACGATTCTGTCTGCAGACCGGATCCTGGTGATCGACGGAGGCAGGCTCGTCGAGCAGGGCACCCACCGTGACCTGATCGACGCCGGCGGCCTCTACGCCGACCTGTATCGCACTCAGTTCCGCGTCCAGCCGGAACCGAACGTCACGGCCTGAACCGCAGACCACCCCACGGCGCGGCGAACCCGACGGCCTGCATTCGGGGAGTGAGGCGGTAGCGTGGACGGATGGCACTGACCAGATGGCCGGTGGTTCTCGTGTTGGTCCTCGCGGCGTGCGGCGAGCCCGCCATGTCGCCCGCCGAGTACTTCTCCGAGCTGCAGCCCTCCAGTACCGGGTTCGCCCAGGCAACCGATGACGTCGACGGGCGCTACACAGCTCAGCTCAGTGTCACGTTCGATGAGCTGCAGGACGAGTACGACCTGACGAATGCAGAGGAGGCGGAGGAGTTCGCACGGCGCTCGATCGAGGTGAGCGTCGAGGCAACCGCCGCCTTCGTCACTGCGACCGTCGAGGGGATGGAGCGATATCTCGACGACCTTTCCGGCCTGCGGCCCCCCGAGACGGTCGAGGAAGCGCACAGCGCCACGCTCGACGCCCTGCGCCGCGCCCGCGACGGTCTCGATCCCACGCTGAACGCTGTACGGGGCGTCGGTGGTGTCGGTGAGCTCGAATCGGCTGTGAGGTCGTCACCGCTCGGGGAGGCCCTGGTTCGAATCAGCGAAGCGTGCCGCGTGCTGCAGGCGGCTGCCGCCGATGAGGGTCTGGTGATCGACCTGCAGTGTGCGGAGCAATGAGACGGCCGGTGATTCTCGGTGTGGCCCTGCTCACGTGCGCAATCGTGGCTGCCGGATGCGGTGCCGATCCCGGCGGGACCGACACGACCGCTGAGACTTCTGTGGCTGAGGACCCCTGCGCCCACGTCATAGCTGCCGAACTGGTTGCAACGGACTCGACTTATCGCGTCTCTGTGACCGTCCGCTCGGATGACACCGGATGGGACAAGTACGCAGACGCTTGGGAGGTGCGAACGGCGGACGGAAGCGTGCTCGGCACGCGAGTGCTGGCCAATCCCCACGAGAGCGAGCAACCGTTCACCAGGTCGCTCGACGGGGTGGTCATCCCCAATGGTCTCACGGAGGTTGTGATCGCGGCGCGTGATTCCGTCGCCGGCTTCTGCGGCGACACGCTGACGGTGCAGGTTCCCGCCTGATGGGAGAGGAGACACATCGGGTGTGGGCTTTCGATGGCTGGATCGACGTCCCCGTGCCCTCCATGGAGGGGGAGAGCGTCGTCGTCCCGAACGTGAATGCGCTCTTGTATCGGGACGCTTCGAGGAGCGAGATCCTGTTGCAGCGCAGGGACAAGGACGGCGAGGTCGTGAGAGGGCTATGGGAGGTTCCGGGAGGTCGCTGGCGGGCCGGTGAGCCGGCAACGGCCGCGTTGGCCAGGGAGGTCGAGGAGGAGACCGGAATCGCCGTGACGGCGATCGAGGCTGCCGGTGAGCTGGTCACGTACGAAGAACACGTCGCATTCGAGGTCACACGCCCGGCGGCGGTCGTGGCAGGCGTCTCGGGCTCCTATCCGTCGATCCATGTGCTCTTCACGTGCATCGGAGAAGGTGTGCCGCGACCCCGGAGGGGAGAAACGGCCGATCCCACCTGGTGGCCGGTGTCCGATGTGTTGACTGCCCTCCGGGAGCAGCCCGAGCAGTTCGTGTGGCATACGCGAGCGATGCTCGGCGCGATCTACGGCGACGCCTGATGGACGGCTTCGGTCACTCCAGCTCTTCGGAAGCGGGAACCGGCTCAGGGGCGAACGCCGGCAGCACGAGAACGGGACGTCGCGATTCGACCATCACCCGCGACGAGACGCTCTCCCAGGCGGTCTGATCGAAGATCTGACGGGTGGCGCCCAGCATCACGAGGTCGGCTTGGATCTCGTCTGCAAGCACCGAGATCTGCTTGGCGGGGTCGTCGCCCTCGAGGTAGCGGATGTCCGGATCCAGGCCTGCGGCATGGAGGCCGCTGGCAATGGGTTCCGTGAGCTTGTGGCCACGCTCTTCGACATATCGCCTGGAAAGCGCATCCTCGTCGGCAGGCGGTGTCTCGTCGTCGGCGACGAGCGGATGCCAGTCACCATCCCCGAGTTCCTCGAGGAACCCGCGGGGCACTTCGATGACCGTCGTCACCGTGACCTTGCCGCCGTCCCGGAGGAGCCGGGCCGTGAACTCGACCGCCGATGCCGCCGGGAGGGCACCGGTCGTCGCGATCAGGATGTGCATGGGCACGCATCCTAGGAACCGTGGACCTCAACCTGCTCCTGAACAATCCGTGAAATCGCGCTCTCGTACCCGGGTGCCGAGCACCGACCGGATACGATGGTGAGCGATGGTCGCCGCCAACACCACCAGCACCCGTGTCCTCGTCGTCGACGACGAGCCGATGGTTCGCGAGGTCGTCACCGCTTATCTGGAACAGGACGGCTATGTCGTGCAGTCGGCCGCCACGGGCACGGAGGCGCTCGACGTGCTCAGGGCAGGGCCCCCCGATCTGGTCGTCCTCGACGTCATGCTTCCGGGTGTGGACGGCCTGGAGATCCTGCGGCGGCTGCGAGCAGCTGCAGATGTCCCCGTCATCCTGCTCACCGCCCGCACCGAGGAGACCGACCGGGTCGTCGGCCTCGAACTCGGCGCAGACGACTATGTGGTGAAGCCGTTCTCGCCTCGTGAGCTGACGGCGAGGGTGCGGTCCGTGCTCCGGCGAGCGAGACCGGTCGAGGAGAAGCCGCAGCGCCTCGAATATGACGGCCTCGTCATCGACGGAAACACTCGAGAGGTCATCGTCCGCGACGAGGCGGTCGATGTGACACCCAAGGAATTCGACCTCCTGGCGTTTCTGGCCGGTTCCCCTCGGCAGGTATTCTCCCGCGGCCAGCTGCTCACCCACGTCTGGGACTCCTCGATCGACTACCAGGACCCGTCGACCGTGACCGTTCACATCCGGAGGCTCCGTCAGAAGATCGAAGATCTTCCTGACGAGCCGCGATGGCTGTGCACGGTGTGGGGCGTCGGCTATCGGTTCGAACCGTGAGGCTGCTGGCTCTGCTCGGTGGGGTGGTGATCGTCGGTCTCGTCGTGTTCGAGGCGACGATGAGTCCGACGGGGAGCGAGCGGCTCCAGTTGCTCGCCGTCTTTCTGGCAATGGCGGTCGTGACGACCGGCCTGATCGCCATTCTCCGCAGAGCCTCGGCACGCTTCACCTCCTTGCGGACGACGGTCATCGGCGTTGCGCTCGTAGCGCTCGGCGTCGCCGGCGCCGTGGCGCTGGCGACAGCATCCCTCATGTTCGTGACCGTCCACGACTTCACCCTGCTGATCGTCGTGCTCGCATTCGGGACGGGCCTCGGGGTCGTGCTCGCCGTCGCCGTGTCCCGTCCTCTCGAAGCCGATCTGGAGCGCATGCGTGGCGGCGCCGAGCGGGTCGCGGACGGCGACTTTGCGGTTCGCACCGGGATCGATCGACCGGACGAGTTGGGGACGGCAGCACGGGCCTTCGACGCCATGGCACAGCAGCTCGAGGTCAACGAGAGGACGCGGCGTGAGTTTCTCGCCGCGATCGGCCATGACCTCCGTACTCCCCTCTCGGCGCTGCGCGCCACGGTGGAGGCACTGGAAGACGGCCTGGCTCGTGATCCAGGGCGCTACTTGCGGTCCATGCGTGCAGACCTCGACGCCATGGGTCACCTCGTCGACGACCTGTCGCTGCTGGCGACCATCGAAGCGGGACGCCTCGAGATCCAGTCCGAACGGGTGGACCTGGCGGAGCTCGCAGACGAGTCCATCGAGGCGCTGTCGCCGGTTGCCGCACAGAGGGGCATCGCTCTGCGCCTCGATGCCCCGGGTGGAGTGACCGCGATCGGCGGGTCCCGCGAGCTGTCCCGCGTGATCCGGAACCTCGTCGACAATGCGATCCGGTATGCCCCCGATGAGTCAGAGGTCGTCGTGAGGGTGCGCAACGGCGGTGCCGCCAGGGTGGAGGTGATCGACGGCGGACCCGGCTTCCCCGCAGACATGGTGGATGCGGCCTTCACGAGCTTCGTGACCGGCGACCCTGCGCGATCTCGGTCCCAGGTCGGGGCAGGACTCGGGCTGGCCATCGCCCGCGGCTTCGTCGTGGCCCACGGCGGCCAGATCTGGGCCGAGCCGGGCCCGGGCGGCCGCGTCGGGTTCCGGCTGCCGTCTGCTGGCTAGCCTGCCAGCCCATGTCAGAAGTGGCCCCTTCCGCCGAATTGCTCAACAAGGTCCTGTGGAAGATCCCCAACGTGTTGTGCCTCGTCGGCTCCCGATCGGGCGACGAATGGAACGGGATGACGCAAAGCTGGGTGACGCAGGTGTCGATGGAGCCGGTGCTGGTCGCCATCGCCGTCGATGCGACCGCAGTGACCAACCGGCTGATCAGAGAAGGCGGGTCGTTCTCGGTGAACCTGTGGCCACGCGAGGACACACGGCCCTTCGTGAAGTTTTCGAAGCCGGCGGCGAAGGACGGGATGACGCTCAACGGCCGTCCGATCCGAGAAGGTGTGACAGGCGTCCCGGTCTTCGTCGAAGCGGCGGCATACCTCGAATGCTCCGTGTGGCAGACGGTCGAGTGCGGGACCCACGACGTCTTCTTCGGGGAGGTCGTTGATGCCGGGTTTGGCGCAGAGGACGACCCACTGGTGGCCCGGATGGAAGACACACGCATGAAGTACGGCGGCGTGAAGCGCCATTGAGGTCCCATCCCGTCATCGGGGAGGGGTCGGTCAATAGGCTTGCTTTCGACGGGAGGACAGAGGGAGCCATGTCCGGCCGAGCGACGAACCCGCCGGGTTGGTACGACCACCCGGAGCAACCCGGCGTCCAGCGATATTGGGACGGCGACCAGTGGACGGACGAGCGTCGCAAAGAGCCGGATTCGGCCTCACCCTCGCCGACGACTGCCGACGACCGATCGACGCGCAACGGCATCGCCACCGCCGGAATGATCTGCGCCGTCGTTGGGTCCCTCTTTGGCACGATTCCCATCCTTTTTGCCTATGCCTTGATCCTCGGGCTTCTCGGGATCAGCTTCGGGATCGCGGGAGGCCGGAAGATCAAGCGCGGCGAGACACAGCGCGGCAAGGGGATGGCCAGGACCGGCATCGTCGTCGGGGTAGTCGCCGTCGTTCTCGGATTCGTGGGGGCGGCCATCGTCAACGACGCGCTCGAAGACCCGGATTCCGGCCCTACCGAGATCGAGCAGACTTCCGAGGATGCGCGGGGCGACTTCTGACCTGGGAGTGGGCCGGAGACCGCCGCAGACCCTGCCCTGAGACGATCCCGTCTCTCCCTAGGATCGCGGTACCCGCCCAGGTGAGGAGTGACGCATGGACGTACGTGTGGATGGCAAAGTGGCGATCGTCACGGGAGCCAGCCGCGGCATCGGTGAGGCCACGGCGTCCATGCTCCTGGCCGGCGGCGCCGCGGGTGTCGTGATCACGAGCCGTCGCGAGGAGAACATCCTGCCTGCTGCGGAGCGGCTCGAGGACCCGGATCGGGTGCTCGCTCGGGCGGCCAGGGCCGATTCGCCCGATGATGCTGCGGCAACGGTGAGCGCTGCGATCGAGCGTTTCGGGTCCTGCGACATCCTCATCAACAACGCGGGCACCAACCCGTCGGCGGGCGCGTTGGGCGACGTCGACCTCGGCGCCGTCGAGAAGACCTGGGCGGTCAATCAACTCGGGCCGCTCCTGTGGGCCAGGGAATGCTGGACGCGGTGGATGACCGACAACGGTGGAGCCATCGTCAACGTGGTCTCGGTGGGAGGCATTCGCCCCGGTCCGTTGATCGGCGCCTACAACATCTCCAAGGCCGCCCTGGTTCACATGACCCTCCAACTCGCCCACGAGTTCGCTCCGCAGGTCCGGGTCAACGCGGTTGCCCCTTCGGTCGTCAGGACGCGGCTGGCGCGAGCGCTGTGGGAGGGGATCGAGGAGGAGGTTGGTGCCGCCCACCCGCTGGGTCGTATCGGCGAGCCGGAGGACGTTGCCAGGGCGATCATGTTCCTCGCTTCGGATGCCGCCTCCTGGATCACGGGTGCTGTCCTACCCGTTGACGGCGGAGTCGTCGGAGCCAGCCCCGCCACCAGTCTGGCGGTGTGAAGGCGCGTTCACGGGTCAGATCCCGGCCCGCTCCTCCAGCGATCCGGGGAAGCCTGCGCCCTTCCAGCTCTCGTAGGCCTCGGCGTTGGGGACGTCGCGACCCTCTTCGACCGAGCGGAGATAGCGATGATGGAGGAAGTCGCAGTACGCCTGGACCGGGTCTGCGCTGTGTTCCTTGTCCGTCGAGATCCGTTGAAGCAGAGGCTCGAACACGTCGACCCGCCAGCGAATGGCGGCGACCGCCTTGCCGGTCGCGGTGAGGCCACCGACCTTGGTCTCGTAGTGGCGAAGGTCGGCAAGGATTTGTCGAGCCTGATTCGCCGAGGCTTCGATCCTCGTGAGCTCGCGGAGCCGGTTGGCGTGATAGGCGCGCCCGGCGACGGCGACGCGCAAGCGCACTGCGTCGGTACCGTCCTCTGCAGGAACGAGAT